>Ga0326728_10003350_pt1 | contig 50148 bp, 44 predicted proteins | sample MB3enrmetagenome_FD_207602 | JGI IMG/M metagenome (GOLD analysis project Ga0326728, IMG submission 207602) | Lab enriched peat soil microbial communities from McLean, Ithaca, NY, United States - MB31MN | ecosystem: Environmental > Terrestrial > Soil > Wetlands > Peat | place: USA: New York... | reverse complement strand
CTGCTTCAGATCTTCAGCTGATACTCGCACCTCAAGGGGGCGTCGTGACATGCCCCAGTATAAGCCTAAAGATTCCCCAAAAACAAGATATTATAGAATCTTTTCATGCGGTCAAAGACCTAGCAGCCCGTGCCTTGGCACGAATCACGAAAGTCCTTGCGGAGTCGGGGTGAGGTCAGTTTGACGAGAGCTCGACTATGCGCGTCTAAGCGTAACCCAATTGTGGTCCCCACTCAAAAGCGAAAATGACCTGAGCGCTGAGTGACTCCCAAGGGATCTTTTCAGGACGAGTGTTTTGCAGTGCGGTCTGTGGAAATCGAGCCGGGGGGGCAGGCATAGTTACGGGACGCGATGTTCTGGCTTATCATCCAGCGGCGGCTGCGAAGTTTTCAAACCTTTGCGCCGCCGGTGCCACTTTCGCCCAAGCCCGATGACCCCAAACCCTGCCATTGCCATCACGACAGCCGCAATCCAGTTGGTAACGTGCCATTTCAACTCCTTTAGCATGGCCGCCGCGTGCCCATTCGTAGGATCCAGTATGACGGCAATCTGGTAGCTGGTGACGGCAAGGCCCCTTTCGCCGTTTTGCCGATAGGCCTCGCCTAAACTGTCGAAGGCGTTAGAAGATGCGGGATGCTCGGTGGCATTCAATTTGAAAACCGCGATGGCGTCGTGCACTCTCTTGTCCGCGTAAAGTAACTGGTAGCCGAGGGTATTCAATTCGGTCTCCCCCAGGTCATAGTCGGAGTTCTTCTCCTTCTTCAGATCGTGATACGTGTTTATCGCAGCCTGGATTCCCGAATCGTGGATAGCCTTGTACAGTTTCTCGGCGCCAGACTGCTTGGGCAGAACGTACGGTCTACCCGCGAGGATGTTCTGGATAGCGGCGTTTATGTCCAGTCGCCTACTGTTTCCTTTGTTCGTTAACATGATCACCGTGACTCTGTCTTGAAGCCACCGCCCGATAAATGCTCTGAAACCCGCATGATTTCCTTGGTGCCACAGGTACTTGTTGCCGTTTTCGCCCGCTATATTCCATCCAAAACCGTAAGTCGAGGTGCCCTCTTCCACTTTGCCGGGGGAAAATGCTTCGGCCAATGCGGACTGAGGCACGAGCTTGTCTGTGTATAGCACTTGGTCCCATCGGAACAAATCAACCACTGTCGAGTATATGCCCCCATCACCGGGGATCGCAGTCGGACCGCCGTCATCCACTTGTCCAAATTGCCCGTACCCGGCGGCTGTCCGCACGTTTTTCTTCTCATGACGGTCGTAGACGAAAGTGTCGCTCATGCCGGCAGGTTTGAATATCTCTTGTTCCAGAAAGTCGCCAAACCGCCGGTCGGAGACTCTTTCGACCACAATTCCCAATAGCGCATATCCGGGATTGCTATATCTGTATTTCAGGCCCGGTTTAGCCAAAGCATCTTCTTTTTTCAGCAGTGCTGCGATGAGTCCTTTTTGATTAAGACCGGAGTCGTTGATCGCTAAATCGCCATAGTCAGGAATTCCCGACGTGTGGGTTAATAAAACTCTCAAGGTAATCTTGCTGAAACGCGCGGAGCGGGAGAATTCTGGAATGTATTTCGAAATGGGGGCGTCATAGCTGAGCTTCTTCCGCTCTGCCAGAATCATGATCGCCATGGCCGTAAATTGCTTTGTGACGGAGCCGATATTGGAGGGGGTTTCCGGAGTGAACTCCGCCCCTGTCTGGAAGTTCGCCTTGCCAAACGCCTTCCTGTAAATGATCTCACCCCGCTCGGCAACGAGGATGGCACCATTGAATTGACCTCGTTCATACAACGTTGACATCAGCTTGTCGATCTCCGCAGTTCGGTCGCCGAGCAAAGGATGGGCGTGCGCTCCCGCTCCATCACAGGACGCCAGAACTGCAACGTACACCAGTACTAGAAGATTTCGCAGCATGAATATAGATACGGAGTTTGGTAGTAAGAGGTTCCTCGCCGCAAATGGTTCAACGCAAAACACACTCGGTAGCTAGGCTGGTTACGGCGAAAGGACCTGCCTTCTCGGGCACTCGGAAGTTGGTCCACGCTATTGCGTGTTACTCCTGCCTGGTTGCCAAAAGTTCAGTAATCGCCCAGGAACCCGCCACGCGAGGCACTTTGACGTGTAACGGCCTAACCGAAGGTGCTACCCCCGCAGCCGGAGAGGGAGTTCGAGAGGATTGATCCTGCCTTGTCGTCCAGGGTTTGGGAATCTCCGGGCCGGGGATTCGAGCCGACTCACCGCCGCAAATTGAGCTTTGCCACTCCCCGGCAAACGGAAGGGTCTCAGTTGGATGTCGAGGCGGTGGAACGTGTCCCGCTCTTATCCGGACGCGGCCCGCTGCCGGGGCAAACTCGCCGCGACATCGTCAGGCTGAGACGCCACCGCGACCCTTTTTCTCTTGACCATGCTAGTCCATGTACATATACTAGATTTGTAGGTTTCCGAGGTGCCGTCATGTCCTTGTGCAAGCCCCTCAGGGTGTCTCCCGCCCGCATTGCAGCCAACCGCCGCAACGCGCAAAAATCCACCGGTCCGCGCACGGCGCGGGGCAAGGCGCAGTCGCGGATGAACGGTCTGCGGGAGGGCGGCCGTTCGCGCTTTTATTGCCACCTCATGCTCGCCCTGCTTGAAGCCCCGCCATGCGCGGTGGATAAAACGGCGCGCGCGATCCTGACCCCGGAACAGGCCGCGCATCCGTTGTTTGTGGAACTGGTGGAGATGTTTCGCCAAGCCGAAGCCGCGGTCGTTGAGGAAACCTGGGAATTGTACGCGGAACTAGGCGCTTCGAAGAAAAAGAATGCTTTTTTTCGACGACCAAAGCCACTTGATGTATGAAAACAAACAAAACGCTGACAAAATGTCATCTCAGTTTTCGGACATTTACGTCCAACTTAACTGAATTTTGCACGAAATCGCGGCTCTGGGGGCGCAATTCAGACCGAATTACGGCCTTTGGGAAGGTAATTGGACGGTACGAACCATGAATCTCGGGTGAGTCAGCTATTCCGGAAGGAGCCGGTGGCCGCCCGAGGCATACGCCGAACCGACCAGCCAGGCTGGGAGCCACAACGCCGGATGGGGAGTGATGCCCCCCATTTCCGGTAGAGTTCGAGTCGTCAAGAGGCGACGCCCCGCGGACCTACAAAACAGGTTCGCGCTAGGCTCGCTTCCAATCGCAAATCACCAATCGCAAATCACCAATCGCAAATCGCAATTGGCCCGATGACCCGATCCCCTAAAGCGGCCACTTCCAATCGCGAATTTCCGGCATGTCATCGCCTACTCGTTGGATGTACTGTTTGTGTTCGATCAGCTTGGCATGCAGGCGCTGTTTCGAGAGCGCGGCCACATTGCGCAAGCGCGGCACACGGTCGTACACGTCCATGGCCAGGTGATAGCGGTCGATCTCGTTCATCACGGTCATGTCAAACGCCGTGGTGGTAGTGCCTTCTTCCTTGTATCCGCGCACGTGCAGGTTGGCGTGATTGTTACGCCGATAGGTCAGCCGGTGAATCAACCACGGGTATCCGTGGAAGGCAAAGACGATGGGCTTGTCGGTGGTAAACAGCAAATCGAAGTTGCGATCGGAGAGCCCATGCGGATGTTCGCTGGCGGGCTGCAAAGTCATGAGGTCCACCACATTGATGACGCGAATTTTCAGGTCGGGAACGGTCTTTCGCAGCAGGGCCACGGCCGCCAGCGTTTCCAGAGTGGGAACGTCACCCGCGCAGGCCATCACCACATCCGGTTCCGAGCCTTCGTCATTCGAGGCCCAATCCCAGATGCCGATGCCCGTCGAGCAGTGGGCAATCGCCGCGTCCATGGAGAGCCACTGGGGCGCCGGCTGCTTTCCCGCCACGATTACGTTCACATAATGGCGGCTGCGCAGGCAGTGGTCGGTGACCGACAAAAGGGTGTTGGCGTCCGGCGGCAGATAGACGCGCACAATGTCGGCCTTCTTGTTCACCACGTGGTCGATGAAGCCCGGGTCCTGGTGGCTGAAGCCGTTGTGGTCCTGCCGCCAGACCAGCGACGTGAGCAAGTAATTGAGGGAGGCGATGGGCCGCCGCCAGGGAATCTGCCGGGTCACTTTCAGCCACTTGGCGTGCTGGTTGAACATGGAGTCGATGATGTGAATGAACGCCTCGTAGCAGGAAAACAGACCGTGCCGTCCGGTAAGCAGGTAGCCCTCCAGCCAGCCTTGGCACATGTGCTCGCTCAGCACCTCCATCACGCGTCCGTCGGGGGTGAGGTGGTCGTCGGTGGGGAGAATTTCCGCCGTGGAAACGCGGTTGGTGACTTCAAACAATGCGTCCAGGCGATTGGAGGCTGTCTCGTCTGGTCCTACGACTCTAAAATTCCGGCTCTCGGCGTTCAACTTCATCACGTCACGCAGAAACTGCCCCATGATGCGCGTGGCCTCGGCTTCCACCTGGCCGGGACGGGGAACTTGCACGGCATAGTCGCGGAAGTCGGGCATCACCAAGTCGCGCAACAGCACGCCGCCATTAGCGTGTGGATTCGCGCCCATGCGCCGGGCGCCCTGCGGCGCCAGCTCGGCGAGCTCCGGCAGCAGCTTGCCGCTCGCATCGAAGAGCTCTTCTGCTTTGTAGCTCTTCATCCATGCTTCCAGCATCTTCAAACGCTCGGGGTGCGTGGGCAGGTCCGCCAGCGGCACCTGGTGAGAGCGGAAGGAGTCCTCGACGGGCTTGCCGTCCACGAACTTGGGTCCTGTCCAGCCCTTGGGCGTGCGCAGAATGATCATCGGCCAGCGCGGCCGCGTGCGGAATCCGTTTGTGCGCGCGTCACGCTGGATGGACTGGATTTCCGCCAGCGCCGCTTCCAGAGTCGCCGTCATCATCTGGTGCACAGGTTCGGGATCATGGCCTTCGACAAAACATGGTTTGTAGCCGTAGCCGGTGAAGAGGCTTGCCAGCTCTTCCTTGCTGATCCGGGCGAGTATGGTGGGATTCGCAATCTTGTAACCGTTCAGATGCAGAATGGGCAGCACGGCGCCGTCGCGCACCGGGTTCAGGAATTTGTTGGAATGCCAACTGGCCGCGAGCGGCCCGGTTTCCGCTTCCCCGCAACCCACCACACACGCCACGATCAGGTCCGGATTGTCGAACGCCGCACCGTAGGCGTGCGCCACGGCGTAACCCAACTCCCCGCCTTCGTGAATCGAGCCGGGGGTTTCCGGCGCGACGTGGCTGGGAATGCCGCCCGGAAACGAAAACTGTTTGAACAGCCGCTGGATGCCCGCCGCGTTTTGCGGGATGTTGGGGTAGACCTCGCTGTACGTGCCTTCCAGATACGTGTTTGCCACTATGCCCGGTCCGCCGTGCCCGGGGCCGATGATGTAAATCATGTTCAAGTCATGCTTCTTGATCAGCCGGTTCAGATGCACGTAAATGAAATTGAGCCCCGGGGTTGTTCCCCAATGGCCCAGCAGTCGCGGCTTGACGTGCTCGATTTTGAGCGGCTCCTTGAGCATAGGGTTGTCCATCAAGTAGATCTGCCCCACGGAAAGGTAATTCGCCGCTCGCCAGTAAGCGTGCATCCGGCGGAGTTCTTCCGCGGCAAGGGGTTTTTCAGAAAGGGGTGAAGACGGAGAGAGATTTGACAACGTATCCATAAGAGCCTCCAGGTAAGACGAAGTAGGTCATAATTCACGGCCCGGCGTCACTATCCTACCGCCGCCACGTTGTGGCAGCGTTACAATTTGGTGAAGCCAAGAGTGGGCTATGGTCATCCCCGCGCCACGCGGGCCATTTTATTTCGCGGATAACGAGCTTCCACCAGAGTGCGAATGCCGCCGCGCGCGGAGAAGTCGCCTTTCACCACAGCCCACTTCGGCTTCGAGGCGCGCGCCACGTCATCCAGGATGCGGTTTACGGCGTTTTCATTGAAAATTCCCAGGTTGCGGAAAGCCACGATGTAAGTCTTCAGCGACTTCAATTCCAGGCAGAGCTTGTCGGGAAGATAGTGAATGGTGATGGTGCCAAAATCCGGAAGTCCCGTCTTCGGGCAGATGCAGGTGAACTCGGGGATGGTGATCGTGATCTCGTAACCGTGGTACTGGTTATCCCAGGTTTCGATGACGGGCAATTCCGCGTGAACCCCTGCGTGGGCGTGTTCGGATGTGTACTCAGGATTGTGGGTCTTTGCGGGCATGGTTCCCTCCACAACCTCAAGCATAAACCGAAAGGGTTGATCTTTGCACCTGCCAATCCGAAAACTTGAGAATTGGGGTTGTCGATTTGCTCTGGGGTGCCTCGCCTTTTTGATGTGCGAGGGGAGGATTGATCCGGGGGCTTTTTCCATTGGCAAAACGTGAGTTAGCGTTATTAGGGGTTAAGGGCTGAAGTATTTTGCCTTACACACTTGAGCCGGTAGCCATTCTCCGAGCTATCTCATTAAGGGCAAATACTTTATTATTTTTCAGAAATTTATGTTGACAACAACATGCTCAAGATATATTCTAATCAGCGACTAATGGCTGGTGGTTCGCATCTATATCGTTATGAGCAAGAGGGTTGAACTTAGCGGGCGATCATCCGTCGATAGAGGAGGAGGCGAGCGTTATGGGCAAGATCATAGGAATTGACCTTGGTACCACGAATTCGGTTGTGGCGGTAATGGAGGGTGGCGAGCCCACCGTGATCACGAATCCCGAGGGTGGTCGCACGACCCCGTCGGTGGTGGCGTTTACGAAGACGGGAGAGCGCTTGGTGGGCCAGGTGGCGAAGCGCCAATCGATTACCAACCCTGAAAACACCGTGTATTCCATCAAGCGGTTTATGGGACGCCGCTTCAATGAAGTTCAGAGTGAAATCAAAACCGTCTCTTATAAGGTGACCTCCGCCTCCAACGGCGACGTGCGCGTGGAAGCGCTGGGCAAGGAGTACTCGCCTCCGGAGATCTCCTCCATGATTTTGCAGAAGATGAAGGACGCGGCGGAGCAGCATTTGGGCGAGAAGGTCACCCAGGCGGTTATCACGGTGCCGGCTTATTTCAACGACGCCCAGCGCCAGGCCACCAAAGATGCGGGTAAGATCGCGGGCCTGGAGGTTTTGCGCATCGTGAATGAGCCCACGGCGGCGGCGCTGGCCTACGGGCTGGACAAGAAGAAGGACGAAACCATTGCCGTCTACGATTTTGGGGGTGGCACTTTCGATATTTCCATCCTGGAAGTGGGCGAAGGCGTAGTGGAAGTGAAATCCACCAATGGCGACACGCACTTGGGCGGCGACGACATTGACAAGCGCGTCATGGACTGGATTGTCTCCGAGTTCAACAAGGACCAGGGCATTGACCTCTCGAAGGACCGCATGGCCCTGCAACGCCTGAGGGAAGCCGCGGAGAAGGCCAAGATGGAGCTCTCCACCGTGCTCGAAACCGAGATCAATCTGCCCTTCATCACCGCCGACGCTTCCGGCCCCAAGCACCTGGCCATGAAGCTGACGCGCGGTCGTTTCGAGCAGATGTGCGAGGACATTTTCCAGCGCTCGGTGGGCCCGGTGAAGCAGGCATTGAAGGATGCCGGCGTGGGTCCCGAGAAGATTGATGAAGTGGTGCTGGTAGGCGGCTCCATCCGCATCCCGCGCGTGCAACAGATTGTGAAAGACCTCTTCGGTGGCAAAGAACCGCACAAGGGCGTCAATCCGGATGAGGTGGTGGCGGTGGGCGCGGCCATTCAGGCGGGCGTGTTGGGCGGCGAGGTGAAGGACCTGCTGCTGCTCGACGTCACGCCGCTGACTTTGGGAGTGGAAACCCTGGGCGGCGTCATGACCCCGCTGATCCAGCGCAACACGACTATTCCCACGCGCAAAACCGAAACGTTTTCAACCGCGGCGGACAGCCAAACCTCCGTGGAGATCCATGTCCTACAAGGCGAGCGGCCCATGGCGAATGGCAACCGCACGCTGGGCAAATTCCATCTGATTGGAATTCCTCCCGCTCCGCGCGGCATTCCGCAGATTGAGGTAACGTTCGATATTGACGCCAACGGCATCCTGAACGTCTCCGCCAAGGATTTGGGGACGGGCAAGGAGCAGAAGATTACCATCACCTCCTCCAGCGGCCTCAGCAAGGAAGAGGTGGAGCGCATGACCAAGGAAGGCGATCTCCACGCCGAGGAAGACAAGCGGCGCAAAGAGGAAGTTGAAGTCAAGAATAAAGCCGATTCGATGATCTACTCGGTGGAGAAACTGCTGAAGGAGAATCGCGAGAAGATCTCGGATAGCGATGCCAAGTCGATCGAAGCGGCGCTGGAAGAGGCGAAGAAGACCATCCAGGAAAACGACACGGCCAAGATCACCGCGGCCGTGGAAAAGTTGACCACGGCTTCCCACAAGCTCGCCGAGGCCATGTATAAGCAAGCGGCATCCGCCAAAGCGGCAGGCGACGCCGGCGCCGGCGCGGCAGGGGCGCAGCAAGGTCCCTCCGATAGCGGCGCAGGGCAGGGCAAAGCCAAGGGAGAAGGAGAAGTGATCGACGCGGAAGTTGTGGACGACGACAAGAAGAAAAGTTGAGCGGGAAGAGTTGATAGTTAATAGTTGATAGTCGAAAGAGTTGATGGTCGATAGTCGAAAGTTGAAAGTCAAAAGTGATGGGCGCACGTGAATCGGTCGCCCGGATCGAACGGACTTTCAACTATAGACTATGAATCATCGACTATCGACTCCAGATCATCGACTGACGACTCTTTCAACTATTGACTATCAACTATGGACTATGGACTGCCTTATGGAACATCGCGCTCAAGTGCCCGTCCAATGCCCGGTTTGCAATTGGCGGCACTTTTTGGAAATACAAGCCGAGGATTGGGATTTGGCGACCTGGTCGGAAGTCCGCAAGCAGCTTGAGGCTTGGGTCGCCTCGCGCTGTCCCGATCACCTCGGGCCGGTTTTGGAGATGAGCAAGAACTGAAAAGAAGGAACCGTAGCGCCGGGCTTTAGCCCGGCACATGCCGACCTAAAGGTCGGCGCTACGAGGATGCAGTCAGGAGCCGGGAATGATTCGTGTAGAGGTAAGTAAGGACAAGATTCAGGACTTCTGCCGGAAGTGGAAGGTTACGGAGCTTTCCCTGTTTGGTTCCGTGTTGCGGGATGATTTCCAGTCGAGCAGCGACATTGACGTGTTAGTGAGTTTTGAGCCGGCAGCACGGTGGAGTCTCATGTCCATGGTCGAAATGCAGGACGATTTGGAAAGGATCTTGGGCCGCAAGGTCGACCTGGTAGAGCGAAGCGCCATCGAACGCAGCGAGAATTATATTCGCCGCCGGCACATCCTGGCTTCAGCGGAACCTCTTTATGTGGCGTGATGACGCTAGGCTTCTCGACATGCTTTTGGCAGCGAGGGAACTGGACAAGTACACCCAGAGGGTCTCCTTTGAGGCATTTGACCGCGACCGGCTCCTCCAGCACGCCGTCATCCGGCTGATTGAGATCATCGGAGAGGCGGCTCGAAACATCTCGACTGAATTTAAGGCAACTCACCCGGAAATACCCTGGTCGGGTATTGTCGGGATGCGGAATCGCTTGATTCACGAGTATTTCCGGGTTACCCCTGAAAGAGTTTGGGAGGTGGTAAAGAAGGATCTGGCTGCATTGATCGCGCTGATCGAGCCGCTAGTCCCGCCGGAGGAACCGCCTCAACCATAATCCAGCACGCCGGCTGACTGGTTACCGGCTACTGGTAACGGACAACTGAAGTTCTTTTTCCCAGGATTTTCCATGGCAAGTACCACGCAGAAAGACTATTACGCAACCCTCGGCGTCAGCCGCACGGCCAAGCCGGAGGAGATCCGCAAGGCTTACCGCCATCTGGCGCGCAAGCATCACCCCGACGTCAATCCCGGAAACAAAGGCGCGGAAGAGAAATTCAAGCAACTCTCGGAAGCCTACGAAATCCTGAGCGACGAGAAAAAGCGCAAGATTTACGACCAGTACGGATTCTATTCTGACAATCTTCCCCCCGGCGGGTACGGACCCGGCGGCGGTTACGGTCCCGGTGCGGGTGGCCCCCATTCGCCTCCTCCGGGCGTGGATTTTTCCGGTTTTGATTTTTCCAACATGGAAGATGTGGGCGGCGAAGCCGGGCGGCGCGGCGGGGGGGGTGGCGGGTTTGGGGGCGGCTTTCGCGACATCTTCTCCCAAATCTTCTCTCGCGGCGAACGCGAGGCGGCGAGCGAGGAGCCGGAAAAGGGTTCCGACATTGAATACCGGATGCATTTGGGTTTCTGGGATGCCATCCGGGGCGCGCAGGTGCGAGTTACGGTGGCGCGTGAGGATGCTTGCAGCAATTGCCATGGAACCGGCACAATCCCCGGGCCGGTGGTTCCCTGCGGGAATTGCGGGGGTTCAGGCAAGACCATGAAGCAGGTCGGCGCGATGCGCTTTGAGATGACTTGCCCGCAATGCGGGGGGAGCGGCAAGCAGCGCCGGCCCTGCCCCAAATGTCATGGCGCCGGTTCAAGTCATACGCCCGAAACCTTGAACGTGCGGATTCCTCCCGGGGTCGACACGGGATCGCGCGTGCGCGTTCCGGGAAAAGGCAACGCCGGAATTCTGGGAGGCCCGCCCGGCGATCTCTACATCGTCACGGAAGTGGAGCCGCACCCGGTGTTCGAGCGCAAGGGCGATAACATTTACGTCAAGCTGCCCGTTACCATCACCGAGGCGGCCCTGGGCGCCAAGGTGGAGGTTCCCACTATCGACGGCCCCAGTACCATCAAGATTCCTCCCGGCACGCAAAGCGGGCAGAAGCTGCGTTTGCGCGGCAAGGGTGCTCCATCGCTGCGGGAGTCTTCGGGAGAGCTTCGCGGCAATGAATTTGTGGAAGTTCAGGTGATGGTGCCCCGTGTCGCCGATGAGCGCACCAAGGAAATTCTGCGTGAACTCGCGCGCTTGAACCCCGACGACCCCAGGAAGGACTTGAAGGCGGCGGGCACCAAGCCGTAGCAGGGAAATTACGAATTACGAATTAACAATGACGAATTATCAATCACGAGTAGTTCTGAATCTTGAATTTTGAACCTTGAATTCCCGATGGCTAAACGTGGCAGAAAAACTCGCGGCAAGGCTGGCTACATGATCTCGGCGGTGGCGGAGATGTACAACATCCATCCCCAGACGCTGCGCCTCTACGAGCGTGAGGGCCTGCTGATCCCATCGCGCTCCAACGGCAACACTCGCCTCTACGCCCCCGAGGATTTGGAGCAACTTGAGACCATCCTGAATCTCACCCGCGACCTGGGGGTGAACCTGGCGGGGATTGAAATCATCTTGAATATGCGCCGGCGCATGCGCCAGATGCAGGAAGAAATGCAGGCGTTTGTCGACTATGTGCAGAAGGAAGTTCTGGAGCGCTCGGAGAAAGACCGCGAGGGCATTCAGAATGCCCTGGTGCGCATCAACCCGCTGCAAATGATTCGCGCCCGCCGTGCCGCAAAGTAGCCACGCCTGACCGTATTCACCGCCAAGGCGCTGAGGCGCGGAGAAATGCCCTTAACGACCTTACTGGCAGTCCTATGCGTCGTCGATTCCTGCACTAGGCCGCCCGCTAGAGTGAAATATCGGGGAGATCGGGGAGAGACCGCTGTCGTTGATGTTGCAACGTTGGGAGAATACCCTACAACCATCGTTCGCGTTCGCCTGACCAACCAGCGAACGCACGCGATAATGTGGGAAATTAAGGCGAGTTCTGGTACCCCCCAAATCTGGGCATTGGCCGTGAAAGAGGGTGAGAATTCGACTTCACTCGCTGAGCCCGAGGCTGGAAAGTACGCCATCGTTTCACCGGGTGACCCACAGATTTTTCGGCTGGAGCGTGGGGTCAGATATGAAATTGATCTCTGGGGTGATACAAACTCCAGCCCAACACGCGTCGGCATACGATTTGACTGAAGGTGGCGCGGAGATCAATTGGAATCGGCATCCACTCTTTCCGCTTTACCCTTCACCCTTTAACCTTTATCCTTACATTCACTATGGCCCAAAGAGACTGTCAGCAGTGTGAGGGAACGGGATGGAAGCCTGTCGAGGTGAATGGCGTTCGGCGCGTGGCCCCGTGCGATTGCCAAAACCTTGAGCGCTCGACCCTGCTGCTCAAGCAGGCGCGGATCCCGCCTCGTTATGAGCATTGCGAGCTGGCCAACTTCGACGTTCGCAAAGACCAAGCCACCGGCCTGGAAAACCCCAGCGTTACGATGGCAAAAATCTGCGCGCAACGGTTCGTGGAGGAGTATCCCACGGATTTTGGCCTGCTCTTTGTGGGACCGACGGGCGTGGGGAAGACGCATTTGGCGGTGGCCGTGCTCCGCGAGCTCATGATGCGCAAGGGCGTGGAATGCCTCTTCTACGATTTCCACGAATTGCTCAAGACCATCCGCGACAGCTACAATCCCGGAACGCAGAGTACGGAAATGGGCGTGCTGCAGCCCGTCATGGATGCGGAGGTTTTGCTGCTCGACGAGCTGGCGGGCTCCAACCCCAGCGACTGGGTGAAGGAAACCCTACAGCATATAATCAATTCGCGTTATAACTACAAGAAGGTTACGCTCATTACCACCACGCTGCAATTCGGCGCCGGCGCCGGAAGCCGCGAGGGACGCCAACCGTCGGGTGAGCCAATCCCCGATGTGGAGTTCACGCTGAATCGCCTGGGGGTCACCTTACGCTCGCGCCTTTACGAAATGTGCAAGCTGGTGGAAATGAACTCCGACGACTACCGCCGGGCGATTAAACAAGCAGGCTATAAGTTCCACGTGGAGTGAACCTGAGAAGATACCCCCTCGTATCTTTCACCGCAGAGGCGCGGAGGCGCAGAGGTATGAAAACAAAAGAGCATTTCTCTGCGCCGCGGCGCCTCTGCGGTGAAAGTTGGGTTGCAATGGCGCTGTTGGGGTTCTTCGTTCTCGCCCTTACTCAATCTGCTTCCCACCTGTTTTCCGCACCCGGGCAGACTCCGAGCAACCCGGCCACGCCCCAGCTCGATTGGCCGGTGTACGGCGGGGGACCGGAGAATACCCACTATTCCAGCCTCGCGCAGATCACTCGAGACAACGTCAAGAATCTCCAGGTGGCATGGAGCTACGACAGCGGGGAATCCGGCGGCTTGGAGACCAGCCCTTTGATTGTTGACGGCGTACTCTACGCCTACACGCCCACGCAAAAAGTGTTCGCCCTCGATGCCGGCACCGGCAAACTCTTGTGGAAGTTTGACTCCGGCATCGAGGGACGGCAGCCGGATCGAGGCCTCGCAAGCTGGACGGACGGGAAACACAGGCGCATCCTGGCAGGGATCATGAACTATGTATATGCCATTGATGCGAATACGGGAAAACCGATTACGACGTTTGGAGATGGCGGCCGCATCGACCTGCGCGAGAATCTGGGGCGCGACCCCCAGTCGGTGATAATCGCCCTGACCAGTCCGGGAATCGTCTACAGGGACCTGTTGATTGTGGGAGGCCGCGAACCGGAGGCCTTGCCCTGTGCTCCCGGCGATATCCGCGCCTATGACGTTCAAACCGGCAAACTGCGCTGGACCTTTCACACCATCCCCCACCCCGGCGAATTCGGCTATGAGACGTGGCCGCGGGACGCATGGAAGTACAGTGGGGCCGCCAACAATTGGGCCGGCATGGCGGTGGATCCCCAGCGCGGCATTGTCTATGTGCCGACAGGGTCCGCCTCGTCTGATTTTTACGGCGCCGACCGGATCGGTGACGATCTTTTTGCCAATAGCCTGATCGCCCTCGATGCGGAGACGGGAATGAGAATCTGGCATTTTCAGGCTGTCAAACACGATCTTTGGGACCGTGACTTCCCTTCGCCGCCGGTGCTGGTTACGGTAAATCGCGATGGCAAGCAAGTGGACGCGGTAGCCCAAACCACCAAGCAAGGGTATGTCTACCTGTTCAACCGGGCCAACGGCGAGCCGCTGTTTCCAATCGAGTATCGCCCCTATCCTCCCAGTGAGGTAAAGGGAGAAGCGGCCGCAGCCATCCAACCTCTTCCCACCCGGCCGGAGCCTTACGCGCGCCAACTCTTCACGGAAGACATGGTCACAGGGCGAACTCCGCAAGCCCACCAATGGGCCCTCGAACGGTTCCGAAAATTCCGCAGCGCGGGCCAATTCCTTCCCTTCACGGTAGGCAAAGACACCGTTATTTTTCCGGGCTTTGACGGCGGCGCGGAATGGGGCGGCTCGGCGGTGGACCCCGAAACTAAAATTCTCTATGTCAATGCCAACGATATTCCCTGGACCGGAGCCTTGGAGGAAAATAAGAGTACGGATTCAAGGGGGCGGCGCATCTACCTGAACCAATGCGCCCTCTGCCATCACGATGATATGGCCGGATCGCCGCCGGATTTTCCCTCGCTCAAAGGCATTGCGGGACGTCGGAGCCAACAAGACATTGCCGCGACAATCCGGCAGGGCAGGGGACGGATGCCTGCTTTCACCAGCCTCTCCGCTGATCAAATGACCGCGCTCGTGCACTTCTTGGTGGGGATTCAGGATAAAGAGGGAATGATAAGCGGGGCGGAGGCACCTCCCGCGAAGTACCAGTTTACCGGATATAACAGGTTCCTCGATCCGGATGGGTATCCCGCCGTGGCGCCTCCCTGGGGAACTCTGAATGCCATCAACCTCGACACCGGTGAATATGCCTGGAAGATTCCCTTGGGAGAATATCCAGAACTTGCCGCGCAGGGCCTGGAGAATACCGGGACGGAGAATTATGGCGGGCCGGTGGTTACGGCGGGCGGACTGGTTTTTATCGGGGCAACCAACTTTGACAAGAAATTTCGCGCCTTCGATAAATCCACAGGCAAATTGCTGTGGGAGGCCACGCTTCCCTTTGCCGGGAATGCTACTCCCGCCACCTACGAGATCAACGGCCGTCAATACGTGGTCATCGCGGCCGGAGGCGGGAAGGCTGCGAATTTGCCGTCGGGCGGGGTGTATGTTGCCTTCGCACTTCCGCAATAAGAAGAAGCTGCAAAAGAATCCGGTCGCAGCGGCGGTCTCTGGCCGCCGGCATTGAGATTCAATAACTCCGGCGGTCGGAGACCACCGCTACAAATCACCCCATAGGTTTTTTCACGGATTCGATCAGCGGCGTGATGTAATGTGCTGAGGGGCGTGGCGTGAGCCTATCTTACAACCGCATCGCGGGTCGGAGCGTGGAACGGCTGGTGGCACAGATTGCCATGCCACCCGCGGGGCGATCTATTTTCAGAGGATAATCGAGCTCGATGCGTGTTGACGCGGCAACCCGTCGACATGACAATCCGTCCGCAAGGGCGCCGGTGCATATTTCCTTAGGTTCGATTGACTTCGGTTTGGATGCGGGGGTAGAATGTGCCTTTCCTGTTATCTGCGTCGGGTATTAGGAGGGAGGCACGTTGATGTCGTTGGAGGATGATCGCAGCTCACAGGAGGGCGGAACTGACCAGGCACAACCTATCGAAGCAAACACGGTCACCGCGAGCGCCCCTGAGAGCAGTGAAATGTCAAATCTGCTTGCCAGTGGCGCCCCTGAGAGCAGCGAAATGTCAAACCTGCTGGCCGGAATGGAGACGCTTTCCGCAGCTCCTCTGGTGCCAGGAGAGGTTGTGCAGGGTAAGATTCTTAAGGTAGCGGACGGAGAGGTCGTCGTCGACCTGGGTTTGAAAACGGAAGTAACAGCCCCTATCGCCGAATTCCTGAACAGTGAAGGCCAGGTGAGTGTCGCCCCGGGCGACGCGGTGGATATTTGGATCGAGCAGTACGATGAAGTGACGGGGCGGGTGGAGATTTCGCACCAGAAGGCGGTGCGCCGCAAAGTCTGGGAAGATGTAGAGCGGGCTTTCCACGAGCAAACCCCGGTCACTGGAAAGGTGATCGACCGCATCAAGGGTGGCTTGACCGTGGATGTGGGAGTGCCGGCTTTTCTCCCTGCATCTCACGCCGATGTTCGGGCGCACAGCAACATTGACGCCTTGAAGGGCCAGGAGATTACCTGCAAGATTATCAAGATCAACCGCAAGCGGAACAACGTGGTGGTCAGCCGCAAGTTGGTCTTGGAAGAGCAACTCAGCCGCCAGAAGAGCGAACTGGCGGAGCGCCTGGTGGAGGGCGCCGAGGTCGAGGGGAAGGTCAAAAACCTTGCTGATTACGGCGTATTCGTCGACCTGGGCGGGATGGACGGGCTCCTGCATATTACTGACCTTGCTTGGGGGCGCGTCGGCCACCCTTCGGAAGTAGTGCAAGTGGGCCAGGAAATCCGCGTCAAAGTGCTGAAGCACGATGCGGAAAAAGGGCGCGTTTCGCTCGGCCTCAAGCAGCTTACCCCGGACCCATGGGAAATGGTGCCCCGCACCTATCATGCGGGTGACCGCGTCACCGGCACCGTCGTGAGCCTGACGGATTACGGAGCATTCGTGGAGCTTGAGCCGGGAGTGGAAGGGCTGATCCATATCTCGGAAATGAGCTGGAGCAAGCGGCTCCGCCATCCCTCCAAAATTCTCAAGATGGGTGACCGCGTTGACGTGGGGGTTTTGGAAGTTGACATGGCCAAGCGGCGCATTTCCCTGAGCCTGAAGGCGAGTTTGCCGGATCCCTGGACCACGATTAACGAGAAATATGCCGTGGGCGCCCACGTACACGGTCGGGTGCGGAACCTGACGGATTTCGGCGCCTTTGTGGAAATCGAAGATGGGGTGGATGGTTTAATTCATCTGACTAATATATCCTGGAACCGTAATATCAAGCACCCCTCGGAGGTTTTGAAGAAAGGTCAAAAGGTTGATGCCGCGGTTCTGGCCTTGGACCCCGCGAATCGCCGGCTGGCTCTGGGGCTGAAACAACTGGAGGAAGATCCCTGGCAGAGCTTCTTTACCAAGCTCAATGTGGGTGACAAGATTCGTGGCAAGGTTTCCCGGCAAGTTTCTTTTGGGATATTCGTCGAGCTGCAGGAAGGGATAGAGGGCTTGTGCCACGTCTCGGAAATGGAAAGCGAGCAAGGTGGCAGTGGGAATGCTAAACTTGAGGTGGGCAGCGAGCACGAATTCAGAGTGATTCGGCTGAATCCCGGAGACCGAAAGATTGCCTTGAGCATGAAGGAACCGGCGCCGCCGCCTCCACCTCCCGAGCCGGTGGTTCCCAAGGCCAAAGAGCCGGAAAGATTGTCGACCATGGCGGAAGCGCTTTCTTCCGCCGGCATCACCCCTTACGGGACAACGTAGGCGGCGGAAAGCTGGGGCGACGTAGGAGGGAAGATTCTTGGCAGAGGACGGCGCGGTGCGGTGGTGGCTTGCCCGCAATGATCACTGCGATAATACGGCAACGATTCCATAATCAGGAGCAGCAGTACAAAATTCCAGCAAACCACGCAGCAGGAGATCACTATGACGAAAGCAGAATTGATCGAGGATGTTTCGCGGGTGGTGGAAATGAGCCGCAAAGACTCCGAGATCATCGTCGAGACTATTTTCGACAGTATTGTGAAGTCGCTCAAGGCCGGCGACAAGATTGAGATCCGCGGCTTTGGCAGTTTCCGCACGCGTCAGCGCAAGCCCCGCATCGGGCGAAATCCCAAGACCGGCACGCGTGTGGACGTACCGGCGAAGAAGATTCCCTATTTCAAACCCAGCAAGGAACTAAAAGATCTGGTGAATACCGCCCAGCCCAAGGAGACCCCTGCGGCTCCACCCCCTGTCCCGCCAGTGGCCCCGAACCCCGCTACTCCTTAGGCGTGGGAGTTCCCCCGCGCGGGGTTTTCGGAAGATATGGATTACTTGTGGAGTCCGTGGAGATATCGATACGTTAGCCAGGCCGGCAAAGGCGCCGGGTGCCCGTTCTGCCAGAAGGTGGCGCTCGACCCTTCCCACGACCGCGAGAACCTGGTCCTGCATCGCGGGCGGAGCAACTTCACTCTGCTCAATCTTTATCCTTACACCACCGGCCACGTGCTGGTGACCCCCTATGCCCATGTGGCCAACCTCGACCAGGTGACGCCGGAAACCCTGGTGGAGATGATGGAGCTTGCCCAACGGCTGCAGTCGGCATTGCGAGAGTGCTATAATCCTGAAGGATATAACCTTGGGATGAATTTAGGAAAGTGTGCCGGGGCGGGCGTGGCGGATCACTTGCACCTGCACCTGCTGCCGCGTTGGACCGGGGATTCAAACTTTATGACGGTGGTGGGGGAGGCGCGCGTCCAGCCGGAGGACCTTTTAACCACTTACGATAAACTTGCCCCCTTCTTTCCGCGCTCCTCCTAAACCCTTCCTCAACTTGCCGGGGCAGGCAAAACCGAATCTTCCTTTTCCCCCAAAGATGTCCGCTGCTTGATACCAGAGGAGTGTTTGCCGCCCTTCTGGGTGAGGACCCTCAGGCGCCCGCCTTGACCCCAGCTTTCTCCCCCCGATAAAATCGCTTTTGGGCGGATAAGGTATGAATCTTCGTTTTGCCACTCCGTTTACAGTGGGCGCCGAAGTGGATGCTTTCCTGGAAACGCTTCCCTCCTGCTCCGCCGTGTTCGCTTTGTTTCCCCCATCTCGCGAAGGCGTTCCTTCCGCGCCTTATCTCGGGCGCACGGGCAATTTGCGCCGCCGTCTTATGCGGTTGCTATCCCCCCGGCGGCCAATTTCCAAAATGCTGAATCTGCGCGAGCTGACCTCGCGCGTTGAATATGAACCCGTGGGCTCAGGATTTGAGGGGACGTGGCTTCTTTACTTGCTTAACCGGCATTACTTCCCACGGCAATACCGCGATCGCATGCGCCTGAAGCCTCCGGCGCTGCTGAAGTTGAAAATGCAGAACCGCTTCCCGCGCTGTTACCCCACGCGGCGGATGGGGAAAGACAACTCTCTCTATTACGGGCCTTTTCGCTCTTTGGCGGTGGCCGAGCGCTTTGCCGGAGAGTTTCTGGACTTCTTCAAAATCCGCCGCTGCGTGGAGGAGCTGAATCCCGACCCTACCCATCCCGGATGCATTTACTCGCAGCTCCACATGTGTCTGGCGCCTTGCTTTGCCGGATGCACGGATGCTGAGTACCAAAGTGAAGTCCAACGAGTGGTCGATTTCCTGGATTCGCAGGGCAAATCTCTCCAGCGGTCACTGGAAGCGGAGCGAGCGCAAGCTTCCGAGTCGCTGGAATTCGAGCAGGCGTCCAAAATTCACCACCGCATCGAAAAACTGAACGACGTGCTGCGCCAGCGGTCTGACCTGGTGAGAAACCTTCGCGAGCTCCACGCGGTGATGGTGTTGCCGGGGGCGGAGGCGAAATCGGTGGTCTTCTTCCGCATCATCACGGGCGAAATTCACGGCCCCGCGGCGCTCTCGCTCGATGAAAACGCGCCCAACCCCACCCCGCTCGACCGCCAACTCCACGACATGATGGAGTCTCTCGGCGGGGACTCAAGCCGGCCTGCCCCATCGCCGATTCCGCCGTGGGAACACCTCAGCCTGCTGGCGCGCTGGTATTACAGCAGCTTCCGCCAGGGTGAATTGGTGATGCTGAACCCCGACCAGGCCATACCTCACAGCCGCTTGATTCGCATCTGCCGCAAGCTCCTTGCGCACGACGGCGAGGAATCTTCAGGATGAAACCTGTCTCCTCTGATTTGATCCCTGTGGGCCGCTCACGCCACCCGCTCAAACCTCGCCTGGAAGAAGCGCAGGTATTTCGGCTCGTAGGTCATGCGCAGGCCACGGGCTTGTTCGCGGTGCTCGTAGACTTCCAGGACCGATTCCGCCACCACGTCCATGTGCGCTTGCGTATAGACGCGGCGGGGAAGGGTGATGCGCACCAACTCCAGTTTGGGGAAATGTTCTTCACCGGTTTTGGGATCGCGTCCGGCGGAGACCACGCCGCGCTCCATGGTGCGGACGCCCGAGTCGATATAGATATTGCCGGTAAGCGCCTGCGCCGGGTATTGCGATTGGGGAATGTGGGGGTAGAATGCCTTGGCGTCGAGGAAAACCGCGTGCCCGCCGATGGGCTTGACGATGGGAATGCCCCAGTCGAGCAGGTGATTGCCCAGATATTCGACTTGGCCGACGCGCGCGCGGATGTGGTCGTCTTCGACGCTTTCCACGATGCCGCGCGCCATGGCTTCCATGTCGCGCCCCGCCAGGCCGCCGTAAGTGTGCAAGCCTTCGTAGACCACCACCAGGTTGCGCGCCTCCTCGTAAAGGCCCTGGTCGTTGGTGGCCAGCCAGCCGCCGATGTTCACCAGCGCGTCTTTTTTCGCGCTCATGGTGCAGGTGTCGGTATAGGAGCAGTATTCCTTTAGAATCTCGGCCACCTTTTTGGATTGGTACTCCGGCTCGCGTTGCTGGATGAAATAGGCGTTCTCCACGGCGCGCGTGGCGTCAAGCACCACGGGGATTTCATGGCGGCGGCACAGCTCGTGGACGGCGCGCATGTTCTCCATGGACTGCGGCTGTCCGCCCGCCATATTCACCGTTCCGGCTATACACACATAAGGAATCTTGCGCGGCCCCGAGTCCTGAATGACGCGCTGCAGCTTGGCCATATCCACGTTGCCCTTGAAAGGGTGGGGGTTGGCGGGGTCGTGCGCTTCATCGATTATCACGTCAACGAACGTGCCCCCAGCGAGTTCCTGGTGCAGGCGCGTGGTGGTGAAGTACATATTGCCGGGAATGACGTCACCGGGGTGAATCATGATCTGCGACAAGATGTGCTCAGCGGCGCGTCCCTGATGCGTGGGGACGAGGTACCTGTATCCATAATACTGAGTTACAGCCTCCCACAAGTTATAAAAATTTGTGCTGCCGGCATAAGCTTCATCGCCCAGCATCATGCCCGCCCACTGGCGGTCGCTCATGGCGTTGGTGCCGCTGTCGGTCAACAGGTCGATGTAGACATCCTCGGAGCGCAGCAGAAAGGTGTTGTAGCCCGCTTCAGCGATAAACTTTTCGCGGTCGGCATTCGTGGTCATGCGAATGGGCTCGACCATTTTTATTTTCCACGGCTCCGCCCATGAACGCCGGCTGGGTTTTGGATAAGACATAGACTCCCCCCTCAAGCTATTGTCGATTGCCGATTGTCGATTGACGATTGAAAACTAGAAAATCTTCCTCTGCGGTCAATCGTCAATTGAAAATCGGCAATCGCCAAATGTTTCTCACATTGCGAGAAAGTATCATAGCAATTCCAGGCGCAAGCACCAGTGCAAATTAACAGGTCGAAGGGGGTACGGCTTGCCGTACCCTCTTGGCTTTGTCGCGCGACAAAAAAGAGGATGGTAAGGCAAGCAGGACCCCTGCAACCGGTGCGCTCGAATCCAGGTGCGCGAGCGCGCAAATAATGCTAGGATTTGATTGCTTACGAGAATTGGGCCAAGTCTAAAACTGACAAATGCAGGGGCGCCCGCGCATGGGGCGGCGCGCAACCAAAAAAGGAGGATCCATGAAGTCTCGGTTTATCCTTAGTCTCATTTGCATGCTGGGGTTGGCAGTGTCCGCATCTGCTCAATCCGACACCTGGCAGCTTGACCCCGCCCACAGTTCCGCGGAATTCTCCGTGCGCCACATGGGCATTTCCACGGTGCGTGGGGCGTTTACCAAGGTCGCCGGCACAGTGCAATACAACCCTGCCGACGTGGCCAAGACCTCCATCGACGTCACGATTGATGCTGCTTCCATAGATACTCGAGTTGAGATGCGAGACAAGGACGTGCGGGGTCCGAGGCTCTTGGACGTGGAAAAGTATCCCACGATGACTTTCAAATCCAAGCGCGTCGAAGCAGCGGGCGCAGGCAAGTTGAAGATCACGGGCGATCTGACGATCCATGGGGTCACCAAGGAAGTCGTGCTGGATGTTGACGGCCCGACCGGGCCCATCACGGACCCCCGTGGGAACCAGAAAATGGGCGCCTCCGCGACTACCCGGATCAACCGGGAAGACTTTGGGGTGAGCGGCTTTCCCTCCGCCGTCATCTCCGATGAGGTTGGTATTACGATCGATGTGGAGTTGAGGAAGGCCGCCGCGACCCCGTAGGTTTGCGGGTCACGGCTTGATCCTCATCATCAACGCTTTTCGATGACCCGATGACCCGATCATCCCATGACCCGATCCTTACGGTCTCTTGATCCCGAACTTTTCCAACCGGTATTGCAAAGTGCGGAAGGTCATGCCGAGCAGTTGCGCGGCGCGGGTGATGCTTCCACTCGCTCGTTGCAGGGCTTCGATGATCTTGGCTTTCTCGTGTTCTTCCCACGACTCCTCGGCGATGATGGGTTGGGGACTTCCGTCGGCGGGCGGCGCCGGGGCGGCAGTGGACGGTGCGGGAGCGGATGCAGTAGGCGTAGGGTGCAGGATTTCCGGTGGCAGGTCGTGCAGCTCCACGCCATCGGTTTCACCCAGCACCACCGCGCGTTCCATGGCCCATTCCAGTTGGCGGATATTCCCGGGCCACGCGTACGAGCGCAGAGCCTCGAGCGCCTCGGCGGAAATTCCGTCCACGCGCCGTCCCGCCACCAACGCCGCCTTGCGCAGAAAGTGATGGGCGAGGGTGTCGATATCATCACCGCGTTCACGCAGCGGCGGGCAGACGATGGGGATCACATTCAGGCGGTAATACAGGTCTTCGCGGAACTTGCCTTCCTTCACGCGCTGTTCCAGGTTGCGATTGGTGGCAGCGATGATGCGCACATCGGTCTTGAGCGCTTCGGTTCCTCCCACGCGAAAGAACTCGCGCTCCTGGAGCACGCGCAAGATCTTGGCCTGCATACTCAGGCTGGTGTCGCCGATTTCGTCCAGGAATAGAGTGGATTGATGGGCGCGCTCGAACACTCCGCGCTTCATTTGATGGGCGTCGGTAAAAGCGCCTTTCTCGTGGCCGAAGAGTTCGCTTTCCAACAGGGTTTCCGTGAGCGCCGCGCAGTTGACGGCCAGGAACGGCCGGTCGCGCCGGGGGCTGTGCTGATGGATTTCCCGCGCCACCAACTCCTTGCCGGTGCCGCTTTCGCCCAGGATCAGCACCGTGTGCGCGCTGGGAGCGACCTTCAGAATCATGCGCATCATGGCTTTGGTGGCCGGGGAATCGCCGATGATGGTGCGTTTCAGCGTGGCCAGACGCTGGAAAACCTCCGCCACCACCTCCAGCAGGGCATCGCGATCGACGGGTTTTTCCAGGTACTGGTAAACACCCTTGCGCGTGGCTTCCACGGCCGACTGAATGGAAGGGTACCCGGTGATCATGATCACCGCGATGGTGGGGTCATCCACCACAATTTCGCCGAGCAATTGGAGGCCGGTCATGCCCGTCAGGTTGAGGTCGGTGATGACCAGGTCGAAGCGGGTTTGCGCGAGCAGCTTGAGGGCGGCTTCGCCACTGGCGGCAGTTTCCGCCTCGTAACCCTCGCTCCGCAAAATGTCGCCATAGATTTCGCGCTGCCGTACTTCGTCGTCAACCACCAGAATCTTGCCTTCGGGCATAAGAACCTCGGGATCAGGGATTCGGGGTTAGGGATTCGGGACACGATTATCGAGCGTCGCAAACTCCTAACTCCTGGCTCCTAATGAATACAGCAATTCTTAGTTAAAAGACCCCCTCACCCCCGACCCCTCGCCCCCTTGGGGGAGAGGGGTCGGGGGTGAGGGGGTTTAACCGTCACCGCATGATGCAGAGGTGAGTAATCGCGAACCCCGATTCCCTAATCCGGTGTCCCATGTCCCGTATCCCGTATCGCGTGTCCCGCCAGCGGAAGTTCCATCACCACCACAGTGCCGGGCGTTTCGCCTTCGGTCACGAAAACTCGTCCCCCGTGGTCATCCACAATCTTCTTGGTAATTGCGAGTCCCAGTCCAAAGCCCGTGGCTTTGGTGGAATAAAAAGGCGTAAAAACCTTCTCGCGATCTTCCGCGGGGATGCCCGGGCCGGTGTCGGCAAAGCGCAATTGCAGAAGCTCCCCGCCTCCATTGCCGGTCACGCTCTGCGCGGTAATCCGCACCTCACCTCCTTGCGGCATCGCTTGGATGGCGTTGGTCAGGATATTGAGGAAGCAGGTCTTGATCTGCCCCGCATCGAGTTGGAAGACGGGCATGACCGTGGGCAAGTGGGAGCTGATCCTGATGTTTTGTCGGCGGCCCTGTTTTTCGGCCAGGGAAACAGCCTCTTCCAGGGTGGCGCGCAGATCGCAGGGCGCCAGCGCAGGAGGCATTTGTCGCCCGACGGAAAGAAAATCATTCACTAAATGATTCAGCCGCCCAATCTCTTCCTTGACGTTCTGAAGGTTACGCTGCAACTCGGCGGGCGCGCCGGCGTCAGTGTGCTTGGCGCGAATCTGATCGATGGAGAGATTGATAAAGTTCAGTGAATTGCGCACCTCGTGCGCCACGACAGCGGCGAAGCGGCCCAACAGCGTAAGCTTCTCCGCCTGGTTCAGCCGCTCCTGAAGCTCCCGGTTCTCCCGCAGGCGTTCCACCATCCGGTTGAACGTTCCGGAAAGCCTACCGATTTCGTCCGGGCCGCCCTGCGGCAGCAAGACCTCCAGATTGCCTTGTGCCACCTGCTGCGCACCCACCACCAGCAGGTCAATGGGCTTGGTGAACCGAAAGGCCAGATAGACCACGGCAAACATTCCCATCAACAGGGTGCAGAGAATCAAGGCGAGGGTGTCCACATATTTCTTGCGGAGCAATGTGCCCACGGCATCCATTTCTCCCTTGATCTGCACATAACCCAGCACCTTCTCGTCCTGCACGATGGGGAATTCGATGGTGTAGGGTTTCTGTTCCCCGCCCCAATCAATGTCGTCTGCATCACGCAGTTCGGCGGATATCTGAATGGGGTTTTCTTTGTTGGCGGGATGGCGCCTTTTCAGGGGAATCTGCTTGCCCACCTGCGCCGGGTTGGAACTGGCCACTACCTCGCCGGAGGGCAACGCTACGGTAATCAAAGATAATCCAGCGTCTTTCAGCGCCTTCGAGTAAAACTCCAGCGCCGCCTTGCGGTCGGAATTCGGCGGGATGCGCTGCTGCGTTACATTGACGATTTGCAGCAGGTCGGAGGTTAGCACCGCCGTGTAGGCCTTCACCTCGTGGTCGTGACGGACGTAAGTTACCATCAGGGCCACAGTGGTGCACGCCATGGTCAAAAACATCACCAGCGCCAGGCGGGTTCGAAAGCGAAGATTCAGCACACGCGGCCTTTAGCCCTTTCTATACTCCCTGCTCTTTGATTGCAAATTCTACTGGAAGGGTTGCGTGGGGTCAACGAAGGGGGATCGGACCATCGGGGCATTTGACCATGGGGTCATCGGGCGATTTGTGATTTGCGATTTGTGATCTGCGATTTTCGAAGTCAGCTTTCGTACCACTTGCCACTGCTCCAGGGATTGGGCCATCATGGCATCGGGCCATATGTTGTTCCCCACCACCACCCCTACGACTTCTGGTATTTCTTTGCGCTGATGATCGGCAGCCCAAAGGTGGCTCTCAGTAAAACCAGAGTGCCATTCCTTACTTTTGACTTTTGCATTTTGCACTTTGCCTTTTGACTTGCTCTTGCTGCTTTGCCGCGCTGTGTTCACTAGCGTTGACTATCTTTCGATATCGTTCCCGCTGCCACCCGACCCCGTCCAGGGCATCAGCCCATTCGAACGGGAACGCGCAACGAGTTATTGATTAGAGGCTTCATTCGCGCAATAATAATGACAGTCGCGGATAAGGTAACAGACTCCGACTGGGGAAGTGGTGGGGGTGCTTGTGCCTGTAATCGCAATCCGCTTTAACTCCTCCTGCTCACAAACTGCCTGCCTCGCGGCGGCGCATGCGCCCGCAGCGTGTGCCGATGCGATTGTGGCGATATACGGGAGTATCGGTCAAGTTTTGGATACAGGCAACTCTACTCATCGCTCCCACCCTTACGCGGTGCGCCCATGAAGCCTCCCGAGAAAGGGACGAAAGCTGCTTCCGCCGGTCCGCGAAACGACACGTACAAACGCGCCACGCCGGGTTCCCTCAGAACAATCTCTTCGCTATATGTGGTGAGCTTCTTGATTTTGGCTGCGGTAGTCGTGGGTTTCATCTGGCACGACTTGCGCGCGGAGTACCGCGACACTCTCGCCTACTGGAATGTGGAGTTGTCCAGTTCTGCCGAGGCTCGGGTCAGAGTGGTGACCCTGTGGTGGAACGACCGGCGGATGGACCTGGGGCTGGTGGCAAGGAACCCTTTGAGCGAACGACTGCTCTCGGCCTCGGGGAGCCCGGGGGGGGCAACGGCAACACAGAGAGACATGGAAAGGGAACTCGAGGGGATACGCCAAGGTTATGGATATCTGGCCGGCGCCGTGTTGGACAGCCATTGCCGAATTGCCGCGCAAGTGGGCATCCGCCCGGAGATCGCCCAAGCCGTCAACAATGCTTGTCAGTGGCTATACCCGGGCGAGGACTTCAAGGTGATCGGCTTCGGCATGAAGCAGGGTCACCTTTGGCTTACTCTCGCCGTCCCGGTTTTCGCCCAAGTTGAAGCCTCACCCCACGGGCAACTTTCCCGGAGTAAGATCGGGGCCGTGGTGATGGTCACGGACCCCTGGAAGGACACCATTCCGCTGATTGCATTTGAGAGCACGCCCACGCGCACCAGCGAGACTCTGTTTGTTTGGCAGGATGCCAACCAGGCTTTTATCTTCTCGCCTCGCCTCTATGCCCGGGGAGTGGAGGCGCTCGTCTGGCAGCCGCTGGACGCGGAATCCTTCGAGTCGCGCGTGGCCCGTGAAAGCAATGTGGCATTCGGCGAATTCACTGACTATCGGGGGGTAAGGGTCTTCGGTGTGGCGCGACGAATCACCCCGGCTGGAGATAGCTTGGCCCGCAAAGTGGACCGCGACGAAGCGCTCGCAGGGCACCGCCGGCGCGTGGCCTTGGATTGTGTGTTGGGAAGTCTGTTGCTTTTGTTGTTGGGGTCCGTCATGGTGGCGCTGCATCGAAACGCGGCGGCGCGAGCCTCCCAAGAAAGGGTCAGACAAGAGGAGGCGCTGCGGGAGAGAGATCGCCAGTATCGGGTACTTTTTGAGGCGGCGGGGGATGGCATCATCCTGATACGGGACGGCCGTTGCGTGGACTGCAATCAGAAAGCTCTTGAGCTGTTTGGCTGCGGGCGCGAACAGCTCATTGGGAAGATGCCTTCTTCCTTATCTCCACCGCAGCAGGCGAACGGGCAAGACTCCCGGGAGGCAGCGGAAGAAAAAAGAAGGCTCGCCCTGGATGGGCAGACTCTGCAATTTGAATGGCAGCATCGCCGCTGCGATGGAACGCCTTTCGAAGCGGAGATAACTCTAAGCCGCTTGGACATTACCGGAGAGCCTCATCTCCTTGCTATGGTGAGGGATGTCACCGAACACAAGCGGGCGGAAGAGGAAATCCGCCAGCGCAACCGGGAACTGAGAGCCATCGGTGACCTCGTCACCGCCACCGCGACGAACCTCGAGTTGCAGATGGTGCTGGACCGCGCGGTGCGCGGGGTGATGGAACTCACCGGCTTGGAAGGTGGCACGCTCTGCCTGGTGGACCAATCCACCCAGTCCCTTAAACTGGCGGCACAAATCAACACCTCGCCCCAAACCATCCGCGACCTGACCACCAGTGTCATCAAGGTCGGCGATTGCCTGTGCGGCAACTGCGCCAAGACCTGCGAGCCGTTCATCCTCTGGGACAACGCCTCCGGCAGCGAGTTCGCCACACGCGAAGCCCAGCGCAACGAGGGCATCCGCTTTCACGCCGCGTTCCCGCTCTGCATCAAAGGCGGCTGCATTGGCGTACTCTGCATCTTTGCCCGGAGCGCGGCCCGACCCACCGACCGCGCCCTCGCCATCGTTCACGACCTCTGCGGTCCCATCGCGCTTGCCATCGAGAACGCCCGCCTCTATGAGGCGGCGAACCGGGAACTGGCGGAGCGCCAGCGCGCCGAGGAGGCGCTCAGGCGGCGGGCGGCGTTTGACCAGTTGATGACCAAGATCCTGGCCCGATTCGCCACGTGTGCCTGGCCCGAGGTTGATGCAAGCATAGTTAGCGCCTTACAAGCGATTGCAGAATTCACGGGAGCGGACCATGGCTATGTCATCATGTTCTCGGCCCACCGGACCACCTGGAGGGCAACTCATGAGTGGTGCGGGCCTCATGTTCCGCCCCGACTCCAGGAATATCAAAACATAAAATTCGGGACCCAGGCATGGAGTGAGAGCCGGCTTCTGGCTGACGAGATAATCCGCTTTAACTCAATGGATGAGTTGCCTCCCGAGGTCTGGGCGGAGCGCCAGCATTATAAGGCGGAAGGTGTGTTGTCAGCCCTCGATGTGCCGATCAAAGCCGCGACGGGAGTAGTCGAAGGGTGCGTCGGATTGCACTCAAGCGCCCGACCCATAGCATGGTCAGACACGGATGTTGCTCACGTGAGAATGGTCGGAGATGCCATCGCCACGGCGATTGAGCGCAAACGAGTGGAGGAGGCCCTGAGGGAAAGCGAACAGCGGTACAAGGACTTCATCTCGCAGAGCAATGAAGGCGTGTGGCGCTTGGAGTTGGACCAGCCCATTCCTATCGACCTGCCCCACGAGGAGGGGATGAGGAGGGTCCTTCAATACGGTTACCTGGCCGAATGCAATGTGGCTTTTGCACACCTCCTGGGGTTCTCCACTGCAGAAGAGCTGCTGGGAAGACGCCCGCGAGATTTGATGCTCGCTCCCGAGGGCAGGTCGGAATCGAATCGACCGCCGGACCAAGGTGGCTTGCAGGCCCAGACCGTGGAGATTCACGGTTACGACAGGGCAGGAAACCACAAGCATCTCCTCCGGACACAGATTCCGATCGTCGAGAACGGAATGCTGGTACGAGCCTGGGGTATCCTTCATGACTTCACCGAACTCCGGCAGGCGGAAGAGGAGTTGCGCAAGAGCGAGAAGCGCTGGCGCGCGGTTTTCGAGAATTCCGCCGTGGGCATAGCTCTGACGGACTGCATCACGGCGCAATTCCAAGTCGCGAATTTGGCCTTTCAGAAAATGGTGGGTTACAAAGAAGACGAACTTCGCGCCATGACGTTCATGGATATTACCCACGAAGACGATCGTGAACGCAACCGGCAGCTTCTGTCTGAGATTCTGGAGGGAAAGCGGCAATCCTTCTCGATGGAGAAGCGTTACCGGCGCAAAGATGGCAGTCTGATCTGGGTGAACCTCCACGTTTCGCTGGTTCCCGGCACCGAGAGGATTCCGCGGTTTTCTCTCGCCATCGTCGAAGACATCACTGAGCGCAAGCAGGCCGAGGAGGCGCTGAGGGAAAGCGAGCAGTTGTTCCGTCGGCTGTCCGAAGCCTCCTTCGAAGGCATTATCTTCGCCGAGGCCGGCAATGTGGTCGATGCTAATCCCCGGATGGCTGATATGCTGGGTTGCAGGTTGCAGGATTTGATCGGGGCAAAAATCGCGGAGCTTGTCGCCCCGGAATCGCGGGAGGTTGTTCAGGCGCACATACGCGCCGGTTCAGATGAAACTTACGAGCATAAGGCGCGAAGGAAGGATGGCTCCATCTTCCCCGTGGAGGCTCGGGGCGCGGCTGTATTCTGGAAGGGGAGATTAGTCCGCGCTACCGTGATCCGTGATATCACGGAGCGCAAGCGGGCCGAGGAGGCTCTGCGCGGGAGCGAGGCGCGATTTCGCACTCTGATTACAGAAGCTCGAGTTGCGATGGGGGTAGCACGAAACGGCATCACGCTCTTTGTCAATACCGAGTATGTGAAGCTATTCGGCCTTCAAAATCCCGAGGAGACGATAGGACGCCCGATTCTCGACCAGCACGCACCCCAATGCCACGAATGGATGAAAGATATGATCCGACGTGGGCAACAAGGCCTGCCTACTCCTGCTGATTTTGAATCCGTCGGCCGGCGCAAGGACGGCTCCACCTTTCCCATGCATTGTGCCGTATCCCATATCAGTCTCGCGGATGGTCCTGTGACCCTGGGATTTCTTACGGACCTCACCGAGCGCAAGCGTGCCGAGGAGACTCTGCGCGAACGCGAGCGGCGCTACCGCCTGCTCTTCGAGAATAATGAAGCGGGCGTTGCACTCGCCACCCTCGATGACCGCCTGCTGGATTGCAATGAAGTCATGGCGTCAATGTTCGGCTACAAATCGCGGGAGGACATGCTGTCTCAGGAAGTGTGGAGCTTTTACGTCGACCCCTCCGACCGCCGGCTTCTCGCCGAGAAACTGAAAAGGGAAGGAAGACTTGTAGGGGGCAAATTGCGCTGTCGGAAAAAGGACGGAACACACGTTTGGGTGCTCTACAGCGCATCGCTGATACCGGAAGAGGGGAAGGCGCCCAACCTGGTGCAGGTGACGGCCATCGACATCAGCGGGCTCGAGCAGGCGGAACAGGAACTGCAGCGGTCCTTTGAACAGTTGCGGGCGCTCGCGGCGCGGCTGGAAAGCATCCGGGAGGAGGAACGGAAGCGGGTGGCGCGCGAGATTCATGACCAACTGGGCCAGGCTTTGACCGCCATTAAGATCGACTTGAGTTCCTTGGTTCGGGAGTTGCCCGCCGGCGCCAAACAGCCCGCGAAGAAGGCAGCCTCCATTCTGAAATTAGTGGATGAGTCAATTCTGACCGTGCGCCGAATCTCGACCGAACTGCGGCCGGGAATGCTGGACGATTTGGGTTTGGTGGCGACGATCGAATGGGCAGGCGAAGAATTCGAGGCTCGCACGGGGACGGCGTGCCGGCTGGACCTGCCCCGGGAGGATATCGCCGTCGATCCCGAGCAGGCCACCGCGATCTTCCGCATCTTTCAGGAGACGTTGACCAATGTGGCCCGGCACGCTGACGCCAGCAGGGTCGAGGTAAGGCTGGCCAGGGAAGATGGAGATTTGACGCTGGAAATTCACGATAATGGCAAAGGAATCCCTGAGGATAAACTCTCCGACGGCGAGTCACTCGGGATCCTGGGAATGCGCGAGCGGGCCACGCTGTTGGGAGGTGATCTCACCATCAGCAGCCCTGCAGGGAACGGTACGACGGTGAGGGTGCGGATTCCGGAGGCCCATCGCACCTGATGGGAGAAAGACCATGATCAGAGTCTTGATCGCGGATGACCATGCTATCCTGCGCCGGGGGCTTATCGAAATCCTGACGCGCGAGTTGAAGGGCGCAGTTTGTGGCGAGGCGGAGAATGCCCAGCAGACCCTTGCCCAAGTCCAGGGTCACGCCTGGGACCTGGTGATTCTGGATGTCACCATGCCGGGACGTAGCGGTGTGGATGTCCTCGCGGATCTTAAAAGGATGCGGCCGAAGCTCCCCGTGCTGGTCCTGAGCATGCATCCGGAAGATCAGTACGGCAAGCGCGTGCTGAGAGCCGGCGCCTCCGGTTACATGAACAAAGACAGCGCCCCCGATGAATTGATCAAGGCGATCCGGAAGGTGCTTTCCGGCGGCCGGTATGTGAGCCCGGCACTGGCGGAGGTGCTTGCCCTGGATCTGGGGCGGGGCGCCGACCAGCCTCTGCACGAGAGGTTGTCTGACCGCGAACTGGAAGTCCTGCGGTTGATTGGCTCGGGAAAGGCTATTTCCCAGATCGCCGGGATCCTGCACTTGAGCGTGACTACCGTCAGCACCTATCGCGCGCGCATTTTGGAAAAGATGGGCATGACCACCACCGCCGAGCTGATGAACTATGCGCTGCGCACTCAGCTTGTGGATCAAATCGCCGCGAAGCCCGGCCTTTCAGCCAAAGCTTCGGGCGGTTGAGAAATACCTGCACCTCTTCGCTGTATCCCGTGACTAGTGCCTGCCGTGTAGTACAAACCACTACCTCCAACCCGTAATGGGTCCTACACAAGAAACCGATTTCCGCCGATAGCGCTTGGTTTCAGCGGGCGGTAGGATTCAAATGGCCACGATGAGAATCCTAATTGCCGACGACTCGGAAATTTTTGTTCAACGCCTGAAGTCTAGCTTGGCGGAAGTGACCGGATTGGAAATTGTCGGTCACGTGGACAACGGTTTGGACGCGACGCTGGAAATTCGCAAGGCGAAACCCGACGTCGTGATCCTCGACATCCACATGCCGGGCGCAAGCGGCATCGACGTACTCAAGGGCCTGAAGAAAGATCAATTCCAGCCCATCGTGATCGTGCTGAGCAACTACAGCGATCGGCAATATCGCAAGAAATGCTTGGAGAGTGGGGCGCGCTTCTTTTTCGACAAGTCGGCTGATTTCCATGAGGTTGTGGGAGCGTTGCGAGGCCTGATGGATGCTCCTCCGGCTTGAATCGGGGCGAGTAAATCAATTTCTCCAAGGAGTGAAAAAGGGTGAGGAATACCCGGGAGGAGTACTCCGAAGTTATTGACGAAGCCCAGGCGTTGAGCAGCGTGGGTGGCAACCGGGGGTTACTCACGGAAGTTGCCGGGGTTACTTTAGCTGCCTGGCCGACCCTGCTGTCGGACATCCGGAAAGGGATGGCCCGCGGAGACCTTCCTGGCGTGAAGACGGCGGCGCGCCTGGCGCAAGCCGCGGCACGATTGGTCTCAGCGCGATGGACTTATGAGGCCGCTCATCTACTCGAGACGGCGGCGGGCTATGGGGACTTGCAGGCCACGCAAAGGGCCAGTGCCAGCCTGGAGCGGGAAGTGTGGAGAGTCCAGGCGGTCCTCTCCACGCTCGGGAGCTTCGGGCTTCCCCCGCGAGGCTGAGGTTCATTTCCGGCCGGCAAGCGTTTCTTCGCGTCCCGGCCCGGGCAAGAGCAAGTTGATCAACGAGGAGGTTTATGGTGAGTTTGGAATTACAGATTTGCGAGGGCGACACCCACTTGTCAATAAAAGCGGTGGGTCAATACAGTCTTGCCGCTCTCTACGACCTTATCGACCGAGTAAAAGAAGAGACGGAGAAACGCGCCCTTCAGGGAGTCATCCTGGATGTCACCGAGGTTACCGGCACCGTCCCGGTTTTGGACAGTCTGGCGCTGGGGGAGCATTTTTCCAGAGTTTGGAGATTGCCGTTCAGAATCGCCATCGTATCTTCCCAGGGCGGGGTTGACAAGTTCTTCGAGAATGTCGCATGGAACAGAGGGGTACCCATCGTTGTTGTTCCCAATCATATCGCGGCAATTGCCTGGGTGAATTGGGAACATTAACTTCGCTTTTCCACACCACGCGCTCGTAGTTCACACGGTTGCCGTTCCCCTCGTTTCTCTGCCTGAAAAAGAATGTGTTTCTCATCGTTGGTGAAATACCACCGATGAGCCCGTTTTGCCGAGGCGCTCAGTGGCTTTGCCCGTATCGTCAGCACTACCTATTCCGGTTCCGGCTCCTCGGCGCAATGCGTTCTTCGCGTTTGCCGCGCTGCCCTACCTACTCGCAGAATATGCGAACCTTTTCCCCGTCCGTACTATCCACATCTACATGTAATTCCCTCAGTTGTTCCAACAATTCCTCGCGCGGCAAACTGCGGAGGGCGGAGAGGTCGATGCCTTTCTCGGTGAGCTTTTCACTGACTTGGGGGGGAAGCACGCCCAGGAGTTTAATTCCGGTCCCCAACATGGCCAGCGGCACGCGAATATTCACCTGCTTGTGATCGGGTTGATCCACGACCACGCGCAGGAAGCGGAGCTTTTGGCCCGCCTTCGCACCTTCCTCGGAGGCCGCGGCCGTGGCCGGAGCGGCGCCGCTCGCTCCCACTTTTTCCAGGAGTTTTTCCGCATCGGCGGCGGTAATCTGGCCGGATGCCAGCATCTCGAGCACTTTTTTGGTTTCTTGTGACATGGTGTTTCCTCCTTTAATGGTCATGAAAGTTTTTCCAGCGCTTCCTCCACGCTGATTTCTCCCCGGGAAAGCTGCTCGAGAACGTAGAGATTCGGACTGGGCGCCTGGAAGCTCTTGTCGAGCGCGGCGCTGATGGCATTCAGGCGGTTCTTCACCGTCGGATAGCTGATGCCAAACAAGCTTTCCATTTTCTTGATCGATCCGTGCGAGCGCACGAAAGCGATGACGAAGGTTTGGTCCTCCAAAGATAGCTGGGCTAGCGGCGAGACCTCAAATTCGCCCTCCATCGACATGTGGCAGGAGGGGCAGGCCATGCGAACGATCTTCAGAGGTTGCTTGCAGTCGGGGCAGGAAGCCTTTGAAATATCCATGGGTGACCTCAGCTTACGTAAGCAGATTACGAATTTGAATTAAGTTTGTCAATTATAAAATTAAATAAATTAATTAGCAAAGGAGAATATAGCAATTTCCATGGTTTTGGGGTGGAGATTTCATTGATTGGGGCTGGGGAAGGGAATCCGCAGGCATCGATTCTTGGGTTTCGAGGGAAGGGTAATGCGCGTGGCAGGTCTCGATATTCCAGCCCCGGAGGGGCGGCGGAGAATAGCCCACGGCGTGAGCCGTGGGACCCAGAGCACCCCCAACCAAATCCCCAGCCCCGGCGGAGGGGCGGCAACCTATTCCCAGATGTACCGTTCGTTGTAGGCAATCCTATGGCGTTTCAAGAAGGCCACGAATTCCTCTTGAAATGTAACCCTGCGGTGATGCTGGTCCTGGTCACGAATGTATTTCACCACGGCGGGGAGGTTGGATTGGCTGACGCTGAAGGCCCCGTAGCCCGTTTGCCAGGCGAAGGCAGCGCGGCGCCGCGTCTCATGCACCCACGCCGACGAGTTGGTTTTGACCAGGCGGAGCGCGTCGGCCACCGCCAGTGCGGGCGGAAGGGACAGAACACAATGAACGTGGTCGGGCCGGGCGTTCGCCTCAATCAGTTTTCCACCGAGGTTGCGAATGATTCCTCCCATGTAGGCGAGCAGATCGGGCCGGAGTTCCGCCGTTAGGAGCGGGATGCGGTCCTTGGTGGAGAAGATGATATGTGTGTATAGGCTGGCAAATGTGTGTGCCATGGTGTGCCGCCCCTCCGGGGCTGGGGGTCTGGCATGGATCACGGTTCCGACCCACGGCTCACGCCATGGGCTATTATCTTCCGCCCCTCCGGGGCTGGGAACGTTGTCTATTGGATTATGAACCCACGGCTTACGCCATGGGCTATTATCTTCCGCCCCTCCGGGGCTGGGAACATTGTCTGTTGGATTATGAACCCACGGCTCACGCCATGGGCTATTATCTTCCGCCCCTCCGGGGCTGGGAACGTTGTCTGTTGGATTATGAACCCACGGCTTACGCCATGGGCTATTATCTTCCGCCCCTCCGGGGCTGGGAACTGGATTGGTTCATGGTCCGGTCCCACGGCCTACGCCATGGGCTATTATCTATCGCCCCTCCGGGGCTGGGAACTCCGGGGCTGGGAACTGGATTGGTTCATGGTCCGGTCCCACGGCTTACGCCATGGGCTATTATCTATCGCCCCTCCGGGGCTGGGGGGGGGCGACGGCATGCGGTTTTCACCGCTCATCGGTGGGCAGCATTTGTGCGCAGGCGGGGCAGAATTCGGCGCGTTTCAGGTCGATACGTTCGACGCCATTGGCGGCGCTCATCACGCAGGTATAATCCGCGCAATGGTGCAGGCCGTAGGTATGGCCGAGTTCGTGGAGGGCTTCTTTCAGCAGGCGTTGGTGAAGAACTTCGGGATCGGGCGGCAAGCCATAGAATTCCTGGCGCAGGCGATGAGCGGAGACCACCGCCCCGCCATCGGCCAATTGCGCTTCCCCGAAGACGAAGGTGAGCACGGGAATATAGAGGTCCATTTCCGTCACCCCCAGCACTTTCCATCCGGGGCTGGGGTGCCGCGCGAGAATCTTCTTCAGAATCTCCGAGGAGTGGTACTGCCGGCGCAAGGGGTTGAAGGCGAATTCGGTCTCCAGGCCGTCGGGTTGAATGGAGCACGCCACGCGCAGGCGCTGCGTCAGGCCTTCGGCAAGAGGCTCCAGCAGGGCGCGGTCCACCCGTCCAACCGGCATCAGGGAAATGATTCTCATTGCGTGGCCGAGGTCGCTTTCCGGAACCCGTATTTCTTGATCTTGTTATAAAGGGTGACGCGATCGATGCCCAGCGCTTTGGCGGCGCGCGTCTGGTTCCAATCACAGGATTCGAGCACGCGCTGAATGTGCTCGCGCTCCACGTCGTCGAGCGCCATGCTGCCTTCCGGCTGGGGCGGCGCCGGGCCTTGCAGAGGGAAATCCGCGGCTTGGATTTCCGGCTCGCGCCCGATCACCATGGCGCGTTCGATGGCGTTTTCCAGCTCGCGGACGTTGCCGGGCCACTGGTGATTCATCAAGACTTCCAAGGCGCTGCGGCTGATGCCGGTGAAGCGCTTGTTCATGGCCTGCGAATACTTGTGCAGGAAATGGTCGACGAGTAAAGGGATATCCTCCTTGCGCTCGCGCAGCGGCGGCAGGGTGATGCCGAAAACATCCAGGCGGTAATAGAGGTCGGGGCGGAACGTACCGGCCTTCACCAGGTCCCGCAAATCCTTGTTGGTGGCGGCGATGGCGCGGAAATCCACTTTGATGGCCTGATTGCCGCCCACGCGCGTGATCTCTTTTTCCTGCAGGACGCGCAGCAGGTCGGTTTGGGTCTTCAGGCTGATGTCGGCAATTTCGTCGAGAAACACCGTGCCCCCCTCGGCGATTTCGAATTTGCCCTTCTTGCGGTATTGCGCGCCGGTGAAGGCGCCCTTCTCGTGCCCGAAGAGCTCGCTTTCCAGCAGCGTCTCCGTCAGCGCCCCGCAATGGATGGTGACCAGGGGCATGAAGCGCCGCGGGCTCAAATTATGGATGGCGCGGGCCACCAGCTCCTTGCCCGTGCCGCTTTCACCGTGGATGAGCACCGTAGTGTCATTGGGCGCCACGGTGCGGATGTTTTCCAGCACGCTTTGCATGGGCTGGCTCTGGCCCACCAACTCGACGGCCAGCGCTTCCCCCAGCGTCTCCCGCAAACGCAGGTTTTCCTCCCGTGTGCGGCGATGATCGAGGGCCTTGGAGACGGCGTGCGCCAGGTCGTCGGGGTCGAAGGGCTTCATGATGTAGTCATAGGCGCCATCCTTGAGCGCCTGCACCGCGGTTTCCACTGAGGCGTAGCCGGTCATGATGATGACGATGATGTCGGGATCGACTTCGCGCATCTTGCGGTGCAGCTCCAGGCCGTCCATGCCGGGCATCTTGATGTCCACCAGGGCCAGGTCCCAACGCTGGCGCGGCAGCTTGAGGAGCGCCTCGCGCGCGCTGTTGGCGGTGTCGACGCTGTAGCCCTCTTCCTCGAACCACTTGCCCAACGAGTCGCGCACCACGTTTTCGTCGTCCACAATCAAGAGACTGGCCTTGGGATTCATGATGTACTCCTTCATAATTGCCGATTTTCGATTGTCGATTGTCGATTGACAGAACGTACCTGCGTTTTCGCAGTTTTTCGCGACGCCAGCACGATGGCCACAAGTTCGTTGGCTTCTTTAATGATGGCGGACGATAGCCTTGGTTTTATGAGTCCTGTCTCCTGCACCAACTCAAGCCAGTAGAGGGATTCGTCCGATTCTTCGACAACAATCGAGAGCTTGGCAGCAAATTCGGCGCGCGACTGCGCACGGCAAGCGGCCCGATAGTTGGCGCCTACCGAAGTGGCCGAACGAATGAGCTGCCGGCCAATGACCTGCGGGGCCAAACCTCGAGGTAGCGCATCAACCAATTTGATCACCCGCACAGCGAATGCCTTGGTCCGAGCCTGCATTTCTTTTGACGTCATGGAATTTCCGATTTTCGATTTTCGATTGTCGATTGACGGAGAAGAAGGCTTCATCTGCCGTCAATTGTCAATCACCCAACGTCAATCTGCCATCCTTTCAATAAGCGTTGATTTCGCGGGACGCCGTCCCTTTTCAATCGTCAACCATAAATCATGCGCCGTCTTTCAATCGGCAATCGAAAATCGAAAATCGGCAATGATCTATGCCGCAGTCTTAATGCTCCCGGGCGCTTCCTCCGGCAAAAGCACGGTGAACGTGGTTCCTTTCCGCGCGTTGGACGCCACCTCGATGTTCCCTCCGTGTTGCTGCACGATGCCGAGGGCGATGGCGAGGCCCAGTCCCGTTCCCTTGCCCTCTTCCTTGGTGGTAAAGAAAGGTTCGAAGATGTGGGAAAGCACCTCCGGCGGAATGCCCGGCCCTTCGTCGCTCACCACCACCTGGCCCAGGCGGCGCGCCGGATCGTATGCGCTCTCGACGCCCAGCCGGCCCCCTTGCGGCATGGCTTCCACCGCATTCATCAGGATTCCCAGCAGCGCCTGTTGCACCTGCCCCGCGTCACAATAGAGCGGCGGGAGCTGAGGGTCCAACTTTTTCTCCAACTCGATGCTCTGCAGGTCCATCTGGTGCCCCACCAGGAGCAAACACCGCTCGATGATGGCATTCAATTCGTTCTTCTGGGGATTAATGGGCGTCTGGCGCGCGAAGGTGAGCAGGTTTTGCACGATGCTGCCGCAGCGCCGGCTTTCCCCTTCGATGATCTGCAAGTAGCTTTTGGCCTCCGTCAGGCGCTTGTTTTCGTTGAATCCCTTGTCCGCCATGCGCGAAATCAGCTTGCTGTAGGTCAGAATGCCGGCCAGGGGATTGTTGATTTCATGCGCCACCACCGCCGCCAGCTTGCCGAGAGACGCCATCTTCTCCGATTGCGTCAAGCTGCGATAGGCGCTTTCCAGTTCCCCCGTTTTTTGCCGCACGCGGTCTTCCAGGGTCTCGGTCCACTGGCGGTTTTCCGCTTGCGCCTTCTTCAGTTCCTGGGTCATCTGGTTGAACGCCACAGCCAGACTGCCAATTTCGTCGTTGCTGGTTTCCGGCAGCAGATAGTCGAGGTCGCCCTGAGCCACGGCGCGGGTGCCCAGGGTGAGCTGGCGCACCGGCTTGTGCACGGTCAGCCAGATCAGCCAGACCATAAACAGGCTCACTGCGAGAAGGGACGCGGCGGTGAAGATCACGGCCCGGCGCTGGTGCTGCGCCACGGCGACGTCCATGGCGGCCAGCGATACATTGGTGTCAAGCACGCCCAGCACCTGGCTGCTGTCAGTGTGGGCGTGGCAGGAGGCGTTCGAGCAATCCGCCTCGTTCTCAATGGGACGGATCAGTCCCAGTACGCGCGTGCCGTCGTGCGCCCGGTAAATGCGCATGCGGTCCGGCCGGTCGAGTTTAACCAGCGGTTGGGCCTGCGCGTGACAGGCATAGCACGCCTCGGCATTTTTATCCACGAGCTGTCCCACTTCTTTGTCGTCGGTGGAAAAACTGATTTTTCCCTCGCGATTGAAAATGCGGATGCGGCTGATGCCGCTTTCGTGCCCAATCGTGTTGATGATGTGGAATACGTCCTCGCGCTGGTTGCGCAACATCGAGTAACGGATGCTGCGCCGGATCGTGTCACTGATGCGGTCGGCGCTCTGGAAGATGATTTCCTGCTGCGATTGCCGCCACAAACGCAGGTTCCAATAGCCGTAGATGGAAAACAAAAGCGCCATGCCCCCTACGACGCAGGCCGTCAGCTTGATCGCCAGACTGTGAGTTAACTTTGGCATCTAAAGTCCTTGGGATACGGGACACGGGGCTGCGTTAGCCAGTCCCGCCCACGAACTGTGGACAGTTCATTTACAATAGGTGTTTTCACCTTACGCATACATCCGGCCCGTGCAACTCGGTCAGCTTTGTTTTGATGAGGGCTTTTAGCTGTGGAAGCCCTTGGACATGGTTGCTCACTTCATAGCGCCGATTACCCTTCGCGATAATAACCATGTCCCTATCCATCCCCATGTAAGCGGCCTCGATCTGGTCCCAAGGAATGAATCGGCAGGAGAGAAGACGGCGCCACTGCAGACCCTCGGGGGTAGCATGCAGAGTGGGGGGCCAACTAATGACACACACCAGAGCTAGGGCTAGCATCGCGCCCACCGAGACCCAATCCATCACTCCGGGGAGGCTCTTCGCTTCCCAAAGGTCTTTGGCGTAGAAAAACTCCGCCAACAAGCTCGCGATTAACACTCCTGGATACGCCGCGCGAAGTGGCGGCGAGGGACGAAAAGTGGTTCCATATTCACTTTTCCTGCTGGCAAGACGAACGGACCAACGTGTCAGAGCGGGTACTCCCACTGCCACCGCGAGGGTGAAGATTGCCGAATCCCAATCAACCATGGTTGATCCTCTTACTCCTAACAACGACAAAAACGGTAGCGCAGACCTGTTCTGTAGGTCCGCGGCTGTTCCTTGCCCTGCTCACTTGTGCTGACCCGATTCCAAATTCGACCCCCTCACCCGCCTGCGGGCCGAAGCCGAGTTCGCATCCATCTCCCGGGTGTCCCTTCGGCGGGCGAAGGCCCGGCCCGCCCCGGCTGATGAAAACGCCGGTGGCGGTCCACCCTCTCCCCCAAGGGGGCGAGGGGAGTTGGTTGCATAATAAATAATTCAACTCTCCCCTCGCCCCCTTGGGGGAGAGGGGTTGGGGGTGAGGGGGTCGAAACCGTGCCGCCATCGCATCAGGCCCCCCTACGCCGCCACGCGGGTCCGGGTTTCTGCCGCCGCGTGCGCGGCGTCCGCCGGCCCCATTACGTTCAAGTAGCGCACCGCCAAACTGAACAGCAGAAAGCCTACCCCCACGATCGACAGCGTAACGGCCACTTCCGTCCAGCGGGGGAAGTAATGCACTCCGGAAGACGCCTCCATTCCCGTAATCGACACGTTCATGCGGTTCAGCAGGAAGCCGGTCATCACCAGCACGGCGACTCCGAAAAGGCCCTCGCGATTCTCGCGAACCTTGCGGAAAAACAGCAGCGGCAGGGGAATCAGTATTCCCAGCGTGATCTCCAGGACGAACAGGAGCGTCTCCGTGGAGGGTTCGCGCAAGTGGACCAGCGCTCCCCGCACCCACAGGTCCTCGAGTTTCAGCAGGCCGTAAATCGCCAGCACCACCGCCATCGCCCGGCCCAAAACCTCCAGCAAGGGCATTTCAATCTCCAGGCCAAACGCGCGCGCGCTCAAATTGGATTCAAAAATTACCATCGCTATGCCCACGCTCAAGGCGGAAATGAAGAAGAACACTGGCAGGAGCGGAGAATACCAATAGGGATGCAGCTTGGTGGGCACGATCAGGAACAGGCTGCCCAGCGACGATTGGTGGAGCGTCGAGAGCAATACGCCCACGATGACCAGCGGAATTGTCACGGCTTTGACCACGCGCAACGGTTTGTGCAGGTGGAAGCGCTCCAAAACCACGGGGGAGAATTCCAGCGCCAGCACCGTCAGATAAAGCATCACGCACCAGGCAACCTCAAACATCACCGAGTGCCGGTTCCACATCACCAGCGGATGCCAGATGTTGTAAGGCTTGCCGAGGTCGAAGAGCAACGCCACCCCCACCAGCGCGTAGCCCAGGAAAGCGGTGAGGATGGAGGGACGAAGCACGGGGTGGAATCGATCAATGTGGAAGACGTAGACAATCGCTGCCAGGGTGAACCCGCCTGCCGCCAAACCCACCCCACAAAGTACGTCGAAACCAATCCATAACCCCCAGGGGAATTGGTCCGATAGGTTCGTGGCGGCGCCCAACCCCTTGGCAAAGCGCAATACCGTGGAATAAAAACCCGCGGCGAGAATTATCACCAGAACGGCGCGCCAGAAGGTTAGTTTGGGAAGATTTGGGAAATGCATTGATTTGCTCCATCGCGCCGAATCATGGCCGATTGACCTTTGCATAATACGGATAAACCCCCTCACCCCCAACCCCTCTCCCCCAAGGGGGCGAGGGGAGTTGGTTGCATAACAAAACACTCAAGTCTCCCCTCGCCCCCTTGGGGGAGAGGGGTTGGGGGTGAGGGGGTTTTGTCACTATAATTTGCACTACTCAATAATTGCCGATGGACGATTGCCGATGGCCGATCGAATGTATCGAAGATCGTCAATCCAAAATCGCCAATCGGCAATCGAAAATCGAAAATCGTCAATTCTTTTCCTTTTCCGCTTTCGCCACTTCCTCCCGCCGGTTAGTAATCCACCAAATCCCGCCCAGAAGAACTCCGGCCAGAGGGACCAGGCTGGGGATTTTTGACAGCACGCGAAAGGTCAACAACGGCATGGGGTCGCTGGGCAGATTGGCGGGCAAGCCCAGTTGCTCAAAGGGCACCGCCGAGAGATAGAGCACCGACGTGCCTCCCACCTCTTCCTTGCCGTAAATGTGCTGGAAATATTTCGCAGGCTCATCGCGCAAGCGCTTGGCGGCTTCGTCGAGCAGGTCGTTGCGCTCGCCGAAAATGCCGGCTTGCACCGGACAGACCTCCGTGCAGGCGGGTTGCAAGCCTTGCGCCTGCCTCGGCGCGCACATGGTGCACTTCTTCACCTTAGGCAACACCGCCTTCCATTCATAACGCGGAATGCTGAACGGGCAGGCCATCATGCAATATCGGCAACCCATGCATTTGTCGGCATCGTACAGGACTGGCCCCGCCGGCGTCTTGTGCAATGCTCCCACCGGACAAACTGACGCGCAAGTGGGCTCCTGACAGTGCATGCAGAAGCGCCGCACGAAAATGCTTCCATGCGTCTGGACTACATTCAGGGTGGTAGCGGACAATTTGCCGTCCACCTCACTGTGGCTCTGGGCGAAGGTCACCAGTTCATCCTCGCTTAACGCCTTTGCTGGCAAGTCCTTGGCGTAGCTGGGGTCATCAAAGGGCAGTTGGTTCACCACCTTGCAGGCTATGGCGCAGGCTCCACACCCGATGCATTTGGTGGTGTCGACAAGGATGGATTTGCTCATTTTTTAAACATCTCCGAGAGAGCGAAGGGTCAGACATACTGGCTGTGTAAAAAGTCTAACCACTTGAATCTATAAGCACGCGATGTGCCGAGGAATTCATCAGTTTTGCCATAGAATAGGCCAATTAGTCCGATATTATCGCGTAATCCTAACATCCAATCTTGGCTGCTGTGGAATTACACAACGGAACCCATTTTGAGGTTGGAGGACTTCGCGGGGCGCTGATTGGCCATTCGACCTACTCACCCCTTCGCACCGATAGGCAACGGCGTCTAATCGCGCTCAATAGCCCGTTTTCGACCTTTAAAATCCCTCTACCCCCCCTGCAAAGTGAGGCGCCGCGAGGGCCTGGCTTAGCGCGGTAAATTGAGGTGCGAAAAAGATCCACAAGTGATCCGTGGTCGTCGAGTGGCGGGAAAGCGCTGGGGTCAGGCGGGAATTACACAAAGGTTCCAGAGGCTCATGAAGAAGACCTCTGAGGACCTCCGCGGAGCCCTGGAACAGTTCCGGGTAGGGCCGCTCCTGCCATTTCGAGTGTTACGAACTCTTCTATCGGACCTAAATCCGGCGCAGGAAAGTCGTCTCAAAGGCGGACCAAGCTTTCGGGCCGAGTTCCCCGAGACAGCCGGCAGCGGGAAGTCCGCCGTCCTGACTGGTGACGCCGAGGGCCAGGTCTGGAGAAATCTGCGCGAAGATGAACTCGCGGAAGCGCACGAATTCATTTTCGAGCCACATTACGGCTTGCTCGCCGAAGCGCACATTGGGCGCGTCCTGCTCCAAGCGGGTGGGGCTGAGCTGACAGACCCAGCCGCTGCCATAGGGATCGGAGCTTAGCAGCTCGGGATGATCCGCAAGGCGGCTGTTCACGGCCATCACTCGGCCGGTGATGGCCGAAGGTATTGTGGCGGCGCACCCATTGTGCTCCAGGCGGAAGAGCGGTTGGCCGGCGGTCACCTGCTCACCGACTTTGGGCAGGACGATCCGGCGGACGGCGCCGACGGCACGCACAATCAAAGCGTCAGCGCCAATTTCCAATCCCCCCATCGGGTCGGGTTTAACCCAAATGTGTTGGGGGGCGAGATGAACGCCTTCCGGTATGTGGCACAGCGCCTCAAACCCATACGCCATGGCCTCGGCGAAGGGACGCGTAGCTCGCGCGGGGTGCGCCAACCGCCACGCCTGCCACTTCTCAACGGCCAGGTCCGTCAGGACCAGGCAAACAAACATCAGAGCCACAAAAACTGCGACCATGATAAGCCTCCAGACACACTTCGAGCTATGCCCGTCTGTGCCACATTAGGAGCGTGGCCTTAGCCGAGCAGCATTTCTTCGACGAACTTCTCCCATTGGAATTCAGGGACCAGACTCAACACGTCCCCAATGGCGTGACCGCCGTCTTGCAGACGAGCCTCGGAACCCGGGCTAATGCGCGTGTGCAGCGCGCCAACGGATTCCTCCATCCACCGCTGCGCCAGCCGTCCGTGCAGCAGGTTCTTCATATTGCCGTCCACCGCTGGAGCATTCACCGCCACCAACCAGCCCACGCCGTAAGGATCCTGATGGGTGAGTGATGGGTCGCGGAGAACTTCGGGATTGACCTCGACGACTTCGCCCTCGATGGGTGAAAGCATCTCGAAGCGATGGCTACCCCGGCCAACCGTCCAGCCGCGCTCACCTTGCCGCAGCCAACGGCCTCGCGCCGGCAGATCGATTTGATCGATCTGGCCTATTAGCCGGGCGGCGAAGTCATCCAGGCCAATGCGTACCAATTGGCGCGATTCCTTCATCGCCCAAGTGTGCCCAGGGTGGTAAGCAAGGTGGGCGGGCGCCTTGAACCCTCCCACAACGTTCATCGGAAAGGCCGGCACTTCTTCCCGTAATTCCGGCGCCACGCTCTTTACTTTCATATGGCGCGCCTGTCGCCATTGCAAGTAAAAGTCATGTGCAACCAAGAGGATGAACGTTGCCAGAACCAGTGTGAGAGTCATCTGCCACCCCATGGTGCTCAGCCACCTTGCTACGAAGCCGAAGCACTCGAAACTCACCTTGGCAAGTGCAAACCAATAGCCATTGACAATCCTTCGTAAAATGTCAATGAGTGTTATAGTGCATTTAATTTCTGATGGTTAGGTGGCACTATGGTATCCCCGAGAATGGTGGCAAATGAGCGAGTCTCGCGCCTTCGTTGCATTTCTCCACAATGGTTTTGGCGCCGCACCTAATTATGGATAGATGAACCGTGTTTTCTGTAAGATACACGATTGTTGCAGAACACAGCAGTAGTTGTTAATAATTTCAACAAATCAAGGCTTGGCTGATTCTCCGCTCCGTCCCAATTACTGCCCCTGCTGGATCACCTCCGCAGGCAGTTGAGAGGAAAAATCCGTCAGGCTTTCGCTGAGGTATGCGGCTTCAGCGGGGTTCACGGCATAAAACGAAACCGTATCTCCCCCCAGGTTGACGTTATTCTGGATTGTCCATCTGCCTATGCGAATCCATTCTGGTGGTATCATGCCGACGAACCAACTATCGTAAATAATCGCGATGCGGGCGCCGGTTTGTTTGGAAAGGCGTTCGATGTCGCGGACCTGATAGGTATGTTTTTGCCTCGCTGCCGCCACCTCAACATTAGCCAGTCCCATTAGATCCAGGCAATGGACATCGGCAAGGAAATTGACCGCGCCGATGTCATTCAGCGCCACGGTGGAATTCTGATAGTAGCGGCGGACAAACAACCCCATTTGGTACTGTTGTTGGAAGACGTTGGTGGTGCATTGGGGAAGGAACCATAGGAGGCGTCCTCCTTTCATGGCCAGCGGAAAGAAAAGCAGAAGGGCAAGGGCGGCACACGCGAGGTTCTTGGGGACCATCCACGTGGCGAGGGAAAGTGGTGACGGCCAATGGGGGACGACGACGGGGAGTTGCAGACCCAGGAAGAGAATCGCCAGCACACACCAGTAAGCATCATAACGAAACAAGTGTCCTGGTCCCACAAATTCCAGTTGTGCTATGCCCGTCACCAACAGAATCGCGCCCATGATTTGCCGGCTTTCGCGGGCTCCGCTACCCTTTCCGCAGGCCATGATATAGACCACCAAAATGGAAACCATGAGCACCAGCATGTGCATGCCCTCGTGCAGGGCGATATAGATGGGATTAAGCAGGGAGAGGACAAGCGCTGCGGGGGAATGGAATTCCGGCAGGGAAGCTTTCAGGAGGACCGACGTGGGAAGCCAGAACCAACCCTTCGATACCGATATGATTCCGTAGACGAGCCAGGGGAGATATCCCAAGGCGCCGAAGGCCAAGGCATAGGACCATCGTTTGATCATCAGTAAGAGTGCGGCGATGGCGATGATCAGGAACATGCCTTCCAATCGCACCCCGGTGACCAACGGGGCCAGAACCAGCAGCCGGACTGAATCCCCGCGCGCGGAGCCGGGTGACTCCCCGCTGATCAATCGCATGGCAAAAAAAACGGCAAGCATGGACACAAACGTTTGCAGGGCCGGCTCCATGCCGGAAAGAACGAGCAACGGTAACGGGACAAGGAGGATGATGCCCAGCAGCGTCACAAATCTGAGTGCCGCCGGCGCCTTGTACCAGGAGAGGATGGCGTCAGCGGCCGCTAAGATGAGGATGGCGAAGACCAGATTCAACAGGAGCGGGGCAAGCTGATTCACTCCCCCCAGGTAGTAGGTGAGACTCAAAAGGAGCGTCCACAACGGCGGGGACGAACAAGACGTGAAGCCATAGCGCGTAACGCCCCAAACGCCGTGCTGGGCAAAATTCTTGGCCATCGCCATGCCGATGTAAGCGTCATCAAACGCGTACACCAGATGCCCCTGGTTTTGGCGAATGGAAACACTCAGAACCAGCCAGACAAGCAGCAGAAGGATAAAGACCGATGCGTAAAGCGGCCAGTTGCGGGATAGTGTCCCTTTCAATCTCGGCTCCCTTCTTCACCAGAGTTGGAGAATATACATCCACCCGGCAGGCGCGTGCCAGAAGTCTGTCGGTTAGTATTTCTCCCAATGCAGGACCTCAGCCAAGGGCCGCTTGCTCGGTTCCCGGTTCTCCGCCGGGAAGCCAAGAGGAATCAGGCTGACCAACTTGCTGCCGGGGGGTGCTCCCACCAGGCGGCAGACTTCCGCGGCATAGGGTTTCTTATCTCCGGCCACCCAGCATGAGCCCAGACCGTGGGCACGGGCGGCCAAGAGTATATTCTCCGTGGCAGCGCTACCGTCTTCGAGGTAGTATTTCGTATCGCGCGACAGAACGACCACGCACACCGGGGCTTGGGCGATAAATCCTCCGTAGTCGGTGGCCGCGGCAATCTTGCGCCGCAGGCCGGCGTCCGTGACCACGACGAACTCCCAGGGCTGGGCGTTGTTGGCGGAAGCAGCCAGGCGTCCGCAATCAATGATCTCCTCGATGGCCTCTTTCGGCACAGTTTCGCTTTTGTACGCGCGAACCGAGCGCCGCGTCCGCAACACTTCCATCGCATCCATGAGTTCATGTCCTCCGAAAGCTATAATAGGTTCCAAATCCACCAGAAGAGGATACTCCAAATCGCGCCTCCCATGATATGAGCGCGGGAAATAAGGTCAAACGGCATTGTGGGTAGGGCTCGGATGCATCGGGGCGCCACCCGCGGTGACGGCAAAACCAGTTGCACGTGGATGCGTGCCGTCGTACCATTCCTGAAGGAACGCTGGGGTCTGCGATGGGGGACTTGCGGATGGCAACGACCAATATCAAGGAAGAAGCTCGAAAGCTTATCGAAAAAATGCCGGACGACTCCACCTGGGATGACCTGATGCGTGAGATTTATGTGCGTCAGGCCATCGAATCAGGTCTGGCCGATAGCCAGGCTGGACGCACCACCAACGTCGAAACCCTCCGCGCGGACTTTGGCCTGGAAAAGTGAAAGTCCACTGGACGGACACGGCGCGCGACCATCTGCGGGCCATTCACGCCTATATCGCAAGAAACTCACCTCAATATGCCCTGCGCGTTGTTGATCGGCTGACCAGACGCTCCCAACAAATTGCGGAGTTCCCCTTGTCAGGGCGCGAAGTCCCGGAGTTTGCCGTTCCACAAATTCGGCAAGTCCTCGAAGGCCCCTTTCGAATCATCTACTACATCAAGCCTGATCAGATCGACGTCCTTGCTGTCATCCACGGCGCGCAACAAATTCCCCCCCGCGAGTAACCAGCGGGGCAGTGCAAAGGTGGCATCCCGATGTATCGGGGTGCCATGGCTGATGCGGAGTATGCGAAGCACACGCGGATGCATCGGGGTGCCACCGATAAGATGCCAGAACCGGCCACGGATGGGACGCGGTGATAGAGATATTTCCCGTGTTCGTGGGGCGCTATTAGGTAAGGGCGAGGAAGGCGTGGACGTCATCAATCACAAAATTCAAGAATGCTGGATTGATGCTCGGCGATAACCTTCTCGATATCGCGCGTGGGGCAATTGCCGCGGCGAATCCAGATGACCTCGGGGGGGGAATCCGAAAACGAAACTTCGCTGATGAAAGTCGGAATCCTTTGACACGATGACGAAGTCCTGATCACGGGCAAATTCCCATACTACGTCGTCATCCGCGTCCCGCAAACCCACGAGGCGCACATGCGAAGAACCGGGGTAGACAGCCTCCAGTGTTCGCACCAAGCGCGGCGACAGGTTCTGATCCAGGAGAAGCTTCAGGAGGGAATCGTAACCAGTTTGCGTTCGCGGTCGGCCGCGAAGGCCAGACAGGCCTTAAGGTCTTCCGCCGTAAGGTCGGGGAAATCAGCCAGAATTTCCGCTTCGGTCATGCCCGAAGCCAGGTAGTCTAAGACTTCGTAAACCGTAATGCGCATGCCGCGAATACAGGGTTTCCCCCCGCGCTTCCCCGGCTCGATCGTAATGTATTTCTGGTAATCCATAAGCCTCACACTAGACTGTACACGGGGCAAAGTCAAGCCGTGGGTGGCAAAGCCGTGGGTGGCACAGGCAGCCTGCCCCGATCCATCGGGGTCCTGTCTGAGGCCGGGCTGATGCAGTCCATGCACAGCACACCCCAATGCATCGGGGCGCCACCCTTAAGCAGCCAGAACCGGCCGCCGATGGGACGCGGTGACAGAGATGGCGCCCGTGTTCGGGGGGCGCCACACGGCGGGTAGTGCGTAGATCAATCGCATTGCCGCTCGGTCGTTATGCTATGATTTATCAAGTATGAGTCTCGAGTTTGAGTGGGATCCGAAGAAAGCCGAAGCGAATCGTACCGATCACCAGATTGAATTTGAAGAAGCGCTGACCGTTTTTCGCGACCCACTCGCCCGTATTTTCGAGGATGAAGAGCACTCAGAAGACGAGCGGCGCGAGATGATCATCGGGCACTCCATCAAACAGCGTCTTCTCCTGGTGTGTTTCGCTGTCCGCGGAGGAAGAATTCGATTGATCAGCGCACGCAAAGCCACCCGCTTGGAGCGTAAAGACTATGAGGAAAACGTCCACCCATAAGAAGGAACAGCCCCCGCGCGGCACGATGCGAAAAGAGTACCGCTTCGATTACCGCCGAGCCAAGCCGAATCGCTTTGCCGAAAAGATGTCGGAGGGGGTCGTAGTCGTTGTCCTCGAACCCGACGTCGCCGCCGTATTCAAGTCGTCCGAAGCTGTCAATGCCCTCTTGCGTTCCGTCATCGCGGCAATGGCGGAGTCCAAACAGCAATTCGGCTAACCTTGGGATTTCCACGGACAGTGACTTGCGAGCCGTGGGTAGCACCGGCATCCTGCCCCGATCCATCGGCGTCCTGCCTGTGTCTAGAGCTGATGCATCCCATGCTGGGAACACCCGGATGCATCGGGGCGCCACCGATTGTAGCGGCGAGTTTACCTCGCCATTTGGAATTGAGAAGCCCGAACCGGGCACGGATGGGACGCGGTGACAGAAATATTGCCCGTGTTCGTGGGGCGCATGTATAAAAGGCGATGTATCCGCCACCCGCGCCAGTGAGTCAATCGGCAATCCGTAAGCCGGACGGACATTCGGTCTAAAATCGGCAATCAAAAATCGTAAATCGAAAATCCCTTGCGCCCACTTGACGGTGATGGATAGACCCCTGGGAGTTCGGGTAGCGCGGCCCCCCGTCTTTGGGGTCCGCGCTTCTTCCCAAACCACCAATCTCGAAAATAGGCTCCTACCCTTGGATTTGGGAGCGTGCATCCAGGGAAGAACCGCAGAGCGCAAAAACGGCGGTCGGCGCTATGCTTGCTCTTACGCCTGAATGTCAGTAGGTTGTGGAGGTTCGACGCTCGATGGCCGTCACCACAACGCGGTGCTCTTGTGGATAGACGTCGAGGAAAACACGCCAGTCGCCGACGCGGCGGCGGAATCCATCCCGTCCTCCT
>Ga0326728_10003349_pt1 | contig 50153 bp, 43 predicted proteins | sample MB3enrmetagenome_FD_207602 | JGI IMG/M metagenome (GOLD analysis project Ga0326728, IMG submission 207602) | Lab enriched peat soil microbial communities from McLean, Ithaca, NY, United States - MB31MN | ecosystem: Environmental > Terrestrial > Soil > Wetlands > Peat | place: USA: New York... | reverse complement strand
TCTATGTTGAGCCAACCGCAGCACAGATCGCTGCGCTCACGGGAAGGAAACGCCATGAAGCGGCGAGCCTATAACCAACGAGATCGACAGCGGCAGGATGGGTGCAGTGTAAAGGACAGGTGTTCGTTTTCCGCAGCCGGCGCGGGACGGCGATTCGCATTTTGGTGTACGACGGCCAGGGATTTTGGTTGGCGCAGAAGCGACTTTCGAAGGGGCGTTTTCGCTGGTGGCCGGAAGGCCGGAGTGCGAGCGACGTGGCGAGGCGGCTGGAGGCGCATCAACTGCAAGTGTTGTTGGCCGCCGGAGACCCGACCCGCACACAGGCGGCACCGGCGTGGCGGCCGCTGAGCGTGGTGAGTTGAAGAAAAGTAGCAGGACACACTTGCGTTCTAAATTCGACTCTGCTACGCTGAGGAGGCATGGAAGAAGGGTTTCGCTATCGGGGCCGAGTGATTACCGCCGCAGAAGTAGAGTTCATCCGGCAGTTGATCACACAGCATCCAGGGGCCAACCGGCGGCAGCTCTCCTTACAACTGTGCGAGGCGTGGGGGTGGAAACAGGCCAACGGCGCACTGCGCGACATGGTGTGCCGAGGGCTGCTGCTGGAACTTGCGCGGGCCGGGTGTCTGGAGTTACCGCCGGCAAGCCATGTGCATCGCAACCCGTCGACGCGGCGTGCGACGCAGGGAGAGAAAGTCCTGGCTCCGCTCCTGCTCGATACCACTCCTCTGGGAGGCCCGCTGCGGGCACTGCGGCCCTTGGAGTTTCAGCAGGTACGACGCACGCCCGAAGAGCCGCTCTTCAACTATCTCGTCGCCCAGTACCATCCGCTCGGCTACGTGCGGCCCGTGGGCGAGCATCTCAAGTATCTGGTGTCTGCCGCCGGGCGTCCGATCGCCTGCCTAGCCTGGTCCTCGGCCCCGCGGCATCTGGGCGCCCGCGATCGCTTTATCGGCTGGTCGGCAGAGGCGCGGCGCCGCAATCTCCATTTTCTCGCCTACAACCCGCGCTACGTCATTTTGCCTTGGGTACGCGTCTCCCATCTGGCCTCGCACGTTTTGGGTCAGATGGCGAGAAGCATCGCGGGAGACTGGGAGCGGGCTTACGGACACCCGATCTATTTTCTGGAGACCTTCGTTGATCCCGAACGCTATCGCGGTACCTGCTATCGGGCGGCGAACTGGGTGGTGATGGGGCGGACGACGGGGCGAGGCAAAAACTGCCCGAACCAGCGACCGAATCGTTCGATCAAGGAAGTGTGGGGCTATCCGCTCACGCCACGTTTTCGTGAGCTGCTGGCGGCGGGATCAATCTTGTCGTGAGCCGAGTGCAAGGGCCTACCCTGAGCGGAGCGAAGGGATGAACCCCGGACACGAGGAGATCGAAGTGAACTTCGAAGAGTTGTCTGAGCTCGTCGAGCGAGCGCGCCAGGGACAACCGTTGGGCGAAGCGGATTGCCAAAGACTGGAGCGGGCGATCCGGGCGCTGCGCTATTTGATCGAGCAGATCGGCGACCAGGACGCGACCCTCAGCCGTCTGCGTGCGCTGCTGGCCAAGCCGAGCACGGAGAAGACGAGCCAGGTGTTGGAGCAAGCGGGGATCAAGGCCTCTCCGCAAAATCATCCGCTTCCCAGGGCGAAGGCCCCACCCAAACCGGGGCACGGGCGAAACGGCGCCCAGGCGTATCGGGGGGCGGAGCGAATCAAAATCCCGCATGCTGCTTTGAAGACCGGAGATCACTGTCCGGAATGTTTACAGGGAAAGGTGTACCCGCAGAAAGACCCCGGGCTGCGCATCCGAGTGGTGGGCCAAGCGCCGATTGCGGCGACGGTCTATGAGCTCGAACGTCTGCGCTGCAATCTGTGCGGCGAGGTTTACGAGGCGGAAGCGCCGCCCGAGGTGGGCGAGAAAAAGTATGATGCCAGCGCGGCGGCGATGATCGCACTGTTGAAGTACGGCAGTGGCGTTCCCTGGGATCGGCTGGAGAGGTTGGAGGCGAGTCTGGGGATTCCGCTGCCGGCCTCGACGCAGTGCGAAATCGTTGCGGAAGTGGCGGAAGTGCTTCGGCCTGCTTTCGAAGAGTCGATCCGTCAAGCGGCCCAAGGCGAGGTCTTTTACAACGATGACACCGGCATGAAGATCCTGGCGCTGGCGAGGGCGAGTCCTCATCGCCCGCAGGGGGATGTCGAAGACCCTGAGCCAAGTCGTAGTGATGGATTGTCGAGCTCGCGGGAGCGCACGGGACTGTTCACTTCTGGTATCGTGTCGACGACGCGGCAGGGGCAACGCATCGCGTTGTTCTTCACGGGCCGGAATCACGCCGGGGAGAACCTTGCGCAGGTGTTGGTCGAGCGGGCGAAGGGACTGGCGACGCCCCTTCAAATGTCGGACGCCTTGTCGCGCAACGTGCCGAAGCTGCCGGAGAAGCTGGAAATTCTCTGGGGAAACTGTACCGCGCACGCACGAAGGCGGTTTGTGCAGGTGACGCCGAACTTTCCCGAGGAGTGCCAATTCGTGCTGGAAAGCTTGCGCAACGTCTACCGCTACGATGCGGAGGCGGAGGCGCAAGGTCTGTCCCCGGAAGAGCGACTGCGGTATCACCAGGAGCACAGCCAGCCGGTGATGGACGCCCTACATGCTTGGTTCAAAGTCCAGTTCGCAGAAAAGAAGGTGGAGCCCAACTCGGGACTGGGCAAGGCGATCTCGTACTGTCTCAAACGCTGGGACCGGTTGACCCTCTTCCTCCAGCAAGCGGGCGCGCCCCTGGACTCGAACCTCGTCGAGCGGGCCCTGAAGAAAGCCATCCTTCATCGCAAAAATTCTTTATTTTATAAGACCGAGAACGGCGCCGAGGTGGGCGATCTGTTCATGAGCCTGATCCACACCTGTGAACTGAACGGCGTCAATCCCTTCGACTACCTTATCGAATTGCAGAAACACGCCGAGGAGTTGGCCAAGAATCCGGCGGCCTGGATGCCGTGGAATTACCGCCCGACCCTGCAACCGGCCGGTGGGAGCAAGGATCCCGCTTAGTCCCTACCTGAAGTAGAATGTCTTTTACCTGGCCGAAAACGATAGATTGCGGCCAGGCCAATCCACCTCTTCGAAACAACCCGAAACGAGCCCTTTCGAGAACCAAACCTACAGGGTTTGTGGCCACCCCTTCGGGCGAAGCAACACTGAGCTTCCCTCAGTCTGTCAGGGATGCCCTCTAATGCTGCGGGGCCGTTTCGCAGCCGATCCCGCACTGCGAGTTTTGCCGTAGGAGTCGCTTCCGCGAATCCCTTCGGCTCCTCGAACTCTTCCGGATGCACCTGGGCGCGTACCGCACGGGAAACGAAACCGGAAACCTAGTACTCAGTTGCGTAAGTCAGCGTACCTATGTTTAAGTCGGCTTGGTTGCACGAAGCGCTTGGTCCATTCAAACGGTGCGGCGGTCTGATTGTAGTTGACCACAAACCGATCTATCGCTTGACGGAGTTGGACCACGGAGGTAAAACTCGCTCCCCGCAGGGCTTGACGGCTCAGGATGCTGAACCAGCATTCGACTTGGTTGAGCCAGGAAGCATGGGTCGGCGTATAGTGAAAATGGGTATTTGGATGCCGGGCCTGCCAACGGTCGTGCTTCGGTTTGTGGGTACTCAAATTGTCAACAATGACGTGCAACTCGCGGCCGGGATAAGCGGTGACGATCTGATTCAGGAAGTCCAGGAATTCGCGCCGTCGACGCCGCGGGTAGTGGGCCGTGGTCACGGTGCCCGTGAAGACCTCCAGGGCGGCAAACAACGTGGTCGTTCCATGGCGCTTGTACTCGTGGTTAAAACCCTGCAGGGAGCGGCCGTTAGGCAGGCGCAACCAGCCTTGCGCACGCTCCAGGGCTTGGATGGAGGGCTTCTCATCCACACTCAGCACCACGGCCCCAACGGGCGGGTCCAGATAAAGCCCGACGACGTCGGCGGCCTTGCGTGCGAATTCCGGATCGGTGGAAACGCACCAACTATGCCGCCTCTCCAACTCAATGCCATGTTGGCACAGCACCGCCCAGACCCGGTAAGGGCTGACGTCTCCCACGGCTTGCGCCAACAGGCGGCCATTCCAGCGTGCCCGCCCGGCGGGCGGAGACTGGTCCAGTTGCGCCAGAATCCGCCGTTCCGTCTCCGCCGTATAGCGGCGGGGTGGTCCCGAGCGAGGCGCATCGCGAAGTCCCTCCAGGCGCTGCACGCCAAAGCGTCGCCTCCACTTCAAAACCGTGGGGCGACGCAACCCGAGCCGAGCAGCGATCTGCCGAGAACTAAGACCCTGGGCGGCCAGTTCGACGACCTGAATGCGGGGCAACATGCGACTCTCGGTCTTTCCGGCCCGTCGCCAACGCTCCAACTCTTGGTGTTCGGTCTCGGACAAATCAACTTTCAAGGCATGCCGTGGCATGCCTCAGACTATAGCATAGGTACGCTAACTAGCGAAACTAAGTACTAGCACATTTCGCACATTATGCGCTCGTACATTTTGCGTACATTTTGCGCTTGGCAGCCTCCACCCCTCGTGGTAGCCTGTCAATTGCCGGGTCGCGGCGAACCAGTCGAGTGCGCGCTTGAATTTCTTCCTCGGTAAGGACCCGGCCAAGTGGCGCATCAATGTTCCCACCTACGCAAAAATGAGCTACAAGGAGATGTATCGTGGCGCAGATCTCGTTTAGTGCGGCAACCAGCATCGGCTCGAGCGCGATTTCGTGATAGCCGGGGCGCCGCTCCCGGCCTGATTTCCTTGCGACTCGAAGATTTAAAGAAAGTGTCTCTCAACGCCTCAGCCAACTCGCCCCTTTCACGTGGTCGCTCGGGCGGTGCTTCAGTTGGCATCACGCTTAAATTCAAACGGGGGAAACCATGAAATTACATAAATCCGCAGTTCTAATGATTTTGGCGCTGGGGGCGGCGGCGATTCTCCTGGTGAACTCGTCCGCGTATGGGCAAACGCCCGAGTCCGTTCCGGCATCAGAAGCGGCCGCGTTGCACGGTACGGCCCCGGCCTCCACCGCTCGCGTGGCGGAATACTACGGCAAGCTGCCGCTGAGCTTCGTGCCCAACCAAGGCCAGGCGACGAACAACGTCCAGTTCTTGTCCCACGGTCTTGCTTGCACACTTTACCTCGAGGGGGCTGAGGCGGTGCTGGAACTCGAGAAGGCAGAGGGCGGAAGGCTCCTGCGTATGAAACTGGTGGGCGCCAACGCCCGTGCTGCCGTCGCCGGTGCAGAGGAATTGTCCGGCAAGAGCAATTATTTCCTGGGCAACGATCCTTCCAAGTGGCGCACCAACGTACCGAACTACGCCAAGGTAAGGTATCGCGACATTTATCCCGGCGTGGATTTGGTTTACTACGGCACGCAAGGCGGACAATTAGAATACGACTTTGTGGTCGCCCCCGGGGCTGACCCCCGTGCCATCGGCGTCAGCCTCCAAGGCGCGGAGGAGATGCGGGTTGACCAAGCGACGGGCGACCTGGTGGTAACTCTGGGCGGCAGCGAGCTTCGTTTTCTCAAGCCCTTGATCTACCAACTCATCGCCCAGCCGGATGGCCGTGCCATCCACACCGGCGTGGAGGGTGGCTTTGTCTTCACGGGAAAGAATCAAGTGGGATTTCAAGTCGGCGCTTACGACCGCACAGCTCCCCTGATTATCGATCCGGTCCTGAGCTACTCGACCTTCTTGGGCGGCAGCCAGTTTGGCCTCGGCACTCGCGTCGCAGTCGATTCTTCCGGCAGCGCTTATGTGGCAGGCGGTACCAATTCCAGTGACTTCACAGAGACCACAGGGTTGAACCTTGGCACTTGCTCAAACGAGGACGGCTTTTTTTACCACTACCCTCAGAACTTGCCTTGCCCCGATGCCTTCGTGACCAAACTGAATCCCGCCGGCACCGCCCTCGTCTATTCCACTTACCTGGGAGGCACTAAGGCGGATGCCGCTACCGGAATCTCCGTCGATAGCTCCGGCAACGCCTATGTGACTGGTCTCACTGGTTCAGCGAATTTCCCGACCACCACGGGAGCCTACCAAACCGCCGCCAGCGCACACAGATCTCATGCCTTTGCGACGAAGCTCAATCCGGCGGGCTCGGTCCTTTACTCAACTTATCTGGCCGGAAGTCTAGATGACGCAAGCACAATTTCCACAATCGACTCGAGCGGCAATCTGTGTGTGGCGGGAAACACCAACTCGCCCGATTTTCCCACAACCGCAGGGGCCTTTCAAACGGCGCTCGCCGGCGCCGTCTGCAAAGTGCTTGACCCGACTCTGCCACCCGAGCCTTGTCCTAACGGCTTCATTGCCAAACTGAGTCCCGACGGTTCCAAGCTGCTTTACTCGACGTATTTGGGGGGCAGCAAAGGTGATGCGCTGATGGGCCTGGCCGTTGACGCCGCGGGGAATATGTACGTCACGGGCGGCACGTTCTCGACCGACTTCCCCACGGCCAATGCGGGCGGTCTCGAGCCCTCCTTCGGCACCTTGACGTGCGGCACGATAGGGTCGAATCCCAAGACCGAGCCCTGCTTCCACGCCTTCGTGAGCGAGCTGAAGTACACAGGCGAGCAACTCGTCTATTCCTCGTTTTTGGGGGGCAATGGATACGATGCAGGACTGGCGATTGCCGTGGACTCGACCGGCGCCGCCTACGTGACAGGAGGCACCAATTCCAGCCAGTTTCCCACCACCACCGGCGCCGCGCAGACCACCTTCGGTGGCGGCACTTGCGGCAATGCCGCCTATCTTGTCCCATGCCCTGACGCCTTCGTGGTGAAGGTCGCCCCCAACGGCACCGCGTTCGCTTATTCGACTTATCTCGGCGGCAACAATTACGATTTTGGAACGGCCATTGCCGTAGACTCTACGGGCGATGCCTACGTCGTGGGTGGTACGGGCTCGCTGAACTTTCCCGTAGACAATAGCAGCGCAGGCTTTGCCGGGGGCAGTTGCAAAACAAGCGGCACTTACTCTTATCCAGGGTTCAGCTTTAACTGCCCAAACGCTTTCGTGACCGTGATCAATCCCACTGGGTCCTCGCTGCAGTTCTCAACATATCTCGGCGGAGCTAGTGGCGATATAGCCTTTGGCGTCGCCCTGGATCCTTCGGGCAACTTTTACGTCGCGGGTTCCACCCTTTCGGCCACCTTTCCCATAACCCCGGGCGCCTTCCAGACTTCCCTGACTGGCTACGCCGATGCGTTCATCACTCAATACACGGCCGTGGGCAATACGCCGGAAGCACAGATTGTCAATTTGCAAGACGTCGTGAAGGGCTTGATCACTTCCGGAGCGCTGAGTCCCGCGCTCGGCCAATCCCTTCTAGTCCCACTCAACAATGCGCTGTCTGCTTTGGGTGATCTCGGCCCAGCCACGGCCGTGAGCGCGGCTTCTGACTCCACCCCGGACAGCGCGAGTGCCACCGCTTTGGGTCGCAAAGGCGCCCGCGCCGCAATTCTGGACCTGGAGATATTTATCGATCGCGTTCGAATTTTGGTCATTTTCGGCAAGCTGAAATCGTCAGAGGGCCGCGTCCTGATAAACGCGGCCGAGAGCATCATCGAGACTCTCCGCGGTTAGGCGTGCAGGAAGAGCAGACCGCGGCTTAAAGGCCGCAACCCACCTGGTGGTCTCGCTCCATGACTGTTGCCAGCATGATGTGATTGTGCAACATCATGCGGAGGACGGTCATGGAGCGTTTTGCAACGGCACGCGAGCCGCCTCTCGGGAAACGTATCAAGTTTTGACCGGGTTTTGTTTGGCGGCGTATAGCGCTCGATCAGCCATCTGCAAGGGCTGTACTGCTTCACGGGGCATCGGCGGGTAACACTGCCTTCTCGGACCTGACTTCCACAGGCTTACCGAAAGCTCACCGAGATACGCACGAAAGCGAGCGCGGCTTGCACAATTTCTTGAGGCGTGTTTCGCTCCTTGGGATCGACGAGGAAACGTGCGAACGGTTCGGAAAGGAACGAGGCCGGTTACGCGCGGAGGGAAAGCGTGTCGCCGACTTCGATCTTATTATCGGCGTCACAGCCCGCCAGCACGATCTCACCCTCCTCACCAATAATCGCAGGCATTTCGAGCACATCGAAGGCTTGCGGATCGAAAGCCTCGTATAACAATTCTTCTTTGATGAGCCTCCCCCGGAGGCTCTTCGCTTGAGAATCTCGTAACGCCTTGTGCTTATTGCCACATGGCGGAGCACGGGCAGCTTTTCTATACCCTCCCCGCGCTCGGAATTTGCAGCAAGCCAAAACTACGAAAGAAGTGAAGATCTTGCCGGTAGCGATTTCCGGAGCGGACACTCCGCGGCGGCCAGCGACGACCGGCGGACGAGCCTTGAGTTCTGAGAATCGCCAAAACGTCGCTGGGTTTAGCTCCAGATTCCTGGCGTATGGAGGCGGCACCGATCCCGGCCGCTGATCATTGGTTGCCACTCCCGGATGGATTTGGGCGATAATAGCAACTATGTTGGATTGGTCACAATGCCGGAAGTCGAGCGTTCGGCGAAGAAGGCCGGTGAAACTCGGGGCCGCGGCGGCTCACGAGCATCTTATCGCTTGCCCTTCGGGAGTTTCGAGGCCGGCGCAGCCATGGAGGACTTCCCCGAATTGAGGGGTGAAGTTTATGCGAATCACTCTGGTGTAACGCGCCGCGATCTTTTCCGTGAATTTTCTCACGAAAATTCCGGCTAATTTCTCGAATTGCATCCGGCCTGCGCGGCTTTCAGGGACGCCGGCACGATGGGATAGGATACTTGGGTGTATAGGGAAACCATGTATCCTACCCCGCCCTGACAGCGCGCTTGCGGGCTGTCACCGCGTTCCGGCCAGATGTGAAAGTTCTGGGGCTCCGCCCCATAAGCGCTAACTTAAGCCGTCAGGGAGGGCCTATTCGCCAACTGCTGATGGGAAGTGGATTGCGACAGTTATGCCGGGTGTACCCCATGGGCGTCCGCAAAGTGTGTCGGCGGCGGAAGCCTGAACGTCGGGCTAACCGCACTCGGCGGGTAGTTTCCAAGTCATTCGGGAAAAACTGGCAGGCGAGCATGGGCACCGCAAGTACCGTTTGCTGACTGCATGGCCAATGGGGCGTTTGAGAGGGACGGTTGAGCCTCCTCGGTTGAAACCTTCGTGGCAAGGCGTAGTCCTGGATCGGTGCGGTGAGCCGACATCAACCGATGCCCTACCTTAGGCGTACGTATTAGGGTGGGAACTTCCTACGGCGCAGGAGGCCCTGGAAGTGCGAATCGGAACGGCGGGGTGGGCCGGGGCTACCCATCCATGGCGCAGCTTAAGGATCGACCCCAGCCTTGAGCGGAAAGAAAACTGGCGTTAGGGTGCGGGGCTCAGGAGGTAGAGTTCCGCCTGCCCCCCCGGACGCGCGTAGACGATGGTGGAAAGGTCGGGCGAGAAGTCGAACGAGGATTCGCCTTCGTTCGACGAACTGAATGCAAAGGGAAGACTGAGAGCGATCTGGGGTTTGCCGAGGAGCTTGCCGCCCGACCAGGCCTGGCGATAAAAGGTGACCTCACTGCGCGATAGAACGGGATACAGTAACGACTTGCCATCGCGCGCATACCGAACCACCCCAGCTACCATGCCCGGCAGAAGCGCCACGCTCTGCCTGTCGGCGATCGAGATTTGGTAGATGCCTGCATCCTTCCCTGAAAATAGTGCCCCAAGCAGATATTTCCCATCTGGCGAAGCGTCAGTCACCATGCAGCCCTCGCTCAGGAATTTTTCCGGATGCGAACCGTCGGCGTTCACCTTCCACACCCCGGGCTTTGATCCGGCCTCCCCGCTGCTCATGTAGAGCGTTTTCGCATCAACCGACCACGTCATCCAGCCCACGACCGCTTCCGTCCCCTCGATTTGACGAAGGTCGCGACCGTCGGCCCGCACGATATACCCCTTACGCTCTCCGGCTGTGGCATCCACGAAGGTCAGTTGAGAGCTGTCGGGGGACCAATCACCGGTCTCCAGCTTTCCGGATGCGGCTAACTTGACTTTGTTGGCACCGTCGATGTCGGATACCCAGAGTTCGTTCCGGTCCCCTCCGAGGAGCTTAATGTACATCACGTGCTTTCCATCTCGCGAGACGTCGGGTGACGTGGCATTTTCCGAAACGAGGTCAACGGATTCCTTGCTGCGGACGTGGTACGCGGTCAGAAACCCGGAGGCTCTGCCATTGACGTAGTAAATCCCGGTTGTGGCAGGGCTCATCATGGGGGAAGAATCGGGCCCCGGGCCAGAGGTAATCTGAGTCAAAGCGCGGTCATCCAAGCCGTACTTCCAAAGGTTGGTCAGCCCATTGACGGCGCGACTGAGCAGCACGGTCCTTCCGGGCTCCGCCCACGCAACGTCGGCCGGATACCCGGACAGTGCGCCCAAGTCTGCAGCCGAGTGACGGGGCACATTCACTTTATAGAAATGCCCATCTTTATCGTTGAACCGACCCACGGTTACCACCAGCAGGTTGTTGCCGTCAGGGTAAGGCAGGATTGTCAAAGGCATAAGAGGAGGATTATCGAAGCTGAACACTTTTTCTTCACTGAGCCCGGATTTCCCGGCGCGATAGATGGCGCGGCTATCCGTCTTCAGGTAGAAGAGTGAATTGCCATCCGGCGAGGGCACCAGTGAATGGCCCGAGGCCACGCGGCGCGGAGTCCCCCCGAGGGTGGGGACGGCCCACCCCTCGTCCCGGCCCAAATTACGCCCATAGTAGATCTCGGTACCGTCGGGCGCGAAGCTACCCACCCCTTTGTCGCCCTCGTCGTGGGTCAGTTGCACGGGCTCACCGCCCGAGGCGAGCATGACGAACACTTGCTCCACGACTCCTGCCGGAGAGCCAAAAGCCACGGTGTGTCCGTCGGGCGAGAGCTTGGCGCCATCCATCGGCTTGTCCCAGTGGCTGATTTGAGTAATTTTCGGAGGGCCGGCAGGGACCTTGGCTCGCGGCCAGAAGTGCAAAGCCGCAATCGTCCCCGCCAGCAATGCCACGCTGCTGGCTAGAATCACGTATCTCCAACTTGCGAAGCCGCGCACCTGCGAGAGGGAGGCTGCGACCGGCAAGCCGGTATCTGCGTGCGGGATGGCCTCACCCAACGCGGCAACAGCTTGGGAAGCGCGTCCTGAAGTCGAATCGCGCTTCAGCCGTTTCAGGTCCGTACGCATGTCAGCGGCGTGCTGGTAACGCAGGTCACGATCCTTCTCCAGCGTTTTGTTGATGATGCGCTCCAACTCCGGCGGCAGTTCGGGATTTAGCCGAACCGAAGGTGTGGGCGGGCGGTTCAGGATGGCGTCGAAAATCACCCCCGAGGTGTCGCCGCGAAAGGGCAGCACCCCGGTCGCCATTTCATACAGCACCACGCCAAAGGAAAAGAGGTCAGTTCGCGCATCCACTTCTTTGCCGCGAACCTGCTCCGGCGACATGTATGCCACGGTTCCGAGGGTGGTACCCGGACTGGTCAAATGCTCGGGTTCAATCGAACGCGTCGGCGTGTCTTGTAGGGGCGGGCCTTGTGCCCGCCCGAGGGCACCCACCAGGGGTGCCCCTACAGTGACCTTGGCTAGACCGAAGTCCAGCACCTTGGCATGGCCGCGCTTCGTGACAAAGATATTGGCGGGCTTGATGTCACGATGGATTACGCCCTGCCCGTGAGCCGCATCCAGGGCATCCGTGACGTCGATGCCGATCTCCAGCAGCCGCTCCAACTCCATCGGTCGGCCCTGAATCATGTGCTTCAGCGTCATGCCTTCCAGGTACTCCATGGCAATGAACGCCTGCCCTTCGTGTTCGCCAATGTCGTGAATCGTACAGATATTGGGATGATTCAGGGCTGACGCGGCACGAGCTTCACGCTGGAACCGTTCCAGGGCCGCGTGGTCTTGGGCGAGATGCGGGGGCAGGAATTTCAGGCCCACAAACCGGCCGAGCCTGGTGTCCTCAGCCTTGTAAACGACGCCCATCCCGCCACCACCAAGCTTCTCCAGCACGCGATAGTGGGAAACTGTTCGCCCGATCATGGGTGAATGGTTAAGGAACTGAATGGCAATGTGCCCCAGTCAGAACCATTGTAGAATGCGCGGGTAGCGAAGTCAAAGTTTCAGGGACAGGCCAGTCAGCCCTCTTATGGGGCTCCGCCCCAGACCCCGGAGTTTAGCGCTTTGGTGCCAGGATGGGCCGACGAACATGACGCCCCCGGATCTCGCCTGCGCCGCGTCCGCTGCGAATCCTCTGGAGGTTATTCTGACAGGAGGCGTTGACCGAGTGTCTGCAGAACGATCAAACCTCAGTCCCGTTCGGTTGCGTGGAGCAATTGAGGGACCAATCACAATCGCCTCCCCCGACAGCGCTCCTAATTTGATAAAAAACGCTTCTGACGGGGGAAAAGATCGTGGCGCATTACACTCTGGATTTGCCCGACGATGTCGCTCGGAGTTTGGAAGCGAACCTGCCGCGTGTCCTGCTGGAGAGCCTCGCGCTAGAAGGTTACCGCTCCGGCAAGCTCACCGAGTAACAGATGCGAAAGATTCTGGGTCACGGAACACGAATGCAGGTGGATGGGTTCCTGAAGGAGCATGGGGTGTATTTGGAATACACGTTGCAGGACTTGGACCGCGAGATGGAAACTAGCCGCGAGTTCAGCAGCCGATGATAGTCATCGCGGACAGTATCGCCGCCCCTTTTCGCTTCTGCGGTCACCATCAGCTCCGAGCTTTGCGCTTGATCGGTCTGGCGAGCGTCTGATCCAAGACGCCAACCTTATGCTTGGAGGATCCTCGACATTATCCGTTCACATCCAATTGGCCGCCCACCGATCCGCGTTCCTGCTAGCCTGCTGATCCTCGCCACCTATATCCTTGGTGAAGACCTCCTCCTGCAATGGCTTGCGCTGCGCCATACCGCCAGTCTCTACGACCTAAACTTTGACAGGACCCTGCGCTCCTGTCAACCGGGAGTTGACAACCCGGCGAAATGAAGTGTACACTTCAAATAAACAAACTGGAGAGCTTTGTGATGCAGACAGGTGAGAGGAATGCGACCATCGTAGTGTCGGCGCTTCGCGCCCGCACCAATTTTGGCAGGCTGCTGCGACGGGTCGAGGAGGAGCGCCAGTCACTCGTGATCGAGAAGCGCGGCACACCTAGAGCGGTGCTCCTAAGCATCCGAGACTATGTGCGCCTCGCCGCGCCCGAGCCGGAGGTGCTTCGGGTGATCGGGGAGGAATCGCAGCGCAAGGGAACGCACAAGCTTACCCAACAGCAGATTGACCGTCTCATCCAATCCGTCCGCACTCAAAAGACTAAGCGGGGATGATTCCACTCCGGCTCGTGCTCGATACCAACATCGTTGTCTCAGCAGCTCTCAAACCGGAGGGTCTCCAACGGACTGTCTTGCTGCTGGCAATTACCAGACCCGCAAACCTCTACATTTCCGATGCGATCCTCGCCGAGTATCAGGAGGTGCTCGCGCGCCCAGAGCTTCAGATTCGCAAAGGCTTCCAGCAGCAGCTGCTTCAGCTGATCAAGACCCGCTCGCGTCATGTAATCCCCTCGCGACCGCTTGATATTACGCGCGATCCTTCTGACAACAAATTTCTGGAATGTGCCGACGCTGCTCGCGCCGACTACCTTGTGACCGGCAACCAGAGGCACTTTCCGCGATTCTGGAAAAAAACAAAGGTGATTACGTCGCGCGAATTCCTCAGCATTGTGGCGCCGCATTTGATTCCCTGAACGCAAGCACCATATACAGGAGGAGAAGTCGGCGATTCTGCGCCAACACCCGATCGACAGCGTGCGGTTTCGAGTCTGTGCGGCGAACGTTAGGTGCTTGAGATCCGGCTATGATCCAAAAGCATTGCGCGTTTCCGTTTTCGTGTCCAGCTTTGATGCAGCGAACTTCTCGAGTCCATATTTGTGATGCAAAGCTCCTGCGAATACCGAGCATCGTGCTAAACTGGAAAGACAAAAGTCGGCCCGTTGGGGATAAGAGGCCACTACTGGCGAAGAGGGAACAATGAGTCTCATTAAAAAAATGAAGTCTCCGCTATTACAAGCCGCGAATCGCGCCAACAGTCTCAAATCAACGGGACCGCAAACAGAACTTGGCAAGGCGCACTCCAGCCGCAATGCAATCAAATATGGCGTGTTTGCCCGGCTACAGGTGGAGAGCATGAAAGAGCTAGGCGAGGATCCTGCCGCCTTCGAGCAGCTCTATGAATCCCTTCGCCAAGCTCTTTGCCCCCAGGACGGATTCGAGGAGATGTTGGTTGAAGACATGGTGGAGATTCGCTGGCGCAGGCAAAGGCTCATGCGTGCAGAAGCCGGAATATTGGCCTCCAGAAAGCGCGAATTCAAAATCGAGCGGGAATGGAAAGAGGCCAACTACGGCAAGGCTTTTAACGCGGAGGCAAATGATACACCCTCCCCAAATGTGGGGCTGGCGACGCTTCGTCCCTCAGCCGAAAACACCGCCGAGATCATAGATTTGTTGGAGACTCTTAAGCATTCGGTTGAAACCGAGGGCTTTTCGGAGGAAGAGTCTTGGCCCCTCAAAGCGGTTTATGGGGAAAAACCCAGTAGCATGGGCAGGTATTTGACGGACCTGTTTTATAGGGCTCCGCAGTGGGTGAAAGAAGAAAGTGTCAAGTACTCTGAAAAAGTCGAACCGATCCGGCGGATCTTCCTCGAAACCCTCACCAGAGAAATTGCGTCTTTCAGGAAGCTGGCCGAGCTCTACAACGCAAGAGACGTGAAGGTAACTGAGTCTTTGATGGCTAGTCAACTGATCCCATCGCAAGAGGACCTAAGGAAGATTATGGATTACGAGGCTGCGCTTGAAAGGCAGTTTGAAAGAAAGCTGCAACAATTGGTGGCCTGGCGACGGTCTAAGGGAGAGTTTGGCACAAGCGATGTGCCACAAAGGATTAATGGCAAGTAGTTTATTATAGATATAATAATTATACAGTAACTGCGAGTAGGGGAAGAAACCTAAAAACGAAGCCGTTATCCCCATCAAAATAAAAGGTGTTCGAAATCGGGTTTGCTAAACCTGCGCCGAGGGACGGTCGGGGACGCACTGTCTGGAACTGGTGTGCGCGGATTTCCTTGCGGAGAGGACGGAAGAGTCTGCGCCGGAACAGATCCTGATGCTTGACCAGTTCCTGAGCCGAGGTTGTGGCACCTTGAGAATATGGGCGATGTCGGCAAGAGAAAACCGATCGCTGGTCTGTAGATAGGGCGTAGGGCACGAATCCTTGCCAGAATTGACAATCTGCCCCACTCCCCGTTCATTGCGAGTTACGGCCATTTGAGTTTACCTCGTTGATTCGGAAAGTCTGAAGTTCGAGGATCAAGATCCTCTTCTCCAGGCTTTTTTGCTTCGCTTACTAATACTGGGTTTTGAGATGGACTCGCTTGGATGCAGCCGTTTTTCGGAGCGTTAAAACGACAATAAATCACTCGAACTGGGATTTATCGCCGCTGCGAGGCGATCTGCGACTTTCAGAAGACTGGTTGGCGGTTCAAAGTTGTGGATAGTTGGTCCGCGAGCGCTTGTCATGGCGCGTGGCCGATACTCCAATACTTGGACTACAGATATTTCTGCAGAAGAATCAAACGACCTCTGAGAAGTTGAGTATTAGTATCATGGAAGTGTCTCTTGCGCGCGGTTTGGTCACAGGAAGTCGCCTCTTTTCATGTAGATAGATTTGTATTACGTGTATCTAGAGGTCCCCGCCTCAGTGCATCCATGGGCGCGCAGTTCCCGAATACTCGGATACTGGTTGCGGATGGTTTTCACTGGGAATTCGCAGCAGGGTTGCGCGATTTTCTTAGGCTCCCCGTAGGTTTCGCCGGTAGGAGGGGTGAGGGATACTCCTGGCGGGAGCTGGCGTAGGTCGACCCTTGGGTGGAGTAGGCTTTATCGATCTAGCTGGCGATATCGAACGTCGGTGCGCCCCCAGTCACCCAAGCGCAAACTTTGATGGCCGAAACAGACCGGCCACCGCTCCGACGTGGCCGAAATCTCCTGGTCCACTTCCGGCCATTATGTCCTTCGCGAACGGATCGCATGGCCGTGATCTTGAATTGCTCCCCTTCGCGCCGGCCGGGGACAATTCGTGAGTTGAAGGACCTCCCGAGCCCTGCGTTACCGCTTTGGGCTGCGGCAGCCGAGAGTCCGCGAATACTAATACGGCGACCCACACCGCCGACGCACCCTTTTTCACTAAAAAAAGTGGAAAGTTTGCCTTTTTTCCTACCCGTTGTCACCTTGTGCGGTCAATATGTCCGTTTCATCCAGATGGTTAACGTCGTCAAAAAAAACCTTGAGCTGCGCCGAAGGACTCCCCCACATTTGAGTATTAACTATTGGCGCTCTTTTCGGTTCGGGACCGAAGAACGTGAGTGGCCCTATAAGGGGTGAGGAAGCCATGCTGAAAGTACGTTCCGTAGCTGTAAGCGGCAGCGCATCCGGAACCACTCCGGAGAGGTCAAGGTCCAACCCCGGGAGAGTCGGCGAAGCTGTTGGACCCATCTCAGTCTCGCTTCGCCATCTAGCTAGCTGCTGTGGGGGCACTGCGCTGACACCAGTCAATGGTACCCAGCCATCGGTGCCCCCCTTCCGGAGCGCGCGTCGATCCATCTGGGGGGGCTGGCGCCCGTTTCTCGCAGTTTTTCGACTTTCCACCACACTAAGTGTGGGGGCAGAACAGTCTTAGATAGTGATTCTGCTCCTCGACTTAAAAGGAGTAATTCTCATGGACAGCAGTACGTTCAATCTCGCAGGCGGGACCGAGCGCCAGCCTTCGCCGACATCAGTCCCAATGTTCCGTTTGTTCCCATCCCGACCGGCAGGCGATCGAGGTGGAATGGGTCAACTGGGGCAGCACCACACTCCTAGCCGAGAAGTGCGGGCTCAGCAGGGATGGCATCTACCGCCATGCGCACGCCCTGGGTTTGTTTCGGGAGCGGCAAAAGGGAATCAAGCGCTTGTATGAAAAAGTCCTTGAACGTCTGGACACGATAAAGTTCAGCGGTTCCGACTTCGTGAAGGTTCTCAAAGAATACGCGGCGGTTTGCGCCAGGGAGGAAGCGGAGCAGGCGACCAATCTGCCAGCTCAGGAGGTACTCGACCCCGAAGCAGAGCAGAAAGACGAAGTGTCTGTCGGGGATGGGTCTGCCCTGGAGGCGCCAACGCATCAGCCCGATCTGGAGTGCGAAAAGGTCCGGGCGGTCGAGGGTAATCAGCAGTTTGAATCGGTGCTAGCGCCCTTGGCCGGTCCCGAAGCGCAGAATCTTGAACTTGCTGTCGCCAACACAGTGCAGTAGGAGTTAGGGTAAACAACGGCGGGCGGTAGGCTCCGGCAGGGACAAAGGTGAAGTGTCCCTCCTTGAGCTTAACTGGGAACCGCCCTCCTTTCGGCCGAGCCTTTCCGAGGTTTCACGACTTCGATCTCCGGCGTACGGCGCGGCTCGGCGGATGTTGGGAGCAAGAATGTATGCGGCGGCGCGCCTTCCTGGGGCACCGCCACAATGACGGGATACGTATGCGCAGCCTCGGGAGTTGGCAAGGCAAGTTGGGCAGCGATCCTGGAGGGAGGAGTGTATGAGCACAGACGACTTCGGCACGAGCGTGCCGCAACGCCAGGATGGAAGCGATAGGGGGGAGGGGATCGAGAGGCCTTCGGCGTCCACGACCTTGGACCTCATCCGCAGCAGGCTGCAGGACCCCAACTTTGATGCTTACGAATTGATGCGCCTGCTGACGTACGTGATGGCCACGCTTGCGAGGCGCATGCACGAGTTGGGGTTCACGGTGGAAGAGCTGTACATTCGGCACTGCCTTTACGAGTGCATCAACCCTCTCCGCGCGCTGGGGCGTTCCATTATCGAGACGGACAAATTGCGAGAAAGCGCGGACGTCATTTACTGGGACGGTGAGGCCATGAGGCACGTATCAGTGACGATGATGGGCTGGTTCCTTGAAGCGCTGACTCAAGCGGGACTAACGGACTTCCAGCGTCAGGTTGTGATGCGCAACTACCGGGATTTAGCGGCTGCCAACGAACCCCAATTGCGGCGTGAAACGGAGCGGTAGACGTAGTGGGGCTTATCGGAGGCTTTAGGCCCAGCACTCCGCGCCCAGGCTTCGCGCGGCGCGGTTACGGGAACGGCCAGCTTCGGGGTGAGAGCGGCTCAACGATGGGAACCGTGTTGGCGGGTCCAGGCGAGCGCACGAACGGGGAGCCCTACGCCATGGTCGGTCGCGACGGAGAGCGGGCCCCAAGGACCAATGTATGCCGAAAGTTGGGCCAACCGACCCCGCAAAGGACCCTCAGAGATGCATTGACGAATCTGATCGCCACGTAATCGCAACAGTCCGACGATGAGCTCAGGGTGCAACACCTCACAACGCTCGTCAGGGTTTAAGCTACTGACAACAAAGGAGTAGACAACTTGTATGGTGCAACAGATTGGAGTCTGGGAGCGTTCAGTTGGTGCCTGATACCGAAGAACTCAGTCGAGTCACATCGGCTCAACGATGGCAACCGGTCTAGCCGGCCGAGGCGAGCGCACGTACGGCGGGTCCAACAGCAAGTTGGGCGTTACGGAGGGCAGGCCCCAGGAAAAGTGGATGCCGGCAGTTGGGCTAATGGCCCACTGAAGGGACACCGGAAGATGCTTCAATGACAATGATCGCCGAGTGATCGCGACGGGCGGATTGCTCGAGAGGCACGGTTTTGTCACTTGATACGCTACACGCCGCGCACCTCGCGAACCGGATCTACCACCTGATGGTAGTAATCATCCAACAACTTCCGTCCGTGCGGATTCAGGGATCGGAAACGTCCCAGGCGCATCCTTTGGAGTCGGAACTTCATCGAGGTCGCCAGCACGCCCAAGCCGTAGCGTACGCTGCGAGAGAAATTGATGGAAGAAGCCTCCGGGGAGTACCTGGTGGGGCAAGAGACTTCCCCGAGGCGATAACCCATGTATATGATCTGCACTAATATCTCGTTGTCAAACACGAATCCGTCCCAATTCTCTTCCAAAGGCAGGGAGTTCAAGACTTCTCGGGAAAAAGCCCGGAAGCCAGTGTGGTATTCCGATAACTTGTAGTTCAGCATGATGTTTTCGAACAACGTCAAAAAGCGGTTCGAGATGTACTTGTACAGCGGCATGCCGCCCGCGAGTGCTCCCGGACCGAGAATGCGCGAGCCCAAGACCACATCGTATTCTTTGTAAGCGATCATGCCGGCCATAGCCGCCACCAGGCGAGGCGAGTACTGATAGTCTGGGTGCAGCATCACCACCACGTCCGCGCCCCGGCGCAGAGCCTCCCGGTAGCAGGTCTTTTGATTGCGCCCGTAACCGAGGTTTCGTTCGTGCACGTACGTCGTCAGACCCAGCTCACGCGCCAGTTGCACGGTGCTGTCACGGCTGTGGTCGTCAACCACCAGCACCTCGTCGACGACGTCACGAGGCAACTCGGCGCAAGTACGTGCCAGGGTGCGCGCGGCGTTGTACGCGGGCATTACCACTAAAGATGCGCATGCCGTTCAGCACGGCTTCTTCTCCTCGCTTCCAGGGTGCCTTTCTGGAACTTCGCCAATCCCTGCTGACACCGATCGCTCAATCGCTTCAGGACTCTTTTGCCTTTACGCCGCCATTTGCCGAGCTAAACTCGCCGCTACAACATCATACTGTACCACCACCGATCGTTCTTCAGCTATACACCACTCTTTCCTGAACCCGGCGCTTTGAGGCCATCCCCAAATTCCGCGCCCTTGCTTCCGGAACCTGTGGCGCACACGGGGCAACCAGTATGCGCAACGCCGGTGCTCTAGTGCAGTCCTGATTGGGTCAGCTTGACCGCCGAACTCTGTGCTCGTGTCCCGCTCAACGTGCCAAAGTAGATGTTGAACTCTTGAGCGCCGCTGCCGCTGTTAACGATAGTCAGGCCGCTGGTGCCGGTGGGCGCCGCGGCCGTGGTTTGCCCGGTGCTGCTCAGTCTCTGGTTAACGCTAACCAACGGCTCCGGCGCATAGCAGACGGCGCTGGTTGTGCCGTTGGTGGTATAGCCCTCGCTGGTGCATGCATCGTCAGATGCAAGAATCGCAGCGTATAAATTCCCGGCTATGTAGGAGTGGCAGGAGTTGCCGCTAACGCCGTTGACACCATTCGGGTCGAACACTTGGGCGGCGGTTTGACTGGTGTTAGGCCCGCACCACTTTGCTCCGAAGTCGCTATCCCCGCCAGGACAGCAAACCAGGCGGCGTTGGCGGGGATGTGCAGGTTGAAATCCGCCACACTATGCACCAGCAGACCGCAGCATCCGAGGGCGGCGCCCAGGCGAACCCAGCCGGCATTCGATCCAAACAAGTGGGACACATTGCGGAAGGCCAGATAAAGAAACAGGGCCACTGTGGCGAGAATGAGCAGGGCGCCCACCACTCCGGTTTCCGCGGCGGCTTCGGCGTAGTCGTTGTGCGCGTGATCGATCCATTCGTCAGTGGGGAAACTTTGATAGCGGGGATAGGCGGTCTCGAAATCTCCGATGCCCACCCCCAGCCAGGGATGCTCGAGCCACATGTGGAGGGCGTCGCGGGAGAACGCTTTGCGCTCCTCGGCCCAGTCCTTCCAAGCCTTATTGACGTAGGCTACCGAGCCGAGCTTCTTGGCCACCCAGCCGGGGTCCACGTAAGCGAACAGGATGACGCCCGCCACCAGAACGAGGCCGGCGGCGGTGGCCAAGCGCCGCTTCTGCCCCGTGCGGAGCGCCGCCCGGCGGAGAACCACCGTGGCGATAACCATCTCCGCGGCCAGCGCCAGCAGGCCGGCGCGCGAGCCGGAAAGCAGCAGGGCCGCGAGCGCCAGCACCACCGCCGAGGCACGCCATACCGAACCTTCAAGGGATAGCCTGCCATGCCGTCCGGCCAGGTACAGAATCGCCACCGGAAGGAGCATTTCCATGAGCCCGGCGAAGTGGTCGCGGTTGACGTACGGACCAAACATGGAGCTATTCGGTGTCTCGAAGAAACCATAAATGCGTTGCGCGCCGGAAGCGGATTCGAGAATGGCGAAGAGTCCCAGGCACCCGGCAAAAATCAGCGCCGCCATGCCGAAGGGCTGGAGAGCGAAGCCGCGCGCGCCGCCAAAAAGTTGCACCGCGAGGAAATAGAAAATCAAATCCGTGGTCAGCAGAACCAGCGCTTGGCGAGTTTCCGAGGTGTCGAGCGTAAGGCGAGCCGCAGATTGAGTCGCTGCCAGGAGAAAGAAGAGGCCCAGCGGTATGTAGAGCGGCGACCATAGCGGTTTGATTTGACCGAGCTGAACGCTTCCCAGTGCCCACAAAAACAGCGCCACGCTGGCGATCAAGCCCAGGGCTACCCAGGCCACCGGGATCACGGCGCCAAAGGCTAAGGGCGCTCCAAACAGAGCTGCCACAAGCAAGATTCGGGCAGTCTGCAAGGGGTAATTAGAAGCCCGACGGCGAAGCGGGAAGGTCAAAGGCCGAGGAGCACTTGCTCCACCTGCGTCGACGGGCCGCTGGAATATTTTGTCCTCTAGTTGCAACGCCTCTCCTTAACAGGCTGCCGAAGGTCCCGTTGGCCTGAGGAGCCGCCTCGCGCTGCGGGCGTCCCGCCTGGGCCAGATCAGGGACAGATCGAACACCCGTGGCGTAGCCGCGTCAACTAAGTCTTGCCCCATCTTATCTTTGACAACAGTATCCTGTCAAATCCGCTGGAATTGGGGTAGTGTCATAATTTGACGGAGTGAATTCGAAATAGAGGGTCGTACTTCCCAGCCCCAAAGGGGCGATCTAACACAGCCCGGGCCAGCGGCCCGGGTCAGGGAAATCCGACCTGTTTCCATCCGCAAGCCCTGAAGGGGCGCGCTAATGGTCGCCTCCACCGTTTTGCACACGGCACTTTCATCCCGATCTGAGGGACGGAACGGTGGGTTCCGTAGATCGCCCTTTCAGGGCTCGGCGCGAGAAACGATCCGTTAACCCAGGCCGTTGGCCTGGGCTGTGTTAGGCCGCCCCGTTGGGGCCTCTTCGCCCAAATTAGGACACTACCCAGCGCACTCCAAGATTGGAAGGCGAGAGGGTTTCGTTTATAATGGCCAGACGGCCGCTTACAGCGCTGCCAGGCGCCGCCGGATGAAGACCGGTGGCTTCACTCCCGTCCTGGTGGCTGGTCTGCCGGGCGTTTTGAAGCGCCGAAATCGAAACGGATGGTGAAGCGTGGCTGATCTTCCGACACTCGCCGGTACGGAAAAGGGCTTTGTCTACAGCATAATGGATATCATGAGCTTTCTTCCCCACCGATATCCGTTTTTGCTGGTTGACCGCATTTTGGAAATCGAGGGTGACAAGCGCATTGTGGGGCTGAAGAACGTGACCATCAACGAGCCGTTTTTTCAGGGGCATTTCCCCGGTGCGCCGGTCATGCCTGGGGTGTTGATCATCGAGTCTATGGCCCAGGTGGCAGGGGTCATGATTTACCGCGACATGCCGGACAAGGACAAAAAGTTAATCTATTTCACCGGCATTGAGAACGCCAAGTTCCGTCGCCCCGTGCTGCCGGGCGACCAACTCCGGGTGGAAATGCAGTTGCTTAACCGGCGCAACAACTTTGGCAAAATGCACGGTCAAGCGACCGTAGAAGGGAAGTTGGCGGCGGAAGCGACGGTGGCCTTTGCCATCTCGGACCGTCCCGGCCAATCCGGCCCGGCAAGTCCAGGTCTGCTCGGCCAATCACGTCAATGAAGGCCCATCCCACAGCAATCATCCATCCCAACGCCCAGCTCGCCTGTAGCGTGACGGTGGGGCCATATTCCCTGATCGGGGAAAACGTCGAACTGGGAGAAGACTGCGAGGTCATGTCGCATTGTGTGTTGGAAGGAAACACACGCTTCGGCAAGGGCAATCGGATTTTCCCGTGGGCCTCGATTGGACTGGCTCCTCAGGATTTGAAGTACCACGGCGAGGCGACCCGGGTCGAGATCGGTGACGGCAACACGCTGCGCGAATTCATCACCATTCACCGCGCCACCGAAGCGGGAGACGGGGTCACGCGAATCGGCAGCCATAACCTCCTGATGGCCTACGTCCACATCGCGCATAACTGCCACTTGGGAAGCCATATCATCATGGCCAACGGGGCCTCGCTGGCGGGCCACGTCGAGATTCAGGATTATGCCTCGGTGGGTGCATTTTGCGGCATTCACCAGTTCTGCCGCATCGGCGCTTACAGTTTCCTGGGAAGTTACAGCGTGGTAAACCAGGATATCCTCCCCTACTCGAAAACTTCCGCCCCCCGCCCGCTGAACGTTCTGGGCGCCAACCGCTTGGGGCTCGAGCGGCGCGGCGTAAGCGCCGATGACCTGAAGGAATTGGAGCGAGCCTTCCGCCTGCTGTCGAGATCCAAGCTCAATACCACCCAGGCGCTCGAGGCTATCGATGCCGCCGGTTTCAAGTCTAACCACGTCTGCGCCCTCGTGGAATTCATTCGGACCTCTGAGCGCGGCGTGGCGAAATGACCGAAATTCGAAACTCGAAAATCGAAAAACGAAACTGGAAAATCGAAACTCGAAACTACCGTTCGTAACTCGGGGGTGACCGTAGCAAAACTGAACTATAGCCTTAGATCTTTGAGTTTCCATTTTCAAATTTCGGTTTTCGATTTTCGAATTTCGTTTTTCGAGTTTCGAGCATGAGTGATCGGTACGCCATTATCGCGGGTAACGGCCACTTCCCTTTCCTGGTGCTGGAAGCGGCGCGGGACCAGGGCATTGACCCGCTGGTGGTGGGAATCAAGGAAGAAGCCTCGCCGGAACTAGCCTCCGTGGCGAGCGCCATCCACTGGCTGAGCCTGGGTGAAGTCTCAAAGCTTCTGGATTTGCTGGTGGCTGAGCGTGTCGACAGATTGGTCCTGGCCGGCCAGGTGAAGCACGCGCAACTCTTCAGTTCCATCAAGCCGGACGGCCTGGTGAGCCGCGTCCTGAAAAGCCTGCCGCGCAAGAATACGGACTCGCTGATTGGAATATTCGTGCGGATGGTCGAAAGCCGTGGTATCCAGGTGGTAGATTCGACGCTGTTTCTGAAGCCGCTGCTTCCGGATGCCGGTCCGCTCACGCGCCGTGCGCCGGATGCGGAGGAAGAATCCGACATCGAGTATGGCCGCGAGGTTGCCAAGAAGCTTGCCGGCCTCGATATTGGCCAGACCATCGTAGTGTCCGGCCGGGCTTGCGTGGCCGTCGAGGCTATGGAAGGGACCGACGCCGCCATCGAACGGGCCGCCGGCCTCAGTAACGGACGGGCGCTGGTAGTCGTCAAAGTAAGTAAGCCCTGTCAGGACATGCGCTTTGATGTCCCCGTAGTGGGGCTGAAGACGATCCAGGTGATGCGGCGGTCCAACGCCCGCGTGCTGGCGGTGGATGCGGGCAAGACCCTGTTGTTTGAACGCTCGGCCCTGATCAACGAAGCCGACGAGGCCGGCATCGCCATCCTGGGCATGAAGGACTGAGCAAGCGGAAACCGGAAACTGGAAAATGGAAGATGGAAAATGGAAGATGGAAACTGGAAAATGGAAACTGGAAAACGGGAAATCGAAGCTGGGATATCTATCCGGCAAGGCCAGTTTCCAATTTCCATTTTCTAGTTTCCAGTTTCCAAGGTGAACGAGGTGAGCGATCGAGTTGCCGTGGCAGTCATCGGGGTCGGTGAGCACGGCAAGAAGCATGCCCGAGCATTGAAACAGCTCGCGGGAGCGGACCTCGTGGGGGTCTACGACCGGCGGCCGGAAAAAGCCAGGGAAATGGCGGCGGAATTGGGAGTTCAGGCGTTCGCGAGCCTGGACGAGATATGGAAGACAGTTCGCGCCGTGAGCGTGGTTATTCCCCCCACCAGCCACGCGGAAGTGGCGCGCGAGGCTTTCGCCCACGATGTGGATGTGCTTCTCGAGAAGCCGATTACGCGCACCGTGGAGGAAGCGGAAGAGGTGACGGCCCTAGCCCAATGCCGGGGCCGCATCTTACAGGTCGGACATCTCGAGCGGTTCAACCCCGGGGTAGTGGCCGCCAAAGCCATAACTCGGCGGCCGCTGTTTTTTGAGATTCACCGCATGTGCGCGTTCAGCCCGCGCAGCCTGGATGTTGACGTGGTTTTCGACCTGATGATTCACGACCTTGATCTTGTCCTGTGGATGCTCGACTCCGAACCGTGCGAAGTCCGAGCGGTGGGGCTGCCGGTGCTTTCGGACAAAGTGGATATTGCCAATGCACGGGTAGAGTTTGAATGCGGCGCGGTGGCGAACATCACGGCCAGCCGCGCCAGCACGGAACCGATTCGCAAGTTCCGCTATTTTCAACCCTACGATTATGTTTCCATTGACTTTACGCGACGCGATGCAACGCTTTTACGGGTCGATAACAGCGGCCCCACTCCCCGCATCACTTTTCAGAAGCTCGAGACCAAGCCCGCAGACCCGCTGCAGTCGGAGCTCGAAGCCTTTCTCGAATCGGTCCGAACCCGCTCTGCCCCGCTGGTGGGCGGACTGGAGGGCCGCCGAGCCCTCGCCTTAGCCGAACGCGTCATGAAGTGCATCGAAGAACATGCAGGCAAGGTGGACGTGTGCCTGGGCCGGCCGGTAGGCCAAAGCGGAGAGATGTAATGAGCCGCCCAATTTTCTAGTATGCTGTCCTGGGAGGGTGGCGCATACATTGACTTCAATGTATGCGCCACCCCCGGCAAACTGGTGAATCCCAAGTGGGGCTGCACACTAGGTTCTGATTTCTAGTCTCGAATTTGTTTTATGGCAGTTGTCGAAACCAAGGACGAGAAGCTCCGGGCCGAATCTGTGCCGGCCGCGAGCCCCTCTGCACCCGAGCCTGAGTTCCACGTTACCTTTGTGGATACCGCGCTGCCCCCGGTCTCGCTTTTCAGACAAATTCGGGAGAGGCTGCGGGAACCGAAGAACGCGGTTCCGAAAGTATTCCCATCCAGCAAGGGTTCTCCCGTACCCGGGGCTGAATTCCACGCCACCTTCGTGGATACCACCCTTCCGCCGATTTCGCTTTTTCGACAGATTCGCCAGAGGCTTCGCGAACCGAAAGTAACTCTTCAGAGCGAGTATTACAGGCGTGGCGCGGATGCCGGGTCGGCCGGGAATTCCGTCGTCTCCGGGGGTGAGTTCCATGCCACGTTCGTGGAACGCACGCTTCCGCCCGTTTCTCTGTTCCGGCAGATTGTAGCGGGGATCCACGAACCAAAGGCTCCGGGTCCGGTCAGGCCGGGACACGTTACTCTGCCACCGGTGGAAATCCCTACCGTCATTCCGGAAGACCCGAACCAGCTCAATCTTTTCGCGAGTCCCGAGACCGCCTACCCGGTGGAGCCAAAGCCCCTCAATCTCCCGGCGGGGTGGCAGGATTATCACGTCGTTCTGGTCGTCGATCCGGAGGCCGTAAAGTGGCGGCGCCGGACGATGTATCTGTCCTCGCTGATCCTGCACTTCTTCCTGCTGCTGCTTCTCCTCTTCTCACCGGACTTGCTGCGGCGAGGAAGGATGATGATCGGACTGCCCGTTCAGGTGGCGCCCAAGAAAGAGTATTCGTTTCTGCTGCTCCCGCCGGATGTCCTACGCAAACTGACCGAGCCGCCTCCGGAGAATTCCCCACTCTCAGATCGAGACCGCAGGGCGCAAGGCCGTTCACCCGTCATCAACCCCAGGGGGCTTCCAATGCCCTACTCCCGCGGCAACACGCCCTTGCCGGAGATTGCCGGCGGGCGGCCTCCCGCCGCTTCTCCCGCTCCGCCTCCTGCGGCGGGCGGTAGCGCCGCGCCTGCCGCTCCGGGCCCGCCGACGAATCAGCCGCCCAACCCCGAGTCCCAGAACCAAGTAGCCAAGAACGACGGCTTGCGCCTGGAAGACGCTAAGCCCCCTTCTGGGAGCGGCGGCGCGGGCCTGAATCTCCCGAACCTGACCCCGGGACAGGCTATCCAGCAGTCACTGCAATCCGCGGCGCGCGGGCGTTCGACTGGCAGTGGAGTGGGCAACAGCTCAGGGTATGGAGAAGGCAACGGGCAGTTTCAGAACCTCGAGCCGAACTTCTCCACGGAAGGGCCGCTCATCCTCTCCGACACGAGAGGTGTGGATTTTGGCCCGTATTTGGCGCGGGTGGTTTTCGCCGTGCGACGGAATTGGTATTCGGTGATCCCGGAATCAGCGCGCTTGGGCGAAAAAGGGCGGGTGGGCATTGTCTTCGAGATCCTCAAGGACGGCTCCGTCCCGCAAGTGCGGCTGGTGGCCTCCTCCGGCTCCGATCCGCTCGACCGCGCGGCCCTCACCGGCATCCGCGCCTCTGTTCCCTTCCCGCCCTTGCCGGACGAGTTCACCGGCAACCACTTGGTGTTGCAGTTCATTTTCCTCTACAACCTTTCGCCTGGCCAGTAATTGCAGCCGAAGAGTCGACAGTCAACAGTCGACAGTCGATTGTCAAGGGCTCAAGCGAGAAGTTGTCGTCAACCCCAGCTCACATCTTTCATCGCGGCCAGAGCAGACCGGTCGCAGATCGGCAATCGTCAATCGGAAATCGACAATTCGATGTGCTAGAATCAGGCTTTGAGGAGCGGCACCAACGGGAGGTGAGTGTACACACTTCACTTTCATTTTCACCGAGCTTCGGCCCCGGCATGAAACCCTTGACAGAGGAAGCTGGTAATGCTTCGCCTTTCTCGAACTCAACTCCTGGGTTGTTTCCTTCTGCTTGCGGTGGTTCTAGCAGTCCTCCTGTTTCGGGCGTTGCGTCTGGTATGGTGGTCCCGATAGAGCAGGGCGCTCCCCTGGTTGCCATTGTCGGTCCAACGGCGGCTGGAAAGTCAGCCCTAGCGGTTGCCGTAGCAGCGTCGCTGAACGGGGAGATCATTAACTACGACTCGGTGCAGCTTTACAGAGGATTCGACATCGGGTCGGGAAAACTCGCCTCCCAGGAGCGCCAGGGCATTCCCCACCACCTCCTGGACTGCCTCGAGGCCCCAGACGAGTTCACGGCAGGAGACTACCGCCGGGAGGCACTGCGCGTGTTGGCGGAAGTCAAAGAGCGAGGTAAATTACCGGTATTTGTCGGCGGCACCGGACTCTATCTTCGCGCACTCTTCATGGGGCTGTTCGATGGCCCGCCCCGCTCGGAAGAATTGCGGAGCCGGTTGCGTGCCCTGATGGAGAGAAGAGGACGCGAATTTCTCCACCGACTGCTCGAGCGGCTTGATCCGGCGGCAGCAGCTCGAATTCAGCCCCGGGACGCGCAGAAAGCCGTGCGCGCCCTGGAGGTGTGCATCCTGGCCCGAACCCCAATCTCCGCGATGCAGGCGCGCGGCCGGAGCGGACTGGAAGGGTATCGGGTTCTGAAAGTGGGATTGCATCCCGAAAGAAAGGAGCTGTGCCGGCGGATCGACAAGCGTGTCGAGTGGATGTTCGCGCACGGCTTGCTCGAGGAAACTCGTTCCCTGCTGGCGCGCCGGGACTCGAGCCAGTTGAAGGCCCTCGGGGCGTTGGGCTACCGCCAAGCCAGTGCAATCGTTCACGGGCAGATGAGTTTGCCGGACGCCATCTCTCAAACTCAGGCGGCTACCCGGCGATATGCCAAACGGCAGATGACCTGGTTTAGACACGAGGCGGGAATCACCTGGTTTAGCGGGTTCGGTGATGACCCGCGAATCCAGGCCCAAGTCATCGACGCTTTGCGTGAGTCAAGCGTCGCCGCCGATTCGTAGGGGCACGCCATGGCGTGCCCCTACACGAACGTTCTTTACACGATCCATGGAGGGGCGGCCCTTGTCGCCGCCCTCGGGCAACCCCACGAGTTGCCCTTGCACCTGTCCGGTGGGCCGCACCAAGGAGATGAATCGTATGCCAGATTCCGGCGTTCCACATTCTGTTTCCAGACCTGGACAAGGGATAAGCGGACCTGTGCCAGAAAAGAGAGAAAAAATGGAGAAGCCACCGCAAAATATCCAAGACGGATTTTTGAATACTGTGCGCAAGGAAAAACTTGTGGTCACAGTGTATCTGTTAAGTGGTGTCAAACTTACCGGACGCATCCGCAGTTTTGATAAATATTCCTTGATCCTGGAGAGCAACAGCCAGGAACAGTTGGTTTTCAAGCACGCCGTTGCTACCGTGGTGCTGCCGCGCGCCGGTGCTCCGGCGCCGGCGCCGTCGGAGGGCTAAGAGGATTCGTCGCGCACAAACATCCGAGAGAGTTTTCCTGGCCGGCTGGGAACCTACGCATCATTCGGGACGGATTCCAGGCAGGCCGGAGGCGGAGGATTCGCTTCTGGAACTTCGCGAGTTGGCGGTGGGAGCCGGGGCGCGCATCGTGGGCTCTCTCCTTCAGAGGTCCCCCCAACCTGACCCCGCAACCCTGCTGGGGAAAGGCAAGCTGACCGAAGTCCGCAGTTCCGCCCACGCCGCTGCCGCCGACTTGGTCATCCTCGATCACGACCTCACGCCCTCTCAACTGCGCAATCTGGAGCGCGAGTTGGACCTGAGGGTGATCGACCGGACTCAACTGATTCTGGATATTTTTGCGGGCCGCGCTCGCAGCCGTGAAGGCCAGTTGCAAGTCGAATTGGCCCAGTTGAACTACCTGCTGCCACGCTTGGGGGGACACGGCACTGAACTCTCCCGGCTGGGCGGCGGCATCGGTACCCGCGGCCCCGGCGAGCAGCAGTTGGAATATGACCGCCGGCGCATTCGCACCCGCATTCGCTCATTGCGCGAGGCGATCGAAAAGGTCCGGTCGCAACGCGCTTTGCATCGCGCCCGGCGGCGGGACCGTCAATTCCTCACGGTCGCGCTGGTGGGCTATACCAATGCAGGGAAATCCACTCTCTTCAACGCCTTGACTTCCGCGACCGTGCTCACCTCTTCACGCCTCTTCGCCACTCTCGACCCCACGGTGCGCGCCTTGCCCCTGCCATCGCGGAGGCCTGTTCTGATATCCGATACCGTGGGATTTATCCAAAAACTGCCGCCTCACCTCGTCGCCGCGTTCCGCGCTACCCTGGAAGAGTTGGAGGATGCCAGCCTTCTGCTGCATGTCACCGACGCCTCCGATCTGCGGTACGAATCCCAGGACAGCGCCGTCGAGGGCTTGCTGGAGACCCTGAGCGTGGGGACCACGCCGCGGCTTCATGTCTGGAACAAGATCGATCTTGTGGACGCAACCGGAAGGAACCGGCTTCCCTCAGGGCCGCACGATGTCTGGGTTTCGGCGAGCAGCGGCGAGGGCCTTGACACCCTCCGCCAACGAATCGATGCAGGATTGACCGCAGACCCTGTGATCGAGGCCGAACTCGACCTCTCGCCTGCCGACGGCGAGAGTTTGGCCCTTCTTCATCGCTCTGGCGTCGTACTCTCCACCCACTACGAAGACGACCGAGTCAAGGTCCGGGCGCGACTGCGCGCCTCGCTTTGGCAACGGCTGAAAAGACGCGAAGAGCGAGTGGCTTCCGGCTCTTAAAGCGGGCATTTACAGGCCCAAACAGCTTGTGGAAAAAACTGTGGAAAATCTACTCAGATTTCGCATTTCTCCAGCCCGCTCGCACCCGCCAAGAATGCGGTTCCCGTGCAGATGCGGCCTTTTAATACCGTGTTTTCAATAGCTTACGAAGCGCATGGGCCGTAAATAAACCTCCAACATTCGCATTTTGTCCCGCGCCTAATGCACCTGTAAACGAGAGAGTTTTGCACAAAGATAAGGCAATCTAGGGGAAATTACCTAGCCCCGAACTTCCTGCTTATCCGCATTAAATCAGGCTAATTTGGACCTAGGCTCGACGGGTGATTGATGGCCGATTGTCGATTGACCATGGTCGATGGATGGGGGATTCGGGCTGCCAGCGCCCCGAGGAGATCAGCGCCGGTGTGATTCCCAGCGGAGCGAGGAAGCCTGCCGTGATACTTTCGTCAGCGATTCGCCTTGAAGCAAAGCGAGATTCCTCGCTCCGCTTGGGATGAAGCCGCAGGCTCGAATCCATGGTTCGTAGGACGCGCTTCCAATCGACAATCAACAATCGGCAATCGTCAATCCGTTGACACCTCCCTGGAGGTCCGATATAGTTAGGTGGGGCGGCGTAGCTGTCCTGACGTTGCATTACGGCGCTCGCGGTTAGGGTGTCCATCCCGTCCGCTCCTCCGCTCGGGCAGATCTCAAAGGCGCATGAATCTCCCCATCTCGCTAACCTTGCTCCGCATCTTTTTTGTGCCCCTGGTGGTAGTGCTATTACTGACTTCGGGTCGCAACATGGACCTGTGGGCGGTGGTGGTGTTTCTCCTCGCCGCAACCACTGACCTTTTGGATGGTTATCTGGCGCGGAAACGCGGCCAGGTGACTTCGCTGGGCATCTTGCTGGACCCTATTGCCGACAAGCTGCTCGCCTCGGCCGCGTTCATTTCTCTCGTCTATCTGCATTTAATCTCCGCTTGGATGGCAGTGATAATTATTGGCAGGGAATTCGCCGTGTCGGGTCTGCGAGCCATAGCCTCCGCGGAAGGTTTCTCTCTGGAAGTGTCCGAACTGGGAAAGACCAAGATGGTCTTTCAGGTTGTGGCGATCACCGTGATCGTGCTGGAGCGGCGGCTGCCTCTGCTCCGCCTCCCGGGCAGTGTGCTGTTATGGATGGTGGTTCTCTTCGCGCTGGCGTCTGCGGGACAGTATTTCATTTCCTTTTGGAAGAGATTGGACAATCGCATCAAGCGCCGTGTCTTAAATCACCGGGCAGTTCTCAGGACAGGCGAGAAGGAACAGGAAGAGAAAGATGTTGCAGCTCAGTGACGCTCAGAAGGACCGGCTGCTCGAGCTGGCGAGAACAGCCCTCGAAGAGGCCGTGCGCTTGGGGAAAGTGTCGGAGGTGACGGAATCCGCAGAGGCCCTGCAAACTCCCTGTGGGGCCTTCGTCACGCTCACCGAGCGAGGGCGCTTGCGAGGATGCATCGGTCACATTGAAGCGGTCAAACCTCTGTACTGTACCGTGCGCGAATGCGCCCGGGCCGCGGCTCTTGACGACCCCCGCTTCGACCCCGTTACGCCCGCCGAACTTTCCACCCTGCATATCGAGATTTCCATACTTTCCCCTCTGGTCGATATTGCTCCCCAGCAGGTCGAAGTGGGACGGCATGGATTGCTGATTTCGCGCGGCGGACGCCGCGGGCTCCTCCTGCCGCAAGTGGCCGAGGAATGGAACTGGAACCGCGAAGAGTTTCTTCAAGAGACCTGCCTGAAAGCCGGCTTGCCCGCAGACGCCTGGCAGCATGGTGCAAGAATCCAAGCGTTCACAGCACAAATCTTGAAAGAGCCGCCCACGCTGGCTCGTTCCTCATCGCCGGCCGCGTAGACTGCAGCACCCCGCGTCGACGCCAATAGTTGGGGCACCCCTTGTGGGTGCCCGGACGCCTGCACGTGCGCGCTGCGGGCGCCCAGGTCGGCCACAAGGGCCGCCCCCACAATTCCCGCCGAAGAACTTATTCCAGTTCTACGCCATAGCCGATGTAGACGTCTCGCCGGGAGTTCACAAGAATCCCCACGGTTGACTTTTTCTGAGCGGAGAGGACCACAATCTCCGCCACAGTTTCGCGGGGCATAGGGGGATGAGCCGTAATCGTCCACAGTCCTGGACGTGGCGGGCGGTAGTAGACCCGGAACAATTGACCGGCCTTTGCGCCGTTCCTTTCTCCGAGGTCAAGATAGACGATGTCCCCGTTCGCGAGCGATGCGAAGTTGTCGCGGGCCGCCACGATGGCCCCCTGTATTTTGCCGTTGGCCAAGGCGAAGCGGTCCAACTCCCTGGGTACATAGTCGGGGACAACGCGGGGTTCATACGGCACAGCGATATCGCCGGGAATAATGGGCTGGCACGCGAACCGCACCTCGGCGACTGCTCCCTGGGGCGTTACATGCGTCACCTGAACTCTGCCGGTGTCCTCGTACGGTTTCCCGAGTTTGTGGAGAGCCCGATGTTCGCCGCTGTACCTTGTCGTGCGGAAAAGTTCCTGCGCCGGCCTGATCAGTGAGAATTGCTGGCCCACCGAGAATCGGGCGTCGCCGCGACTGTGAAGATAGAGTAAATCGCCCACCGCGTATTGCCGGATCGACGACTCCAAGTCGTTATCTTCCCCGCTGAGCACGGTAATATTCGCGGGCACGTCACTTGCCCTGATAAATCCTGTGCAATCGGCCTGGCTTTGCGTGGCGGCAGGAAGAGGAGATGCCACGGGCGTTTGTTGGCCCAGCGCCAACGCCACCGGAAGGATAAACCATGCGATCGCAACGCTGAGAGTTCTTGTGCTCACGGGGCAAGTGTAAGGAAGTGAATGATTGAAAGTCAAGCCAGCGTGACTGTACTAACGTACTAGGGCAAAGTGCTCGAAGACCTCGAAAGCCTCCCGCAGCGCCTCCTGGTATTTCTTCACGTCATAACCGCGCCATCCTTCCCAGAGCGTCCAGGCTCGGACTCGGTCGTCCGGCAATTCGGCCTCCGCGTCGGTGATGATGTATTGCAGGGTTTCGCCGGGACGCAGCTTGACGCCCGACCGCTCGAGTTGTTTGGCCGCGATGGCCGTGGCGCTCGCCTGCCTGTAATCGCCGGGCGAACGAGTCAGGCGGCGGTTGACGACGAGTTCTTCCAGGTTGACGTTTCCCGTCTCGAGCTGGGCCAGATATCGCGCGAGCACTTCGCGGGCCTCTTCCAGCTTGCGGCCATAACTCTGGAAGTCGTGCGCCTCGGCCAGGACCTCCAGCGCTTCGCGCTGCATGCGCGCCACCAGGGGCGGAGTATCGTGCTTTCGGCATTCCAGGCCACGCACCTTGACTTCGCCTTCCGCCGGCACGCAGAAGAAACGGTTGGGGACGGGAATCTCGGGCGACTGCTTCGAGGGCAGGAAGATGACGTAGCGATAAACGGCCTCGACCGCCATAGGCAGGCCCGTGCGCTGTTCGATCTCCTGCGACAGGTTCTCGTAGTCCTCTCTTGTCGCGTCGTCTCTCTGCGCGTAGAGTGAGTCCACCAAGGCGTGTAAAACGCGATAGCCCCGCGCCTCCGCCGTCTCCTTGGCGACCAGCAACTTCTCCCGCGCGACGGCATTGATGGCCTCGTGGGCCTCGATCTTGCCGAAGCGGGCGTTCTTATAGCCGGTGTAACCGAAGCAACACACCAGCAGCCACTTCAGCGCGGCGCGGCGCTCTTTGGCGGCGTGGCGGCGCTCAAGAACCGCGGCGGTGGAATCTGCCACGCCATGGCAGGGCGGGGTTTTACAGGCTGCGGAATTTCTCGAGCTGTCATCCTGAGGAGTCCCGCATCCGCGGGACGACGAAGGATCTTGCACTGTATTGAAAACATTCAGGGCGAGATTCTTCGCTTCGCCCTGGACCGGACGGTCCAGGGCTTCGCTCAGAATGACAGCTTGGAGGCGGGTCGGCGTAGACGCCTGTTCGTGGGGGTCCGCGATTTCTCCCTTCGTATCGCACGCCATCTGGCGCTTGTATTCCTGCCGCTTCAGGATCAGGCGCTCGACCACGCGGCTGGTAATGCCGCGCCGGCGCTGGCAGACGCGATAACCCAGTTCCGGGATGCGGGGCGTTTCCGGGCAACAGCCGCAGTTGACGGTCTCCGGCGAAATGTTGAAGCGCGCCATGATGCTGGGGAACTCGCTGACGAAATCGAGTTCGCCCACGTTGGTGAAAAATCCCAGGCGCGGCAGAAAGACCAATCCGCCGCGATCCGCCTTGAGGAGTTCATCCGGATGCTTGGGGGTTTCGGGCTCCGCCTTCTGCTCGGGGATCAGCACGCCGTCGCCGTAAGCGAGTTCCATCTGCATGTAGGAGATGCCGGTTCCCGTGGAGGTGCGAGCGCAATACTGCACGGGCAGCTTGGTGACGCGCGTGAGCTCCCACAAACCCTCCAGGTCGCACTGATCGGCAATGAAGGAATTTTGGGTGTCCACGTGCAGGCGCCCGAACAAGGTAGTGGTGCTGCCCTTGAAGAGGATGCGCCCATAGCTCATGTAACTGCGCGCGCGGCGGCGCTCCGCGGGATGCGCGTCGCGGTTGAGGGAAAGGGTCAGGCCCAGTTTCCGGGCCTGCCGAAGCAGCGCCGGAAACAACGTCGCATCACCCCACTCGCTCAAGATCATGTCCGGGTCGTGGACGCGCAGCAGGCGCTCAAGATCAAGTGCCACCGGTTCCTCGGCATCATCCAGTACCTGCCACTCGCCGTCGACTTCCACTTCCAGCGCGCCACGCCGGCCGTGCTGCGGGTCCACATTGGAAAGACCTTCCATGCGCAGGCGCATGATGCGCAGCGGAGGCAGCGCATAGTTGACCGCCCATTCGTCATCGCAACACGTGATGGCACGGATTTCCCGTAGGGGCACGCCATGGCGTGCCCCTGCGGAGACTTCGCCACCGCCTCTAAATCGCCAGTCCCCAGCCTCTGGTCGATTGCTCTTAGCCCCTAGCCCCCAGTCCCTAGCCCCTTGTTCTTCCACCTCCACCCTGGCCAGCGGAAAGATGCCCTTCTGCCAGCAATACATCGGCGCCAGCATCAAGTCGGAATTGTAAAGCCGCAGGCCGGAATCGTAGCGATGCACGAAGCGCACCAGGGCGCCAAATTGCGTGGGCTGGTGCACGGCAACTTCGAGTACGCGCAGTTCCCTGCCATCCCAGATATTGGTCTTCGCCGCCCATGCGCACTTCACAGCAGCGCGCGCCGCCAAGTCCCGGGCAAGAGAGGTGAGCCGCGACTCGGGGCCATCCACATAAAAACAGGGCACGAACGACAGGTCAACCAGCCGATGGCGTCTTCCCTCCGCCCCGATCAGCCACAACACCATCCCCTCCGGGCAAGGGTAGAGATCGAGAATCCATCCACTGAGCATCGAGGTTAATCCCCAGGCGCGCTTCCAGCGCGCGCAGCCGAATCTCATGGTCAAGCCCTATGGCCACGTGGATCGCATCCATGGCGTGAACCGGGAATTCGTAAGTGCAGGCCTGGATGTAAAGGCGCACGCGGTTGAACATCGCCTCGAAGTGCAGGCGCTCCTCGCGCCGCAACGCCCGGCCAAACACCCGCTCCCAATTCCGGAGCTCCTGCTCGATCAAATCCCGAAACGTTGATACCGTTCGACCCATAGTCCACCTGATTGCCGATTTTCGATTGTCGATTGCCGATTGATAACGACAATTGTATTGATATTTCAAGCCCTCTCCCCGGGGGAGAGGGTGGTCCGCGACGGCGCTCGCATCAGCCGCCGCGGGCCGGGTGCGGGGTTACTTTCTCGGGAGAACAGCGAGTTCGAAGGCACGAGCCGTTTGTCACACACCAGCCCGAGCTTCCCCTCTGGGTTCTGGATAAACTGCCAGACCTCCGATCCTGCCGCGCAGAGCTTTGCAAAAAACCGTCTGCGTGCCGGAGAGGGTGTAAATGTGCCGGCCGAGGAAAACACCGCCACGGTAGGGGCGCGCCATGGCGTGCCCGTACAATGCCATGGCATGCCCGTACGGAGGACCTCGCCGCTACCCGCTGACCGCTGCAGATTCGCGAGCGCTTGCTCAAACGCTACCTGCGCGGTCCAATCGCGCGCATCTTCGTCGTAGTAGAGTTCAGGAAATGCTGTGACGATTACGACCTGAGCGGGAAAGTCCGCCAAAAACCGCGGCAGGCGCGCAATCAACTCGGTAAGTTGGAAACAGGTGAAGGCGCGAGCAATCTGGATCTGCCGGCAGAACTGCTCGAAGGGCACGCGACGCTGGCGAGCCAGGCGTTCCAGGAGACGCGGATCAGCACAGTTGGCGCCGTCCAGCATCAGGATTCGCTTCCCCTCCAGCAGCAGGCGCGGAAAGAAATAGTGGCTGAGCCGCGCCGCGTCGTGATCGCCGTGGAAGAGTGCCAGGCCGCGCGCCGGCAGAGTCCACGGACTGTGAGGCGGGGATTTTATTTCTCCCTGCGCCGGGTTTGCCTTGACTGTGCGGTTGCTGAATTCGACGGGCTCATAGTGCAGAACTCGAACGCCGGTACCTTCCGGTGGCGCCCCTGCCGCGGCGAAGTCCTGCCCCGGGCGGAACAGGGCGCCCTGCGATTCCAAAGATGCCGACCCTCCCTCTGCCATTGGCAACCTCCAGGTTCGAGCCTCTCCCTTCTGGGGGCGCAAGCCGCCCCTCGAAAAACGTTCGGGTGTGGCTTGTCCTACCCGCGGCGCGCAGAAGGGCCGGGGGGAATGGCCACCCAGCGGCTTCCAGCATAGGCGAATAAAAAGCGAAAGTCAAGCGCAATGAGAACCCTTCCACCGGCGGCCATCCTGATGTAAATTGTTCAGACAGACAGAGGGGAGCCAACCCAGCAGGCCGCTGCAATCCGGGTTTTCAGCGTCCTGCCCGCGACTGAAAGGAGGCGCCGCGATGAAGATTGTGATCTCGGTTTCCGACAAGGAAAAAACCAAGGGCGATCAATCCCCCTATTATAAGGCGCTTCTGGCCGTTGGGGTGAAATCCGAGGAAATCGAACTGGTCTCGCCCTCTCAGCATTCCGTCCCCTACATGAGAGACTACGACGGCGTGGTCTTCACCGGCGGCAAAGATATCAACCCCAAGCGTTATCAGGAAGCGCTCAAATACCCCGGCCTCGTTGAGGTCGACGAGCCACGGGACACCTTTGAATTTGAGCTGTTCGAGCGTGCGCACCGTTGCCGGGTGGCGATTCTGGGCATCTGCCGGGGCATCCAGATGATCAACGTAAAATTCGGCGGAACGCTCTACCAAGACTTAAAGCAGGAATTCAGTGCGGAACCGCCGGTAAGACCCGAACACAATCAGTCCGCGCCGCGTCCGGAGGCAACCCACGCCGTCACGCTGACAGACCCGGATTCAGCTCTTGCGGAAACGTTCCACGGCAGTTGCCTGGTCAATAGCCTGCACCGCCAGGCCGTCAAGCGCCTGGGCCGAGGACTGCGGGTGACAGCACATTCCGAAGACGGGCTGGTCGAGGCCGTGGAATCGGCCGATGCCTACCCTTTCCTGGTGGGCGTGCAGTGGCATCCGGAAGAGATGGTCGACCGGCCCGAAGCGCGCAAGCTTTTTGAGAACTTTGTGACCAAATGCCGCGAGCTGGCCGCGCAGCGCTGAACCTGTCATCCTGAGCGAAGCGAAGGATCCCGGCAGTTGATCGCAATACGTTGACTTGTTCAGAACTGCCGGGATCCTTCGCTTCGCTCAGGATGACAGGCGTGAGTTTTTCCAGGTGTTGTCCGGCCTTAGAAGGGTTCAAAATGCCAACAAAAATCTACATCTCCAAAGGTGATATCACGGACATGCCGGTTGAGGCGATCGTCAATCCGGCCAACACGGATCTCGTCATGGATTCCGGAGTCTCGGCAGCCATCCGGCGCAAGGGCGGCGAGCGGATCCAGGAGGAGTGCGAACGCCTGGCTCCCCTCCGGCTCGGCGCCACGGCGGTCACCACCGCCGGCAACCTCAAAGCGCTCTTCGTGATTCACGCCGCCGCGGTCCGGCCCGGCGAGAAGGCCACGGCGGAATCGATTAGGCTTGCGACCAGGCAGATCCTGTTTCGCGCCGAAGAGAAGACGATCAAAAGCCTCGCTTTGCCTGCCATCGGGACCGGCGCGGCGGGATTCCCTGTCGAGGATTGCGCGCAGATTATGCTCAAGGCGGTCCTGGAGCATATCAGGATTCGCACCAGCCTGGAGAAAATCCACTTCGTGCTTTACGACGACGCGGCGCTCAAGACGTTCGAAGAGGCGTTCCAAAAGTTGACGGCGCGCCCGCAGGCCAGCGCGGCGTAGCGCCAGCCAAGTCATCGTGGATCAAATACCCCTCAAGACGTTCCTGCTCGAAATCATCCAGCGGTCCGGGCCCGTCACGTTTGAACGCTACATGGGGTCGTGCCTGTATCATCCAGAGTACGGCTATTACACCCAAGGGCGGCGCCGCACCGGCGCTGGCGGCGACTACTTCACCAGTCCGGACCTCCATCCCATTTTCGCTCGCCTGGTGGCGCGCCAGGCCGTCGAGATGTGGGAATTGCTCGGCCGTCCCTCGCCCTTCCGCTGGGTTGAGATGGGCGCAGGGAGCGGGCTCTTTGCGCAGGATTTCCTCTCCTGGGTGGAGAGCGCCCGGCCGGATTTTGCGGGCGCGCTCGAATACGCGGCCATCGAGCCAAGCCCCAAACAATGTGCGTTCCTGAGAGAGCGGCTGGCGGAAAAGGGCCTGGCCGGAGAAGTCCACTTGCTCGAAAACCTCGAACAGCTCACAGCCGTCAACGGCTGCTTCTTCTCAAACGAGTTGGTTGATGCTTTCCCGGTGGCTGTCGTGACGCGAGCCGGAGGGCATCTAAGAGAGATCTACGTGACGGCAGAAGGCAACGAACTTCGCCAGAAAGCCGGCCGCATCAGCAACCCGGCGGTGGCGGCGGCGGTGGCTCGTTACGCTAATCGGCTCGAGGAAGGCTGCCGCGTGGAGGTGAGCCAGGTGGCAACCCAGTGGATGCGCTCGCTTGCCGGGAAGCTCGACCGGGGCTTTGTCATCACCATCGACTACGGCGACCTCGCCCGGCGTCTCTACACCAAGGACCGGCCGCAAGGCACCTTGCTTGCCTACCACCATCACCTGCCGCTCGAAGACGCCCTCAGCGCCCCCGGCCAGGTCGACCTTACCGCGCACGTCAACTTCAGCGCCTTGATCGACGCAGGCGAGGACGCAGGGCTGCGACTCACCGGCTTCACCAGCCAGGAGCGATTCCTGCTGGCGCTGGGTGAAGCCAACCAGTTCGCCGACCTTTACGAGCCGGGCGCTAACGAGATCGAGAATCTCCGGGCCAGGCTGAAACTAAAGCGGCTGATTCATCCGGAAGGAATGGGGAACGTTTTCAAGGTGCTGATTCAGCACCGCGGCATTGAGCCGCCCAGTTTGACGGGGCTGAAGTACGGGAGCATCCGGGACTGAATAGTGGCTTGTCATCCTGAGCGAAGCGAAGGATCCCCGCAGTTTGTGCGGCTACGCGCTATGCCGGTGTGCGAAGAGCGAACTGCGGGGATCCTTCGCTTCGCTCAGGATGACAGAGTGCCCGGCTGATAATAGGCTACTTAACTTGTCTGTTTGTTCTCCCCCGCGTACGCCTTCTTCACGTACTCGTTCGCCTTGTCCAGGGCGCCCTGGGTGTTATCGTTGGTCTGCAGCGCGCGCTGGTACTCATTGAGGGCGCGATCGCGCTGCCCCGTCGTGTCGAAGATCATTCCCAGCATCACGTGGCTCCAGACCTCGGTCCATTTCGGGTCCAGGTCCCCATCCAGGGCGCGCCGGAACTCCTCCATCGCGGCGTTGTAATTCCGCAGCTTGAAGTAGATATCGCCGAGCCGGTAGTGAGCCAGCGAGTTGTTCTTGCTGATTTCCAGGACCGCAGTATACTGCTTGACCGCCTCCAGGTAAGCCTGTTCCTGGGCCAGTTGGTCGGCGCGCGCCATTTCGACCTTGAATTTGATTTTCTCGTCGTATTTAAGGATGCGGCTGGCGGGATCGACGAGCACATGCGTCGGCCGGGTACGCACGTTCACGGTGAAGCTGGCCGTGGTACCCACCATTGGCACACGGTCGGTGACCGGCCGGGTTCCCTCGGTCTCCACCCGGACCTCGACAGGCATGCGAAACAGGTCCAAATCCTGGGTGATCTTCCCCACCACTTGATAGCCTTTCGCGGTTCGGTAGACCGACCACACCCGCGTGAACTGGGGAACACCGGTGGAGGTCACCCATTGCGCGAAAAAGTACGTCAGCTCCTGCTTGGAAGCGGTTTCCGCGAGCTTTTGAAACTGGTCCGCGGAAATGGACTTCCCGGCGTATTGCTGACCCATGGCCTGAAGGGTTTTGAAAAACGCCTCGTCGCCGATTACCCAGCGCAGCATGTGGAACACCATGGCGCCCTTCTGAAACACAATCGACTGGTACTCGGGCGTGTACTCGTGCAACTGTGCGGATTGACCGATGGCCACAACTTCCTCGTGCGTGAGCGCGCCGATTTCGGTCTCCTGCATCAGGTTCTCAAAGGCGGATTCATCCTCGGAATCCTGAAGGTAGAGCGCTGCGGAATAGGTGGCGAGCCCGTCTTCAAGGAAAAAGTCGTTGCGCGAGGCCGGACTCACCGATTCTCCCCACCATTGATAGGAGATCTGCTGCGCCAGTTGCTGGATCTTCACCTGTGTGGAAAAGAGGCGTGAGGCGAGCGCCACCAAGCCGGGGGAGCTATATCCGTTCACCGTGCCGTCCTCGATTTCCGCGATGTCGAGATGGCCATTGGGCAAGGGCCCGAACTTGTCGGAATAGAAAGCCATGATCTTGGCCGCGGCTTCGCCGTAATTGGCGGCGAAGCTTTCGTGGCCCGGCTTCATGTATAAGGTGATGTCTGCGCCTACCGCGGTTGCCGGCTGCACCACGTATCGCCCGGCAATCACTGTGCCGGGGAAGGAGGACCGGTCATACTGGAACGCGTACGTCACTTTTCCCGCCTCGCGCACGGGAGCGGAAGCCTTTCCCGAGGCAATGACGGTTTCATCGGAAGGCACCGTGATGCTCATGCTGGCTGCAAAGCGGTTCACGCCGTATTCACTCACGGGGAACCAGCGTGCCACGTAGAGAAGGTAACTGCCTTCATTCCCGACGTAAGCCAACTTCAGGTTTTCCACCGGACTGCCTTCCGCCGAAGAAAGCAGACCGCCGTACTTCACCGTGATGGAAGCGGGCTTATCCTGAGGCACGGGGTTCAGGAAGTCGATGGAGAGGACGATCCCTTCCTGTCGAAAGTTGCAGTCCCTGCCGGTGGCGTCCTTCACGCCGGAAACTCGCAAGGCGTTTTGGAGCTCGAAGCTCATGGTGGTGAGGTCGGCTTGAGGGAGAAAATCAATCCGCGCCGAGGCCGAAAGCAGGTGCTGGGAAGGAAAAAGCTCTGCGGTGATCGCGTAATTCGTTACCGTAAATCGAGGTGCATTGGACTGGGCCAACGTGACGGACGGGACGAGGCCCAACGTCAGAAACCATGGCAGCGCATTCACCAGCAGCGTCCGGAGTCGGGACAGCCGAAATTCGGCCTCGCCCCCGGCACGTAGGTAGTTCATATAAAGCTCCCCGCAATGGAGGATCCAGGATTCAGGATTCGGGATTCAGGCCTTCGCTGTAACTCGAATTGCCCATGACCTCAGCAATCTCAGGCGGAACTGATACGGCTACTCGGCGAAGGTCACCCGCCGGCCGATAGGGCTCCAGCCTTGCGATCCGCTTGCTGGCATGCAGAGCAGCTACGCCGAGGTCCATGGCCCTTTGCCATCCGACCAACACCTGATGCTCTTGCATGATATCCCCTGAATCCGAATCCTGAATCCAGAATCCTACTGGATTGGATTGCTGCCGAAACCAACAAGTTGCATGGAGGATAGAATTCAGGTTCCGGCCGCTCTGAATCCTGAATCCTGAATCCTGAATCCTAGCTCTACCACCGCTTGGGCGGCCCGCCCGACAGCGCCTCCCGGCCCCAGACGCGCCTTCAGGGCTCGCAGGTTCGCCGCCATCTCCTCGCGTGCTTGGGAATGATCAAGTAAGTATTCTACCTGACCGGCAACCCGAGCAGGCGTGAAATCACTCTGAATCGACTCTGGGACCACCTGCTTACCTGCAAGAATATTGACCATACTGTAAAAGGGAACTTTCACCAGCAGTCGCCCGATCCGATAGGTGAGCCGCGATAGCCGGTAAACCACCACCATCGGGCGCTCGCAGAGTGCCGCCTCCAGGGTAGCGGTGCCGCTGGCTACGATAGCTACGTCGCAGTGCCGAAGTGCGTCATAGGTGGCGTGGGTAGCGACGCGAATCGTTGGCGCGTCGGCGTAGCGCCCGCGCAGCATCTTCTCCACCCAACCGGCGTCGAGCGTCGGCGCCACAGCGACCACAAACTGCACGGTGCGATTCAGCGAAATCCGGCGGGCAGCCTCGAGCATGGTGGGCAAGATGTGGGTCACTTCCTTCTCGCGGCTGCCCGGCAGCAGCGCCACCGTGGTCTTGGCCGGGTCCAGTCCGATCCGGGCGAAGAACTCTTCCCGCGTCAGATTCGGCAGCACCAGGTCGACCATAGGGTGCCCAACATACTCGACGGGAATCCCGGCCTGGTGATAGATCGCCTCCTCGAAATCGAAAATGCAGAGCATCTTTTCGATGCGAGCCTTGAGCTGGCGCAGCCGGCCCCTCCGCCACGCCCAGACCTGTGGGCTCACAAAATAGACGACCCGGACTCCTCGCTTCTTGAGCCGCCTGGCCAGGCGAAGGTTGAAGTCGGGAAAATCGATAAGCACCGCAAGCTGTGGCCGGCGCCGATCCGCTTCCGCCACTAACTTCTGAAGGGCACGGTAGGCTCTGGGCAGCCCGCTGATCACTTCCGTGATGCCCATCATGGTTAGCCGGTGGGCGTCCACCACCGTGTCCACCCCGGCCTGGCGCATCGCGTCGCCCCCGCAACCGAACAGGTTGACGTCTGGCAGCCGTTCGCGTAAGGCTCGGGCGAGTTCGGCTCCCAGAATGTCGCCGGAGCGCTCACCGGCTACGATCATCAGCGGAAGGTCACTCATGGGCAAAGTGTCCGAAAAAACTTGTCCGTGGTCCGTCGTCCGTGGTCCGTTGTTCCTGGTTCATCCTAGCGCTGTTGAGTGCAACGGGCCGCAAGCGTAGGGGCGGTTCGCGGACCGCCCCACACTTTCCGGGAAGCGTTTCCCGCAGTGGTGCTTTGTTTTCATAGACATTCTCGCTTTGTTCCCCGATTTTTCAAGGCGACAAACCCGGTTTCACGCCAAGGCGCAAAGAACGCTAAGGCCGCAAAGACCCACCACCCCCAACCCCTCCTCATCCGAGGAGGGGAGCCCCGGAATTTCCCTCCTTGAACCAGGAGTGGCCAGGGGTGGTTGATTTCTGCACCGTCCCTTTGTTTTCATCGACATTCCCGGTTCGTTCGTTCAACTCCGTGTAGCACAGGCACTCCTGCCCTTGGTCGGAGTATGTGCCTCACTCCCAATTCGACAGGCTGGCGTGCCTGTCCCACGGGTCTATGTAGCCGACTGCGTCTTATTGTCTCAACCTCGCATTGCGTCGTTGTAGTCTGTGCTCCGATTGCGCAAAATGCGCGGTTCTCTGCTCGTTTCGCGCGTCCAATAGGTGCAGTTTGGCATGCAAATTGCGCGGCCGATCCTTTGTTTTCAAGCACTTCTTAGCTTCGTTCCCCCGATTTTGTGTTTTCGTGAGTCTCTGCTTTCTGCTCTTGTCCTGGCCCCAACCGGCTTCCCCTGGACGCCAGCGCACCGGCGTGCTCGGCTACGACAGAATGTCTTCAACAAGACCACGAATATAGGCTATCACGTCTGGCGGCGACTGTCAAGTGCAAACCGTGGAAATGGCAGGTTCGTTAACCCGCCGCCACCAGAGGGCTCAGCGCTGGATGGTGACCGCCGTGCCGTCGTAGGATATCGTCTTATCGACAGTCCCTGACGGATTCACGCCCACGCCGTGGCCGGGGCCGACCCAGACGATATCAAAAGTGCGAGTGGCGAGCATTCCCGTAAAACTTCCTTGACGCGCGCCGAGGGTCAGCGTCTGCCCGGCGTCATCCCAGCGAATGGGAATGGTCGAATAATCTCCCTTCTCGTAATCGTAGGTGAGCCCATCGTCTTCGTAGAGCGTGAAGTCTGCATCCGCACCCGGGTAGACGCGCAGTTCGATGGGGTTCGCGGCGCTTTGGCTCGCGTATTCCATCGCCGGCCCCATGGGCACAATCGAACCGGCGCGCACGAACAGCGGCAAGGTTTCAAGCGGCGCCGCCGCCATGACGAACCGGTCCCCGGGCTGTTTTTCGCCGGTCCAGAAGTTTGTCCAGTTGGTATTCGGCAGGTAGACCCGTCTTTGGACCTCGCCGGCATCCGTGACGGGGCTGACCAGCAGCGCCGGCCCGAACATGAACTGGTCGCCGATGTTCCGGGCGGTCACGTCGTCGCGAAAATCCATCACCAGGGGGCGCATCAGGGTGTAGCCAGCGTTCGTCACCTGCCACGCCAGCGAGTAAATGTCCGGCATCAGCCGGTAGCGGAGCGTGTCGTAGCGGGTCAGGATCTCCTCCGCCTGGGTTCCGTAAGACCACAACTCGTTCTGGCCGGTCGAGCGGGTGCCGTGCACACGGAAGATGGGGCAGAACGCTCCATACTCGAACCAGCGGATGAACAGCTCGCGGTAGGCGGGATCGTCCGGATTGCCGTCCGTGAACCCGCCGATATCGGTCGTCCAGTAGGGGACGCCGGAGACCATCAGATTCAATCCGGCGGGAATCTGCCGCTTGAATGTTTCCCAATCGGAATTGATGTCGCCGGACCAGGCCGCCGTGGCGTGGCGCTGAATGCCCGCGTAGGCCGAGCGGGAGAGGATGAAGACGCGGGCGTGGCTGGTGGCGGCGCGCTGGCCGTCGTAGACAGCCTGCGTCGTCATCAGGGGAAAGAGATTGGCGTAGCGGGCGCCATTGCCGATGGCCACCTTGCTGGCGGCCAGGATGTTGATTTCGCGTCCCTCGGTTTCCGGTTCGGTGGTGTCGAGCCACCAGGCGTCGGCGCCGATGTTGAACAGGGCGTTCTCCATCAAGCCCCAGTAATACTTGCGCGCGGCGGGGTTGAAAGCGTCGTAGAGGGCCATTCCGGCGGGATGAAACGCGGCGACCTTGGTGCGGTCAATAAAGTAGTGGAGCTTGTTCATTTCCGTGTAGACATTCGACCCGGGGTCGAAGTAGGGCCAAACCGAGATCATCAGGTGAAAATGGTTGTCGTGCAGATCGTCGATCATGCTTTTGGGGTCGGGATAGTGGCTGTTGAATTCAAAATCTCCCATGATCTTCCACCAGAACCAGTCCTGCACGATGTTGTCAACAGGGATGTGCAGCTCGCGGTATTTGTGCGCCACTTCCAGCAACTCCTGCTGCGACTGGTAGCGATTCTTGCATTGCCAGAAGCCATAGGCCCATCTGCCGAAGAGGGGAGCGGCGCCGGTCAGCTCGCGGTAAGCGCCGACGATCTTGTCGAATTCAGGGCCGTAAATGAAGTAGTAATCAATCTGGTCAGCCACTTCCGAGCTGATGTAAAGCGACTGCATGAAGCGGTTGTTGAAACGGCTGCGGGAAGGGTTGTCCCAGAAAAGGCCGTAGCCGTTGGTCGAAAGCAGCATGGGGATGGAAATGTTGGAGTTGTCCTGGGAGATGTCCACGGACTCTCCCCGGTAGTTCCAGACGCCTGCCTGATGCTGGCCGAGGCCGAAGAAGCCCTCCGGCGAGCCCCAGGTGGTGATGAACTCTTCCGCGCGGTAAGTCCGCTCGCCATTCGCCACGACAGGGCTCATCCTCCGGTCGCTCGACTGCATCAGCTTGTTTCCCGCCGAGTCCATGAAGACGATCGCTCCGTCTTTGCGCGCCACCGTGACTTTAAGCTGCGAGGTGTTCAGCGTTACATCCTTAGCGGTGGATTCCAGGGAGAAGCGCGTCGCGGGCCAACTCGTCTTGATGACCGCATAATGCTTCACCGTCGGGAACGAGGACGTGGGCGTGTAGAGAATGCGCACGATGGAATCGGAACAGACCCGCAGACGCAGCAAACCGCTCTGCATCCTGAGGAGTACGCCATCGGTCTGCTTCGCGTCGCTCTTGACGGGGTTCGGAGGATTCCACTGCGCCGCGGCGGTCGAGGCCAACAGCAGCAATAAAAATGGAATGGCGGGTTTGATTCGCATGATCGATGGGCTCCTGAAATTGTAGACTTGCAATGCCGGATGCGTCTTGATCGGTGTCTCTCGCCGTCTTATAGGGTCAATTGGCAAGATACGCCTAACGTGTTTTCACTGCAATGGGCGGCTTCGCCCGTGGCTATCTAGCCCTCTCCCTTGGGGAGAGGGTGTCCGGCGACGGCGTTTTCATCAGCCGCCGCTGGACGGGTGAGGGGTCTCTTCCCGGCGTTGCAGAAAGACCGAATTCAAATGGCAAACGGCAAGATTCAAATGGTTTGCAAATTACCGATGTTTCAAATCCTAAACCATTTGCCATTTGACCTTTGCTATTTGCCATTTGACTTGTTCTTCTGCTTTCGGACGTAACCCCTCACCCGTCAGTCCTCGTTGGAGAGAGGGCCGCCCCTAACATCCGCTTGCTTTAGTTACGAAACTACCCCATCCTCGTCTAACAGGAAGAGAAAACACGCTCGAATTCAGGGAGGACAAGATGAGCCGCAAGATTGGTCTGGGTTTATGTACACTGGTATTCCTGCTCAGCGCAGGGACTCTCGCCTTTTCCGCATCACGCATCGAGAAGGATCTAAAGCTCGAACCCGGCGGCAGATTAGTGGTTGATGCCGGGGCAAGCGATGTGTTTGTGACCGGCCGGTCAGCCTCGGGCGCCCATGTGGTGGTGACCTCCAATCAAGATGACTTGGAGGAATTATTCACCTTAAATTTCAGCGAGGAACCCGGGGCGGTCCGCCTCGAGATGCACAAACACAGCCTGCAGCTTTGGCCGAAGCACCTGCAAGTGCGCATGGAGGTGGAAGTCCCCACCAGGACGAATCTCGACATCCGTACAGGCGGGGGCGATGTCAAGGTCAATCACCTGGAAGGCGAAACCAACCTCGAGACTTCGGGAGGAGATGTCAAAGTGTCCGAGCTCAAGGGTAACCTGAATGCACGGACTTCCGGCGGAGACATGGAGTTGCGTGACCTCACGGGCGACCTCTCGATTAAGACCTCCGGAGGAGATATTAACCTCGAAAACGTGCACGGGCGTGTTGAGGCCCGCACCTCGGGTGGAGATGTTACGGCATCGTTGGCGCGCGGGAATGCTAAAGGGGGAGAAATCGAGACCTCCGGCGGCGACATCGAACTCCGGCTGGATCCGGCCATAAACCTGAGCCTGGATGCCTCGACCTCGAGCGGTGAAGTGACCTCGAATCTTCCCCATCTGTCGGTGACGGGAGAAATTTCCTCGTCGCGGCTCCACGGCACACTGGGTTCCGGCGGAGAAACCCTGCGAGTCCACACCAACGGCGGAAGCGTGCGCATCAGCGCCTTGTAAGCCGTCATGCGCGGGCACGCCGCACCCCCTCACCCGGCCCGCGACGGCGGATGAAAGCGCCGTCGCGGTCCACCCTCTCCCCCAAGGGGGAGAGGGATACCATTCCAATTTCCATTTCCGCGCTAAGCGAGGCTTGGCACTTACCCTTTCGCCTTGTTAAACTGTCGACTGTCAACTGTTGACTGTCAACTGCCTTTCAAGTCTGCACCCCTGCTTGACAACGCTTGCATCCTTGTTATGGTAGGGGAGTGCGAGTGTTGGCCATCGACTTTGGCATGAAGCGGATGGGCTTGGCAGTGTCGGATGCCCTGGGCATTACCGCTCAGGGACTTCCCACACTTCAGCGCACGCGCCTGGAGGATGATCTCGAAAAGATCCGGCATTTGACGGAAGAGTACGCAACCGAGCGTGTGCTGGTGGGCAATCCTCTCGGTCATGGGGGAGGGGAAACGGCCATGTCGCGCAAGGCGGCGGAGTTTGCAGAAAAGCTGCGCCGGCGCGTTGGCTGCCCGGTGCAACTCTGGGACGAACGCTTGACCTCCGTGGAAGCCAACCGCGCCTTGCGTGAGACGGGGCTCACCCTGGGCAAACGCCAACAAGCCGTGGATCGCGTGGCCGCAACACTGCTCTTGCAAAGTTACCTCGACTACCTCTCGAATGAGCGAAGCCGTGACGCCAGGTCGGCGCCATGAAGAAACGGCTGCTTGTTTTGCTGCTGGGCGCCGCCGCCCTGGCGCTGGCCTGGGTGGTTTTCGATCTACTCTCGCCCTATCGCGGATATGCCGGCAACGTAATACTCGATATCGCACCCGGATCACGCGCCTCCCAGATCGCGGATTCACTGGCGGCACGCGGGGTTCTGAGGCATCGCTTGCCGTTTTTGCTGCGCTACCTGATCGGGCGTCCTCGCCACACCTTGCGGGCCGGCGAGTACATGTTTGACCGGCCACTCCGCCCCATTGACGTTTACCGGAAACTGGTCTTGGGTGAGGTCTACCTTCATCCTGTGGTCATCCCGGAAGGCTCAGACCGGTTTGACATCGCGCGGATCCTCAACCAGCGGTTGGGCATTGACCCCAAGCTTTTCCTGCGCGTAACGCGGCAGACCATGCCGATCCATGATCTGGATCCCAAGGCGCCGTCGCTCGAGGGCTACCTCTTCCCGGACACGTACCGGTTCCCGCGTGGGGTGAGCGCCGCAACCGTGGTCACGACCATGCTGGCGCGGTTCCGGCACATTGTGGCCACGCGGTTTGCAGACGTAGGGGCGACCCTTGGGGTCGCCCAGGGGCGCCCACGAGGGGCGTCCCTACGTCAGGGGGGGCTGACGGGCTGGCACGACGTCATCACCCTAGCTTCGCTGGTTGAGAAGGAGACGCCGGAAGCTTCCGAACGCCCACTGGTCGCGGGAGTTTTCGAGAGGCGTCTGGCGCTGGGGATGCCGTTGCAGTGCGATCCTACCGTGGTTTACGCGGCACAACTGCAGGACCACCCGATTGGCCCGATTACCCAAACCGATCTCCAACTCAATTCCCCTTACAATACCTACCGCCACGCGGGGCTGCCCCCCGGACCCATTGCGAACCCGGGGGAAGCCTCCATCCGCGCGGCGCTTTATCCTGCCGCCGGGGACGCGCTCTATTTTGTCGCCAACAACCAAGGCGGGCACGTCTTCGCCCGCACTCTTGCCGAACATCAACGCAACGTGTCACGATATCGTCGCGAAGTAGCGGCGTCGCATCGCCAAGAAGCGGAGACGGCGGGCAAGAATTCGAAGCCGGCGCCGGGGACAAAGCGCGGCGCTGCCGGGGCGAAGAACCGTGCCGGAAACCAAAAAGCAAATCATCCTTGAGTATTGCCGGGCGAAGGCGTGGGAGCGGATCGGCCGCGAGGAAATTCGCGCCCTCGAGAATGAGCTGCGGGCGCGGC
>Ga0326728_10003345_pt1 | contig 50229 bp, 39 predicted proteins | sample MB3enrmetagenome_FD_207602 | JGI IMG/M metagenome (GOLD analysis project Ga0326728, IMG submission 207602) | Lab enriched peat soil microbial communities from McLean, Ithaca, NY, United States - MB31MN | ecosystem: Environmental > Terrestrial > Soil > Wetlands > Peat | place: USA: New York... | reverse complement strand
GCTCCCAATTCAAAGGAAGCAATCCTACCAGAACTCGCCAATTCTCAAGTTCAGCCATGCAAATAGAATAGTAATCTTCATTTCAATCGTCAATCGTTATCTTAGCGCTTATGGGTGCCCCACCCTCACCGCGTCTTTGTTTTTGCGGCTAGGGTGGGAGACCGCACTTCCCGCCCCCTCCTAAATGTTCTATAGTTCCCTTGCCATGAATTTCCAAACCCGTTCCTTTCTTTCCTGCCTCCTGGCAACAGCCAGCCTGACTTTTCTTCTCCCCGCTGCCCCCGCGCAAACCACCCCCGCCGCTCAGCCCACCGTTGCCGAGGCTCTCGCCTTCATCGCCAGCGCGGAAAAGGAACTGGGCACGATGAGCGTCGACGTGAACCGCGCCTCCTGGGTCGAGGAAACCTACATCACCGACGACACCGTCGCCCTGGTCGCAGAGGCCAACGACCGCCAGATCGCCCGCCAGACCGAGCTGATCGGCCAGGCCCGCCGCTTTGACGGCCTCGCGCTGCCCCCCGACGCGGCCCGCAAGCTCCTTCTGCTCAAGCTAAGCATTGGCCTGCCCGCGCCCCAGGACCCCGCTCTGCGCGCCGAGACCACACAGAAAGCCGCCGAACTTGACGCCGCCTATGGCCGCGGCAAGTATTGTCCTGACTCAAACCCGGACCACTGCCTCGGCATCGACGAACTCGATCAGAAGATGGCCCAGAGCCGCGACCCCAAAGAACTGGCGGCCCTCTGGACAGGCTGGCACGCCGTCGGTGCGCCCATGCGCGGCGACTACGCTCGTCTGGCCGAGCTCAGCAATCAGGGCGCGCGCGAGCTGGGATTTGCCGACACCGGCGCACTCTGGCGCTCGCAGTACGACATGACCCCCGACGAGTTCCAGGCCGATATTGAGCGCTTATGGAAACAAGTGGAGCCGCTCTACCTGGAGCTGCACACTTACGTCCGCCACAAGCTCATCCAGAAGTACGGCGATGCCGCCCGCCGCCCCGACGGCATGATTCCCGGCGACCTGCTCGGCAATATGTGGGCGCAGGAGTGGGGCAACATCTACGACGTCGTCACGCCGCCCTCCGGCCCGCTGCCCTATGATCTGGGCGCAATCCTCAAGGCGCGCAACACCGACTCGCAGCAGATGGTCCGCTACGGCGAGGGCTTCTACAAGTCGCTCGGCTTCGATCCCCTTCCCGACACCTTCTGGAAGCGTTCCATGCTCTCCCATCCCCGCGACCGCGAGGTCGTTTGCCACCCGAGCGCCTGGGACATCGACAACGACCGCGACGTCCGCATCAAGGCCTGCTTCGCGCCCACCGCCGACGACTTCGTCACGGTCCATCACGAGCTGGGTCACAACTACTATCAGATGGCCTATCGCAATCAGCCCTTCTTCTTCCAGAACGGTGCCAACGACGGCTTCCACGAGGCCATCGGCGACTCCATCGCCTTGAACGTGACCCCGGATTACCTCAAGAAGCTCGGCCTCATCGACCAGGTCCCACCCGCCAGCGCCGACATTCCGCTCCTTCTCCACACGGCTCTCGACAAAATCGCCTTCCTGCCCTTCGGCCTGCTCATCGACAAGTGGCGCTGGCAGGTCTACTCCGGCCAGGTCGCGCCCGCCCGCTACAACAGCGCCTGGTGGGCCCTGCGCGAAAAGTATCAGGGCATCGCCCCTCCGGTCGCGCGTTCTGAAGCCGACTTCGACCCCGGCGCCAAGTACCACATCCCCGGCAACGTCCCCTACATGCGCTACTTCCTGGCCCGCGTCTACCAGTTCCAGTTCTATCGCGCCATGTGTCAGGCCGCCGGCTACCAGGGACCTCTGAATCGCTGCTCGGTCTACGGCTCAAAAGAAGCCGGCGCTCGCCTCAATGCGATGCTCTCGATGGGCGCTTCCCGGCCCTGGCCCGAAGCCCTCAAAGCCATGACCGGCACCGACAAAGCCGACGCCTCGGCCATCGTCGAATACTTCCAGCCCCTCATGGACTGGCTCAAGCAGCAGAACAAGGGCGAGACCGAAGGCTGGACGATGCCGGCCGATCCGCTGAGGTAGTGGCAAAGCAGCTACCAGTCACTACATGGGTGCCCCACCTTCGGCGCGACTTTGCTTCTGCGCCAGAGGTGGGATACCCACAACTACAGTTTCATATTGTTCTTTTCGGCGGGCGCTTTACTGCGTCTTGCGGTAGTTGATCGTCTCGCCGTCCAGCCGGTACTCGGCCGAACAGGCGTCGCCTCCGCAGATCATCGCCTCGACCCCCAAGATCTGGTGGCGCGTGATCAGTCCGATCGTCCCGCAGCGCGGGCAGGACATGACGGCTACGAACGGGTTTTGGGCATGACCCAGCTTCGCCTGGTTTTCCAGGACGAAAATCGTTCCGGGGTCCATTCTTTCGGGGATCCATTCTTCCAGAAACTGCAAATCGGCTGACATGACGCCCTCCGGTTGGTTGAGGCTGCAGTGCCGAACCGGAAGAATCCGGCCGGTCCTGTCTTGCAACAACAGCAGACTGCGAATGGCATTTTCGGAGGTTTAGACTCCTCCGGTGGAAATTAGTGTGCGTGTCCGCGGCCGTAGAAGTCAACCGGAATCGAAAACGGAAAGTATCAAAGCGGATTCCCAGCTGGGTGCCCCACATCTGGCGCAGCTTCATCGCGCCAAATGTGGGGAAACATCGAACCTCAATTGGTATTGTTCCTGAGCTTCTCTATTGCCCCGCCCCCGCCTTACCCTGCGAACCGGCGGCCGCATCGATAGCCTTGTACGTTTCAATGTTGCGCAGGATGCTCTCAACATACTCGCGGGTCTGAGTGAATGGAATCGACTCCACAAACTCATCCATGCCCTGGTAAGGTCCCCCGGCCTGCCAATCGAACACGCGTTCATCTCCCGCGTTGTAGGCGGCCAGCGCGTACTCCGTCACCCCGCCGAACCTGTCCAGCCGCTCGCGCAAAAAACGGGTTCCCAAGCGAATATTGGTGGCCGGATCGAGCAGTTGGAAGGTCTCGAAGGATTTCATTCCCTCCTCGCGCGCCAGTTGCTTGCCCACCGCGGGCAGCATTTGCATCAGGCCGTAGGCATTGGCGTAGGAGATGGCCGAGGGGTTGAACTCCGACTCCTGGCGAATCAGCGAGGCCACCAGGTAGGGATCGAGATTGTTCTTCGCCGACTCAGCCTTGATCGTCTCCCAATACGGCTCCGGAAAGAGGATGCGCCAGTAAGCCAGCGGGATGGACTGGATGGAGGCCGTGGCGGCGTACGGCAGAGCCCGCTTCAGCGCGCGCATGGCGCGAAAATTCTCGCCATACGAGGCATAGATCTGCGCCTCGGCCAGAGCGCTCCACGAAGAAGAGTCCGGGTCGGCGGCGATCTCCTGGGCGATATAGTCGTTCAAGCCCGCATTGGCCAGCAGCCGCGCCTTGGCAAGATGCGGGCTGTCGGCGGGAAAGCTCTCCATCAGCGGAGGCACCGGCGGAGCTTGAAAGCGATCCAGTTGCGGCTGGGCTCCCGGCTGCACTCCCGCCGGGGCATTTCCCATCGCGGACAGCCGCTCCCGCGCCATCTGTGCATAGAAGTAGCGCTGGTATGCGCGGACCACGGTACGGTAGTTGGCCGCGGCCAGCTCCGGCTTGTGATCCTGCGTCTCATACAGGCGTCCGCGCCAATAGAGTGCGCTCACCGTCTCAGACGCACCCGGATAGAGCCGTATCTGCTCGTCGAAAAGGCGCGCGGCGTCCGCGTAGAGTCCCTGCCGATAACTGAGCCAGCCCGCCTTCCAATGCGCGGCTGAGGCGTTCTTGCTCGCCGGAAAGTGCGCCGCCAGATAGCCATAGTACTCAACCGCAGTGGGATACTCGCGCCGCAACAGGTAGATATTGCCGCTGTCGAAGAGTGCATCGGCCAGCCAGGGGCTCTGCGGAAATCTCGACTCCATCTCCGCCACAATCCGCTTCTGTTCGTCCAGATCGGTGCGGCTCCTTGCCAGTTCCATCAGCAGATAGAGCCGCCGCGCGCCGTTCTCGTCCGGCGAATCGGGCAGCGCCTCGGCCTCGGCCTTGGTCAGACGCTTCAGCTTCAGATCGCAGGCCGCCGCGGCCACGGCAAAACCCGAACGGCTCGCGGCATCCAGACTCGACTGCCGGGCCAGCGTGCGGTACTGCTCGCTCGCGTCCTCGTAATGGCCGGCGTTGTAATAGGCATCGCCCAGGCTGCGCAACTCCGCCGTTGTCAGGCTCGCCTCCGCGCCCATCTGCGTCAGCCGGGCGCGCGCGATCCCCGCCTCCGGGCTCAACGGGTGGCTCAGCAGCAACCGCTTGTAAAGACTCTGCGCCTCCTCGGCCCTCCCCAGCACGGACGCCACCTCGCCCTGTGCAAGCTGGAAGCCGGGACGGTTCGCGGCGGCTGTTCCCTGTGCAGCCGCCAGTACGCGTTGCGCGCCCGCCGCGTCTTTCATGCCCAGCAGCGTGTTGGCTTCCAGTTCCGGCGCCTGAACCACAAAGATACTGTCCGGGTAGCGTTCGGCGAACCCGCGCAGCAGCGCCTCGGCCGCCGCATCGTTCCCCGCCTCGTGATTGGCCCGCGCGCCAAGGAAGTCGGCGTAGTCGGCCAGTTCTTCGCCGGCCTTCCGCGCCAGGCGAAAGTCGGCAGAAGCATCCTCGTAGCGCTTGTCCAGCAAGGATGCGTGGCCCAGCGCCAGATAAGCCGCAGCCGCCGCTTCGCCGCTATGCTCGCGCGCGTACTTGGCCACGCCCTCATAGGCCGCCGGCGTGCGCAGCGTGGCCAACTGCTGCGCCATGGGCCGCAACTCCGCCGAAGCCACAAAAGCCAGCTTGATCCGCGCAGTGCGCGCCCTCCGCGCCACCTTGCTCGCCCGGCTTGTCGGCGTTTTAGCCTTTTTGCCGGGCTTGGCCGCAAGCTTCAGTGCCCTCTTGTTTGCTTTGCCTGTGGGCTTCGCGGCCTGTTCTTCCGTCTCGTTGGTATCCTTTGCAGCATTCTTGTCTGTCTGGCCTGTGAGCTTCTTGCCCTTCTTACTTGTCGGCTTTGCAGATTCTTCTTCCGTCGGGGCCGTGGGCTTCCTGGCCCTTTTCCCGGCCTTCGCTGCGGGCTTTGCAGCCGCTTCGGCTTCCTGACTTGCGGGCTTTGCAGCCTTCTTGTCTGCATTTGCCTGCTTCTTGGTCTTTTTCGCAGGCTTCTGGTCTTTGGTCGTCGAGGAATCCTGGCCGGCCGACGCGGTTGCCGAACCGCCGGCGGATCGCCCCGCAACCGGCAGCACCATCATGGGCACAAAAAGCAGACCAGCCAAGCAGCAAAGAACCACTCGCCGAACGGAAAATAGGGAAAAAGTGACCTTCATTCCTTCACTTTAGCTGCTTTCGTTCGTGACGCGACAGCAGGGAACCACTGGCGTTACCGCAAAGCACTCATATATGAAACGGAATCCACCCGCAATTGGCGCAAACGGGGCGCTATACGCCCTGCAATCATGCCGTCGCCAGAAGAAGAGGCTCCTGATCTTGGAGTGCGGTCAATGCGCCTGCGGAAATCGGCTGGCTTTGCCCCTCGATTTTCCCTACTTTGAGAAAGGCCGCTGCTACGGCCGCTCGCACCGGGCGCGAAAAGTAGTAGCCCTGAATCAGATCGCAGCCGCTCTGGCGCAGCGTGTCCAACTGCTCAGCGGTTTCCACACCCTCCGCCACGACACGCAGGCCGAGCGTATGGGCCATCGAGAGCACGGCATCGACAATGGGCCTTGTACCTTCCGCCTCGTTCAGGCTTTCTATGAAGGAGCGGTCGATCTTCAACACGTTGATCGGCAGACGGTGCAGGTAGCTCAGGGAAGAGTAGCCCGTGCCAAAGTCATCGATGGAGATTCGAACCCCAAGCCGTTTCAAACGCTCCATCTGGCGGGCGGATTCGGCAAAGTCGTGCATCACGATGCTCTCCGTCAGTTCCAGCACCAGCATATCTCCGGGTTGACCCTCGTCTTCAAGGATTTGCGCCACGGTATCGGCGAAGTCCTCTTTGGCGAACTGCAAGGCGGATATATTGACGGCAACTGAGGCCTCCGGAAGTCCAGCCTCACGCCACTCGCGTTTCTGACGGCAGACCTCGCGCAGTACCCACTCTCCCATCGGCACAATCAGTTGCGTCTCTTCGGCAATGGGGATGAAGTCGCAGGGAGAAACGTTGCCCAGACGCGGCGACTTGAAGCGCAGTAGCGCCTCGAACCCTTGCAGAGAGCCATCGGGCAGGCACAGGGGCTGGTAAGCAACGGTAAAGTCCCCCGCTTCCAACGCTTGGCGCAACTCCGCCTCCATTTCCCGGCGCTCGGCGGGCTCCCGATCCATCTCCGGGGAAAAAGAGCGGACTCCACAGCAGCCGAATTTGGCGGCATACATGGCTTGATCAGCATGTTGAGCCAGGACATCGCCCTCCTGACCATCTTCCGGATAGCGCGCGATGCCAATGCTGGCGGTGACATTCAATTCCAGTTCATCGATGTGCATGGGAAGCGCCAGGACTTCGAGCAGATCCGCAGCGATGGTCTCCGCCGCCGCCCGGCTGGACGTCCCTTCGACGAGGACCATGAACTCATCTCCGCCCATGCGTGCCAAGGTGTCACTGGAGCGGAGCCTGGCCGTGAGCCGCTCTGCGGTTTGCTGCAACACCGCGTCGCCGACAGGGTGGCCATACTGATCGTTGATCTGTTTGAACCGGTCCAGGTCGATCCACAGGACAACCATTCCCTGGCTGGTTCGGGCCGCCCGTTTGATCGCGTTCGAGATGCGATCTCTCGCCAGCCTGCGGTTCGGCAAACCGGTCAGGCTGTCGTGATATGCGTGGTCAATCAGTTGCGCCTGCAACTGGTTTCGCTCCAGCACCAGCGCCGCCATGTGCCGAGCCATCTCCAGCATTTCAAGGTCAGCGGAAGAGGGTTTCCATTGCAACAGGGAATACACGCTGAGCGTTCCCAGCGCGTCGGCGCCGGATGCAAAGAAGGGGGCCGACCAGACCGACAGAAGGCCATTGGCGCGCAGCAACTCACTCCAGGGTCTGTGCACAGCCCCCAGATCCTCGACAAAGTACGGTTCTCCGGATGCCAGCGCCGCACTCTCCGGAGCGCCTGAAAAGCCTGTGGAGATGGAACGAAGATGCTGCTTCATCTTGTCGCTCAACCCGCAACTGGCCATCAATTTGAGCGACCCGGCGTCATGAGAGTGCGCCGCACAAGCCCATGTAGTCCGGAATTCTGTCACGGTCTGGGCTAGCACCTTGAAGGTTTCGGAGATAGGTTCATTGCGAGCCACCATCTCCAGCATGCGGTTGCGGCCCCTGTTCAGCAACTCCGCCCGCTGCCGCTCCTTCACTTCGGCTTCCAGGGCGGAGGTGCGGGCCTGCACCCGCTTTTCCAACGCGGAGCGCTCGGCCGTCAATTCCGATTCCATGAGGAAGCGAGCCACTTCCTCCTTGCGCAAATGGTGGTAAAGCTGGACCGCGTAGCCGAAGGCAAACACGATCAAGAGACAGGCAATTGCTTCGCACGTGTTGTTCCAGAAGCTGATCTGCCGGATGTCGTAGAGGCTGCCGAGGTTCTCGCCTTCCTGCCGATCCACTTCACTTCGCAACGCATCCAGGGCCCGCTTGAGATGAGCGATGGCCGTGGACAGCTCCGCCTCGCTACGCACTCGCGCCTGTCCACCCCGGCTCTGGCGGCAAGCCAGCCAGGCGCTTTTCATTTCTGCGATGGACTGCCTCACGGCCTCTGTCTCGTTAGGAAGCTCGCCGGAGGTTTCCGAAAGAAGCTGATCAACCCCTAACGTAGAATTCGGATCCGCGGGGCTCGCATCGACCTGTTTGTCATCTGCGGGAGCTGTTTGGATTTCCGGTAGAAGGTAATCCAGGTGCGCAGAGAACCGGTCAATCTGCTGGCGGCGATGCGCCAGTTGTTCATGCCTGTCAACCACCTTGTGGCACACGGTATAAACGTGGCGCGAAATACCCAAGCCCAGGCCAACCGCGATCAACTGGATCGCGAGCACGGTTAGGAAGCGTCCGCTGGCAAGTGACGAAGGTGGCTGATGCCGATCTGAGCCAATCGAAGAAACGATGGAATATGCCATGGAAACGCCTCCATTTTTATCGCACAGGCATATGACAGAACGATAAAGAACGGCGGTCCGACGGCGAGTTTCTCCCTCAAAATCGGCTGCATTGGTCCGCTTGCAAGAAATCTGTCACGAAGTGAGACAAAACTCGTGGGCGCGGTGGCATGGACACCTGTCTCTATCCTGTATTGGCTCACGGTTCGCGCCTTCGGGTTCCCGCGTCAGACCCCGGACTTCCATCCGGCAAGATCACAATAGCCATCTCCCTATTTGGCTCCCTGCCCCTTCGTCCGTTACACTCGTCTATTAAGAACCCCATGCGCAGCCTGCATCTGGTCTGGAAAATTTCCCGCATCCTAACCTCATGGCGATCATCCAAACGGTTGTAGAAAAACTCGAGCCGCATCCCGACGTAGCCCTGATCGAGAGGGTGCGCGGCGGCGATGTCTCGGCCTACGATGCCTTGGTGCGCAAGTATGAGCGCCAGGTTTTTCGCATCTCCCAGCACATTACGCAGAATCGCGAGGATGCCGAGGACGCCACGCAGGACGCTTTCCTGAAGGCGTATGAAAAGCTCGAACAGTTTCAGGGGAATTCGAAGTTTTACACATGGTTGGTGCGCATTGCGGTCAATGAAAGCCTGATGCGGCTGCGCAAGCGGCGCACCGGCAAGATGGTTTCGATCGACGAGGACATTGCCACCGACGAGGGCAGCGTTCCCCGCGACCTGGCAGACTGGGCTCCCGATCCGGAGCAGAACTACAAGCAGTCCGAGTTGGCGGAGATTTTGCGCAAGACCATACAGGGGCTGCCGCAGGGGTTTCGCATCGTGTTCGTTTTACGGGACGTGGAAGGGCTTTCGACGGAAGAGACGGCAGAGACGCTTGGGCTCAGCATTCCAGCCGTCAAGTCGCGCCTGCTGCGCGCCCGCCTGCAACTGCGCGAGCGCCTCAGCCGCTACTTCCACAGAAAAAAGGGACTCATGGAAACGGGGAATGCAAAGTGACTTGCAAAGAGTTTCTCGCCCTTCTCGACGACCTGATCGACGACACCGTAACACCCGAGACGCGCGCCGAACTGCAAGCCCACCTGGGCCGCTGCAAGCATTGCGAGGTCGTTCTCAACACCACGCGGAAGACCATCGAAATCTATCGCTCCCATGAGGTTTACGATCTCCCCGCCGGCTTGCGTGAGCGCCTCCACTCCGCCATTATGGCCCGCTGCAAAGGCGGCTGTTAAACCGGTCCGCCACGACACCCTGGCCTCTGACTCCCCGCGCAAGCCCCGGTGAAACGCTTCCGGATGGATTTTTCATCCGAAAATTTAGCGGTTTTCCATTATGATGATCGTGATACCGGTTTTCCTCAATAGGGATGACCGGGACGCTCCCCCCCGAGGCAAGCACCCAGAGGCCGAGACGCACAATCAGCCATTTTCCCCCTTTTCCCAGTCCCGCTCTGAAGGTTGATTCCGCAAGATTCCTCAACAGCTTGTCCGCATTCAGGCGCTGCGTCCTTCTTCTCAGGAAAGACGCGCAATACAAGCGGCGGATCGCCGTCATGGAAAGGGCTCGGAGTCATGATTCTCGATATTCGGCCCTTCTGGCTGATTGGAGCGCTGGCCGCCAGCGGCTTTGGCCTGTTAGTGCTGATCGTGAGAAAGGCGTACCCGGAATACCTGGCCCGCGTGATGTCGCTTTGGGGCATCGCGAACATCTGCCTTGGGGCAAGTTACGCCATCCGCATAGGGCGCCCCTGGGAGGGACAATTTGTATTCCACGTCCTGAGCACCACGCTGGTTGCAGCCTGCCTGAGCATCGAGTATTGGGCCATCCGTATGCTCAAGCGGCAACCCATACCGGCCCGCTGGATCGCCGCGCCGCCCCTGCTGATGTTCGCGGCTTGCACATGGTTCACATCCGTCCAGCGGAACATCTCCGTCGAGCTTGTCATCTTCAACTTCATCGATATGGCGATGATGATTCTCATCGCCCGGTCTCTCTTGCGCGCCGAAGACGGCCAAAGGACATTCGTGGACGTCGCGGCAGCCGCGGCCTATGCCTTGCTGGCCTTTGCAACCGGCGGCGTGATTCTCGACTTTTTCCGGGTCCACAGTTTCAGCGCGGAATACGACTTCAACTGCCCGCGCTCCATCTTCAACGGCGTTGCCGCCATCGTCACCGAGGGAATCGTCTTCCCTCTATTCCTGCTGATGGTGTCCGAGAGACTGAACCGGGAACTCGTCGTCAAAGCCCTGCGAGACCCCCTGACCGGCCTTTACAACCGCCGGGCGCTCGAGGAAATCGCATTCCGCGAGATCTCGGGAGCCGCTCGAACCGGCCTGGGGCTCTCTGTCATGCTGTTGGACATCGACCGCTTTAAGCAAGTCAACGACAAATACGGGCATGCGGCAGGCGACGCCGTGCTCAAAACCGTCTCGGCTACACTCCGCCGCACTCTGCGGGATGAGGATTTCCTCTGCAGATGGGGAGGCGACGAGTTCTGTGCGCTGCTTCCGCGGGCCAAGCGCGAGCAGGCACAGACCGCGGCCGCGCGTGTACTCCAGGCCTTTGAAGAACTCAGTTTCACATTTGAAGGAAAAGCGATCAAGATCACGATCAGCATGGGGATCATGACGGAGGAAAACCGCGCAAAGGACTTCTCTTCGCTCGTTGCGCAGGCGGATGCGGCGCTTTATCGAGCCAAAAAGTCCGGTCGCAGGAGATTCGTTTTCGCCCTCGATGACAATCCTGCAACGGATGGGATTCCGCTTCGTTCCTAGCGCCTTCTGCCGCTGGCCCTCGACCCGCCGCATGATTTACCCTCAGAGTCGGTATGAAACTCAGGCACATGCTACTCGTCCCCGCGCTGGCCGCGGCCTTCGCCGCCTCGGCCCTGGCACAGCAATCCGCGAAGACTGCCACTCAACCGGATGAGGCCCTGCCGGACGCGCCCCAGGCCACTGCCGCCGCCCTGACCATCCCCAACGGACCAACCGTGGTGATGGATACCTCCATGGGCCGCATCACCTGCAAGTTCTTTGAGCGCCAGGCGCCCAAGGCGGTAGCCAACTTCATCGCCCTGGCCGAGGGCACGAAAGACTGGACCAACCCCTCCACCGGCAATATCCAGCACAACAAGCGGCTCTACGATGGCACCATCTTTCATCGCGTCATTCCCGACTTCATGATCCAGGGAGGCGACCCGATGGGCACAGGCGCGGGCGATGCCGGCTATCACTTCGAGGACGAGGTCGATCCGAATCTGAACTTTGACGTCCCCGGCCGCCTGGCCATGGCCAACTCCGGCCCCAACACCAACAGCAGCCAGTTCTTCATCACCGAACTGCCCTACGAATCGCTCAACCAGCACTACTCCATCTTCGGCCAGTGCGACGACTCCAGCGTCCTGGTCGTCAAGACCATCGCCCTCGTCCAGACTGACGGCCGAGACAGACCCATCACCCCGGTGGTGCTGAAGAAAGTAACCATCGTCCGCGAGGGCCAGTCGATGCCGCCCTCTCCGAACGCAGTGCCGCCCACGCACAAACCATAACCCGCGGTGCCCCTTATCTCGATTCCGAGATAAGGGAATCCACAAAACACAGGAGTCTTACATGCCACTCGCAGCAGGAACCTACGCCGTCTTCACCACCACCGAAGGCAAGATTACCGTCCGTCTCTTTGAGTCGGACGCGCCCATCACCGTCAAGAACTTCATCGAGTTGGCCGAAGGCTCTAAGGAGTGGATTCACCCCACCACCCGCAAAAAGTCCACTGACAAGCTCTTCCACGGCACCATCTTCCATCGCGTCATTCCCGACTTCATGATCCAGGGCGGCGACCCCACAGGTACAGGCATGGGCGGACCCGGCTACCGCTTCCAGGACGAGACCAAGGGCTCACCCCACAAGTTCGACAAGCCCGGCAAGCTGGCCATGGCCAACTCCGGCCCCGGAACCAACGGCTGCCAGTTCTTCATTACCGTGGCTCCCACGCCTTGGCTCACCGGCAACCACACCATCTTCGGCGAAGTCGTCGAGGGACAGGAGATCGTAACCAAAATCTCCCTCGTCCCCCGCGGCGGCCAGGACAAGCCCAAGACGCCCGTTGTCCTGGAATCGGTAATCATCGAGCGCATCGCGTAGTTTTTCTTTGACTCCATCTGTACTCGGTGCCCCATCCATTCCGCGTTCTTTGCGGAATGGGTGGGAACCCACGATCCCCAATCCAACTTCATTTTCCTCAAACAACACTCGTGATAAATTGGCAGCAAAGGTGCCTCGATGAAGCAGGACTTCCACGCTCATTTCTTCCGAGTGATTTCCTGGCAACTTATCGCGCTGCTTGGCCTCTTCCCGATCGCCGTTGCAGCCCAAGGACAGTACGCCAAGCCAGCTCCAGCCAAAGCAACCATCCCCGCTCTGCTGCTCAGCGACATTCACTTCGAACCATTTTGGGACCCTGCTAAAGTCCCTCAGTTGGCAACCGCGCCAGTCAGCCAGTGGAAGGCTATCCTCGCCACATCGCCCTCGTCTGATCGGCAGCAACGCTTTCAGTCGTTGCAGCAGACCTGTCACACCCGCGGCGCCGACACACCCTTTGCGCTCTTCGATTCCAGCCTGAAAGCCATGCGCAAACCTGCCGCCGGCGCCAGCTTTGTCACCGTCAGCGGCGACCTCCTCGCTCATGCCTTTGATTGCAAGTTCAACACGCTCCTTCCCAACTCCGCGCCAAACGACTACAGAGTATTCGTTGAGAAGACGCTGGACTTCGTGATCAGCGAGTTGGACGCCGCTTTTCCCGGCATACCCGTCTATGTAGCCCTGGGAAACAACGACTCCGACTGCGGCGACTACCGGCTCGATGCACACAGCGAGTTCCTTTCAGATGCCGGCAAAGAAGTAACCAGAAGCTTTCCCGCAACCCAGCGCCAGAAAGCTCTGGAGACCTTTGCGGCCGGCGGCTTCTACAGCGTCTCCCTGCCCGCGCCCATTCAAAACGCGCGCCTGCTGGTGCTCAACGACATCTTTCAGTCGAGCAACTACGCCACCTGCGCAGGCAAGCCCGATCAAACGGAATCAGCCGCGCAGCTTGCATGGCTCCGTCAGCAACTTGCCGAAGCCCGCGCCAACAAGCAGAAGATATGGGTCATGGGCCACATCCCGCCGGGAGTCGATCTGTACTCCACGGTGAAGAGATCGGGAGATCTATGCGGCAGCCAGAATCCCGCCATGTTCCTCTCTTCAGAAGAACTCGCGGATGCTTTGGTCGATTTCAGCGATGTCGTGCAGTTAGCCATCTTCGCTCACACGCACATGGACGAAATGCGCATTCTGAAGAACGACAGCCAGAGTCCGGCATCGGGCAAGAGCGTAGCGGCCAAGATGGTGCCGTCGATCTCACCCATCAATGGAAACAGCCCATCCTTTACGGTCGCCGAAATCGATCCCTCTTCCGCGGCGCTCAAGGACTATCGGGTATTCGCTGCGTCGAACCTGACCGGCATCAACACACAATGGAAAGAAGAGTACGACTACGCGCGCAGCTTCAATGAGACTGCATTTTCTTCGTCTTCCGTAAATAAGCTCATCGCCGGTTTTGCAGCCGATGACAGCGCGAAAACTCCAGCCAGCCAGCACTACATCGAAGGTTTCTCCGCGGGCAGCCCTTCACCCGTGCTGCTGATGTTTTGGCCTCAGTATGTCTGCACGCTGTCGAATCACACCGCGCAAGCCTTCAAAGCCTGCGTCTGTCCTGCCGCACACTGACGGAGCCATCACCTCGCCGCGCAGCACAACTCCAGAATGGCCTCTCCAAACCGCTCTGCCTTGGCCGGTCCCATCCCGCTGATTTCCACCAGTTGCCTCGGGTTGGCCGGGCGCGCCTGCGCAATGGCCGTCAGAGTCCGGTCGTGCATGACTACGTAAGCCGGAACCCGCAGCCGTTTGGCCTCTGCCGCGCGCCACTCTCTCAGCTGCGCCGCCAGAGCTTCTCCCTTCGCCGACAGTTGCACAGGCTCAATCTCTGCGGCCTTTGTTCTCGTTATCTTCCCTGCCCCACCTTTCGGCGCCGTCTTCGCCTTCCTCGGCCGCGCCGGCGCCGGACCCCTTCCGCCAAACTCCTCCACCACCCCATCGCTGATTAGCAGCTCCACCGGCGTGCTTGCCCTCATCTCCAGCCCGGCTTCGGTCAGACGCACCTTGCGGAACCGAATCTGCTCCCCGTCCTTCTCAAACTCCGCATCTTCAATCTCGATCAGCCCGGTACGCACCATCGCATCCAGCAGCCCGTCGAATTCGTTCCGGCTCATCTTGCCCACTGAATCTAGATTCCGTTGCAGCGTCCCCGCAGCCTTGTAGCTCACCGCCCGCAACTCGTCGGCAATCGCCTGCACCAGCTCCCGCTCCACCGCCGTCGGCCGCCGGAAGAGCCTCAGCACCGCGCCCGCCGGGTCGCACACGTCACAAATTCCGCATGGCCGGCTCGCATCCTCCACGTCGCCAAAGTGCCTCACCAGCGCGGCCATCCTGCACTCGGTCGATGTGGTGAACCGCAGCACCTTCTCCATCTGCTCGGCGCGAAACTGGGCCTGCACCGTATAGGCCTTTTTCCAGCCCGTGCCGCCCACCGTCACAGCGCCGCCAAAGTCCACCCGCGCCCCGCCGTGAATCTCCAGCTTCTCCAGAGCTTTGTCGAACTCCTCCTCGCCCAGCTTCGATGCCGCACGCAGCTCTTCCACCATCTGCGGCTCCTCACCCAGCGCCCGAAAAACCTGCTGCAAATGCTCCACCGGCGGATAGTCGCGGTTCAGGAAAAAATCATGCGTCCGCTGGTCGGCATAGCTGTGCATCAGGTAGGTCCGGCTGGGCGCTCCGTCGCGTCCCGCGCGGCCAATCTCCTGGTAGTAGCCCTCGAGCGTGGCCGGCAGTCCGGCATGAATCACCGTGCGGATGTCGGCTTTGTCGATGCCCATGCCAAAGGCGATGGTGGCCACCACCACCTCCAGTTCGCCGGCCAGAAAGGCGGTCTGCACCCGCTCCCTCGTCTCCGCATCGAGCCCCGCATGGTAAGCCGCTGCCGGAACTCTGTGCGCCAGCTCTTCCGCCAGCTTCTCTGCCATCTTGCGTGAGGTCGCATACACAATCGCCGGCCGCCGCGCCGAGTCAGCCAGCAGCCCGCAGATCGCGCCTGGCCGCTCCGGCATGGGCAGCTCCACCACCTCGATTGCCAGATTGCTGCGCCGGAAGCCGTGAATGAATTTAGCCGGCTTGATCATCCCCAGTTGCTCCAGGATGTCGGCCTGCACAGTGGGCGTAGCCGTAGCCGTCAGCGCCAGCACCGGCGCAGGCCTGAGCGCGGGCAGATACTGGCCCAGCATCCGGTAGTCCGGCCGGAAGTCATGCCCCCACTGCGAGATGCAATGCGCCTCGTCGATAGCGATCAGCGCCGGCTTGCGCTTGGCCAGCATCGCGCCGAACCCCGGCACACGCAGCCGCTCCGGCGCAATGAAGAGGAACTGCAAGCTCCCCTGCAAATAGTCCACGCACGCCTGCCGCGCTTGCGCTCGGTCCAGGCCAGAGTGAATCCGCCCCACCCGCAGCCCCAGCGCCGTCAGCTTGGCCGCCTGGTCCTCCATCAGCGCAATCAGCGGCGAGATCACCAGCGCCGTCCCCCCCAGCGCAACCGCAGGCAATTGGTAGCAGAGCGACTTGCCAAACCCCGTCGGCATCACCAGAATCAGATCCCGCCCCTCAATCGCCGCGCGGCAAACCGCCTCCTGGTTCGCCCTGAAGCCGGGAAACCCAAAGACCGAGCGCAGCAACTCAGCAAGTTCGTCCGGATTGGAAGGTTTCGTCAAAATAAGAAGGCCGGAGGCGCAAGAAAAGCAGTGCAAAAAGTGCGGAGCACCTCTTCCAACTCTATAGGAACCGGGAAGCGTCTTGGGCAAAGCGGCAAAGCGGCGACGCAGTGGACTTTCGGCACAGAATGAAAAATCCCCAGATCTCCCACCTGTGCAAAAAATGGTCAAATTCCTAAAGAATTCCCAATTCTGCACCACATTCTGAGGAAATTCCAAGAACAGGAGTTCCGCCCCCCCTTATCCACAAAAACCCCGTCCTGCCCCGTTGACCCTGCCCTCCAGGCTCCGTAGAGTTTGTAATTGGAGGGCAATCTTCCCGACGCGCCAAAGCGTGGACGGCCTCTTGCCCGTTTGAGTCGTAGAAAACGAAGAAGCGCCCTACACCCCGGAGTGAACATGCTGAAACTAAAGAAAATCCACATCCTCGGCTTCAAAAGCTTTTGCGACCGCACGGAATTGACCGTGGCGGGAACGGGCATGGCCGTTATCGTGGGGCCGAACGGATGCGGCAAGTCCAACATCCTCGACGGGGTGACCTGGGTGCTGGGCGAACAAAGCGCTAAAACCTTGCGTGGCACGCACATGCAGGATGTAATCTTTGCCGGAACCCGCGACCGCAAGCCGCTGGGCATGGCCGAGGTCACCATCACCATGGTCGATCCCCAAGTTTACGAGGGCCCTGTGCCCGTCGAGCCGCAGGTGGTGGTCGAGCACGATGGCCCTCTCGACTGGGACGAAGACGAAGTACGCCGCCAGCGAGCCGCCGAGGCCGAGGAGATCATCGCCAACGAGCAGCCCGGCCAGCCACTCGACGACGAGGCGGCAGATGGCTCTGTCCCGCCGCAGGCGCCGGACCAGCCGCAGACCATGACCACCGGCGAGGGTCCCCAGGCCGTGGTGCTCAAGATTCGCCGCCGCAAATTCCAGCGCACGCCGCAAAAGGGTGAGGTCGTCATCACCCGCCGCCTCTTCCGCACCGGCGAAAGCGAATATCTGCTCAACGGCAAGCTCTGCCGCCTGCGCGACATTCAGGACATCTTCATGGGCACCGGCCTTGGTCCTGAGAGCTACGCCATCATCGGCCAGGAGCGCATCGGTCAACTGCTCAGCTCCAAGCCGCACGACCGCCGCGCCATCATCGAAGAGGCCGCGGGAATCACGCGCTTCAAGAACAAGAAGCGTCTGGCCGAGTTGCGCCTGGAAAGCGCCAAGCAGAATCTGGCGCGCGTGGACGACATTTTTGAGGAAGTCACGCGGCAGATGAACAGCCTCAAGCGGCAGGCGTCCAAGGCAGAGCGTTTTGCCGCTGTGCGCGACGAACTGCGCGGCCGTTTGCGCGTGGTGCTTGCCAGCCGCATGGCGGCCATGGATGGCACGCAAGTCAGGTTGGAGGCTGAGATCACCGCCCTCACCGGGCAGATCAGTGCCTCGGCGGCTGAGATTGAGACCGCTGAAGCCAGCCAGCACGCGCTCACCGAGCGCGGCTATGCGCTCGACCATGAGGGCCAGGAGGCGCAAAACCGGGCTAACACCTCGGCCGTCGAACTGGAGCGGGCCGCGGCGCGGGAGCGCGCCAACGCCGAGCGGGTAAGCGAGCTGGAGACGCGCATTGCCTCTGCCGGAGCCGAGTTGGAGCAGACCCGCGCGCAGTTGAGCGGCATTGCCGAGGAGCGAACGCAGCAGCATTCTTTTCTGGATACGGCGGCCGGCGAGGCCCGTGCCTTTCGCCAGAAGGTCGAGGCGCGCCAGCACGAGGCGCGCTCGGCAGCCGAAGAGGTCTTCGCCGCCGAGCGTCAGTTGGAGAGCAGCCGCCGCCACGCCATGCAACTGCTGACCCTGGCCGGCAACGCCCGCAACCACACGGCGCAGGGCGAAGAGAGCCTGGCAGCCTTGGAACGCGAGGCTGAGCGTCTGAATGCCGAGATGGCCCAGGCGCACAACGAGCTTGAAAGCCTGGGCGCGCGCAGCGGAGAAACAAAGCTGCGCTTCGACTCCGCTGCCGATACGCTCAAGCGGCTGGAAGGCGAGATCGCCGCGCTGCGCGAAGCTCTGCAAGCCCGCCGCGCAGAGGAGAATGCCCTGCGTGCGCGCGCCAACCAACTGCGCGGCGAACAGGCCACTGTGGCCGGCCGCCGCGATGCCCTGCAATCGCTCATTCGCAATCACAGCTACTCCACCGACACCGTGCGCCGCCTCCTCAAGCCCGGCGCGCTGTCCCAGGGCATGGCGCCCATGGGCACCCTGGCAGACTTCTTGGAGGTGAGCGGCGAGCATGAAGCCGTGGTGGACGAGTTCCTGCGCGAGGAACTGAACTATGTCGTCGTCGAAAGCTGGGGCGCGGCCGAGCAGGGCGTAAGGCTGCTCAAGTCCGGCGTGGATGGCCGCGCCACTTTCCTCGTCCACCCTGCTGAGCAAGCTGGGCTTTTCAAGGAAATCAACGACTCAATCAGCGCCCCTGGCCTCACTCCGCTCAAGGATTCGATCCGTGTGCTCAACGGTTTCGGCCGTTCGCTGGAGTCGATCCTGCCCAAGCTCAAGCACAGCTACCTGGTCGAGGACCCCAACGAGGCGCCGCGCCTGGCTGCGCAGTATACCTACGCCTTCTTCCTCACGCCGGAGGGCGAGTGCTTCCACAACGCGACAATCACCGGCGGCAAACCAGCCAGCGAAGGCCCGTTGGCGCTCAAGCGCGAGTTACGCGAGGCCGAAGGCCGCCTGGGCAAGCTGGAAATCAGCTTGGAGCAGGCTGAGGCTGAAGCGGCGGCGCTGCTTCAGTCCATCGAAGAGTTGACAGCTCAACTTGAGGCGCGCAGCGAAGAGCGGCGGCTGGCCGAGCGCGACACCGCCGACCAGGGCGCCGCGCTGAAACAGATGGAATCCGAGACGCAGCGCGTTGAGCGGCGGCTGCAAGAGTGGACGGCCCAGGCCGCCCGCAACAAGGACGCGCGCGAGGCCAAGAAGACCGGCATCGACCAGCAGCGTGAGGAGATGCTCCGCCTGGAGGCAGAGAACCGCACAGCCGAGGCAGCCCTCGATGAGTTGCAGGCCCAACTGGCCATTCTGCGGCAGACGCGCGAAGGCCTGCAGCAGGAGGCTGCGCAGGTCACCGCGGAGTTGGCCGGCCTTGAGGAGAGGCGGCGCGGCGCAGAGGCCGCCTTCCAGCGCATTGACCGGCTGCATGCCGACCTGGAGCGCCGCGTTCTGTCCATCGACCAGCAGCGCACCGCTGCCACGGCGGAGCGCGAGCAGCGCATCCGCGAGAGCGCGGAATTGGCCCAGCGCGAGCAGACGCTCACTGCCGTCCGCGCCGAGGCGCTGGCCCTGGCGCAGACGCTGGTCGCTCAGGCGCAGGCCTTGCGCCAGCAGCTCGCAACCTTGGAGACGCAACTCAAGACAGGCCGCGCCGCGCTCGATCAGTTGCGCGAGGACCGCGCCAGCCGTTCAAGCGAGCGGTCCAAGTTGCGCGCCGACCTGGAACATCTGGAGGCAAGCTGCCTGGCCGAGGTCAACCTTGAAGCAGCCGCGTTGCGTGCTGACGCCCAGATCTCACGCCTGGACGGCGAGGAACTGGCCGCCGAAGAGGAGACCTGCTCCGCGCTGCGGCAGCGCATCGAGCAGATGGGTCCGGTAAACATGATGGCCCTTGACGAGTACAAGGAGACCGCCGGACGCCATGGCTTCCTCGAAACGCAGCGCACTGACCTGATGGAGTCCATCGAGAACACGCAGGAGACCATCAAGGAGATCGACCGGATCTCGCGCACCAAGTTCGACGAGGCCTTTGCCCGCATCAACGAGAACTTTGGCCACGTCTTCTCGCGGCTCTTCCATGGAGGGCAAGCCTTCCTGCGCCTCACCGACGTGGAGAACCAGGCCGAAAGCGGTTTGGAGATCGTCGCCTCGCCGCCGGGGAAAAAATTGCAGAATGTCCTTCTGCTCTCGGGCGGAGAAAAGTCGCTCACCGCGCTGGCCCTGCTCATGGGCATCTTCCAGTTCCAGCCCAGCCCCTTCTGCGCCCTTGACGAAGTGGATGCCGCCCTGGACGAGACGAACGTCAGCCGCCTCGCCGACCTGCTCCATTCGCTCAGCAAGGAGACACAGTTCCTCATCGTCACTCACTCCAAGCGCATGATGCAGACCGCCGACATGATCTACGGCGTCACCATGCAGGAGCCAGGCGTCTCCAAGGTGGTCAGCGTCCACCTCGGCGCCCGCAACCAGCAGCGCGCCACGGCGTAGCTCCGCCGCGCATTTGTATCTCGCATCGTCTGTCCAATGGCAAATGAGGGAGACAAGGCAGTCGTGTTCTGCCTGGATGCGTTGGAACAGTGTTCGGGTTTAAATCCTTGTGTCAGGGCACGACTTCGTCGTGCCGAAACTGAAACCCAGGGAATTCCGGGCTTCAGCCCCTGCCGGAAGTTTGATCAGCTACCACCCTGCAAAAAACGATGGTGACTCCCGGTCTTGTCAAACTCCCGCTGTCACCGGCAAGGTCGGAGGTGGTCCCAAGAATGACTGGCCGTACTGCCAGAAGCGAAGCCGTCTCCGCTTGTTCTTGCCGTTCTATCGCGTTCACTTGGTATCTAAGGACCCCTGACCGATCACAGAGTGCTGCTGCTTCACTTTTCTTCCGGAGGCGCTGTATATTGGCGAGCGGATGACTCGACACTTATGCGCGACGAAACCGGCAGTGGTGGCCAGTACTCCCAACCCATATTGCACGCTGCGCCGGAAACTGATGGAAGAGGCTTCCTTAAAGTACTTCGTGGGGCAGGAGATCTCTCCGATCCTGAAGCCAAACATCACGGCCTGGGCGATCATTTGATTGTCAAAGACAAAATCATCGGAGTTTTCCAGCAGCGGAAGAGTCTCAAGCAGTTCCCGTGAAAAGGCCCTGAATCCCGTGTGATACTCCGACAGCTTTACCCCCAGAAACAGGTTCTGAAAAGCCGTAAGAAAACGATTGGCGATGTATTTGTAGAGCGGCATGCCGCCTTTCCGCGCACCTGCTCCCAGTATTCGCGAACCCAGCACCATGTCATAAACACCGCTGGCGATCATGCCAGCCATGGCCGGAACCAGGGAGGGCGTGTACTGGTAGTCGGGATGGACCATCACCACGATGTCGGCGCCCGCCGCCAGAGCCTCTCTGTAACAAGTCTGCTGATTGCGGCCATATCCGTAGTTGGCATCGTGAACAAAGGTCTGTACGCCTAGTTGCCTCGACAGAGCCGCGGTCCCATCGTTGCTGGAATCATCCACAAGAATTTTGATATCCACTACGTCGGAGAGCTCCTGCACCGTCTTTTCAAGGGTTTTTTCGGCGTTGTACGCCGGCATCACAACCGCAATTCGCTTTCCGTTAATCATGATTGCAGCTCCTGTTGCATTCTTTTCTCATGCCGGAGTCCGGCATAAGGCTCAGTGCAAGGCAGCGGTTCGCTCCGCGTGCATCCGGCATGGAGAAACCGCCGTTGCTTGCCGGTCCGGCTACGCAGCCTTGCCGTCCAGCCCGTTCCCCGCATCCTGTCCGCCGCGCCGCACATACACCCACAGATAGAAAATAGCCATTGCCAGCAAAATGAGCGGCACGGGCCGCATGAGCAAAACCGTCATTATCTTTCCAGATAGCTCCACTGTGGATAAATGCAGGCTTTGGTAGAGATTCACGAAAATCACCAGCGGAATATCTCCGGCCAGCACAATCCCCAAACCATTCACCAGGAGTGCAACCCACCTGCTCCGCCCACCCTCCGCCCAGAGCATGGCGCAGGCGGGAACGGTAAGCAGAAGGAGCTTGGCATCGTAGGGCCGATGATAAGTCACAAGCATGGTCAGTGGCACAACTGCCGCAAGCGCAAACCATGCCCTTCGCTGCGAGAAGCGCAACCTGAAAGAAGGAACAAGCCAGACCAGAAGGAGCGCTCCGCAGACCAGGTAGCTAACCGGATTGTAGATGCGTGGATCATCCCGAAAAACGCTCAAGGCCGACTGCAGATCGATGACCATGGCCGGGGAACGGCCAGTCACGGAATCGATCGCGGGATTGCTCAGCCCACCCGGCGCTGAAGCCCCCTGAAGATCAGCATGAAGTTCCTGCATCCAATTCGGCGCCACCTGAGTAACCCACAGAATGGCCGCCAGACCTAGCACAGCGGTCAGAGCCAGGCTTTGCAGCGCGCGTTTCCGGAAAACGCCGCCCGCTAACAGGAAATAGAGCCAGACCAGGCCCGCGTCATGGGGCTTGATTGCAAGGCTCACCGCAAGGCAAAGAACGCCGGCCAGCACGAAACGCTCCTTGAGGAAGCACCAGACGGCAACCACGCAAAGGCTGACGGCCATTCCCGCGGCATTGCCGGTTCCATAGAGGAGTTCGCTATTGGCAAGAAGAAAGCAGATCAAGCCACAAGCGATGACTGGCGCGTATTTGGCTCCAATATCCCAAATCAGAAAGGCAGCCAACGTGAAACTTACCGCCGTGACAAGCAGCCAAAGCAGGTGCGCAGGCCCCCACGGCAGCATCGCGAAAGGAGCAATGAAGATAAAAGTGGTTGGCAAATAGACATTCAGCGTCAAGACTTGTCGCAGTCCGTGTGAGGACTCCGGAAGCTCTCCATTTTCTTCCTTGTAAACACGTAGCGGCTCGCCTTCTTTGTAGAGATCGCGATGTTGAAGCAGGCATCGCGCGTCGTAGTAAACCCCCTTGAAGTCTCCCCCCGAGTTAGGTGAGTTATGACCCAGTAAGGAGCCCCATAAACTCGATATCCCGCTGGCCAATAGGATTAGAGCCAAACCAATTCGCCGTTTCCTTGTCACGTTTCGGCTCTCTTTCTGTCAAAAGCTGCGAGAAAGCTCGGAATCATGCTGCTGGGCAACCTTTTCAGACAAGGATCGGGTCAAGTTACTGTGGGAGGATGCGGGGCCTCCCCGCGCTCTCCTGTGTCCGCCATTGCAACGCAGGCGCAATCCCGCCTCACATAAACCCACAGGTAGAATATACCCAATGCAAGCAATATAAGCGGGGCAGGCCTCATGAGCAATACCGTCAGGATCTTTCCGGCGAATCCCGATGAGCCAACATGCAGGTGATCAGAAAAAATGATAAGAGCCGCCGACGGAAGGTCGCCGGTCAACAGAACCGCTGCGGTATTCAACATTAGGGCTATCCAGCGAATTGGGCCGCCCTCGGTCCACAACAGTGCACAAGCCGGTACGGTAATCAGCAAGAGCTTGGCATCATATTCCCGATGATAGACAGGCAGCATGGAAAGAGCCGCAATCGCCGCGAGCGCAAACCAGGCTCTGTCCAGCGAAAACCGTGACCTGAGGATACGAACCGACCAGACAAGCAGAATCGATCCGCATACCAGATAGCTGGCCGGATTGTAGATGCGCGGATCGTCCCGGAAGACGCTGACGACCGTTTGCAGGTCTATGATTCTGTCTGGACTGTGGATGCTCATGGAAGCTGGTCCTGGGTCGCTGAGATCGCCATGCGCCGAAGTCGCTGACAGGTTTGAGCGCAGTTCCGGCATCCAATTGGGAGAGACGTGCGAAACCCAGAGAATTGCCGGCAAGGCCAGCACGGCAGTCACAATTAGGGTCTGCAGCGCGCGTTTCCGGTAGATCCCGCCCGCCAGCAGGAAATAGAGCCAGACCAAACCTGCATCATGCGGCTTGATCGCCAGGCTGACCGCAAGGCATAGAATGCCGGCAGGCACAAACCGCTTCTGCAGGAAACACCAGACGGCCACCACGCAAAGGCTTACGGCAATCCCTGCCAAATTGCCGCTGGAAAAGAGCAACTCGCTGTTCGCAAGCACAATGCAAACCAGGAGGAGCGAAACGCCTGGAGCATACTTTCCTGCCAGATCCCACATCAGGTAAGAGGCAAGGGTCAAACTTCCGGCCACAAGGATCATCCAGATCACGTGCGCCGGTCCCCACGCGAGCAAAGCAAAGGGAGCGATAACGAATAACGAGGTCGGGAGGTTGATACAGACGGGGACAGCGCGGCGAAACAGACGGGACATCGCGGGGTCCGATGGAAATCCCCCCCCTTCTGCTCGATATACGCGCAGAAATTCGCTTTCTCTGTAGGGATCGCTATGCTGAATCAGGCATCGGGAACCGTAGTAAACCGCTTTGAAACCTGCCATCCCGGCAGGTGAGGCGTGCTCTAGAAAAGAACCCCATAGGATGAAAATTCCGCTACTCAACAGCAACAGTGCCAGGCTAACCAGCCGAATCTTCTTCATGCGCAACTTCACCCTCAACGGTGCCAGCCACTCGAGACCGGAATCATGGCCGAGAAGGACGTGATTGCACCACTGAAACACTCATTAAAAGGCAAAGGAGAGACACACTGGCAATTGAATTGCCGATGTGTCTCTCCCGCGAAGCAGCAACGCTAAGACGTGTGCCCACCAGACTCTGCCCTGACAGAATCTATGACATGGCACTGCTAAGCACAGAGATCACAGTAGTGAACTCAGTGTTGATACCCGAAGCCAGAGTCTTCATGGTGGCCGCACAACCGAAGGCTATCAGACTAACGACCAGACCATATTCGACCAGATTCTGGCCGTCCTCCAGCGTCATCCAGCACTGCAATCTGAAGACAAGTCCTAAAAATGAAGGCCGCATCTAGCTGCCTCCTTCTGGTTTGAGCGGCGTGTGATCCCTGCCGGCATAGTTACGTCCAAGCACCGGCTCCGGTAAGCACGTTTCCCCCCGTCGGACACTCGGCCTGGCTGTCCTGACGGTGCGTTGACAGCTATTAAACGAGGCTGGAAGACAGGGTGCTGCTGATGGTGGTGAACGCGTTGTTCAGACCACTCGCCAAAATCTTCATGCCAGCGGTAGCGCCGAATGCGACCAGTGCAACCACCAGGGCATACTCGACCAGATCCTGGCCTTCTTCACGGCTCATCAGGTCCTGGAACTTCACAAGCAGCTTGAGAAGCATTGTATTCATTTGTGTTCTCCCCGTAAGTTGATTTCCCAGCCTGGAGCCGGGTACCTAGGATACTGCATGTTGCGTGCCATTCACAATCCAGAAGTATTATCTTTATAAATCAATAAGGTACAGAAATTGAAATACTCGGTACAGCTCAACAAGTGTAAACAACTGTATACACTTCGAGCCGGGAAGACCGGCCTTGTATACACGAGCACGTAACTGTACAAGCCGGAAATAGGGAGGTTAAACATGCCAAAGCCGGTTTCAAAGCCTCAGGTACTGGTCGAGGCAGGCCTTTGGCAACAGGTTCAGCCTTGAAACAGCCCCTTTCCTTGCGCCGTTCGAGATGTCGACCGGTGTCAAGATGCACGGTTCCTGCGGGAAGGGCGGCAAAAACAAATCGAGCAGCCGTGGCCGATCAGCATCCAAAAGAGTTTGAACCTGCGCGGAGTATCTGTCTCTCACCTGAAGTAGAATAGCCTGCATGGCCAGCAAAACTGAAACTTCTGGGGATAGGACGCAGCACGACTTCGCCGATTTTGCGATCATTGGCGTCACCGCAGTTTCGCTTGCGTTTACCGTTCTCTTTCTTTGCGTCATGCCGCTGGCCAGCTTCGCGGGGGTGCGGGATTTTGTCGTCTTTTGGGCTACCGGCCAGCAGCTCGTACACCATGCAAGCCCTTACGATGGGATTGCCATGGCGCACATCGAGCATGCCGCGGGGTTTCCCGAGAAAGACGGCGTCCTCTATATGCGCAACCCGCCCTGGAGTCTGCCCCTCGCGCTTCCTCTCGGGTTCATCGGCTTGCAGGCCGCGGCGCTTCTGTGGTCCCTGGCCCTGTTCGCCTGCCTGGTCACTTCGGTGCTCATGATCTGGCGAATGCACGGCCGCCCTCGAGGTTGTGTGCACTGGCTGGGAGTTTCGTTCGCGCCGGCCCTGCTCTGTCTTCTGATGGGACAGACCTCTCTGTTCGCGCTGCTGGGGTACGTTCTGTTTCTCGATCTGCATCGCCGGCGCCCCATCATGGCTGGAATCTCCCTCTGGCTCTGCACGCTGAAGCCTCACTTGTTTCTGCTTTTCGGCATAGTCCTGCTGGCGTGGGTTCTGGTTTCCAGAAGCTATCGGGTGCTTGTGGGCGTGGCCCTCGCCATGGCCGCCAGTTGCGCCGCCGCATTCTGCATCGATCCGACGGCGTGGAGCGATTACGCGCGAATGATGCGCACGGCCGCAATCCAGAACGATCGCATTCCATGCCTGAGCGTCGCGCTGCGCTTCAGGGTCGCTCCGCAAACAGCCTGGTTCACCTACATGCCGATTGCACTGGGCTGCATCTGGGCGCTGGGCTACTTCTGGACCCGCCGCCATACGTGGGACTGGATGAAGAACGGCAGCCTCCTCATGCTCGTCGCGCTCCTCACGACGCCGTACTCCTGGGTATACGATGACTGCCTGGTTGTACCTTCCTTGTTGCAGGGCGCGCACGTTACCCGCTCCAGGGCCATGTTGACGGTTCTCGCCTTCGCTAGCGTCGTGATGAGCGCTGAACTTCTCTTTGGCGTCACGATACCCACATCCTTCTTTCTCTGGACAGCGCCCGCATGGCTTGCGTGGTATCTGTTCGCAACCAGTATCAAGGGAACGCCGGCTGTGGTAACTCCCGGCGAAGCCGCGCAGATTGCGGAACCGCTTTAATGATCGCCGTGCTTTTCTTCGGCGCGATAGAATCGATACGAAGGGCGTTTCCCTACAATTCCGGATGCCCCAGTGCGGCACTGTAGATCGGTTGTCCGCTGCGTTACACTCACAACTCGGCCGGCAAGCAACGGACGGCAGATGATCGGTTGGACCGGGAAATGCGCCTGATTTCGTTCCTTTTGAGCCCCTCGATCTTTGGGATAGAAGCTCTCTTTTTGTCCGTGCTTTGGATGCTCAGGAACGAAAGAGACAAAACCCGTCCCATGCTTGTGTTTGCCCTCACGCTGAACCTCTTTTTCGGCACTTTTCTGACCATCTTCATGTCGCGGGAAAACGCCATCTTTCCGTGGAAATACGATCATGTACTGCTGCAGTTGGATCAGTCGCTTGGCATCTCCACTGCCCCAATCGCGAGGTTGTTGCAAGGTGTCTGCCGTAGGCCCCTGGATGTGGTCTATCAGTCGCTCGTCCCAGTCATGATCTGCTGGTTTCTGGTGAATCGATACCGGAAAGCGCGCGGGTCGCTGGTGTTGGCCTATGTTGCGGAACTGATCGCCGGGCCGCTCCTGTATGCCGTTCTGCCGGCTTGTGGGCCGGTCTATGCCTTTGGCGCAAACTGGCTCCGTCCTCCCGCTGTGCAAGCCAGCGCAATTCGGCTCAGCGCAATGCCAAACGCCTTCCCTTCCCTGCACGTCGCAACGGCCTTCGTCTTTGTCCTCTTCGCTCCCGGCAAACTGTGGCGCGGAGTCTCGCTCGCGTTTCTTGCCTGCACGGGCCTGGCCACGCTCTCCACCGGGGAGCATTACGTCATCGATCTTGTTGCGGGGCTTGCGTTCGGGTGTTTTGCTGCAAGCGTGGGATACCGCAGAGTCCGTAGCGCTCTTCTTTATCTGGGAATCGCGCTATTCTGGTCGCTCGCGGTCCGGTTTGGGTACGTGTTCCTCATCTCACACTCCGGTGTAACGCGAATACTCGCGGTACTCACCGCGGCGGTCGCAGCACTGGCAGTATTCAAAGAGTGGAGTCTCCCGGCCATGGACGCGGCGGAATCCAACCTCCAAGCCTCGGAATAAGGTTTCCGTTGGCTGTGGGCAGCATTGCATCATGCTTCTTCAGCGCTGCTGCTGTCACCGCTTGGGGAAGCGGGCGAAAACTCCAGCACGTCCCCAGGCTGTGTCTTCGTGTTCCGAATCGTACCCGCCGGAAGTTCAAGCACCGAGTGCGCACTGAGACACGCCGAAAGCCGCCACGCAGGCACATCGCTCACGAGCTTTCTGATTCCATTCTTGCGATCCAGATAGACAAGGTCGATGGGAAATTGCATCCAGAAGGTGTGTACAGCCTCACACGGGAGAATCCACAGGCCATCCCCGGGAGAAAGGCGTTCGCGCCCCAGTAGCCCTTTGTTGCGCTTTGAAGCGCTGTTGGCCACTTCCATGCGGCTGGCCAGCTCGGCACTGCGTGTCAGGTTCATTACGCGCAGCCGTGTATCCTGCGGGGCCGGGCGCACAAAAAGTCGGCTCCGCAGCCCCGATTTAATCCAGTTCATCGGATTCATCCGGTTGTCTGAAAACCTTTCGCCTGCCAGTCCTAGTGCTCCGCGCTAGCCTTCAGCTAGGCTGCCGGCTGCCTGTACAGGCAGCCGGAAACCTCATTGGACTTCGGGAACAGGTGTGGTGCTGGAGGTGCCCGTCCCCCCCGCGTTGGCATCGCTCGATAGCGGAGCCTCAGGCTTCATGCTTTCGATCAGCTTCTCCACAGGCATCGTTGGCTTTGCGGGAGCTGGCGTGTTCGCCGCGTTCTTGGCATCCGGAGTATTCATGGGAATACCCGAATTCGGCGGCAGGAACTTCGCCGGATACTTCAGCATGGGCAAGGGATCTCCGGCCGGGATGGGAGACACGATCTCCGGCGTCACAATCACAATCAGCTCGGTGTTTCCCTTCGTCTTCGTCACAGACTGGAAGAACTTGCCGAGAACTGGAATGTCTCCCAGGAACGGTATCTTCTGGAATGTTTCGGTCTCCGTGTTGTCCAGCAGTCCGCCGATAACAAAGCTCTGACCGTCGGCCAACTCCACCTCGGTCTTCACCTTCCTCGTCGAAATTGCGGGCACTTCAAACCCAGAGATCTCGATGGCATTGGAGAAGTCAAGTGAGCTGACTTCCGGAGCCACCTGAAGACGGATCGTTCCGCGGGGAGTTACGGTCGGGATGAAGTTCAGACGAACTCCATACTCCTTGAACATGATCGAAATCGACGCTCCTGAGCCACCCGACCCTACCTGAACCATGGGAAACGGAAATTCGCCGCCAGCCAGAAAACTGGCCTGCTTGCCGTTGGCCGCCAGCAGGTTGGGCTCAGCCAGAACCTGGCCTCCGACTTTGGTCTCCAGAGCCTCAATCGCAGCGCCAAGATTCAGGCCCGGATAGAAGGCCATGAGATTCAGCCCGCCCGACATAACCGCCGTGGACGCCGACCCTCCAGAAGGAAGCGTGACCGATGGCGGAGAGAACTGTCCGGTCGTAACTGTACCGACCGTGTTCCCAATACCGGTGCTGAAAATGTTCATGCCGAACTGCGATTCCTTGGTGCGGTCAACGCTGAGAAAGTGCACCTTGAGGAGAATCTGCGGGTCCGACGCCGGAATCTCCACGTTCAGAAGATTGACGACCTTGCCACCTGTAGAAGCGATCTTTACCGCGCGCGCCGAGCCATCCAGATCCTTCACCGTCCCGCGCAGGAAGATCATTCCATTCTCCGAAGTGATCTTCAGGCTCTGTCCGGGAAGCTCTGTCCTGAGTTCGCGGCGGATCGAGTCCAGGTTATCGTTCAGCACGGACGCGCTGGCGCGCACCGTGATGTTGAAGAACTGCCTGCCGCCGTGTGTGTCCCAGACGATCAGACTGGTTTCTCCAGGTGTCTTGCCCTGCACCATGATCTCGGTCGGACTTGTCGGATGGACATCGGCAACCTCACTCAAGTTATTGGCTACCCGCTTGATCGGCCACGCAGTGTTCACCAGCACGGTCTTGCCTACGGCTACGTAGAGATCGTTCGCCGAGTCCTGGCTGGCGGCGGCAGGCTCCGAAGGAGGCGCGGAGGTTTGAGCCTTCAGGCCCGCGCCGGCGCAGAGAACCAGAGAAAATATGCCGATACATCCGATGGTAGTGCTGATCTTCGCTCTCACTGATGTCCCCCGGGAGAAGCAAATTTTTCTTCACTGGATTTCGAGCCGTTCATCACCTCGATGGAAAACGCCTGAGGTGCGGCGGCCTTCTTTGTGGCCACGACAGTCCGCGGCTTGGGCGCAGGGGCATTGGGGTCCGCAAACAGGTTGCTTGTGGCCGTGCCCGCTACCGGAGAAATCTTCGTATCCAGCGGGTTGCGCAGCACAAGCTGAATCCGCGCCTGATTCGTGGCCAGACTCAGCGTCTCTGCCTGTTCCGGTGTGACCAGCAGGTTGACCACCTGCACAGGCTTCGCCTTGCCTTGCGCGTCCTTTTGGTATTCGGTTCCGGCCGACAACACCTGTATGTTCTGAAGTAGCGTTCTCGACACCGTGCCCTCATTGGCGTTTTGTGCGCCGGGAGGCAGGCCCGAGATCAGAACATCCACGCGCATATCCGGAGTAACAAAACCGGAGACGTCCACCACGTCATCGACCCTGACCGCGCAGGCTCTCATACCCAGGGGGATCTTGGGCGCTAATCCACCGCCCGAGCCGGCCGCGGCCAGGCGGCTCTCAATAATCGGCTCGCCTTCATATAGGTCCGAGATGACTCCCCGTCCTACGACAGTGCCGGTGTCTTTCACGAGAATAGCGCCCGGAGGAACTGGCCCAGCTATCTCGATGCTCTTCAGGTTATCAGCGGTGAGAATGGTTCCGAGTTTGATGTCCATCTTTGCCGCGACCACGCCCGTCGTGGCTGCCGGTCGCGCCGTTACCCGGTTTTGAACCATACGGTATACCAGGAAGGTGCATATGGCGGCTATGAAGAAAGCGACGAGAAGGATCGTGAGTAGTCTTCGGTTCATTTGGAGGCCCGTTTGAACTGGCTACCCAGCCAGCTTCGCCTTTCTGTCCCTTGCGGCAATTACCGTGCCCTAGGAAACCAATTTCGATTCTACGCCGAAACAGGAGTCTAGCGAACAGTTTGCCAAACAAGTTCAAATGCGTGTTCAGTGTATTCCCATGAGGCCTCGTGGAAACAGACGGCAATGACGCCGCATGAACAGGAGGTATCAAGAGAGTTATGGGCCGAAGCCCTGCCATAAACGGTGCTGCATGAGATTATAATCGAAGTTTGAAGGTGGACAAGAGAACCTTTCTCAGTGCTCGGCCAGGCTGAGAATGCCTGGAATCTGGCATCCACTCAATAGAAACTGCGGCGCGAGGAAGGAACTTCACCCGGTCATGAGGAGGTCTTCTCCCACGATTTCGCTCTTTTCGGCGCAGCCGGAACTGAACCGGCAGCCGTATTCCTTTGCGGTCTCGGTTCTGGTGCATAGCGTTGTAATTGGATTGCTCCTTTTCGGAGTCATGTCCGCGCCAAGGATGAAGACCCCGTCTATCGCCAGGCGATATGACGTGCGGCATATCGAGTTGGAAACTCTCGATACCGAGATGGAGCGCGCAGCGGCCAGCGCTGCCAAGTCTCTCCACCCGCAATCCCACAACCGCACGCCTTCGCCAGCCCCCAAACAAGAAGAGCAGCAGGCCGTCTTGCGGCAGGCTGTGGAGGCACCGCCCGGACCGCAAACGCTCGTGCAGCCGGACATCCCCAAGCCTCTCACCCTCATTGCTGAAATCCCCGTGCCCACCGTTGTGGTCTGGAATGCGGCAAACGATCCTGCCAAGACGATCGTCGCTCCCTTGCCGCAGAAGCCGCCTGTCTCCGTCTTGAAGCCGTCGCTCCAGAAACCCAATCAGGAAGCGAACCTCGCGGAGATTGCCATTCCGGCCTCAGCCATGCCCATGCCCGCCCAGCCGATTCTTCCCAGCACCACATCGCCGGTTGTGGTCCAGGGACCCAAGCCTACGCCGCCTGCCCCGGTCACCACTGCGGCAGGCTCTGCGCAGCCAACGAAGGCCAACGTCATGTCGCTCTCCGATCACCACATGGCAAGTGGAGCCGTTACGTTGCCGCCTGTCCACCAGTCGGCTTTAAAGAACTCTCCTGGAGCGCTTGCGCCGGGGCTGGCAAAGGCCCCCGCAACGGCTGGGCATGGAGACCCGTCCGCCAATGGAAGTGGCAAGGCAATGAGCAAGGCTGCTGGATCGGGATCCTCCCAGAGTTCGGGCCGCGCCACGGACTCAGACGATCCTTCCGGAGACGGACAGGGAGATAAGTCCGGCTCCGGCCTGGGCAACCATTCTTCCACCACCCATATCAGGCGCCAGATGGATGGCAGATTCGGTTCCGTCATCGTCGGCTCCTCGCTGGAAGAGATGTATCCGGAGACGGCCCAGATATGGAGCGGCAGGCTGGCCTACACCGTCTATGTTCCCGTGGGCCTGGCTAAGAACTGGATCCTCCAGTTCTCGCTCTCGCGCGCCGACAACGCCGCGCAGGGCGGTAACGTCGCGCACATCGATGCCCCCTGGCCCTATAGCATCGTGCGGCCCAACATCGCTCCCGGCTCAATTGATGCCGATGCCCTCATGGTTCACGGATTTGTGAGTCCGGCTGGCCGCTTCGAGACCCTGACGGTCGTCTTCCCGCCAGAGTTCCCGCAGGCCCAGTTTGTGCTCAATGCGCTCTCCCAGTGGCAATTCAGGCCAGCCACGCAGAACGGTCAGAATGTCAAGGTGGAAGTCCTGCTGATCATTCCCGAAATCCCGGAGTAAGTATCCTCCGGCAAAGCCTGATGCTTTATGGATGGTAGCCCTCACTTGCGTTATCCGTACGTTATCCATGAACGCCACAGCACGCGTTTCACACTCCATTTCAAGGTCTTCGGTCAGGGCACGACTTCAAAGCCTGCCCTGAGCCTGTTGAAGAGTGCCGTATGCACTCCCAGAAACTCCTGGGCTTTACAGGCTGCGGAAGAACTCTTTCGGAATAGCACGAAGTGTCAGGGCACGGCTTTAGCCGTGCCGCAAGTCGCCTCAAATCAACGTGAGCTTTAGCCCCTGAGGTATGTTTTTCGGGCGTTTTGTATGAATCCAGGCCTTTTCCGCAGCCTGTTCAGCCCTTGCGCACAATCTTCTTGGACTCCCGCCGCGAATATTAAACCGATCATGGCTTCCGGAATTGCCAACCTCTGCTGCCACCCCTGCAAAGCCGTAGGTTCTCGCAATTGCAATAAACAAACTGCCCGGCGAGTCCAATGGACTGACTCGCCGGGCAGAAACTTTCTTCTTGGCTTTGCTCGGGCGTTCTACGTGGCGCCGTTGGGAACCAATCGCGGACCCGAGAACGTCGCACTCATCTGTCCGAATATACCTGACAGGTTCGTTATATCTGGCCAATCAGGGGAGAGGCAAGTGCTGCTCGCTCCGCTGCCCGAGTCTGAGTAGAAAAACTCCAAAGAAGAGGCCATGTTCTCCACCGTGTTGCATGCGTTGATACTCGTCACCGCTGAGTAAGTCCCCGTGTTGTACGTGCCGGTAGCGACCAGCGTCGCATCGGTAAAATCGTCGGCACGGCTTCCGGAAGAACACGCCGATGACGCTGCTTGATAGGCGACCGAGTAGACTCTTGTCCCTTGGCCTGCCGCATACTGGGCAGCCATGATCGCCTGCTGGCACTGGTCGATGAAGTCTGGGTATAGCCCGGTGTTTGCATTCGTTCCCGACGCTAAATCGGACAAAAGTGCAGCACCGTTTGCTGGTGAATAACTATACGCGACGTATGCGGTATACTTCGGGGTGGTATTCAAGGTGTTGGAACTCAAACTGTTAGAGCTAGTCGGGGGCCACTTAAAAGAAGTCGACCCGGAACCCGATACAAAGGTGGCCGCGGTGGTAGATCCAGAGGTAGGTGGCGTATAGGTGAACATGCTGGTAGAGGTCGTAGGCACGACAGTGCTGCTCCCTGTAGCCGGTGGCCCCATCTGGCCTTGAGGAAAATAGATCCATTGCGCGTTCATCCCGCCATCACTGAGTACGATGATCGCATTCTGTCCCGCCGGCATCCCATTCTGGACATTGAGTGCCTGTTCCGCAACCAACGCCGCCTGCGCCGCATACACTGCGGGGGCAATATAGGTGATGCCTTGGCCGACACCAATTGTATTGACAACGGTGGTACTGGTTTCCTGGGTACCGCCGCTGGCGGATTCTCCATCTTTCGCCGCCGTTGAGGAAATATGAAGAATACTGGCGCCGACATTCGTCGCGCTGTTCAGATCAATGCCATTTGGGGCGACGGGCATGCAACCATATTGGGTGCCGGTGCCGGTATAGCCGATTGCCTCCACGAGGGAAGAAGAAGGATTCAAATTGCCTGTAACAGCATTGCTCGCCTGGTAATAGTCGCTCACGAAACCATTCGCATCCGCATCGCTGGCAGCGGCGCTGCCCGCGACGGGGTACGTGATCTCGTAGCTCGCGGCCCACTGCGGCTTGCCCGTTACATTCACTTGCTGATACGTGAGCGGCGTGTAGCCGGTTAGCCCTGGTTGGGGCAAGGTGATCGGAGCATACCACATGGTGGTAGGAAGGGACGCGTTGGGAGCGCCGACAGGGGTCGAAGAGCCTGAGCACCCGGTGAAGGCGTGCGGAAGGGCTGACGTGAGCATATTGGGAAACGCGAACAGCGCCACATGAACAGTTGCGTTTGAGTTGACGCAGTTCGCTACCACCACACAAGGATTCAAGGTGCTCAGCAGAGTTTGTAAGCCATGCAATGAGCATTGCATCTTCGTCTGTCCGGAGCAATCGGGGTCGGTAGTGTCCGCATCGGCCATCGATCCCGTTGCGTCTAGAATGAGTGCAATATTCCACGGCTGCGCGATGCCCTCCATCGACGCCGTCGCGGTTGCCTGCGCCGTCAGCGACTTGACGCCGAAGATTCTCATGAAATACGTCGGCATGCTGACCCGCTCCACAACCTTGAGGGCGTTTTGGATATTGCCGGTATTGGCGCACGTTTGAGGAGAAGTCAGCAGCGAGTTAAGACAAGTCGTAGTCACCGAGGGATAACCGGTATCCTCTGTCAGCCCGGAAATGGGGTTATACGTAATGAACTGCTTCGCTGCGTTTACAGCGTTATTGGTGGATTGGGAGTCCCATATGTCTCCCGCCGCCGCTAATCCCGCCGCATTGACTGAATTCTGAAGCTGGCTGCGAATGACAAAAAAACGGCCCAAGTCGATCGTTAGCCCGCCCATTCCCAGCATGGCGATCAATCCTAATGTTACAAAAATCACCGACTGTCCCTGCTGGTCATTCCAAAGTCTCCGAACAAAAGACATTCTCTTCGTTTTCATTGGATTTGCCTCGATGGGTTTCTGACTAGTACACATACTCCGTCACCTGTGATGTTATCGGTTGACAGACAACGCTGGAAAAAGGGAGATGGCAGGAATATATGTAGCTAACTCCAACAATTACGGTTCCTCCTGACGTCGTTCCCCCAAGGGACGATGATGCAGTCGTTGGGCACGAATTCCCCCCAAGAGTCGTGAAAGTGGTACTGTTAAGCGGTGCGAACTGGACCGTGAGGGTGATACTCGACGGATTAAGGTGCAACGGAGACGCGGCTTCCAGTGCCGTTAGGGTGGTCGCGCAGGGATCTGCGGTGATTGCTCGCGATTTGGCAAGGGTTTGTGCGGCTTCGCCCGTTGCCTGCGTCAATGCCTGATAGTATGCAATGAAAAGCCCTAACCCGAATAGACCCATTACCAGCAGGACCATCAAGGGCAGCACGAAGGCGAATTCAACAATCGATTGCCCCTCGTCGCCGGATCGAAGGCATGCGCGAAACCTGCCACCTATAGGCCGGACCGGGATACTTACTCTCTCAGTTACTGCGCCGCGACTCATGCCGTGCAATGACGTCATGGATTGTTCGTGTGGATCGCCAGGTAGCTTCATCGCTCATCCTCCATCCCCGTTCAGTTCACCGCCGCACGAATCCCCCTGAAAAACCAGTTTAATGCTATCTGTTATGCAAAACTAGCTGATTATACCTAATCAATGGGTCCCTCGCATACTTTGCAAGTCTTTTTTTTCGAGAACCTTGTCTGTCCCTAACTTCTGCCCTTCCGCAGGCGGTCCAGAAATTGATCCAGTTCCTTCTTGTCCACCCCATGCGCCAGGTGACTCAGCCCTTTGCTTGCGGCCGGGGCATCCTGCGGGATGAACTGCAGGCCAACGCCGTCGTTGCCCCAGCGGACGGCCCTCGAGTGCACTGAGATCGAGCTCTCCACGCTCACTTCCCCGTTCTCTGAATGTTGCAGCGTCATCAGAATCAGAGTGCCGGGGTACCACCGTTCCTCCGTCACCACATACAATCCCGTCGCGCTGATATCCCTGATGACGTGCGCCGAAGGAGAGCCGCCGGTCCAATAATAGGCAGCCAAGCCGGGTATCGTATCTCGTGGAGCTTTTCTCTGCTCCGGAGCCTTCCTCGGATCCGGAGACCACCAGCGTTCCAGCCAGTTCTTTGGCGGCGTTGCGCCCTTCATCCCCGGCTCGACAAGGTCCATCTCAAATATCTGATCGGGATTCTGGCGGCCATCCCGCGCACGGTCCCCCATCTCCACCACGCCTGGACCACCGCTCCAAAGAGGTTTTCCTCTCAGCAATGCGGCATTCTGCACGGTGCCGGAGACGCCGCCTGAGCCGGAGAACCTCTCCAGCCGGCGCTGCATCTCCTCGGCTACGCACAGCACTAATTGATCGCCCGGTTGTGTCTGCGACGAATAGATTGAATGGGTCGGCAGCGCCAGAACGCTTGCCGCCTGCGGACTCGAAGGGGGCACGCGAAACGTGGGGAATGACTCGACAACCTCGATAACTCGGCAATCTTCGTCCAGGTAAATCAAATCGAGGGGAACTCGCATGTTCGTCTCGGGAATCCCTCGGAACGGCATCATCCAAATGCCCTCACCCGACTTCAGCGACAGCTTTCCCAGCAGATCCTGGAGGCCTGCATACGAAAGATCGGCGGCAGCTACCTCCAGGCCGAGAAAGCACTCTCGTGTCTGGTTGTATGCGCAAAGTCGTTGTAATTCCATTTAACCTCCGGCCTCAAGCGAGGACACGGCAACCGGGTGTTGTCCCGAAGTCCCTGTGACCAATTCAGCCTCCGCCGCCAGAAACGCTCATCACAAGTCCTTTCTCTGTGATCGTCGGGCCCGAATACATGTTCTGCTCCGCCTGACGCGCAGCAGCCAGGCGCACCCGCCTGACAGCCGTTTCAGGGCACACCATTCCTTCCCGCCTGCCAGGAGGAGATACCTTGACCAGCACATCGCCGCAACGGCGATATCCTGGCCAGCGGGATGGTCGAGCCGGCCAGTGACGTCCGCGCAGATTCGCGCCGTCACTGGCCGGCCCGCGAAACAAATGCTACTTGACCCGCGTGCGGCGACGCTGAATCAGGACAATCAGAACGATGACAAACAGCACACCTGCAACAATCTGAATAATTGTCGTTCCACCCATGAGAATTCCCCTTTCTTTCACCGAGTTTTTTCACGTTCTCCCAGTCGATACAACCCCTGGACGGCGCTCAACTCCACAACGATGAGCTTCCCGTCCCGCCGGCTGGCCACCCAATAACAGCAGTTTGACGGCACCGCTGAAACACAAGCACGGCCCGCCTACTTGACCCGTGTGCGGCGCCGCTGAATCAGAACAATCAACACGACGACAAACAACACGCCGGCAACAATCTGAATGATCGAAGTATTGCTCATGACAATTCCTCCTTCCCTCATTGAGTGATCATCTTGAATGATTCCATGATCGAAATGAACGCAGGCCCCAGAACGACTAGAAAAAGAGACGGGAAAATGAAAAATACCAGCGGAAAGATCAGCTTGATCGTAGCCTTTGCCGCTGCCTCTTCCACTGCCTGCACACGCTGGGTTCTCAGGGTGTCGCCATGAACGCGCATCGTCTTGGCGATACTGGTCCCGAACTGTTCGGCCTGAATCAGCATGGATGTCAGATTGCGCACACAATCCACGCCCGTACGTTCCGCCAGATGCTTCCACGCATCGGCGCGAGGACGTCCGGCGCGCTGCTCCAGCACCACAACATTCAACTCATCGCACAGCTCCGGCTGCGCCCGTTTCAATTCCACAGAGGTGCGCGCCGTCGCCTGGTCCAGGCTCAGTCCGGCCTCAATGCAGATGATCAGCAGATCGAGCACATCCGGCAGCCCGCGCCGAATGCGGCTCTGTCTATCTGAAATCCGCCTGCCCAGCCAGAAATCCGGCACCAGAAAACCCAGGCCCAAAGCCGCGGCATACACAAACAGAGGGCTTAGCTTACCAGCGCCCGAAACCCATGCCAGAATGCAAAGCAGGATGGGAACCAGCACTTTCGAGCCATAGAAAACCTTGACCGTGGCTTCATCGCGAAAGCCGGCGCGTGAAAGTCGCTGCAGGATAACGGACACCTCGGCCTGGCTCTTCGGCAGAACGTTTTCGAAGTGCTCCACCACGCCGCCGATCGAAAGGCCTGTCTGTTGGATGGCAGACAACAGGGACTTCTGTTTGGGCTGCGGGTTGATCACTTCGGAGATCCGCTGAAGCATGGCTTCTCGATAGAACAGAAGAAGTCCTCCGCTCACAATCAACAGAAATACAACACAAAACGCGACAATCGCATATCCCATAGGTCACCCTTATACGTCCATGTTGACTATGTGGCGAATGATCAAACCGCCAATCACGAGCATGATGCCTGCCGCCCAGAGTAGCTTGATGCCGATTGCACTCTTCCACAAGATGCTGATCATCTCGGGATTGATCATGTACAGGGCGATCCCCAACCCCACCGGGAGAAACGTGAGTACCAGCCCCGTCATGCGCCCCTGGGCTGTGTGGACCGAAACCTGCCGCTTCAGGCGGAACCGTTCCCGGATCACATGGCCTGTCTTGTCGAGAACCTCGGCCAGGTTTCCGCCGCTCTCCTTTTGAATCATGATTGCGGTCGACACAATCCGGAGATCCTGGAGAGGAACGCGGTTGATCATGTTTTCCAAGGCAACCCTCATTTCGAGGCCGTAGTTCTGCTCCTCGAAACATGCCTTGAATTCACAGCCGATCGGGTCCGCGCACTCACGCGCCACCGAACCCATTGCGGCGATCAGGCTGTGACCGGCCCGCAGGGCGCTCACCATCAAATCCAGCGCTTCCGGCAACCCCTCTTGAAATACATCGAGGCGCTTGCCGCGCTTGTAATAGGCGAAGCCAATCGGCGCGCAGCCCATCACGGCACCAACCACCAACGCTATCAGAATGGAGTTGAAACGCCAGTAAGCGATATAAGCCGGGATGAAGAAGCAGAGCCCGCAACCGGCAAGCAGTCCGCCAGTAGACCATTTGAGATCGGCCTGATAGAGCAGCGTCTGCAGGCGCGGCGCCACTTCAAACTGAAGCAGCTTGCGATTGAGCCAGGGGATGCTGCTCAACTTTTCGCTCTTGCGAAGATCGACAAACTGGCCGCGCTCCACCTCGGTCTCGGTGGCCAGAGCCGAGTCGAGCGTCGCATGGACTTGTTTTGCCTGCTGAGAGGCCCCGCTGCCGACGGCGGTCAACACCAGCGCAACAACCGCGAAAGCGCCCAGAAATACCAAACCGACAATCAATCCCATACCTATTGCCCCTTTCCGCTCAGTTGACCTGCGTCTCGCGCTCGAAAAGAACCGGCGGCAGAACAATGCCCGAGACACGGAGCCGTTCGAGGAATCTCGGACGGATTCGGCTCGGCTGAAAGACCCCGATTACCTTGCCATCGGGTCCAATCCCCTTCTTGACGAAAGAGAAGATCTCCTGAATGCTGATCACGTTCTCTTCCATGCCGGTAATCTCAGAGACGCTGGTCACTTTGCGGGTGCCATCGCTCATGCGGGTGGCCTGGACGATGATGGTTATGGCCGATGTGATCTGTTGACGAACGGACTTTTCAGGCATGTTCAGATTGCCCATTGCAACCATCGATTCGAGCCTGGAAATGGCATCGCGGGGTGTGTTGGCGTGGATTGTGGTCATCGATCCTTCGTGGCCGGTATTCATCGCCTGCAGCATGTCGAAGGCTTCTTCTCCACGCACCTCGCCCATGATGATGCGGTCGGGGCGCATACGGAGGCAGTTGATTAGCAGTTGACGCTGGCGGATCGCCCCCTGCCCTTCAATGTTGGGCGGACGGGTTTCCAGTCGCACGATGTTCTCCTGCGCCAGGCGGAGTTCGGCCGCGTCTTCAATGGTGACCAGCCGTTCGTTCCGCGGAATGTACTGCGACAGAATGTTCAGAAAGGTCGTTTTGCCGGCGCCGGTACCGCCGGCGATGAGGATGCTGATCCGGGCCTTCACCGCTGAGGACAGCACTTCCATCATTTCAGGAGAGACGCTTTTCAACTGAACCAGTTGATTGGCCGCCAGCGGGCCTGTTCCAAAGCGGCGGATCGACAGGGAAGGCCCGTCGAGCGCCAGCGGCGGAATAATTGCGTTGACGCGGGAGCCGTCGGGCAATCGGGCATCCACCATCGGCGAGGACTCATCCACCCTGCGGCCCACGCGCGACACGATGCGATCGATGATCTGCAGCAGGTGGCGGTCGTCACGAAACGTAGTATCCACCCTCTGCAGCAGCCCGCCTTTTTCAATGAAGACATGATCCTTGTCGTTGACCAGGATGTCCGATATCTTCGAATCCCTCAACAGGGGTTCCAGTGGACCGAGGCCGAACACTTCGTCGAGCAGATCCGCCTGGATCTTTTCCTGCTCGTCGAAGTTCAGTGGCACGCGCTGGTCGGCGATGATCTCTCTCACAATGCCCGCCACCGCCTGGCGCGCCTGGCTGGAATTGGCGCGCGAAAGCTTTTCCAGATCCAGCTTGGAGATCAGGGTCCTGTGTATTTCCGCTTTGTACTTTTCCAGATTCAGCAGTTCCAAGTCATACCTTCCATCGGGAGAGAATTCTCATTGGCAAAACCATCGCCGGCCCCGCCCAAAAAGCGGGCAGGAGCCGTGTGGCTCGTCATTGAGATAAAGCAAAAGTCACATTCACCGTGGTGTCCACTTCCACCGGCTCGCCATCCAGCATGTATGGCCTGAAACGCCAGGTCTTCACGGCATCCAGAGCGGCCTGCCGCAACATGGCCGGTCCGCTGACAACCCGGAGGTTCCCGACCGATCCGTTCTTCGAAATGGCGGCTTGAATCACCACCGTGCCCGAAACGCGGGCCTGCTTGGCAATGGGCGGATACGTGGGCGGCGTCTTCTGGATCAGCAAACCCACTGCGACGCCTGCAGAAATGTTCACCTTCTTTGAAGCTTCGACCTTCACCTTGGGTCCGCTTCCACTGAAGACGTTGGCGCCCCCACCCAGGCCTTCCGCGCCAAAATCAGCCGCGGGCGGTGCGTCCTTCCCGGTCAGGGCCCTCATGTCGCTGGAAATCCGCGAAGGTGCGTTCAGTTGCTTGTTCATCGCATCCGACTGCGCGCGAAGCGGGCGATCCGTATCGGTCGTCGGCGTCGTCGGCGCCACCGTTTGTGTCGCCATCGCCGTACTTCCAGCCGTCGGCGTAGCCGGTGTAGGCTTCTGCAGGTTTGTCATCACCGTCTGCGACATCTGCGACGTCGCCGATTGATTCGGCTCGACCGTCTTGGTCCGCATCTTTAAAACCGCTACCGATCCGCCAGCCAGAAGAACCACAAGTACACCGATGCCGATAAACATCCCGGTCTTCTTCTTGTTGCCTTCGCTCTCGTCCTCTAGTCTTGAAACTCCCGCCTTTGCCCCGCGCGGCTGAGGCGGCAGATAAACCTGCTCAACCTCCGCGTACGCTGCCGGTGGGCGCGAAGAAGCGGCCGGCGCACGGCCGGCCGCGGGCAGCACGGCGACCCGCGCTGCTGCGATCTTCTGAGGCGCCTTCGGAGCGCCGCCCGAACCAGGAATTCCCTCGTATGCATTGACGGTGACAGGTTCGGCTGCGGCAGGTTCTCCGCTATCCCATTCGCCAAAATCCGCGGGTAGTGTCGTGGGTTGAGCCTTGTCTATTTCTTCTGGAGGTACCATTGGCCATCGGCTCCCTTCTCATATGTAGCGCCTTTGTAAGAGCGCGTTTCAGGTTTGCTCTGCTGGTTCGAGGGGCTGCCACTTTGGGCTGCTCCCCCTTTTGCGTCCGCCAGGCCGGAGCGATCCTCATCGGTCGAAACGGGCATAAGCGAATCAAGATTAGGCAACCCTTCCACCACAAGTGACACCGTGGCTTGCGCCGTCGTGTAGTCCGCTGTGTCCGTTGGAACAAAGGTTACCGAAAGTGTCTGCGTTCCTGCTGCCAGCACATTGCCTGCGGCCGGAGTATAGAAGAAAGCGCCCGGAACCAGCGCAGTGGCGTTCAACTGTTCGGTCCCGAGCATTGTGCCGTAGGAAATGGCGGCGGGTGCCTGCCACGTGATGATGGGCGTTGCCTTTGAGACTGTAAGCTGCACGGAGGCCTGCGCCGTGGCTTCCTCTGCGGTATCCTTCGGTGTAAAGGTTACCGAGAGCGTGTGCACTCCTGCTCCCAGCACATCGCCCGCCGCTGGCGTGTAGGCGTAGGTTCCAGGAACGGACGCCTTGGCGTTGAGTTGAGTGGCGCTGAGCGCCGTGCCGTAGGAAATTCCGGCAGGGGCCGGCCAGATGATGGTCGGCACGGCCTTGGTCACGGTAAGTGTCACGGTGCCCTGCGCCGCCGGGAAGTTGCTGTCCGTCGGAGTAAAGGTCACCGACAGCGTATGCTGCCCCGTCGAAAGCACTTCGCCGGCGGCAGGACTGTAAACAAATTTCCCCGGAATCGACGCCGTGGCATTCAGTTGCGTAGCGCTGAGCTGGGTGCCGTAGGAGATCGGGGCCGGCGTTTGCCAGGCGATCTCAGTCGGCTTTGCCTTGGTCACGGTAAGCGACACCGAGGTCTGCACCGCGGCATAATCCGTGGTGTCGGTCGGAGTGAAGGTAGCCGAGAGCGTTTGCGTCCCCGCCGCCAGCACCTCGCCCACCGCGGGACTATAAGAGAACTTCCCTGGAATCGATGCCGTGGCATTCAGTTGAGCCGCGCTAAGCGGAGTCCCGTAGACGATCGGAGCCGGCGTCGGCCAGATGATGGCTGGCGGAGCCTTGGTCACCGTAAGCGTCACGGCGGCCTGCGCCCCGTTGTAGTTCGCGGTGTCGGTCGGTGTGAAGGTAACCGAGGGCGTATGCGTTCCCGCCGAGAGCACCGCGCCTATGCCCGGGATATAAGCCAGTTTCCCCGGAACCGATGCCACGGCATTGAGCTGCGTGGCGCTGAGCGCGGTCCCATAGATGATCGGAGAAGGCATCGGCCACGCGATCGTCGGCTTTGCCTTGGTCACGGTAAGCTGCACCGTGGCCTCCTCGGCTGCATAGTTCGTGCTCTCCGTCGGAGTGAAGGACGCTGTCAGCTTATGCGTTCCTGCCGTAAGCACCTCGCCCGCCGCGGGTGTGTAAGTGATCTTTCCCGGAACCGATGCAGTGGCGTTCAACTGGGTTGCGCTGAGCGCGGTCCCGTAGACGATCGGAGCGGGCGCTGGCCACGTGATCGTTGCCGTTGCCTTGGTGATAGTCAGCGGTACCGAAGCGTGCGCTTCGGTATAGCCCGCCGTATCCGCCGGAGTGAAGGTCACCGACAGAGTCTGCCGCCCCGCCTCCAGAACCTCGCCTGCCGCGGGACTGTAAACGAATCTCCCCGGAACCAAAGACGTCGCGTTCAATTCCTTGGCGCTGAGCGCCGTGCCGTAAAGAATCGCGGCTGGCTCCTGCCACTTGATGCTCGGCGTAGCCCTGGTGACCGTGAGCAACACAGTCGCCTGCGCCGTCGTGTAGCCCTCGCTGTCGTTCGGAGTGAAATCCACCGTGAGCGTGTGTATCCCCGCCGACATCACTTCGCCAACTGAAGGACTGTAGCTGAATTTCCCCGGAACCGATGCCATCGCCCTGAGCTGCGTGGTACTGAGCGCAGTGCCGTAGGGAATCGGAACAGGCGTCGACCACGCAATGACCGGCGTTTCCTGGGTCGCGGCGACAGCCGGAGCCGGCGCCTCCTGAACCACAGCCCTGGGTTCAAACCTGGGTTCAACTCTGGGTTCAATCCTGGGTTCAAACCTGGGTTCAACCTTGTGTTCAACCCTGGGTTCAACTATGGGTTCAATCTTGGGCGCAGCTTGCTGCAGATGCCATTCGCCATCCGCGCCCTTCACATAGGTGGCACCCTTATAGCTGCGCGTTTCAGGCTCGCCCTGCCGGCTGGGAGTGCTGGCGCTTTGTCTCGCACCCCGCTTCGCCTCGGCCAGGTCGGTGCGCTCCTCGGCCTCTGCCGGTGCGGATTCGGCAGCCGCGGGAGCCGTGTGCTGAGACCTCCTCGAAGGGCTCGCTGCTGCCTCAGATTGAGCTGCGACAGGCGCGACGGGGCTATCATTATCTGACGTCAACCCCAGTTGCGTGAATGAGGTCGCCTCCTCGGGCGCCGAAATCTTCGACGAGAGGCTGCGGCTAAGACTCTTCAGGCTGAAGCCCGACCTCTTCTCCGGCGTCGCGGGAAGCCCGCAGGCAGACCGGGCCATCTGATGGACCAACCGGGAGATGGGCGAATCTTCAAGCGCCAGCGGTACTGCCGTGCTCTGCATGCGCCGCACGGCGGCGTAATCGTTGGGAATCTTCCACTGCGCCGGCCGGGTCAGCGCCTTCGTTATCTGATCCTCGGACACCCCCATCGAACGAGGCTCGTACCGGTTGAGCACGATTTCGAGTTTGGGAATTCCCGTGGTGAAGTACTGCGAGATCAGCCGGTTCGAATTGCGCAGTCCGGCGATGCCGGCCTGGATCACCAGGTAGATCGTGGAGCCTTCTTTGAAGAGACTCGTCCCCATCAAATCGAGCCTCGACCCCATGTCGATGACCACGTTCTCAAAGTCCTGCCGCGCCACTGTCACCAGTCTGTCGATGGCGTCATTGGAGGCCGGAAACTGGGGAAACTTGCCAGGGGCCGCAAGCACCGAGACTCCAGAACTGTGCTTGACCAGCAGCTTGGAGAGAAAACTCGAATCCAGCCTGCTGGCATTCTGAAGTGCGTTGATGGTCGAGTATTCGGCGGCCACGCCAAGGTTCAGCCCGGCGTCTCCCAGCGGAAGATCCAGATCGATCAGGATGGTGCTCTGCCCCGACTCCTGCGCCATCGATACCGCAAAGTTGCACGCCAGAGTGGTCACGCCATCCCCGCCCTTGGCGCCGAGAAACACCAGCAGCCTTCCGCCCGTCTTCTTCGCTGGACGGGTTGCCGGACGGCGGGCCGAAGCCCGGACCAGGGCCTCGGCCATGGTGTTCTGCGCGAAAGGCAGGGTAAGAAACTCGCGAGCGCCGGCCCGCATGCAGCGTACCAGCAGTTCCGCATCGGTCTTCATCGAGTAGACCATCACCGTCGAAGCGCCGTTGGCGCAGATGCTCTCTACCAGTTCCAGGGCATATTCGGGGTGACTGTCCAGGTCAATGATGATGACGTCGTACTGTTGCTCCAGCAGCTTCGGCACATCGTCCAGGCTGGCCGGATACGAAGAAAACTCACGGATTTCGCCACTCTGGCATCCTGTAAGCGCGCTGGATGCAGCCTTGCGGCGATCCTCGTCCGGGCCGATCAGCGCAATCGACAGAGCGTCGGCGCCAAGCGAATCCGGGTACTGATCATCGAGATACGGAGAAGATTCTGAGTTCACGGGATTACTACCCCCTGCCGCAGAGGTTCCTTGCGGGCTCACCGAAGAACGATAGGTCGACTGCCAGTTGGACATGATATTACTCCAAATCGCTCACCCTGCGAAGAAGGACATGAGCGTTCCGATGGCGATTGCCGGAGCGTAAGGCATCTTTCTCTTCATGGGGTTGGCCAGAACCAACTCCGGATCGCCATGCATTCCGCGCTGCTTCCAGCCAAAAAGAAGATCACCCGCTCCTGTAAAAAGTTCCTTGAGAAATCCGCCAAAAGCGGCCCAGCACAGCACCATGATTCCACCCGCGATGCCGGTGACTACCAGTGCCATGAACAGTTGAAGAGGGCCGATCCAGGCCCCGATCGCGGCGCAAAGCTTCACGTCGCCGGCTCCCATCCCGCCCATCCAGAAAAGAAAACCGTAAATCACAAAGCCAAGAGCCAGACCGGCAAAGCTCTGACCCAGGCCGTGCCAGTTGAAGCCGCGCCCGATCCCATGCCAGAAGCCATGCCCGATCCCATCCCAGTCGTGCCGCCAGGGGGAGATCACGATCCCTGCCAGAAGGAAAGGAAGAACCAGCCAGTTGGGGACGCGGCGGCTGCGCAGATCCGTGACAGTTGCCACGGCGAGCACGATCAGAGTTGGCCACCAGGCTAACCAGTGCTGCATTCGCCACGCTCCTTCCACCCCCAGCTTTCCGGGAGACTCTCGTAGTAGCAATTCGCGTACCAATCTAGCGCCCCACGCACCCAGAGCGCAAAAGGGCAGAACTGCCTTATTTCGGAATACTCAGAATAATAGTAGATAACACACTGCCCGGACGGGTGTACACGGATGTTTACGGGGGGAACCTCAGGAGTGAAGCGCTGCGTATACACCCTCACGGTGCACCTCTTCCGGTGCGACTGCACCGCCTGCAAACAGGTTCGAGAGAGATCAAATGTAACATTCTTGGTACCCTTCCCGGAAGCGCCAACAGGTAAAGTACCTCATTTAATAGATTACTACGGAGATGTCTCTCCGTACACCGATAGGGTTAATACATAGTTACCATGAACTGGCTTCCTTCTGGATACTCTTCCGTATGCCCCTCCATAATGCCCGATAATTTAACGTAAAATGCTAATAAATAACGTAAAATGCTAATAAATAAAGAGATTTCGTTGTCATTAAGCCAAAATGCGAGAACACTTTGGAAGATCGGTCCTTCCACCGCCGATTTTTCACGACTTGCGCGTGAAATTCGGATTGTGTTCCGAAAAACGTTACTCAGGTAATCTCGACACGGCCATTACTCACAGCTAATATTGTTGGTCAGAGTCGACGAATGTCGATTATGCTCTTGTTGTTGGCGGATGTGCAGCGTGTGCGGCATGATTCCGGCGCAACGCAGCGATTGGCCTCACGGCCTCGGTGTAAGGCAGATGTTCGTTCCTGTTCCGCTCTTCCTCTGAAGGCGGCGCAACGGCATCTGGTAAGGGAGCGGGTCGAGCAATGATCAAGATCGGGCTGTATTCGGAAGACCGGACGCTCCACACGCTGCTTTCTTCGGCACTCGGGAAAGAATTCGAGATCCTCTTGCAGCCGGACGAGGATGGAATGAACCTCCTCCGCGCCGCAGGCGATTGCGATGTCATGATTCTGGATCTCCATTCGAATCATGATTCGCTCCAGGACCGTATCGGATGTACCCAGCGCCTCATCGCTACGCAGGTTCCTTCTGTGGTCATGGCCGACGACGGCCTCCGTTCCACTGCCTTTGAACTCGTTCGCACCGGCGCTTTCGGCTACTGCCGTAGACCCCCCTCGATTCGCGATCTCAAGACCATGCTCAGCCGGGCGTATGAGAACTCTACGCTCAAGCAGCGGCTGGAGACCGTGCAGCAGCAGTTGGAGGTGCCCTCCAATTGCGACCGGCTGATCGGATCGAGTCCCCAGATGCAGCGGGTCTATCAGCTCGTGCATCGCGTCACCAACCTCAATGCCTCGGTGCTCGTCACAGGCGAAAGCGGCACCGGCAAGGAACTGATCGCACGCGCCATCCACAATCTCGGCTCCCGCGCCAACCGCCCGTTTGTGGCTGTCTCCTGCGGCGCCATCCCTGAAACTCTGATTGAGGCCGAGTTGTTCGGCCATGAAAAGGGCGCTTACACCGGCACGGTAGGCAGCCGCGAAGGCTACTTCGAGCAGGCGGCCGACGGAACGCTGTTCATGGATGAGATAGGCGATCTCAGCCTCTTCACGCAGGTCAAGCTCTTGCGCGTCCTGCAGCAGATGGAGTTCTGCCGCCTGGGCAGCACCAAGCTCATTCCTCTGCGGGCGCGTCTCATCTTCGCCACTCACCAGGACTTGACCAAGCTGGTGGCCGAAGGAAAATTCCGCCAGGATCTCTTCTACCGCATCAACGTCATGCGGATTGAATCGCCGGCCCTCCAGGATCATCCCGGTGACATCCCTCTCATCGCCAGGCACTTCCTGCGGCACTATGGGCAGCTCTTCCAAAAGCCGATGGAGAACATCGAGCCCGATGCCATAGCCCTGCTCCAGAGTCACCGCTGGCCCGGCAATGTCCGCGAACTCGAAAACGTGATCCAGAGGGCCATTATTCTGGCCCCCGGAAAGACCGTTCGCGCGGAAGACCTCAGCGTGAGCATCGAAGAGACCGATGCCGACATCGGAGATATGGGCGACAGCGACATTGCCGACATTGTCGACATCGCCGATTACCATCCCGCGGGATCCTTTGAACGCCAGCTTCGCGACTACAAGATCAAGCTGGCAGTCACCGCCGTCCGCGAGAACAATGGTAATAAGACGCTGGCTGCCCGCAGCCTGTGCATCTCCAGGGCTTATTTGCATCGCCTGATCCGGCTTGCCGAGCCCGACCCGCTCTATGACCAGAACCTCCGCGATGTGGAGTCTGCTTGAGCACTGCCTCTCCGGCTGCCGCCAACGGCCATAGCTCCGCGCTCATCAGAATCCTGCAAAGGAGCTTCTCGTTCCCCGTCATGATGGCGGGGCTTCTGGTTCCTCTCGCTGTGCTGTCGGTGGGTTCGCGCTTTGACGATCCCGATATGTGGTGGCACCTCAAGATGGGGCAGGTCATCTGGACCACGCACACCATCCCTCTGGCAGACATCTTCTCGTACACAAGCCGCCATCAGGCACTCATACCGCAGGAGTGGCTCGCCGAAGTCACCATCTTCGGCGCATGGAAATGGGCCGGCTTCTCTGGCCTGATGCTCTGGCTGTGCTTCTTCACCGCCGCACTTTCCATCGCCGGCTACGCTCTTTGCGCGCTCTATTCGGGAAATGCCAAGGTGGGCTTTGTGGGCGCAATGGCCATCTGGTTCTTTGCCGGTGTCTCCTACGCCGTCCGGCCGCAGATGATTGCCTACCTCCTGCTGATCGCTGAACTTGTGCTGATTCACCTCGGACGCACCCGCAATCCCCGCTGGTTCCTCTGGCTGCCCATCCTGCTTGCGATCTGGATCAACTGCCACGGGTCTTTCATTCTTGGAATCATCCTGGCAGGTGTCTCTCTCTTCACTTCCTTTTTCAGCTTCCAGATTGGCTCCCTGGCATCGAAGCGCTGGGACCGCGCCTCCCGCCGGATGTTGTTGTGGGCAACAATCCTCTCGCTGGCCGCGCTCTTCCTGAATCCGGCCGGCATCCGGCAGATTCTCTACCCCTTCGACACCATGCTGAATATGCACATCCTCTTCGGCAACGTCGAAGAGTGGGCGCCGCTCAAGATGAGCGATGCCGGCGGCGTCGCGCTGTTGGCCGTCCTTCTCTGCGTGTTTCTCCTGGTAGCCGCCCGCCGGTCCGAATTGTTCTTCGATGAACTGCTGTTGTTGGCCATCGGCGCCTGGCTGGCCGTCAGCCACATGCGCATGCTCATCGTCTTCGGCATCCTGGCCGCGCCTGTCCTGTCTCGTCAGCTTTCGGCTTGCTGGGACGCTTATAACGCGAAAGAGGATCGCATCTGGCCCAATGCGGTTATGATCGCGGTCTCCCTGCTGGTGGCCTGGCTGGCTTTTCCAAGCCGGCAAAACCTGGAAAAGCAGGTCGAGGCAACGAGTCCGGTAAAGGCGGTGGAGTTTATCCGGGCCAATCGTTTCTCCGGACCCATGCTGAACGACTATCCCTTTGGGGGCTACCTGATCTGGGCAGCGCCGGAGCACCCGGTATTCATTGACGGCCGTACCGACATCTACGAGTGGTCGGGTGTCCTCGGCGAATTCGGAAGATGGGCCATGCTGCAGGACGACCCGAATGCGCTGCTTCTGAAGTACAAGGTCGCCTTCTGCCTCCTGACGCCCCATTCCCCCATGGCGCACGTCTTGCCGCTATTGCACGATTGGAAGCTCGTTTACTCCGACAGCAACTCCGTGATCTTCGTCCGAACCACCCCTTGAACCCGCGCCCGGAATCATCCTCGCAGTTGCCATCTTGAGTGATTTACCTTGCTTGTCGTCGGAAGTAACTGGAATTATCGCCTGTCATCCTGAGCGGACGCAGCGAGTCGAAGGACATGTGTTAGCTTTTGCTCTTGCTGGTGGCGAGTTTCACATAACTTAGAGCATTTTAGCAATTACTGTAGACCATTGATACAGTGATTGAACCATGCCCTTGCGTTGTCTGGAGTAATCATCTGGATGGCTTCGCTGATGGCTATTTCCAGAGCTTCTTTGGTTCTTGCT
>Ga0326728_10003344_pt1 | contig 50243 bp, 45 predicted proteins | sample MB3enrmetagenome_FD_207602 | JGI IMG/M metagenome (GOLD analysis project Ga0326728, IMG submission 207602) | Lab enriched peat soil microbial communities from McLean, Ithaca, NY, United States - MB31MN | ecosystem: Environmental > Terrestrial > Soil > Wetlands > Peat | place: USA: New York... | reverse complement strand
GACACTTGGGTGCTGGTCATATTGCTCCTGGCGAGCATCGCCTCCATTGCCGTCATGATAGACCGAGCGCTGGCCTTTGGGAGGAACCGGGGCGATTTCATCAGCTTCATGAACGGCTTTTCGGAGAGCCTGGCAAAGGGGGACTTGAAGGCTGCGGTGGCGCTGGCTGAGAAGAACCCGCGCGTGGAGGCCCGCGTGGCCCTGGCCGGGCTCAATGGCGTGGAGCGGGGCGTGGCCAGCGCAGAGGAGATGATGGCCGCCCGCTGGCTCTATGAGAAGAAGGAGCTGGAGAAGTTCCTCATCATCCTGGGCACCCTGGGCAACAACGCGCCCTTCGTCGGCCTCTTCGGCACCGTGCTGGGCATCATCAAGGCCTTCAATGACCTGGCCCTGGCCGGGCAGAGCGGCGTCAGCGTGGTCATGGCCGGCATCTCCGCGGCCCTCATCGCCACGGCCTTCGGCATCCTGGTGGCCATCCCCGCGGTGGTGGCCAACAATTATTTCGTCACGCGCCTCAAGGAGATCCAGACCGACAGCGACATCCTCTCGCGGGTGGTGCTGGCTTTCATCAAAGAAGACAAGGTCAAGCCGTGATCCCCAGCGGTGGCGAGAATGAGACCGTGACCGGCATCAATGTCACGCCCATGGTGGACATCACGCTGGTGCTGCTGATCATCTTCATGGTCACCGCCACCTTCCAGGCTGAGCAGGCCTTGAAGGTGGACCTGCCCAAGGTGGCCTCCCATGAGGACATCTCAACGCGGCTGGCCATCACCGTGACCCTGGGCCGCCAAGGGGAGATCCGGGTGATGAAGAAGGCTACCGACCTGGACGGCCTGCGCCGGCAGATGGAGGTGGAGGTGGCGGCTGACCCCAGCATCAAGGTGCTGGTGAAAGCGGACAAGGACATCGCCTACATCAAGCTGGCCGGGGTGCTGGATGCCATCAAGCTGGCCGGCGTCCAAAAGGTCGGGCTGGCGGTGGACCGGCTGTGAGGAGCCGCCTGCTGGGAAGCCTGCTGGTCTCTGGCATGATCCATGCCGGGCTCTTTGTGGCGGCGCTGCTGGCCATCGAATGGATGGCCAGCCATGCCGGGCCCGTGGACATCGACATGGCCTCCTCATCGCTGCTCATGCGGGTCGCGCCCGCGAGCGCCGGCCAGCACAGGCCCTCCCCGCCGCTCAAGCTCTGGCTGGCGGATGCCAAGGGCCGGCATCAGGCGCTCAAGCCCGCGCCCCAGGCTGTCACCGAAGCCGCGGAGGAGGAGGTGTCGGGGCCGCCCTGCCCGCCGCCCTGCCCGGACAATGCCGGCGACTGGGTGCCGGCCGCCAATCTGGGCCGCCAGCCGGCTTGGACTGAGGGCCAGATCAGCGAAGAGGACTATCCCGCAGAGATGCGGCGGGGCCACAAGGAAGGCTTGGTGGTGGTTGATGTCCTCATCGATGCCAAGGGCCAGGTGCGGGGCACCAGCCTTGTCAAAGGCAGCGAGCCGGACTTCAACAATCTTGTGGTGCAGCGCCTGGCCCAATCCAGCTTCAGCCCAGCCCGCGACCGCAGCGGCCACGTGGTGCCCTGCCGCGCCAGGATCCCCATCAAATTCCAGCTCAACTGAGAGCCATGAGCCCCTATAGGAAGATCGCACAGAGCCTCACCGAGAACCCCCTGGATGCCGGCCTGCTCTTCCTGCGTCTGGGCTTTGGGGCCATGTTCCTCTATCACGGCCTTCCCCAGCTCTTGGGCGGGCCGGATAAGTGGGCCCAGCTGGGCGGCGCCATGGCCTGGCTGGGGCTCACGGCCGCGCCCGCGTTCTGGGGCTTCATGTCGGGCTTCAGCGAAACGGTTGGCGCGCTGTGCCTCCTCTTGGGCCTGGGCCTGCGCCCGGCCAGCGCGCTGATGGCCTTCACCATGCTGATGGCCGCCCACTGGCATTTTGAGAAGGGGGCTGGCCTGGCGGGCGCGGCCCGCGCCATTGAGCCCTGCATTGTCTTCCTCTCTTTGCTCATCACAGGCCCAGGCAGATATCGCCTCAAGCTGCCAGCCTTTGCGGCATTGGCTGCGCCCGCATCAGAGCTGCCGCAGGCAGAAGGGGCGGAAGAGTAGGTATTTGCCATCCCAGCATTGCTCCCAAAGAATGCGATTTAAAGCAAGCCCCGGGCCTGGCTCGGGGCTTTTCTTTGTTGTTGAGAAGGCGGGATTTAGATACTCTACGTCTACACGAACTGCCCATCCGGCATGTCGGTCCAGAGGCCCGACGGCCTACGGGGCCGTGCGGCCGGCCATGCACCGGGTCCGGCCTTTGCGCTGACGGTCCGGCCTGATGGCCGTCCCTAGCGCAAAGACCACACCCCGGCAAGGATGCATCGCCGGGATTTGGATAGTTTTTCGTTTGCATGCATGGCCCCTCCGGCATGTCGGTCCAGAGGCCCGACGGCCTACGGGGCCGTGCGGCCGGCCAGAGGCCGGCTCGCACGGAAGGGTGGCCGAGTGGTTTAAGGCAGCGGTCTTGAAAACCGCCGTGCCCGAAAGGGCACCGTGAGTTCGAATCTCACCCCTTCCGCCATCTCAAGGCCCTGGCCGAAAGGCTGGGGCCTTTGCTTTGAAATAGGCATAGCGTATAATCATCCTGCCGAAAAGCCTTCCGGCTGGCTTTGCCCTCCCTGCGTAGACTAAGGATGGCCCTTTCAGGATCAAGCTCAAGTGCCCCTTCAGCACCCCTTTGTCCGAGGACCGCATGGCCGAGATCGTCTCCATCGTGGATGTCGTCAAGAACTACCACCTGGACAAGGTGGTGGTGCCTGCCCTGCGGGGCGTTAGCCTGAGCGTGGCCGAGGGCGACTTCATCTCCATCGCCGGGCCCTCGGGCAGCGGCAAGACCACTCTGCTCAACCTCATCGGCTGCGTGGACGTGGCCAGCGCGGGCACGGTGCGCATCAACGGCCATGACACCGCCCATCTGAGCGACCGCCAGCTCACCACCCTGCGCCTGCACACCCTGGGCTTCATCTTCCAGAGCTTCAACCTGGTGCCGGTGCTCTCCGTCTTCCAGAACGTGGAGTTCCCCCTGCTCTTGCAGCGCCAGCTGGGATCCAAGGAGCGCAAGGCCCGGGTGGACGCATTGCTCGAGAAGGTGGGCCTGGACAAGCACAGCCTGCACCGGCCTAGCGAGCTCTCCGGCGGCCAGCGCCAGCGGGTGGCCATCGCGCGGGCTTTGGTGACTCGGCCCAAGATCGTGCTGGCTGATGAGCCCACCGCCAACCTGGACAGCAAGACCGGCGATGCCATCATCGACCTGATGAAGGAGATGAACTTGAGCGAGAAGACCACCTTCATCTTCTCCACCCATGACGCCAAGGTGATGGCGCACGCCGACCGCGTGGTGCGCCTGGCCGACGGGCTCATCCAATCCGGCTCCCCCGAGCCCGCCCAGGCCCGCTGATGCAGGGCGCCCTGCTGCTGCTGCGCATCGCGCTGCGCAACCTCTTCTCCAGCTTTTTGAACGTGGTCATCGGCCTCATCGTGCTGGCAGGCACGCTCTTCTTCGTGGTGGGCGGCTCGCTGGTGGCCAGCGTGGACAAGTCCATGAGCCAGAGCATCATCGGCAGCGTGGCCGGCCATGCCCAGGTGTATGCCGCGGACAGCAAGGACAGCCCGGCGCTCTTCAACGGCTGGAGCCCGCCCGAGCTGGAGGCCATCCCCGACTTTGCCAAGGTGGCTGGCCCGCTGAGGGCGCTGCCCAACGTCAAGGCCGTGGTGCCCATGGGCGTGAGCACGGCCATGGTCGCCTACGGCAACACCGTGGATCAGGCCCTGGAGAAGCTGCGCGACGCCGAGACCCACCGCCATGGCCTGCGCGCCAGCAAAGAGCAGGTGGAGAGCCTCAAGCAGCACGTGCGCCAGATCGTGCGGGTCATCGCCGGCGACATGGCCAAGCTGAGCGCGGTGGCAGCCAAGGGCGCCGTGGACCCGGCGGACCTGAAGAACCTGGAGCGGGCCAACTCGGATGCCTTCTGGCAGGGCTTTGATGCCGACCCGCTGGGCCACCTGGAGTTCCTGGAGAACAGGATCGCGGCCCTGGTGCCGGATGCGGACCAGATCTTTTTGAGCTACGTGGGCACCGACCTGGACGCCTTCAGCCAGGCCTTTGACCGCATGCAGGTGGTGGATGGCCAGGCCGTGCCCAAGGGCCATCGCGGCATGCTCTTGAGCAAGTATGCCTATGAGAACCAGTTCAAGCTGAAGACTGCCCACCGCTTGGACCAGATCCACGAAGCGCTCACCTTGGAGCACAAGAGCATCGCCAAGGACCCGGACCTGCAGGAGCTGGTGAAGCAGAACCGCAGCCAGACCCGAGAGATCATCCTGCAGCTCGACCCGCTCAGCTCCCAGAAGGCCGTGGCCATCATGCGAGCCGCCACGGGCAGCAAGGAGGCGGCCCTTGAGAAGCTGCTGCCGGTTTTCTTTGATACTGATGACGCCAATTTCGAGGCCCGCTACCAGGCCTTCTATAGCCAGCTGGCGCCCCTGCTCGAGCTCTACCGGCTCAAGCCCGGCGAGACCCTGACCATCAAGAACTACACCAAGTCGGGCTTTGTGCAGGCCGTCAACATCAAGGTCTATGGCACCTTCCAGTTCAAGGGCCTGGAGAAGAGCGGCTTGGCCGGGGCGCTGAGCCTGATGGACCTGATGAGCTTCCGCGAGCTCTACGGCGCTGTCACCCAGGAGGGCATCGCGGAGACCAAGAGGCTGGAGGCCCAGGCCGGGGCCCGCTTTGTGGAGCGCGCGCAGGCGGAGTCTGCGCTCTTTGGCGGCGGCGGCGAGGTGGAGCAGGCCAAGGAGTCCCACATCGATGACAAGGCCGCCCTGGGCAGCAACCCCCAGGTCCAGCGGGCTGCGGACCTGAGCGCCAAGGCCTACACCCAGGCGGAGATCGACAAGGGGATGGCCATCGAGGCGGCCATCATCCTCAAAGACCCTGGCCGGCTCGCGCAGTCGCTCAAGGACATCCAGCAGGCATCCGACAGCCAGCGCCTGGGCTTGAAGGTGGTGGACTGGCAGCACGCGGCCGGCAACATCGGCCAGTTCGTGCTGGTGTGCAAGCTCATCCTCTATTTCGCCACCGCCGTCATCTTCATCGTGGCCGTCGTCATCATCAACAACGCGGTGGTCATGGCCACCTTGCAGCGGGTGCGCGAGATCGGCACCCTGCGGGCCATCGGGGCCCAGCGCCGCTTCGTGCTGGCCATGGTGCTCGCGGAGACCATGCTCTTGGGCTGGGTCTTCGGCACCCTGGGCGCGGCCCTGGGCAGCGGCATCGTGGCCTGGCTGGGCGCGGTCGGCATCCCGGCGCGCAACGAGTTCATGTACTTCTTCTTCTCCGGCCCCAGCCTGCACCCGACCCTCAGCCTGGGCAGCCTGGCGGGAGCCTTTGGGGTGGTGCTGCTGGTCACCTGCGCCTCGGCCCTCTACCCGGCGATCATGGCCACCCGGGTCTCGCCCATCCAGGCCATGGCCTCGGAGGATTGATGCGCCAGCTCTTCCTCATCGCCTTCCGCAACCTCATCCAGCACCGGCGCCGCACGCTCATGCTGGGCGGGGCCATTGCCGGGGTCACGGCCCTGCTGGTGATCCTGCTCTGCCTCAGCGCGGGGGTGAAGGCCACCATGCTCGAGAGCGCCACCACGGTGGTCACGGGCCACATCAACGTGGCCGGCTTCTACAAGGTCACGGCTGGCCAGACCGCGCCGCTGGTGACCGATTACAAGAAGGTCCAGGCCCTCATCGAGCGCACCCTGCCGGACCTTGACTTTGTGGCGGCCCGGGGCCGGGGCTTCGCCCGCTTGGTCAGCGACCAGGGGAACATGCAGGTGGGCATCGCCTCGGTGGACCTGGCCCATGAGCCCCGGCTGCCCAAGGTGCTGAGGATGAAGGAGGGCAGCCTGCAGGCCCTGGCCGCGCCGGGCAGCGTGCTGCTCTTCGAGAGCCAGGCCAAGAAGCTGAAGGTCAAGACCGGCGACAGCCTGGTCTTCTCGGTGCTGACCCCGCGCGGGGTCAACAACACCGTGGACGTGCGGGTGGCCGGGGTGGCCGAGGACATGGGCCTGCTGAGCAGCTTCAGCGTCTTCGTGCCAGACGCCACCCTGCGCCAGCTCTACCAGATGAATGAGAGCACCACCGGGGCCCTGCTGGTCTATTTGAAGGACATGCGGCGCATCCCGGCCGACATGGGCCTGCTGCGCAAGGCCCTGGCCCAGGCCGGCTACACGGTGCGCGACAGCCAGAGCAAGGCCTTCTGGATGAAGCTGGCGGACATCAACCGCGAGGACTGGACCGGCCAGCAGATGGACCTGACCAGCTGGGAGGATGAGATCAGCTTCATCAGCTGGACGGTCAAGGCCATCGACGGCATCACCTGGGTGCTGACCACCGTGCTGCTGGTCATCATCGCCATCGGCATCATGAACACCCTGTGGATCGCCATCCGCGAGCGCACCCGCGAGATCGGCACCCTGCGGGCCATCGGCATGCAGCGGCCCCGGGTGCTGGCCATGTTCGTCATCGAGGCCTTCTGCCTGGGCCTGGCGGGAACCAGCCTGGGGGCCCTGCTTGGCGCCCTGGCCGCGGCCCTCCTCAACAGCCTGCACCTGGCGGTCCCCACGGGCGCCGCCATCTTCCTCATGTCGCGCACCCTCCGCTTCGCCTTCGAGCCCGCCCGCATCCTGGGCGGGGCCCTGGTCATCACCGCCTGCACCACCCTCATCGCCCTGATCCCCTCCTTCAAGGCCGCGCGCATGAAGCCCGTGACGGCCATGAGCCACTTAGGATGAACCCATGATGAAGCGCTGGATGGCATTGCCCCTGCTGGCGGCCCTGGCCTCCCTGGCCCAGGCTGCGCCCCTCAGCAAGGCCCAGATGGTGGAGCTGCTCAAGGGCATCGACACGCGGGTGCGGGCCTCGGGCGACTACAAGGCCCTGGTCTATTTGGAGCAGCGCGAGAAGGACAAGCCGGATGTGGCCCGCGAGGCCCTGGTCTATCGCCGGGATGCCGACCAGAAGCTGATGATCCTCTTCACCCAGCCCAAGACCGAGGCGGGCAAGGGCTACCTGCGCATCGACAAGAACCTGTGGTATTACGACCCCACGGTGGGCAAGTGGGAGCGCCGCACGGACCGCGAGCGCATCGCGGGCACGGATTCGCGGCGCGAGGACTTCGACCAGAGCGACCTGGCCAACCAGTATGACCCGGCCTTCGTGGGCGAGGAGAAGCTGGGCGCCTACACGGTCTGGCACCTCAAGCTCGCCGTGAAGGAGGGCGTGGACGTGGCCTATCCCTTGGTCGAGTTCTGGATCGACGAGGCCACGGGCAACGACCTCAAGCGCCAGGATTTCGCGCTCTCAGGCCGGCTGGTGCGCACCAGCCTGGTCCCCAAGTGGGAGAAGCTCTTTTCCGCGAGCAAGAAGGCCGACCTGTGGTACCGCAAGGAGATCCACATCTACGACGAGATCGACAAGGCCAACTCGACCCTGGTGGTCATCAAGAGCGTGGACCTGGACCCCTTGGATGAGAACATGTTCACCAAGGCCTGGCTGGAGGCAAAGAGCCGATGAGAGCCGCATTCTTGCTGCTGGCCCTTGGCGCCGCAGCCATCCCTGGGCTGGCGGCCGACGCCCCGCGGGCCTCAGAAGCAGACCTCTTCGGCGCGCCAGCCGCCGCTGCCGCTGCCCCTGCTTCCGCGGATGCCGCCGCAGGCCTGGCCTCCGAGCTCGCCAAGCCCGATGCCTTTGCCCGCGGCGACACCGTGGCCGACCCCCTGCAGATCGGCGGCATCTATTACCAGCAATGGAACGCGCAATTCCAGGATGGCGGCTCCTTGGGCAGCACGCCCTGGTCCGCGCCCCTGCAGCTGGATGTGTTCTTGGATGCGCGGCCCAATGACCGCCTGCGGCTCTTTGTGAACTCCCGCCTGCTCTATGACCCCACCAAGGACCAGAACGGCAACCCCACCCAGGCCAGCTCCTCCAGCCTGGTCGAATCTGAGCTGAGCGGCGGCACCACCACCACAGCAGCCAGCAACCCCCAGGCCCTGCTGGACCAGGCCTGGCTCAAGTTCGACATGGAGCGCACGGTCTTCATCACAGCCGGCAAGCAGCAGGTGAAATGGGGCACCGGCCACATATGGAATCCCACTGACTTCTTGAATGCCCAGCGCCGCGACCCCCTGCAGCCCTATGACCAGCGCCTGGGAAGCCCCATGATCAAGGCCCAGCTGCCCTTGGACAGCCACCAGAGCAATCTCTATGCCTTGGCCCTGTTCGACAACCCTGAGGCGGCCAGCACCCTGCAGCAGGAAGGGGGCGCTTTCCGCGCCGAGACCGTGCTCTTCAATGCCGAGCTCGGCGCGGATGCCGTGACGCGGGCTGGCATGAGCCCGCAGTATGGCGCCGACATCTCAGCCCCGGTGGGGCCGGTGGACGCCTATGCCGAGGCGGCCCTGCTGAGCGGCCCCGGCAATGCCTCTTATCAGCGCACCACCATCACCGCGGCCCCGGGCGCGCCCCTGGATTCCCTCTACAAGAGCCAGGGCCTGCCCGGCCCGGCCCTGCAGGCCAGCGCCGGCTTGGTGTATGACTTTGCCTGGCGCGACAACCGCCAGGCCACCCTGGGCGGCGAGTACTTCTACAATGAGCTGGGCGTGGAGAACCGCGGGCTCTACCCCATCCTCATGTTCACGGGCCGCTACCAGGCCCTTTACGCGGCCAAGCACTATGCGGCCCTCTACCTGACCGCCGAGGGCCCGGACGAGGGCAAGCACACCAGCTACACGCTGACCAACCTGGCCAACGTGTCGGACGGCTCCTATGAGAGCCGGCTGGATTTGGCCTGGGTGGTGCTGGAGAACCTGACCTTCGGGGCTTATGTGGCCGGCCATTACGGCAACCAGGGCGGGGAGATGGACTTCAGCCTGCGCACCCCGGCGCTCAGCGACAATGGGAGGCCCATCCCGGCCATGGATGTGGCGGATGTGCCCGTGGAAGGCGGCCTGAGCCTGCGCATGGGCTTTTGAGCGGAGGATGCATGACAATGGCGTCAGCAAGCACCGAGCAGCGGCTCATCGAGGCCGGCAAGGCAGTGCTCTTCGAGGAGGGCTTCAGCGGGCTGACCTTGCGCAAGGTGGCGAGCCGCGCCAAGGTGAACCTGGGCATGTTCGCCTACCTCTTCAAGGACAAGGAGGACTTCACCCGGCGGGTGGCCCAGCAGGCCTACGAGGAGTTCTACGGCAGCCTGCAGCTGGGCGCCCAGAGCCAGCAGGACCCGGTGCTGGCCCTGCGGGAGGCTGGCTTGGTGCTGGCGCGCTTTGTGAGGGACCATCGCCAGGCCATCACCAGCCTGATGCGCGACCTGAATGCCGGGCATCCTGAGGCCCTGCGCTTCGCGCGCAAGAACATCCCCCGCCATGGGATCTTCTTGGCCGCCCTGGTCAAGCGCTGCCGCAGCCAGAAGCGCATCAAGAACCTGCCCCTGGCCACCCTGCTGACCTTCATGGCCGGGGCGGTGCTGGCGCCCAATCAGGCGCTGGGCTTGATCGAGAAGATGGCCCCGGGCATGCCCATGCTCAAAGCCATGCTGCCGGCGGCCCGGCGCGACATCAGCAGCGACAAGGCCATCGAGGCGCGCCTGGACCTGGCCCTGGCCGCCATCCTCACGGAGAAGAAGCGATGAAAAAGCCGCTCCGCATCCTCATCCCCGTGGCCTTGCTGGCCCTGGGCCTGGCCGGCTATCTCTTCTGGAAGGCGCATCAGCCCTTCTATTATGCCGGCACCGTGGAGGCCCAGGAGGTGGACATCGCCTCGGGCCTGGCCGCGCCCATCCTGAGCCTGGATGTGGAGGAGGGACAGGCCGTGAAGAAGGGTGACCTGCTGGCCGAGCTGGACTGCCGCGAGGTGCTGCCCGCGGCCAAGCTGGCGCGGGCCGAGTTCCTGCGCGCCCAGAGCCTGTTCCGGGGCGGCAGCGTCTCTGCCAGCCAGTTCGACCAGGCGCAGAGCGCCGCCGAAGTGGCCGCGGCCCGCGCCAGCTGGTGCAGCATCTATTCCCCCATCACCGGCACGGTGCTGACGCGCTTCCAGCAGCCGGGCGAATGGGCGCGCCCTGGCGGCCGCATCCTGAGCATGGCCGACCTGGGCCAGCTCTATGCCTGGGTGTATGTGGATGAGCCGGCGCTGGCGCGGATCCGGCCGGGCCAGGCCTTCACGGCCATCGCCGAGGACGCCGGCGGCCGCACGCTGACGGCCCGCGTGGCCTACATCCGGCCCGAGGCTGAGTTCACCCCCAAGAACGTGCAGACCCAGGAGGAGCGCCAGCGCCTGGTGCACGGCGTCAAGCTGGACCTGGGCGATGGCGCCGGGCTCTTGGTGCCGGGCATGAGCATCGACTGCCGGCTGGGGGATTGAGGTGCAGGCCCAGGAGCCCATTGCGCTTGAGCTGATTGGGCTTGAGCGCAGCTTTGGGCCCGTGCGGGCCCTGCGCGGGGTCAGCGCCGAGCTTGCGGGCGGCCTGCTGCACGGGCTCATCGGCCCGGACGGCGCGGGCAAGACCACCCTGCTGCGGGTGCTGGTGGGCCTGCTCAAGCCCGGCGCCGGCGAGCTGAAGGCGCTCAAGGGCGGCCGCGAGATGGGGCTGGAGCAGGCCCGCGCGGGCATGGCCTACATGCCGCAGAGCCAGAACCTCTACCAGGACCTCTCGGTCAGCGAGCACCTGGATTTCTTCCGCGACCTCTATCAGCTCTCCCGCGCCGACTTTGCCCAGCGCCGCGCCCGCCTGCTGGCCATGACCCGTCTGGCGGATTTCAAGGACCGGCCGGCCGGCAAGCTCTCCGGCGGCATGTACAAGAAGCTGGGCCTGATGCTGGCCCTGCTGGCCGAGCCCCAGCTGCTGCTGCTGGATGAGCCCACCAACGGCGTGGACCCCATCAGCCGCCGGGAATTCTGGGACCTGCTGTATGAGCAGGTGGCGCAGGGCGTCACCGTGGTGGTGAGCACGGCCTACATGGACGAGGCCGAGCGCTGCGGCAGGGTGCACCTCTTGATGGAAGGCCGCCTTTTGGCCAGCGGCGAGCCGCGCAGCCTGCTCTTGGAGCATGGCGTGGGGCATCTGGACCAGCTCTTCAGCGCGGAGGCGGCCCATGCCGGCGGTTGAAGCCCGCGACCTGGCGGTGCGCTTCGGCGATTTCACGGCCGTGGACCGCGTGAGCTTCAGCGTGGAGCCCGGCGAGATCTTCGGCTTCTTGGGCGCCAACGGCGCCGGCAAGACCACCACCATCCGGGTGCTCTGCGGCCTGCTCGCCCCCAGCGCCGGCCAGGCTTGGGTGGACGGGGTGGCGGTGCAGGGCGACCTGAGGGCGGTCAAGGCCCGGGTGGGCTACATGACCCAGCGCTCCACGCTCTACGCGGACTTGAGCGTGGATGAGAACCTGGCCTTCCAGGCCGGCCTGCGCGGCATGGGCGCGGCCGCCCTGGCCCGGCGGCGCGCTGAGCTCTTCAGCCTCATCGGCTTTGGCGGCACGGGCCATGAGGTGGTGAAGAGCCTGCCCGGGGGGCTGCGCCAGCAGGTCTCGCTGGCCCAAGCCCTGCTGCACGACCCGCGCATCGTGTTCCTGGACGAGCCCACGGCCGGGGTGGCGCCCGAGGCCCGCGCCCGCTTCTGGGCCCTCATCCGCCGCCTGGCCGGCGAGGGGCGCACGGTCTTCGTCACCACCCACTACATGGACGAGGCTGAGCAGTGCGGCCGCATCGCGCTGATGCGCGATGGCAAGCTCATCGCGCTGGACAGCCCGGCCGGGCTCAAGCGCTCCACCTACCCCCGCGGCCTGGTGGAGGTGGACCCCGGGCCGGCGGATTGGCTCTCCCGCGCCCGCGGCTGGGCCGGGCTCTCTGAGCCGCGGCCGCATGGCCTGCGCTGGCGCCTGGAGGAGCAGGGCGCCGGGGCCTGGGACGCCTTCGCCGCCGCCATGCCCGGCCTGCCGGCCTGGCGGCGCAGCCAGCCCACGCTGGAGGATGTCTTCCTCAAGCTGGTGGAGGGCCGGCCATGAGCCGCTTCGCAGCCCGCCGGGCCTGGGCCATCGCGGGCAAGGAATGGCGCCACATCCTGCGCGACCCCTTCACCCTGGGCATGGCCCTCATCATGCCGGCGCTGATGGTGGTCTTCTTCGGCTTTGCCATCGACTTTGACATGAAGGGCATCCGCGCCCAGATGGTGGACCGCGACCACAGCCCGGCCTCGCGCGAGTTCGGCCGGGTGCTCTCCGCCTCGGGCTTTGTGCGCCTGCAAGCCCCCGCCCCGGGCGAGCTGCCGCTCACCGCGCTGGGCCTGGGCCGCGCCAAGGCCGTGTTCACGGTGCAGCCGGGCTTCGCCCGCTCTCTGGCCCAGGGTTTGCGGGCCACTGTGGACGTGGACCTGGACGGCTCGGACAACCAGACCGCCACCACCCTCTCCGCCTATTTGGCCGGCTTCCAGCAGGCCGCCACCGCCCGGCTGGCCCAGCCGCCGCCGCGGGCCCTCGCGGCCCGCTACCTCTTCAACCCCGAGCTCTCCAGCCGCTTCTTCATCGTGCCGGCCATGCTGGCCCTGGTGCTGGCCATCCTGTGCGTGCTGCTCACGGCCATGACCGTGGCCCGCGAATGGGAGACCGGCAGCATGGAGCTGCTGCTCTCCACCCCGGCCCAGCCGCTTGACATCATCCTGGGCAAGCTGCTGCCCTACCTGGGCCTGGGCTTGGCCGCAGTGGCGGCGGTCTATGTCTTTGCGCGCACGGTCTTCGGCCTGCCCTTTGCCGGCTCGCACCTCGCTTTCCTGCTGGCCCTGCTGCTCTTCCTGCTGCCCTGCCTCAGCCAGGGCTTGCTCATCTCGGTGCTGGCGCGCCAGCAGGTGGTGGCCATGCAGCTGGCCATGATGAGCGGCATGCTGCCCAATTTCCTGCTCTCGGGCTTCATCTTCCCGGTGGAGAGCATGCCCCGCTTCTTCCAGCTGGCCACCATGATCCTGCCGGGCCGCTGGTTCGTGCTCATCTGCCGCGACGCCTTTCTCAAGGGCAGCGGCCCGCTGGACCTGGCCTTGCCCTTCCTCATGCTGGCCCTGACCGGCGGCCTGCTGCTTGGCGCCGCGCTGGCCCGCTTCCACAAGGACCTTGAGCCATGAGGGGGCCCCTGGCAGCATTTCTGCGCAAGGAGCTGACCCAGGCGCTGCGCGACCCGCGGATGCGCCTGCTGCTGCTGGTGGTGCCGGTGGTGCAGCTGACCATCTTCGGCCTGGCCCTCAACAGCGAGGTGCGCAACATCCGCTTGGCGGTGTACGCCGCGCCCAGCGACACCCTGGCTTGGCAGGCGGCGCGGGCCGCCTATGCCAGCGGCTATTTCTTGCCCTCCCCGGCCTGGGGCCAGCCCTTTGACCGCCTGCGCGCCGGGGATGCCGATGCCGCGCTGGTGGCCGCCCCGGGCGGCATGGCGCTGGCCCTGGCGCAGGGCCGGCCCGGCGCCCAGCTGCTCATCGATGCCACCAACACGGTCAAGGCCCGGGCCATCGAGGCCTACCTGCAGGCCGCCGCGGCCCCCAGCCTCCCCCAGCCTCCCGGCGGCTCAGCGGGCGTGGCCTTCAGCGTGAGGGTGCACTACAACCCGGCCCTGCGCTCGCCGGTCTTCCTGGTGCCCGGGGTGATGGTGATGGTGCTGCTGATGGTCACCATGATCCTCTCCAGCATGAGCCTGGCCCGCGAGAAGGAGATGGGCACCTGGGAGGGCCTGCTGGCAGCGCCCCTCTCGCCCTGGCAGCTGCTGCTTGGCAAGACCCTGCCCTACTTCCTGCTGGGCATGGCTGACCTGCCCCTGCTCTTGATGGCGGCCAAGACCTTCTTTGACGTGCCCATCGCCGGGCCGCTGTGGATGCTGGCCTTAGGCGGCGCGTCCTTCATCGCCTGCAGCGTGGCCTTGGGCACGCTCATCAGCACCGCGGCCCGCAGCCAGCAGCAGGCCATGCTGGGCAGCTTCCTCTTCATGTTCCCGGCCATGCAGCTCTCGGGCCTCATGTTCCCGGTGGAGAACATGCCGGCCTTCATCGCCTGGACCGCCTGGCTCAACCCCATGTTCTATTTCATGGAGCTGCTGCGCAATGTCATGCTCAAGGGCGGGGCGCCTGCCATCTTTTGGCGGGACTTCGGCATGCTGGCCGCGCTGGCCGCTTTGCTGTGGGTGCTGGCTTGGCGCCGCATGAGCCAGACCTTGAATTGAGAGCTTTGCCTTGCGCGCCTGTCGCCAGGGGATATACAATTAAAATGGAATTGTGGTCCTTCCACCGAACCGAGGTCTTTGTGCGCCCCAGCCCCAGCCGCTTCGCAGCGCTGCTAGCCCTGCTGCTCCTTGCGCCCTTTTTGAGCGCCGGCCAGGGCTGCATCCTCTTCATCAATTCCTACCATTACGGCTATGGCTTCTCAGATGATGAGATGCGGGGCTTTGCCCAGGCCATGGATGCCAAGGGCCCTCATCCCGAGGTAGCCTTCGAGTTCTTGGACGCCAAGCACGACCCCCAGCACTTGGATTGGCCGCTCAAGGCCCGGATGCTGGCCCAGCGCTACGGCAGGGACCAGAAGCCCAGCTTGGTGGTGGGCTCGGACAATGATGCCCTGGAGTTCATGCGCCAATACGGGTCTCAGCTCTTTCCCGGCGCGCCCCAGGTCTTCTGCGGGGTCGCTGATTGGAAGCCTAAGCTGCGCCAAGAGCTGCCCCGGGCCGCCTTTGTGGCCAAAGACCCGGAATACCGCGAGACCCTGCGCACCGCCTTCAGGCTCTTCCCCCAGCGCCGGCATGTGCTGCTGGTGAGCGACCATACCCTAGCCAGCCAGTCCCACCTGCGGGCCATGCTCAGCCAATGCGGCAACATGCCCGGCTTGGCAGGCATGGAGGTGCTTGACCTGGGCGCCGCGAGCTATGAGCAGGTGGCCCGGCGCCTGGCGCAGGCCAAGCCCGATGAGCTGGCCTTCCTCTTGGGCGTCAGCATGGATGGCCGGGGCCGGCAGATGGACCCCACGCAGGGCATGCGGCAGCTGGCCCCGGCCAGCGCCGCGCCGGTCTTTGTGGTCATCGATTCCCGGGTCTGCCAGGGCGCGCTGGGCGGCCGGGTGGTCAGCGGGCTCAGCCAGGGCCGCGCGGCCGCCGACTTGGCCGGCCAGGTGCTGGCCGGCGCGGCCCCCGGCTCGCTGCCGGTGCAGGGCTTGGGCGCCAACCAGGACCTGTATGACGCCAAGGCCCTGGCGCGCTGGAAGCTGAGGCCCGCGGACCTGCCCGAGGGCGCGGTGCTGCTGAACCAGCAGCCCTCGGCCTGGCAGCGCTGGGGCCGGCCGCTGGCATGGGAAGCAGGCCTGCTGCTGGCGCTTCTCAGCCTGGGCCTGCTCTTTTTCCACCTGCGCGGCCGGCACCGGCTGGCAGACTTGGCAGAGCGCCTGCGCCAGGAGGAGGAGCTCAAGCGCAGCGAGGCGGACCTCAGGCGCTCCCAGCAGGTGGCCCGGCTGGGCTCCTACCATTACGACCCGGTCAGCGGCAACTGGGCCGGCTCGCAGGTGCTGGACCTCATCTTCGGCATGCAGCCAGGCGACCCCCATGACACGGCCAGCTGGCTGGGTGTGGTGGCGGAGGAGGACAAGGCCTCCATGCAGCGCTACCTAACCGAGGAGGTGCTGGGCCAGGGGCGGGCCTTCAACCGCGAGTATCGAATCCGCCGCGTGTCAGACCAGGAGCTGCGCTGGGTGCATGGCCTGGGCGAGCTGGAATTTGATGAGCAGGGCAGGGTCAAGGCCATGTTCGGGACCATCCAGGACGTGACCGAGCGCCACGCCATCGAGGCTGAGCGCCAGAAGCTGGAGGCCAAGGTCCAGCAGAGCCAGAAGCTGGAGAGCCTGGGCCTGCTGGCCGGCGGCATCGCCCATGACTTCAACAACCTGCTCACCAGCATCCTGGGCAACGCCGACCTGGCCAAGAGCGAGCTCTCGCCCCTGACCCCGGCGCGCCAGAGCCTGGAGGGCATCGAGACCGCCGCGCGCCGCGCCGCAGACCTGTGCCGCCAGCTGCTGGCCTACAGCGGCAAGGGCCGCTTCCGCATCCAGCCCCTGGACCTGCGCGAGCTGGTGGAGGAGATGGGCCACCTGCTGACGCTCTCCATCAGCAAGAAGGCGGTGCTCAACTTCCATTTCGCCCAGGACCTGCCGGCCGTGGAGGCCGATGCCACCCAGGTGCGGCAGGTGGTGATGAACCTCATCCTCAACGCCAGCGAGGCCATCGCCGATCGCAGCGGGGTCATCGCGGTGAGCACCGGCGCGGCCTGGTGCGATGAGGCCTACCTCAAGGGCACCCACGCCGCCGAGGATATCCCGGCCGGCACCTATGTCTACCTGGAGGTCTCGGACACCGGCGTGGGCATGGATCGCGAGACCCTGGCTAAGGTCTTTGACCCCTTCTTCAGCACCAAGTTCACCGGCCGCGGGCTGGGGCTGGCCGCGGTGCTGGGCATCATGCGCGGCCACAAGGGCGCCATCAAGATCTACAGCGAGCCGGGCAAGGGGACCAGCTTCAAGCTGCTCTTCCCGGCCAGCGAGCACAAGGCCCTGGGCATGCCCGGCGCGGGCGGCCCGGCCCCGGCCTGGAAGAGCCAGGGCACGGTGCTGGTGGCGGATGACGAGGAGACCATCCGGGCCCTGGCGCGCCGCATCCTCGAGCGCGCGGGCTTCAGCGTGCTCTTGGCCAGCGACGGCCGCGAGGCGGTGGAGCTCTTCCGCCGCGAGCATGCCCGCGTGCGGATGGTGCTGCTGGACCTGACCATGCCCCACCTGGATGGTGAGGCCTGCTACCGCGAGCTGCGCCAGATCGACCCCACGGTGAAGGTGGTCTTGAGCTCGGGCTACAACGAGCAGGATGTGGTCAACCGCTTCGCCGGCAAGGGCCTGGCCGGCTTTGTGCAGAAGCCCTACACCGCGGATGAGCTGATCGCCATGGTGCGCCAGTGCCTGGGGGAGGCGTGAGCAGCCTCAGCCAGCAGCTCAGGGCCATGGCCGACCCGGCCAAGGCCAAGGTGCTGGCCGGCTTCTTCAAGACCGGGCCGGGACAGTACGGGGAAGGGGACCGCTTTCTGGGCGTGACCGTGCCCCAGCTGCGCGGCCTGCTGCCGCAAGGCCGGGGCCTGAGCCTGCGCCAGCTGGGCCCGCTGCTGGCCTCGCCCTGGCACGAGGAGCGCGTGCTGGGGGCCCTGCTGCTGGCCGAGCGGGCCCGGCGCTGCCAGCGGGCCGGCGACATCCCCGGCTTGCGCGCCTGCGCGCTGCATTACCTGGCCCAGCGCGCGGGCATCAACAACTGGGACTTGGTGGACTTGAGCGCGCCCGCGGTGGTGGGGGCCTGGCTCTATGAGCAGCCCGCGGAGCGCGGCCGGCTGAAGGCCCTGGCCGCATCGCCCCGGCTCTGGGACCGCCGCATCGCCATGCTGGCCTGCTTCCATTTCATCCAGCAGGGCGACCCTGGGCCGGCCTACCGGCTCTGCCGCGCGCTCTTGAAGGACCCGGAGGACCTGATGCACAAGGCCTGCGGCTGGATGCTGCGCGAGGCCGGCAAGCGCTGCGGCCCGGCGGGGCTCAAGGCCTTCCTGGCCCGGCATGGGCGGGCCATGCCCCGCACCATGCTGCGCTATGCCATCGAGCGCCTGCCCGAGGCCGAGCGCAAGGCTTGGCTGGAAAAGACGCGCTGAAGGGTTTACCATGGCGGCCATGGAAAAGCACACGGCCTATTACAATCTGCTGGACCAGGCGCGCAAGCCCGGCTGCCCGCTCTGCGGCCAGGTGCTGGCCAGCCTCAAGGCTTACCTGGACAGCTACCTCTACGAGAGCGTCACCGCGCCCGAGGTCTGGGACCGCCTGACCGCCGCGGGCGGCTATTGCGCTGCCCACAACCGCCAGCTGGAGGCCTTCAGCGACGGCCTGGCCGTGAGCCTGTTCTACCGCCACCTGCTGCGGCGCGACCTCAAGCTCCTGGCCCAGGCCGGGCCCGGGCTGGGCCAGCGCCTGCTGGGCCGCCTGCGGCGCGCGCCCAAGCCCGCTTTCTGCCCGGCCTGCCTGCACCAGGCCGAGGCCGAGGCCCAGGCGCTGCGCCTGCTGGCCCAGGCCCTGGAGGAGCCCGAGTTCTGGGCTGCCTGGAAGGCCCGCCCTGGCAGGCCCGGCGAGGGCCTGTGCCTGCCCCACTTGCGGGCGGTGCTGCCGCTCTTGGGCGCGCGCAAGGCCGAGCTCTTGGCGCTGGAGCAGGGGCGCCTGGAGGCTTTGGCGCTGGAGATGGACGAGTACGTGCGCAAGAGCGACCACGCTTGCAGCGAGAAGATGGGGGCGGAAGGCGACGCTTGGCGCCGCGCGCTCCAGGCCTACCGCGGCCTCTGCGGCTGAACCTGAGGGGAGGGGACGTGATCTCCAAAGACAGCTCGAACCCCATGCCGGGCGGCCCGCCCGCTGGCGCCGAAGACCTCGATTTCGTCAACCTGGTGCTGATGCTGGGCACCACCGCCAACATGGAGCTGGGCGAGAAGGGGCCCAAGGGAGCGCAGAAGGAGCGCGACCTGCCCCGCGCGCGCCAGCTGATCAACATGCTGATGGCGGTGATGCGCAAGTCCGAGGGCCGGCGCACCGAGCAGGAGGACCAGGTGCTGCGCCGGGTGACGCGCGACCTGCAGGAGAAGTATGTGAAGGCCTCGGGCCTGGACACCATGCAGCGGGTGGTCACCAACTGGGCGGCCTCAGCCTACCAGAAGAACCAGCGCTCGTGAGGCTGGCCGCGGCCCTCTGGCTGCTGCTGCTGCCCGGCTGGGCGCAGGCCGAGGCCGCGGCCGAGCCGCCCTCCCCGGCCTGCGCCGCCGCCCAGGCCAGCCTGGCCCTGGGCCACGCCCAGTCCGCGGCCGGCAGCTGGGCCGCTGCCCGCGCCGCCTACCTGAGCGCCACGGCCGAGTCCCCGGCCTGCACCGAAGCCCTCTACAGCCTGGGCCTGGCCTGCCGCAGCCTGCGGCTTTGGGATGAGGCCGCTTCAGCTTATGAGCGCCTGCTCAGGCTCTCCCCCGGCTTTGTGGACGCCTACTACAACCTGGGCCTGGCCCACGCCAATGCCGGGCGCTGGCTTGACGCCATCGATGCCTACCGCCTGGCCCTGGCCGGCTCGCCGGGCTTCGCCCAGGGCCACTGCGCCATGGCCATCGCCTGCCGCGAGGCCAAGCAGTTTGACGCCGCGCGCGCCTCGGCTGAGAGGGCCATCGAGCTGATGCCCGACTATGCCGGGGCCTGGAATGTGCTGGGCAACTTGCAGGTGGACCTGCACGACTATGACGCGGCGCTGGCCGCCTACCAGAAGGCCGTGGCGCTGAAGGCGGATTACGCCAATGCCTGGTACAACCTGGGCCTGGTGCAGCAGTGGTTCAACCGCCTGCCCGAGGCCCGGCGCGCCTGGCTCAGCGCCACGGACAGCAACCCGGCGCTGACCGATGCCTGGATAGCCCTGGCCTATTCGCACCGGCGCCAGCGCCATTGGGACAAGGCGCGCTATTACCTGGAGAAGGCCCTGGAGGGCGAGCCTGACAGCCTGGAGGCGCGCCGCGCCCTGGTGGGGGTGCTGAAGAGCCAGGGCCGGCTGGCTGAGGCCCGCGAGCAGCAGCGCCAGCTGGATGAGCATGCCCGGGCCCTGGACCTGGCCGCCAGCCCGCAGGCAGGCAGGAGCAGCGGGCTGGAGGACCTGGACCAGATGGGGGACAAGGATGCGCCCTGAGGCGCTCAAGCCCTGGATGCCGCTCTTGGCCCTGCTGGGCCTGATGGCGCTGCTGCGCCTGCCCAGCCTGGACCTGCCCTTGGACCGCGATGAGGGCGAGTACGCCACCCTGGCCCAGCAATGGGCGGCCCCTGGCCAATGCTTGCCCTATCGCGACCTCATGGAAGTCAAGCCTCCCCTGGCCCCGGCGCTCTATGCCCTGGCCTTCAAGCTGGCCGGCCCGGCCCGGGGGCCGCAACTGCTCAGCCTGCGCCTGCTGGACCTGGCCTGGCACCTGGCCTGCTTGTCGCTCCTCTACTGGCTGCTGCTGAGCTTGGCCGGGCCCTGGCCCGCGGCCCTGGGCAGCCTGCTGTGGGCCCTGGGCGCCTGCCATCCCCAGCTGCAGGGCTTCAGCGCCAACACCGAGTCCTGGGCCTGCCTGCCCCTGCTGGCTGCCCTCTGCCTGCTGCTGCCGCGGCCCGCGCCCTCGGCCCTGCGCCTGGCCCTGGCGGGCCTGGCCCTGGGCCTGGCCAGCTTGGCGCGCCAGCCCATGCTGGCTTTTTTGCCGGCCCTGGCCTGGGCCAGCGGCCCTGGCTGGCGCCGCTCTCTCAAGCCTGGCGCCTGGCTGCTGGCCGGCAGCCTGCTAGCCTGGGCCTTGTGCCTGGCGCTCTTCGCCCTGCAGGGCGGCTGGCCAGCCAGCGGGGCGCTCTTGCGCTGCGTGTGGGCTTACGGCGCCTCCTATGCCGCGCGGCCCTGGCCGCCGGCCCTGGCCCCGGCCTCCCGCGCCGGCCTGGCGCTGCTGTGGATCCTGGGCGGCTTGCTGCCCGCGGCCCTGGCTGGCGCCATCGCCACCCGCCCGGCTCAGCGCCGCGCGGCCCTGGCCCTGCTGCTGGCCGGCGCGCTGGCCTGCCTGCCGGGCGGCCATTTCTATCCCCATTACTTTTTGGTGCCGCTGCTGGCCCTGGCCCTGGCCGCGGGCCTGGGCTTTGGCGCCTTGCGCAAGGCCTGGCGCGCGCTGGCCGCGGCGGGCCTGCTCTTCTTTGGCGCCGGCTTCGCGCTGGCCTATGCCCCGCTCTGGCGCTCCCATGACGCGGCTGAAGCCAGCCTGGCGCTCTATCATGTGCCGGCCTTCAGCCAGGCCGCCCGGGCCGCGCAGGAGCTCCAGCAGCAGGACCCGCAGGCCGGCCGGCTGTGGATGTGGGGCTCTGAGCCTGAGCTCTACTTCTTGAGCGGCCGCCGGCCCGCCTGCCGCTTCCTCTACGCCTACCCCTTCACGGGCGAGGCCCCGGCCTGGCCCGGCGGCGAGCAAGAGCTGCTCGCTGCGCTGGATGACCCGGCGGTGAGCGCGGTGGCTGTCAGCCAGCCGCTGAGCCTGGCCGGCCCGGGCCTGGGGCCGCGGCTGGCAGGCCGGCTCAATGCCCGCTTCCCGCGCCAGGTGCAGGTGCCCGGCTTCACCCTGGGCTTCAAAGCCCCCTCTGCCAAGGTGCCATGAGCCGCGAGCGCCGCGAGAGCCTGCTCCTGCTTGCCGGGCTGCTGCTGGCCGCGCTGGCCGCGCGCCTGCCGCTGCTGCTGGCCGGGCCGGGCGTGGCATTTGACATGGAGAGCTACCGCCTGGTGGCCAAGGAGATGATGGCCGGGGCCCCGCTCTACAGCGACCCGGTGCTGAAGGTGCGCTATCCCTACCTGCCGCCCTGGGCCCTGGTCACCACGGCCATGGCCTGGCTCGCGCAGGCCACGGGCCTGCCGGACAGCTTCTGCCTGCGCCTGCCGGCCCTGCTGGGCGACTTAGGGCTTGTGGCCCTGCTCTTCCGCATCCTGCGGGGCCGCGAGGATGGGCAGGGCTTGACCTTGCCCGCGCTCGAGCGCCGCAGCACCTGGGCGGCCTTGGCCTATGCGGCCAGCCCCTTGGCGGTGATCATCAGCGCGGGCCATGGCCAGTTCGACAGCCTGCCCCTGCTCTGCGTGCTGCTGGCCGTGTCCAGCATGCAAAAGGGCGGGCAGCGCGGCGCGGCCCTCTGGCTGGGCGCGGCTATCGCGCTCAAGACCTGGCCGCTGGCCCTGCTGCCGGCCTTCCTCAAGCCTTTGCCCGGGGCCAAGCCCCGCGCGCGCTTCGCGCTCTGGGCATTGCTGCTGCCGCTGGCGATCAGCCTGCCCTGGCTGCTGGCCAGCCCGGGCGACATGGCCGCGCGGGTGCTGGGCTATGCCGGAGTGCGCTGCATCGGCCTCAACGAAGCCGTGCACGCCCTCTGCTACCTGCTGCGCTGGCCAGCCTGGGTGATGCGGGCGGCCCACGCCGGCCTCTCTGGCGCCCTGGCCGGCGGCTGGCTGGCGCTCAGCCTGCTCTACCTGTTCACGCCCTGGGAGCTGGCCCTGGAGGAGGCGCTGGCCCTGGCGGTGCTGCTGCTCTACGTGCTGAGCCCCAGCCTCTCCACGCAGTACCTGCTCTGGCTGCTGCCCCTGGCCCTGCTGCTGCCGGGCAGCCTGGCTTCGCGCCACCAGCTCTACTGCCTGCCGCTGCTGCTGCTCTTCTACACCATGTTCATGCCCGAGGCCTTCTTGAACGCCCGCTACCAGGGCCAGATGGCGCCCTCAGCCTGGTTCCTGCTGCCCTGGATCGCGCTCAACCTGGCCCTGTGGGGCTTCTTCGCCTTTGAGGCCTGGCGCCTGCTCAGGCGCGCACGCCGCCCCAACCCCCTGCCCGGGGCTTGACCGCCCCCTGAGGTGCCATGCGCCGCTCCAAGTTCTACCTGGTGCTGCTCTTGATGCTGCTGCTGGCCGCCAGCGGCGCCGCTGCCTACCCGGTGCCCTTTGAGGGCGGCCTTGAGCTCTTGCGCACCCTTGGCCTGCTGCTGGCCCTGGCCGCGGCCCTGCTCGGCAGCGGCCGCCGCCTGCTCTCGCTGGCGCATGTCTACACCATCAGCCTCAAGGAGGAGCTGGCCTTCTCCTTCGGCCTGGGCTGCCTGGCCTTCTTCATGATCTCGCAGCTGCTGGGCCTCGTCGGCTGGCTGCAGCCGCTGGTGGCCTACCTGCTGGTGGGCGGGGCCATCATCTCCTCCAGCGACCATCTGGAGCGCTTCGCCCACCTGCTCAGGCGCGGCTTTAGGCGGCCCTCCATGAGCGCCTTGGCCCAGGGGGAGCGGCCCGGCGGCGGCATGGACTGGATGCTGCAGGCGGTGATCGCGCTGACCGCCATCCCGGTGGCCCTGCTGGCCCTGGCCCCCATCACCCACTATGACAGCCTGGTCTACCACCTGGCCCTGCCCCAGGCCTGGGCCAAGAGCGGCCTAGCCCTGCCCATGCAGGGCAACCTCTTCACCTGGCTGCCCTGCGCCGGCGAGCACCTGACCACCCTCTGCCTGCTCTTGGATGGCCCCCGCCTGGCCAGCCTCTTCAACCTGCTGCTGGCCGCGGTGCTGGGCTTGGCGCTGTGGGATGCCAGCCTGCGCTCGCTGCCCAAGGCCCGGCCCTCCTTGGCCGCGGCGCTCTGCCTGAGCCAGCCCCTGCTGGCCCTGGGCTTCGGCGTCACCACCGGCGAGGGCCTGATGGCCCTGCTGCTCTTCCTCTCCTTCAACGCCTTCTTGCGCAGCCTGAGCGAGCGCAACCACCGCCTGCAGAGGTCCTGGGCCGGGCTCTGCGCTCTGCTAGCCGGCGCGGCGCTGGCGGCCAAGCCCACGGCCGGCCTGGGCGCCCTGGCGCTGGGCCTGCTCATGCTGTGGCGCCTGCGCCAAGAGGCCCCTTTGCGCAGCGCCCGGCTCTGGCTGGCGCTGGCCGGGCTGCTGCTGCTGCCCCTGCTGCCCTGGCTCATCCGCAACGCCGCGCTCACCGGCAACCCCATCTACCCCTTCGGCCTGCCCGGCCTGGGCAGCGCCCTGGCGCCGGCCTCGCCCGCCTACCATGCCTGCCTGCGCCAGTTCGGCTTCACTAGCGAGCCCTGGCTGCGCTGGGTGCGCCTGCCCGGGGCCCTCTTCTTCGAGCCCAGCCGCTTCGGCGCCGGCGGCGTGCTCTCGCCCATCTTTTTGGCTCTGCTGCCGGCCCTGCTGTGGGCGCCGCTCAGCCGCGAGATGCGCTACACCCTGGCCTTCCTGATCTTGGCCTTCGCGGCCTGGCTGGCCGGGCCCCAGGTGCTGCGCTACCTGGCCCAGGCCCTGCCCATGCTGGCCCTGCTGGCGGCCCACCTCTACACCGAGACCGTGGCCCTGGCCGCCTCGCGCACTTGGGAGGCGGTGATGGCCGCCGTGCTCTGCGCCGCGCTGCTGCTCTCCGCGGCCCAGACCGGGCTCATCGTGGTCAAGGATTTCGACCCCGCCCGGGTGGCCCTGGGCCTGCAGAGCCCCGAGGAGTACCTGGGGCAGCGGGTCAACTACCTGGACGTGGCCCGCTGGGCCGCGGGGCACATGGACGAGGGCGGCCGCCTGCTGGTGCTGGGCGACAGCCGCAGCGCCTACCTGCCGGGCCGGCCGCTGGCCGCCTCGGTGTTCGACCGCCACCCCTTCTCCAACTGGCTGGCGCGGGCCCAGAGCCCCGAAGAATTGGATCGCATCGTGCTGGGAAATGGGTTTAAATATGTGCTCGTCAACCAGCAGGAATGGGCCCGGGTGAACACCGGCAACGAGCCGCATTACCGCTATTGGGACGATGCCCGCGGCAAGGCCCTCTATGAGAGCTGGGCCCGCAGCTACCTGGTGCTGCGGCGCCAGGAGAATGGCGCCGCGCTGTTCCGCGTGCGCCTGCTGCCCGGCCCCCCGGCCGCGGCCGAGCCTGGAGCCTGATGCAGAACCTGGTCCCTTACCTCTCGGTCTTCGCCCTGGCCCTGGCGCTCTGCGCGGGGCTCACGCCGCTGGCCATGCGCCTGGCGCGCGCGCTGGGGGTGATGGACCGCCCCAACACGCCGCTCAAGGTGCAGCGCCAGCCGGTGCCCTACCTGGGCGGCGTGGCCATGTTCCTGGCCTTTGCCCTGGCCCTGGCCTTTGCCAAGCTGCGCTTCTTCCCGCATCCCTCGGGGCTGTGGCCGGCCTTCTTGGATGTCTTCCGCGGCATCTATGCCATCCTGGCCGGCGCCTTCTTCAGCCTGGTCCTGGGCCTGGTGGATGACGCGCGGGTCTTGAGCCCCAAGGCCAAGGCCGCCGGCCAGGCGCTCATCGCCCTGCTGCTGGTGGTGCTGGGCCTGCGGGTGCGCTTTGTGCACGAGGCCTGGCTCTCGGCCCTGCTGACGGTGTTCTGGGTGGTGGCCATCAGCAACGCGGTCAACTTCGTTGACATCATGGACGGCCTGGCCGCGGGCGTGGGCGGGCTGGCCAGCCTGGGCTTCTTCATCTTCTCGGTGCATGCCGGCCGCGTGGACGACAGCATCGCGTCGCTGGCGCTGGCCGGGGCCTGCGCCGGCTTCCTCATCTTCAACTTTGACCCGGCCAGGGTCTACATGGGCGACGCGGGCTCGCTCTTCTTGGGCTTCACGCTCTCGGCCATCGCGCTCAACGAGAACTACAGCCACCAGAACCAGCTGGCGGTCTTCTCGCCCTTCTTGCTGCTGGCCCTGCCCATCTTCGACCTGGCGCTGATGACCTTCATCCGCACCCGCAAGGGCATCCCGCCCTGGAAGGGCAGCCCGGACCACATCCCCCTGCGCCTCAAGGCGCTGGGCCTGGGCAAGCGCCAGGTGGTGCTCTCCCTCTACGGCGCGACCGCCCTCTTGGGCGCGGCGGCCTACCTGGCCAGCTTTTTGAAGGACAGCGACGCCCTGCTGGTGTGGGGGGCCCTGGGCCTGGGCGCCTTCTTCTTGGGCGCCTGGCTGGTGGGCATCCCCATGCCGCACGACCCCAAGCCCGGGCCTGGGCCCAAGCCTGGATCCCCCGCAGCCTAGCGGGCACTCGGAGTGACAGATGCTGGAGATACGCTTCCCCTCCGCCCTGGCCATGGACCAGCTGGCGCTGGTGGCCGATGGCTTGCAGCCCGCGCTGGGGGTGCCGGTCAACAAGAAGGTGGTGATCGACTTGACCGACCTTCAGCGCGTCAGCGCCTTTGGCATCGCCGCGCTGGGCGCCCGGCTCATCTGGCTCATCCGCACCCGGCGCATGCCCTCGGGCAGCACCATCCGCCGGCCTGAGAGCAACCGGGTGGGCAATGATTTGCTCCGCATGGGGCTCTACCAGCTCATCCAGGAGGGCAGCGACAAGGTCTACCGCGGCAACAACCCCTTGAGCCGGCCGCAGGAGCTGTGGCTGGTGGACCGCCAGGAGGACCTGGCCGAGGCCATCCGCCGCCTCATCGCCCTGCTGCGCCTGGTGCTGCCGGCCAGCGAGGAGAACTTCGGCAAGGTGGCCATGATGATGCAGGCCCTGGGCGACAATGTCTTCATGCATTCGGCCGGCAGCAGCGCCATGCTCTGCGCCCAGGCCTTCCCCAAGAGCGGCATCGTGGAATTCGCGGTGGCAGACACCGGCTGCGGGCTCAAGAGCTCGCTCAAGCCCGCGCCCAAGGATGATGCCCAGGCCCTGCAGCAGGCCCTGAGCGGCTCCGCCGCGGGCAGCGAAAAGGTCAGCAGCCTTGCCGCCCTGGCCGCCACTGCCAAGCTCAACAAGGGCGAGATGGCTGTGATCTCAGGCACCGCCACCTGGGCCTACCGCGCCGGGGCCACCCAGTCCGGCAGCTGCAAGAGCTTCCCCGGCACCGTGGTGGGCCTGCGCCTGCCCCTGTTCTACGACCCTGAGGCTGAGCCGGCCGAGCCTGAAGCCAAGGGCGCCAACAAGGGCGCCAAGAAGTGAGCCGGGCCTCCCGACTCCCGGTGGTCATCCTGGGGGCCGGCCTGGCCGGGCTCGCGGCCGCGCGCCAGCTGCGCCTGAGCCGCAGGCCCTATTTCCTCTTTGAGCGCGAAGCGCGCGTGGGCGGGCTCTGCCGCAGCGAGAAGGTGGCGGGCTTCACCTTTGACTACACCGGGCACCTGCTGCACCTGGCGCGGCCCGAGAGCCGAGCGCTCATCCTGGGCGAGCTCAAGCTCAAGAACGCCTTCAACCTCATCCAACGCCGCTCCTTCATCCATTCCCACGGCGTGTACACGCGCTACCCCTTTCAGGCCAACACTTACGGGCTGCCCAGCGAGGTGGTGCTGGAATGCCTGGAAGGCTTTGTCAATGCGCGGCTTGAAGAGGCCAAGAAGAAGCCCGCCTCCGCTAAAGCTTCGGCGGGGCGGACGATCCAGCCTTCTTTCGAAGACTGGATCGTCCGGACATTTGGCCTGGGCATCGCCAAGCATTTCATGCGGCCCTACAACACCAAGCTCTGGGGCGTGCCGCCCTCGGCGATGACCACGGATTGGATGGGCCGCTTCATCCCTACCCCGGGCCTGCGCGACGTGCTCTTGGGCGCGCTCAAGGACCGCGGCGAGGCCGTGGGCTACAATGCCCAGTTCCTCTACCCCAAGCAGGGCGGCATCGAGACCCTGGTCAAGGCCTTTGCCCGAGATGCCGATGCGCGCTGCGGCCTGGCCGCCACCTCGGTGGACCTCAAGCGCTGCGAGGTGGGCCTGAGCAACGGCCAGCGGGTGCGGGCCAGCCGCATCATCAGCACCCTGCCCCTGCCCCGCCTGCTCAGCCTCTGCGCCGGCCTGCCGCCGGCCGTGGCCCGCGCCAAGCGCCGCCTGCGCGCCAGCTCGGTCTTCAACGTCAACTTTGGGCTCAAGGGCCGCAACGTCAGCGACAAGCACTGGGTCTATGTGCCTGAGGAGCGCTTCCCCTTCTACCGGGTTGGCTTCTGCCACAACTTTGCGCCAGCCAACGCGCCCAAGGGCGGCAGCAGCCTGTATGCCGAGATCAGCTACTCGCGCGAGCGGCCGCTGGACAAGGCCAAGGCGCCCGAGGCCGTGCGGCGCGGGCTCATGGACATGGGCATCCTCAAGGCCACAGACAAGATCAGCGCCCGCTTCATCGCCGACATCCCCGATGCCTACGTGGTCTATGACAGCCACCGAAGCCAAGCGCTCAACACCATCCACGGCTTCCTCAATGAGAACCAGGTCATCAGCACCGGCCGCTGGGGAGCCTGGGAATATGGCAGCATGGAAGACGCCATCTGGCAGGGCGTGCAAGCGGCCAAAGCTTAAGAAGGGAGATGGGCTTCATCATCTGGCTCATCTTCAAGAAAGACAAAGAGTAGCTGTCCCTTATAAATCCAATGAAATAGCCTGCATTTTCATGCAGGCTATTTTTTTTATCTCTTTGCTTGACAAATTTCGCTTTATCCATATAATCACTACAATCTTACTAGACATGTCCGGCGTTAGCTTGTTTGTAGCTGGCAGAGTCGCCCTTTTATGTGTAATATACTCTATCAGTTGGGTAGGGTTAATAAACATAAGGGGAGACCATGCGACTCACATACAAGGGCGACTACAGCATCAAGATCATCCTGGAGCTGGCCATGCACCATGGCAAGGGCGTGATGACCATCCAGGAGCTCTCGCAAAAGGGTGATGTGCCCATCAAGTTCCTGGAGCAGGTGCTCTTGGACCTGAAGCGGGGCGGCTTTGTGGAGAGCAAGCGCGGCAAGAAGGGCGGCTATGAGCTGGCCAAGCGGCCGGACCAGATCAGGCTGGGCGAGATCGTCCGCTACATCGACGGGCCCACCGAGCCCATCGCCTGCGTCAGCGACCGCTACAAGGGCTGCAAAGAGGCTGACCGCTGCGTGCTGCGCGGCATCTGGCAGCGGGTGGACGGCGCCATCAGCGGCATCATCGACAACATCACCTTTGAAGACCTGGCCCAGCAGTCGCAGCGCCAGCGCCTGGCCAACGATTACAGCATCTGACCTTTGAGGAGGAGACCCATGCCCATCGCAGAATCCATCACCGAGCTGGTCGGCAACACGCCGCTCCTGCGGCTCAAGCGCGTGGCCCCCGGGCTGGAGGCCGAGATCCTCTACAAGCTGGAGTACTTCAACCCGCTCTCCAGCGTCAAGGACCGCATCGGCCTGGCCATGATCGAGGACGCCGAGAAGCGGGGCGTGCTGAAGCCGGGCGGCCAGATCATCGAGCCCACCAGCGGCAACACCGGCCTGGGCCTGGCCTTTGTGGCCGCGGCCAAGGGCTACAAGATAACCCTGGTGATGCCCGAGACCATGAGCATCGAGCGCCGCAAGCTGCTCAAGGCCCTGGGCGCCGATCTGGTGCTGACCCCGGGCGAGAAGGGCATGAGCGGCGCGGTGGCCAAGGCCGAAGAGCTGGGCAAGGCCAGCCCCGGCGCCTGGATCCCCCAGCAGTTCAACAACCCGGCCAACCTTGATGTCCACTACCGCACCACGGGCCCTGAGATCTGGGAAGCCACGGGCGGCAAGGTGGACATCCTGGTGGCCGGGGTGGGCACCGGCGGCAGCCTGGTGGGCATCGCCAAGTTCCTCAAGCAGAAGAACCCGGCCCTCAAGGCCATCGCCGTGGAGCCCGAGGCCAGCCCGGTGCTCAGCGGCGGCAAGCCCGGGCCGCACAAGATCCAGGGCATCGGCGCCGGCTTCGTGCCCGGCATCTACGACCCCAAGCTGGTGGACGAGGTCATCACCATCAAGCATGAGGACGCCGGGGCCACGGCCCGCGAGCTGGCCCGCAAGGAGGGCGTGCTGGTGGGCATCTCCGCCGGCGGCAATGTGTGGGCCAGCATCCAGGTGGCCCGCCGGCCCGAGAACAAGGGCAAGACCATCGTCACCATCGCCTGCGACACGGGCGAGCGCTACCTTTCCACCTGGCTGTGGGAAGAGGCATAAGCGCGGGCCTTTCCCGCGCCGAGAAAGTGCAAGGCCCCGCCCCCGGGGTCCGGGGGAGCTGATCGTCCTTCCTACTCAACAGGAGGAGCACCATGCCGGAATTCGAGCTCAAGAGCGCCAAGTTCGACACCCTCGCCATCCATGGCGGCAACACCATCGATGCCACCCGCTCCCGCGCCCTGCCCATCCACCGCACGGCCGCCTTTGTCTTCAACAGCGCCGAGCAGGCCGCCAACCTCTTTGGCTTGAGGGAGCTGGGCAACATCTACACCCGGCTCACCAACCCCACCAATGACGCGCTGGAGCAGCGCCTGGCCGCCCTGGAAGGCGGCGCCGCGGCCCTGGCCGTGGCCAGCGGCACCTCGGCCATCTTCTACGCCATCATCAACATCGCCCGCAGCGGCGACGAGATCGTGTCCGCCGACAACCTCTACGGCGGCAGCTACACCCAGTTCCATGACATCCTGCCCAACTTCGGCATCACCACCCGCTTCGTCAATCCCCTGAAGCCCGAGAACTTCGAGAAGGCCATCAATGCCAAGACCCGGGCGCTCTTCGTCGAGACCATCGGCAACCCGGCCCTGGACGTGGCCGACATCCCGGCCATCGCGGCCATCGCCCACAAGCACAGCCTGCCCTTGATCGTGGACAACACCTTCGCCACCCCCTACCTGGCCCGGCCCATCGAGCAGGGCGCGGACGTGGTGGTGGAGTCGCTGACCAAGTGGATCGGCGGCCACGGCACCTTCATCGGCGGCGCCATCATCGATTCCGGCAAGTTCAACTGGAAGGACCCCAAGTTCGCGCTCTACAACGAGCCGGAGGCCAGCTACCATGGCCTGCGCTACGCGCATGACTTGGGCCCGCTCTCGCCGCTGGCCTTCATCCTGCGCGCCCGCACCGTGCCCCTGCGCAACCTGGGTGCGGCCCTGGCCCCGGACAACGCCTGGCTGGCCCTGCAGGGCCTGGAGACCCTGAGCCTGCGCCTGGACCGCCACAGCACCAACGCCCTCAAGGTGGCCGAGCACCTCAAGCGCCACGCCAAGGTCTCGTGGGTGCGCTACCCCGGCCTGGCCGACGACCCCACCCATGCGGTGGCCAAGAAGGTGCTCACTGGCGGCTTCGGCGGCACCGTGGTCTTCGGCATCAAGGGCGGCAAGGAGAGCGGCCAGAAGTTCATCGACAGCCTCAAGCTCTTCAGCCACCTGGCCAATGTGGGCGACGCCAAGAGCCTGGCCATCCACCCCGCCACCACCACCCACAGCCAGCTCAACGAGCAGCAGCAGAAGGAGGGCGGCATCACGCCTGACTTGGTACGCCTGTCCGTGGGCATCGAATCCATCGACGACATCCTGCAAGACCTGGATTCGGCGCTGGGCAAGGCATAAGCAGCAGGGGCAGCGAGCAGCAGAAGCGCGAGCAGGCCAGGAGGGGCCGCCGGGAGCCGGCCCTTCCTGGCCTTGCCCGTTTTAAGGGCTGCGCTGCGGGCTTTGGATAAGGCCGCCTCTGGGGTATAATCCTGGGATAGTTCCCCACTCATCGGGACGCCATGACACAAGACAACAGAGCATCCGTCGGCGTGGTCCAGGCCCGCTCGCTCACGCTGGAGCAGGCCCTGGAGCTGGATTGCGGAGAGAGCCTGGGCCCCATCACCGTGGCCTACGAGACCTACGGCCGCCTGCGGGGCCGGGGCGACAATGCCGTGCTCATCTGCCACGCCCTCTCGGGCAGCGCCCACGCCGCCGGCTTCCACGGCGAGCTGGGCCATTCGCCGGGCTGGTGGGAAGACGCCATCGGGCCGGGCAAGGCCTTTGACACCGACAAGTATTTCATCATCTGCAGCAATGTGCTGGGCGGCTGCTCAGGCACCACCGGACCGGCCAGCCTCAACCCCGCCACGGGCAAGCCCTTTGGCATCGCTTTCCCGGTGGTGACCATCGGCGACATGGTGCAGGTGCAGAGGGCCCTGCTGGCCGCCCTGGGCCTGGACCATCTGCTGGCCGTGGCCGGCGGCAGCCTGGGCGGCATGCAGGCCCTGGAATGGGCCCTGCGCTACCCTGGCTTCGCCAAGAGCGCGCTGGTGATCGCCAGCACCCCGCGCCTCTCGGCCCAGAGCATCGCCTTCAACGCGGTGGGCCGCAACAGCATCTTGAGCGACGAGCACTTCGCGGGCGGCGACTACTACGGCAAGGAGATCCCGGCCACCGGCCTGGCCATCGCCCGCATGATAGGCCACATCACCTACCTGAGCGATGAGGCCATGCACGCCAAGTTCGGCCGGGCCCTCAAGGGCCGCGGCGAGTTCAGCTACGGCTTCGGCCAGGAGTTCTCGGTGGAGACCTACCTGGACCACCAGGGCAGCAAGTTCGTGGAGCGCTTTGACGCCAACAGCTACCTGCTGATGACCAAGGCCATGGACTACTTTGACGCGGCCCAGTCCTGGGGCAGCGGCAGCCTGGCCCAGGCCCTGCAACGGGTGGCCGCGCGCGTGCTGGTCTTGAGCTTCTCCTCAGACTGGCTCTTCCCGCCCTACCAGAGCCTGGAGCTGGTGGACGCCCTGCTCTCCTGCCACAAGGATGTCACCTACCTGCAAGTCGAGAGCCAGGCCGGGCACGACGCCTTCCTGCTGGAGGTGGACGCGGTGGCCGCCATCCTGGGCCGCTTTCTGGCCGCCACGGCGCGCAAGGAGGGAGCATGAGCCGCCTCACCAGCGGCCTGGCCGAGCACAGCGACCTGGCTGCCATGATCGAATGGATAGAGCCCGGCAGCCGGGTGCTGGACCTGGGCTGCGGGGACGGCAGCCTCTTGGAGCAGCTCATCCGGCTCAAGGGCGTGCGGGGCATGGGCGTGGACATCGACCAGGCCCACCTGCTCCATTGCCTGGAGAAGGGCCTGCCCGTGGTGCAGCGCGACCTGAACGGGGGGCTCTCGGCCTTCGGGGACCAGTCCTACGACACCGTGATCGTCAGCCAGACCATCCATCAGGTGCGCTACCCGGACAAGCTGGTGGACGAGGTGCTGCGGGTGGGCCGGCGCGCGGTGGTCAGCTTCCCGAACTTTGGCCACTGGGCCCTGCGCCTTGAGCTGCTGCTCAAGGGCCGCACGCCCAAGAACGAGCTGCTGCCCTATGAGTGGTGGCAGACGCCCAACATCCATTTCTTCACCCTTGAGGATTTCAAGGGCTTCTGCGCGGCGCGCCAGGTGCGCATCCTCAAGTGCCACCATCTCTGGGATGGCCAGGTGCGCGAGCGCCTGCCCTTCGCCAACCTGCTGAGCCAGGGCAGCGTGGTGCTGCTGGGCCGCTGAAGGGCGCATGCGGAAATTCAAAATAGCCATCATCGTCACGCGCATGGACTTGGGCGGCGCCCAGCAAGTGGCCCTGGAGGTCGCGGCGCGGCTGGACCCGGAGCGCTTTGACGCGCGCCTCATCGCCGGGGAGGGCGGCCTGCTGTGGGATGAGGCCCGCGCCCGCCTGGGCGGGCGGGCCCTGGCCTGGCCCAGCCTGGTGCATCCCATCGCGCCCTGGCAGGACCTGAAGGCCGTGCTGGGCCTGGCGTGGATGCTCAACCGCGGCGACTTTGACCTGGTGCACACCCACAGCAGCAAGGCCGGGCTGGTGGGCCGCCTGGCCGCCTTCCTGGCCGGGGTGCCCTGCGTGGCCCACACCGCGCACGGCTGGTCCTTCAATGACAGCCAGCCCGCCCTGGCGCGCCGGGCCTATGCCCTGCTGGAGCGCGGGCTCGCGCTCGGCACCCAGGCGCTGGTGGCAGTGGCTGAGTCCGTGCGCGACAAGGGGCTGCTGATGGGCATAGGCCGGCCCAGCCAGTACCGCGTGATCCGCGCGGCCGTGGACCTGGGGGCCTGGAGCCTGCCCAGGCTCAGCCCAGAGGAGCGCGCCGGTCGCCTGCGGGGCCTGGGCCTGCCCCGCGATGCCAAGCTGGTGGCCACCTTGGCCAATCTGAAGCCGCAGAAGGACCCGGCCTGCTTCGTGGCCACGGCCGCGGCAGCGCTCAAGGCCTGGCCCGGGCCCGAGCCCCTGCATTTCATCTACATCGGCGGCGGGCCGCTGCTGGAGGCATGCCAGGCCCAGGCCGCGAGCCTGGGCATCGCCGAGCGCGTGCACTTCCTCGGCTGGCGCCAGGATGCCGCGGGCCTGCTGGCCTGCGCCGATGCCTTTTTGCTCACCAGCCGCTTCGAGGGCCTGCCCTGCGTCTTTGCCCAGGCCATGTCCCTGGGCCTGCCCGTGGTGGCCACGGATGTGGATGGCGCCCCTGAGATCGTGCGCGAGGGCAAGACCGGCTACCTCTGCACCCCTGGCGACAGCCAGGCCCTGAGCCAGCGCCTGCTCAAGCTCTTGCAAGACCCGGCCCTGGCCCAGCGCCTGGGCCAGGCCGGCCGCGAGAGCCTGGGCCCTGAATGGGGCCTAGCCGATATGGCCCAGCGCCACGCCGAGCTGTATCAAGAGCTGCTGACCCCCCTGGCTTGAGGCCCCATGAAGCTGCTGGTGCTCTGCCCCATCCTGCCCCACGCGCCCGTGGACGGCGACCGCATGCGGGCCTGGCATTGGCTGCGCCTGCTCAAGGCGCGCGGCCACCAACTGGGCCTGGCCTGCTTTGTGCGCTCGCGCGCCGAGCTGGATCCCAAGCGCACCGCGGCTTTGCGCGGCCTGCTCAGCGAAGGCCTGCATCCCGTGGTGCTGCCGGGCTGGCGCATCAAGGCCAATGCCGCCCGCGCCTTCTTCGGCCGCGAGCCCTTCAATGTGGCGGCCTATTCCAGCCCGGCCATGCGTCGCCTGGCCCAGGGCCTGGCGGCTTCGCGGGGCTTTGAGGCCGTGCTGGCCTACCGCCTGCGCATGGCGCCCTACGCCCTGGGCCTGGGCCTGCCCGCGGCCCTGGACTATTGCGATGCCATGTCCGCCTACGCCCTGCAGCGCTACGAGCAGGCCAGCCCCGGCAGCCTGGCCCAGGCCTACTGGGGCGTGGAGCAGGGCCGCCTGATGGGCTATGAGGCCTCGCTGGCCGGCCGCTTTGGCGCCAGCTTCACCAACGGGGAGGGCGACCGCCGCTACCTGGCCAGCCTGCAGGCGGGAGGGCCGGGGCTCTCCTCTCTTCCCAACGGCGTGGACTTCGACTATCATCACCCAGATGAGGCCCAGCCCCGCGACCCGCTGGCGGTCTGCTTTGTGGGCCAGCTGGGCTATGCGCCCAACTGGCAGGCCGCGCTCGAGTTCGGCCAGGCCTCGCTGCCCCGGGTGCGCCGCGCCCTGCCTGGCGCGCACCTCTTCCTTGTCGGCGGCGGGGCCCCCAAGGCCCTGGCCCCGGTGCTGGAGGACAGGGCCGTGCTGGCCCCCGGCTTTGTGCCGGATGTGCGGCCCTGGGTGCAGCGCTCGGCCGTGGCCCTGTGCACGGTGCGCACGGCCACCGGCATCCAGAACAAGCTCTTGGAGGCCATGGCCCTGGGCACCCCGGTGGTGGCCAGCCCGCTGGCGGCGCGGGCGGTGGGCGCCGAGGACGGCAGGCACCTGCTGGCCGCGGACGGCCCCCAGGCCGTGGCCGAGGCCGTGATCCGGCTGCTCAAGGACCCGGGCCTGGGCCGCTCGCTGGCCGCCGAGGCCCTGGGCTTTGTGCGGCAGGGCTATGATTGGGATAAAAGCGGGGCCCTGCTGGACGCGGGCCTGCGATCGCTCAAGGGAGTGTGATGCGCAAGAGCTCTTTGCCCCTGCTGGGCCTGGCGCTGGCGCTGGGCCTGGCAGGCCTGGCCCTGCAGCCGGGCTGCATCAAGCGCGACCTGATGGCCGGCGAGAAGCCCGGGCCCGAGGGCGCGGCCCAGCCGGCCAGCGCCACGGCCCAGGCGGATGTGGTGGTGACGGCCACCCCCGAGCCCACCCGCACGGTGGGCGACACCTTCTACGCCCGCGGCGACTTCCGCCATGCCATCGCCTATCTGCGCGAAGAGGTGAAGAAGGACCCGGGCAACGCCCACCTCTGGCGGCACTTGGGCTCGGCCTATGGCCAGTTCGAGGACTACAACAACGCCATCTACTGCTATAAGCGCACCCTGGCGCTCAACCCCACGGACCTGAAGACCTTCTACAACCTCTCGCTGGTCTATGACTTCAAGGGCGCGCTGCCGGACGCCGAGCAGATCGCCACCAAGGGCCTGGCCATGGACGGCAAGGACGCCGAGCTGCACGCCAGCCTGGGCAACATCCTGGCCGACGAGGACAAGGACGACAAGGCCATGGAGCACTACAAGGCCGCGCTGGAGCTCAAGCCCCGCGACGCCGTGACCCGCTTCAACAAGGGGGCCCTGCACTTCAAGCGCCGCGAGTTCAAGGAGGCTGAGGTGGAGTACCGGGCCGTGCTGACGCTCTCGCCCAAGGACATGGAGGCGGCCGAGAACCTCTCGGCCATCTACATCCTCGAGAACCGCCTGCCCGATGCCGAGAAGCTCAACCGCTGGGTGGTGCAGAACGCGCCCAAGAACGAGGACACGCTGGAGAACGCCTATTTCAACCTGGGGATCATCCTCGACCGCGAGGAGAAGATCAGCCAGGCCCTGGACATGTACAAGCTGGCCCTGCAGGTGGCGCCCTGGGACGCCGCCGCCTATGTCAACGCGGCGGTCATCCTGGAGCGCCTGAGCCGCACCGGCGAGGCTCTGAGCTATTGGGAGAAGTACTGCCGCCTCTTCCCGGCCAGCAAGCGCCAGGCCGAGATCACCAAGCGCATCAAGCTCTTGAAGAAGATGGTGGATGACGAGTCCGCCAGCGGGGCCAAGCCCAAGCCCCTGCCTACCCCCCGCGACTAAGAGGGAACCATGCCTGAGAACAAGGATGATGACATGAAGGTGGTTGGCGTAGGAGTGGTTCAGGAGGCCGGGCGCTACCTGATCACCCAGCGCCGCTTTGAGGACCGCTTGGGCGGGGTCTGGGAGTTCCCGGGCGGCAAGATCAAGCCCGGCGAGAGCGATGAGGACTGCGTGAGCCGCGAGCTGATGGAGGAGCTGGGCATCGAGGTCTCGGTGGGCGAGCACCTGGACACCATCCGCTACAGCTACCCGGACCGCAAGCTGGAGCTGCGCTTCTACCGCTGCGTGCTGGCCAAGGGCAGCCCGGCGCCCAAGGCCATCGACGTGCAGGACCTGCGCTGGGTGCGGCCCGAGGAGCTCATCTACTTCCAGTTCCCCAAGGCTGACCGCGAGATCGTGGCCCGCTTGGCCAAGGCGGCCAGCGGAAACTGAGGCGAGCATGGCCGAGCCCTGGGCACCCAAGGTCTTCACGGTCGCGGAGGCGGATGCGCTGCTGCCCCAGGTGGCCGCGCGGGTGGCCCGGCTCAAGGCCCTGCGCCAGGGCATCGTGGGCCTGCAGGCGCGTGTGGACATCGAGGAGCTGGCCGGCGGGCCGGCCAGCCAGGCCCAGGGCGCGGTGCAGAGCCTGCTGGCTGAGATCAACAGCCAGAGCCGCGAATTCCACGCTGAGCGCGCGGCCCTGCATGAGCTGGGCTGCGAGCTGAAGGACCTGGCGCGCGGCCTGGTCGATTTTCTCTCCGAGCGCGACGGCCGCCTGGTCTGCCTCTGCTGGATGGAGGGCGAGGAGCGCATCGCGCACTGGCATGACCTTGATGAAGGCTTCGCAGGCCGCCGGCCCCTTTGACCGGCCCCACCGTCCCCAGCTAGGAGGTCCGCATGGGAACCCCAATCCGCTTTCTGCGACCCCTGTACCTGGAGGCGGCGCGCAAGGCCCTGCGCGAGGGCCGCGGCGCCGAGGCTGAGGAGCTGCTGCTGGCCAGCCTGGCTGAGGGCCCGGCTGAGGGCGATGCCGGGGCCCAGGCCGAGCCGCACCGCCTGCTGCTGGGGCTGTACCAGCGCCAGGGCAAGTGGCCCCAGGCCGAGGCCGCGGCCCGCGAGGCCCTGGCCATCCTGGCGCCGGCCTGGACCCTGGAGAGCCCGGACGTGATGGACCTGGTGGGCGAGCTGGCCGAGGCCCTGCGCCAGCAGAAGCGCGCCGCCCTGGCGCGCCCGCTCTTTGAGCAGGTGCTGGCCTTCCATGAGCGCCGCGTGGGCAGCGAGCACCTGGAGCTGGTGCCGGCCCTGCGCCAGATGTCCGACCTCTGCCTGGCCCAGAAGGACGCCGTGGGAGCCCGCGCCTACGCCCGCCGCGCCCTCGACATCCAAGAGAAGGTGCTGGGCACGCACCACATCGAGCTGGCCGCCACCGCCCGCCGGGTGGCCGACCTCTGTGAGCTCTGCGGCCGCATGGAAGAGGCCGAGGGCCTGCTCAAGTGGGTGGTGGCCATCCGCGAGAAGGCCTTGGGCCAGGCCACCCCCGCGGTGGCCGAGGCCCTGGAGGCCCTGGCCGCGCACTACAGCTTGCGCGAGAAGTGGCCCGAGGCCGAAGCCGCGCTGCAGCAGGCGCTCGCCATCCAGGAGAAGCAGCAGGGCCCCGAGAGCGCCGCGGCGCTCAGCCTGCTGGAGGACCTGGCCAACCTGCACGATGCCCGCGGCGATGATGCCGGCGCCGAGGCCCTGCGCGAGCGGCTGCATGCCCTGCGCAAGGCGGCCAAAAAGGGCAAGAAGGGCCAGTGAGGGCCAGGCCCCATGCTGCGCTGAACGGCCTGATGCTGCTCGGCATGCTGGCCCTGCTGGTGCTGCGCGCGCCGCAGCTGCTGGCCAGCCTGAATGCGGACTCCTATTACATGGAATGCCTTTGGCGGGACTTGGCGCTAAGCCATGTCCCGCTTTCTTATTGGTGCCTGCCGCCAGCGCCCAGCCTCTTCCCGGACCTGCCCTTGTATGGGCTCTGCCGCCTGGTGGGCCAAGGCCCGGGCCCGGCTTATGCGCTCTACTCCATCTTCAGCACCCTGCTGCTGACAGGCTCCTTCTACCTGCTGGCGCGCCAGCTTCCCGGCGCCCGGCGCCATGCTTTGCGCATCTCGCTGGCCGCCAGCCTGGGCCTGCTGCTGATCATCCCCTTGGGCAGCCCCATCCCCGCGCTGTTCCAGCCAGCCTTTCACGCCTCTTCGCTCATCCTCGGCTTGGTGATGCTGGCCCTGGCCCTGGCCAGCGCGCGCGCCAAGCTGGCCTGGGGCTGGATGGCGCTGGGCTGGGCCCTGGCCCTGCTGGGCAGCTTCTCGGACCTGGCGCTGGCAGCGCTCTTCATCCTGCCCTTGGCCCTGGCCAGCATCATCAGCCGCATCACAAAGGCCAAAGCGCGCCTGCCCTTGGTTTTTCCTTTAGGCGCTGGCCTGGCATCGCTCGCAGGCGCAGGATGCCTTGCCCTGGTGAGGCTCAGGATCCTCACGCCCTTCCATGCCCAGCGGGTGATGGGCTTGTGGGAGCTGCCGAGGCCCTTGGCCCAAATCGCGATCACAAGCCGCGACCTGCTGGCAATAGCCCGGGCGCAGCCAGCGCTGGCGCTTGTCGCTCTCGCTTGGCTGCTGCTGGCGCTGCTGCGCTGGCGCAAGGCCCGCGGCAGGGCCGGCCGATCGCGCTGGCAGGTGGCGGGCTTCTTCATGCTGTGCCTGGGCCTGGACCTTGTCCTGCCCTTTTTCTCAGCCAACAGCGCGGATGCGCGCTACCTGCTCCCGTTGCTGGCCGTCCCCCTGTTCCTGCTCGCCTGCTATCCGCCGCCGCTGCCCAGGCTCAAGGCCTGGCTGTGGGCTTTGGCCGCCTGCCTGTTCCTCAGCGAGGCAGGCCTGGCTTGGCAGGCCCTGCCTGCCTGGAGCAGCGCCTTTGAGCTCAAGGCGCCAGAAGAGCAGGCCTGGCTGGAAAGCCTGGTGCAGCGCTACGGCCTGCACCATGGCTATTGCGGCTACTGGCAGGAGAAGCCGCTGCGCGTCTGCAGCCAGGGCCGGCTGCAGCTGGCAGCCCTGGACTGGTCCAGCAGCCCGGCCTGCCCCTTGGTGCCGCTCTTCCTCATCTGCAACAATGCCTGGCATCGCGGGCCAGGCATCGATGACTTCCCCTGCTACGACTATGTGCTGGCCGATGGCCTGGACCCTGCCCGGCTGCGCGCCACCTTTGGCGAGCCCGCCGTGGTGGAGAGCTGGGGAGCGCATCAAGCCTGGGTCTACAACCGGCCCCAGGACATCATCTGCCGCAATTTCCTGCGCAAGTTCCTGAGCCAGGAAGGCCCTGGCCCCACGGCCCTGGTAGCGCAGGGCATGGAGCCTCTCAGCGCTGCCTCGGCGCGCTCGCTCTTGAGCATGCAGGTGCAGCCCGGCTCCGATGCCTTTGTGCAGTTCGACCCGCCGGCGCAGGCCCAAGTGCTGGAGCTGTGGGGCTGGTCGCAGGACAGCTGGGACCTGCAGCTGATGGGCAGCCAGGGCAAGCTCCTGCAGAGGCTCCATCTCTCAAGCCAGGGCGGCTCTGCGCCAGCCATCTGGTACGCCCCTGTCAGGTCGCGCGAGCCCATCTATGCGGTGCGCCTGCTGCCGCGCCAGGCAGCTGGCTTCAGGGGCTTGCTGGCTTATCCCGATGCTGGCGGGTCTGGCCCGGGTTTGTAAGCTGTCGGATTCCATGGCACAAAAAAAAGCCCCCTCCATTTGGAGGGGGCTTTTGCATTTCGTGCTTTGTTTCAATCCTTCAGCAGCTCCACCACAGCCGCATGGCCGCCGCGCAGGGCCAGGTCCAAGGGGGTCAGCCCGTCCTTGTCGCGGATGCGCTTGGGCGCGCCGCGCTTGAGCAGCAAAGCCGCGGCATCGGCGTGTCCGAAGAGCGCTGCCAGGTGCAGGGCCGAGCGGCCGTCGGCATTGGCGGCCATGGCCAGCATGGGGTCGGCCTTGAGCAGCTGCTCCAGGCGCCAGGCCTGGCCCAAGGTGGCGGCCTCAAAGAGGTCCAGGTTGAGGCTGGCCTGGGTGAGGGCATCGGCCATGTCCTGGCGCCGGCGCTCCAGGGCCAGCATGAGGGGCGAGAAGCCCTGCTTGTCGCGGCGCTGGGCCAGCGCTGGGTCCGCGCCTAGCAGGCGCATCAGGCGGGGCAGGTCGCCATCCAAGATGGCGGCAAAGGGCTCTTCGGTCTTGGGGTCCAGGGGCATGGCAGGTCCTTCTGGCTCAGGCGCGGCTGGGCCGCCGCTTCACCTCAAGCATCCAGCGCATGTCCAGGCTGCCCAGGGTGCTGGTGACGGGCTTGAGCACCAGGCGGTCGCCCTCGGCCAGGCCCAGGGCATCCACCAGCTCATGGGGGAAGGCCAGGTGGTGCATGGGGCCGCGCTTCTCCAGCGCCAGCTCCCAGGTGAGCTTGGTGAGCAGGTAGTCCACATCCACCTGCTGGCTGGATATCTCATACTCGCAGCGGGAGCAGAAGAGCGTGGTCACGCTGCCGGTCTTGGTCTTCTTGACGCTCTTCTCCAGCGGGCTGTGGCAGTCCGGGCAGATGGCGCGGCGGTCCACGCCCATGCCGCGGCGGTCCTTGAGCACCTTGGCATTGAGCTTGCGCCGGTCCTGGCCGCGGGGGGCACTCTTCTCAGGCATGCTGCCTCCAGAGAGGATGGCGCCTAAAAGATGCGCTTGACCTTGGGAAAGTTGAGCCAAACGCTCACGCCGCACCAGCGCTCGCCCTCGGGGCAGGGCCCGCGCCGGCCGTCGTCCGGCACCAGGCCGCGGCGCGTGAGGCAGGGCGGGCCGATGAAGGCGGCCAGGCCGGGATGCTCCGCGGCCAGGGCGGCCAGCTCTTGCATGCTGGCGTCGTAGATCTCCTCCTGGGCCAAGAAGCAGGTGCGCATGCGCCACTTGTGCAGCAGGCCCAGCAGGTCGCCGCTCTCGGTGTAGCGCAGGCGCAGGGCGTTGGGCAGCACCAGCACGGCCTGGTGGGCCGGCACGCCCAGCTCCAAGAGCCGGTTCTTGGCCTGCCAGGCCCTGGCGCAGGCATCCAGGTACTCCTGCCGGGCGCCGTCATCGGCGCGCAGGGCCAGGGGCAGGGCCACGTCCGGCCGCGAGGTGTGGCTGAGGCAGAGCAGGGGCCGGCTGGCCGGCACGCTGCGGTGGCGTTGGTCCTGGCTGTCGGCGGTGTGCGAGAGGCGCTTGCGGAAGACATAGCGGGCATGGGCCAGGCAGCGCATGGCCGGCGACTGGGCCCAGGCATTCAGGCTCTGCAGCAGCAGCGGGTTGCGGGCCGGGTCCAGCAGCAGGCCCAAAGCCTGCTTGTCCGTCAGCGCCGCGCCAGGCAGGCCCAGCACCTCGCGCAGGGCCTGCGCCACCACGGCCTCGGCCCTGGGCGTGCAGTCCACCAGCGCGCTCAGCGCTTCATCCCCGCCCAGGCTCGCATCAAATTCCGCGGCCAGGGCGTCGCCCGGGCCCAGGGCCTGGCTGGGCTTGGCCCAGGCCTCGGGCCGGCTCTCAGGCGCCAGCTCCTGCGGCAGCAGGCGCGCGGCCAGCTCCGGGTCCTGCTGCTTGAGCAGGGCCAGCATCTGGCCCACCACCTCGCGCGATTCCTCGGGGCAGTCGGGGCTGCCGGCCATTTGCGCGTAGCGCGCCAGGTCGAGCAGGCCCACGCTGTGGTAGAGCGTGGTGTGGGCGGCGATGGGCAGCAGGTAGCGGGCGGTCTCAATGGCCTTCTTGCCGGCCTCGCGCTCGGCCTCCTTTTCGCCCTGGCCCTTGACGCGGGCCAGCGGCGCCCAGCGCTTGCGGGTGGTCACCAGCAGGCGCTCCCCGAGCCGCGCATAGCCTGCCCAGGCATCGCGCAGGGCCCCCTCATACACCGACTTGGCCTCAGGGCTCAAGCCCTGCGGCACGCGGGCGCGCACGGCGCTCATCTCCACATAGCGCTGGCTCTGCTGCTCTGAGTTGTAATAGGGGTGGCTGTGCAGGAACGACCAGACGAAATGGCGGGAGACATTCTCGAGCACAAAGCTGAGGCTCTGGTGCTGAAAGGGCGTGTGATGCCCGGCGGCGATGATGCTGGGCCCCAGCTCCTGGCGCTGGCGCTCATTCACCTCTTGCGGGGCGATGGGCCGGCTGCTGTAGCAGGTGCGGGCCGCGGCCAGGGCCAGGCCATAGGCGTCGCTGAGCGGGGCCGAGGCCAGGCGCACCTTGGGGGCCGGGCTCTCAATGCTCTCAAGGCTGACGGGCTTGAGGCTCATGCTGGGCTTGAGCCTACCACTGCCGGCCGTAGCCGGGCCGGCCGGCGTTGCGGGGCTCGCGGCGCGGCCTGAGGTCCGCGGCATGGCCCTGCACCGCGGGCTTCTGCAGGCTGGCCTGGCGCAGCAGGCTGGTGGCCTGGGCATCGCCCTGGGCCGAAGAGGCGCTGTCCACGCGGGCCCCGCGCAGGGGGCGGCCGCCGGCAGGCTGGCCCATGCGCTGATGGTCGCTCTGCATGGCGCGGGTCTGCTGGCGGCCTCGGCCCGCGCTGGCGCGCGCCGTGGGCACGGGCGCGTGGCCTATGCGGTTGCCGAAGTTGTCGTCATCGGCCTCATCCTCCACCACCAGGCTGGGCTTGGCCGCTGCCGGCGGCGGGTCCAGCAGCTTGTCCTTGGCTGGCGCGGCTTGCTTGTGCTCGCCCAGCTCGGGCCGCAGGCCGGCCTCTTCAGGCAGGGGGGCCAGGATCGGGGCCGCGGCCTGCTCCACGGGCTCGGGTGCCGCGGGCCTGAAGGCCGGGGCTGGAGCCGGGGCATAGGCAGGCGGCTGGGGCCGCCGGGCCAGCTGGTCTGCCTGGCGGCTCTGGGCCTCAAAGGGCAGCAGGCTGTTGGCCGGCACGCGCTGGGGGTCTGGCATGGGCGGCAGGTTGGGGTTGGGCGTGAAGGGCAGGGGGCCGCTGGGCTGGCGGTAGCCGGCAGGGGCGGCGTAGGCCGTGGCTTGCGGGCTGGCGCTGGAGTAGCTGGCGCGGCTGGGCTGGGCATTGGCCGGGTTGTAGGGGCGCTGGCTGCCGTAGTTGCGGCCGTTGTTGCGGTAGGGCTGATTGGGGTTCATGGAGCCTGGAGAAGTGATGGAAAGGCGCTTGGCATGAGGCGGCGCCACGGAGGCCCTGAAAGAAGGCCAGTTCTGGGGTTTACCTGGGATGAGGACGGGGGCCGGGCATCAAAGCCGCGGCAGCAAAGGGCAGCCCATGCAACTGAAGGCGCCAAAGGACCCTGGGACTAGCGGTCAAATTCTCAACCAAAGCAGATTCACTCTAACCCAAGCCGGCGCAGGGTGTAAACAGAGAATTGCGGCCTCATCCCTCCCTATACAGCTCCAGCATCCATCCCAGCATCAGCAGGCTCGATGCTGGGAGGAACAAGGCGCTCAAGCCCAGGCTCAGCCAGCCGTCCGGCGCCAGGTCAGGCACATGGCCCAAGAGCAGGCTCAAGCTGCCCCACACGGCCATCAGCGCCAGGGCGCGGCCGTGGCGGCCGGCCATGCGGCCAGGCGCCTGGTCCAGGCTCTCGGCCGGGCTCTTGGCCTCCAGCACAGCCAGGCAGGGCGAGAGGCAGCGCAAGTAGAGCCAGGCCATGGCAGGCAGCAGGCCGGCCAAGACCAGGGCCAGGCAGGCCAGGCCGCTGGCCAGGCTGTGGGGCTCGGCCCAGGCAGAAACAAAGGCGCCGGGCAAGATGCCCAGCAGCAGCACCGGCCCCAGCCGGGCCGAGAGCAGCAAGTCGCTCAAGGCCCAGCGCAGGCCGGCCCGCCAGGCAGGCTCCTCTGCCGTGGCCATGCCCGCGCTGCGGGCCATCTGGCGCAGGGCCAGGGCCAAGAAGAAGACCTCGGCCGGCGACCAGGCCAGGTCCAGCACCAGCCGGGCCTGGCCGCCCAGGCCAAGCGCCTGGCCCGCCAGCACGGGCAGCAGCTCGGCCAGCAGCAGCAGGCTGATGAGGGGCCAGGGCCGTTGGCGCAGGGCCTGGGCCATCAGGCGCAGGGCTTTAGCTAGGCTCTTCAGGGCTTGCCCTCCTCCACGGCCAGCAGGTAGAGGCTGGCCTGGTCCTGGGCGGAAAGGTGGAAGCGCGCGTGGCCGGCCTGCCAGTCCAGCTTCAAAGGCTCGCCCGGGGTCCCATCGCTCCTAAGCGGCCTCAGCACCCAGTGGCTGTTGTGCAGCTGCAGGTCCACCTGGGCGTCCAGGCCCTGCATCAGCACCGGGCCCGTGCCCGGCGCGCGCAGGCAGGTGAAATCGGCGTTGTAGCTCTGGCCGCTGTTCTCGCTGTGGGCCAGGGCCAGCAGCAGCACGCGGCGGGTCTGGTCCAGGGGTATGTCATCCAGGCTGGCGGCCACCAGCGCGCCCCAATCCTGGCCGGCCTGCACCGTGGCGCTCAAATAGCTGCTCTGGCGCGTGGCGCCGGCCAAATCGCCCAGCATGCCGGCCATCTGCGGCCCGCGCAGGCTGAGCCGGCCGGCCCCGTATTCCAGCACCATGCCGCCGCCCGCGCTGCGGATGACCTTGCTGGTGGCATCGTCGTAGGGCTTGGCCTTGGCCAGGTCCGCGGGCTTGGCATCGCCCTGCACCAGCTTCTTGCTCACCTGGGCCACATAGGCCAGCCAGGGCTGGTCATTCAAGAGCCGGCTGCGGCTGCCCTGCGAATAGAGCATGGTGTCATCCACCTCCTCCACCACCTTGGCCGCGGCCGGGGCTATCATGGCCCGGTGGTAGATGAGGGCCGCCATCTCAAAGGCGGCCTCGTTGTCCGGCCGCGAGCCTATGTCAAAGGGCTGCATGCGGCCCGCGCCCTGGTGGTTGCCGGCATAGTCGAACTGAAGCATGCCATCCCAGCCCTGCAGGGAGCCGTAGGCCGCCATCATCAGCGGGCCTTCCAAGCGCCAGCGGTTGGGGAAGCAGTCGTTCCATTCGGTCACGATCAAGGGCTTGCCTTCGGCCTTCCAGTCGGCCAGGCGCAGAGGCAGGGCGTTGAAGTCAAAGGGGTGCCGGATCATGCTCAGGTCGTCAAAGGGCGCGGCATCGATCTCGCTCCAGCCGCCCGCCATCTTCCATACCTGCGGATGGTCCCAGTAGGCGTGGGTGTCCACAAAGTCCATCTGGGAGTTGGCCGCCCATTCCAGCAGCACGGGCAGGCCTATGTTGCTGCCCGTGATGAGCGCGCGCACCCCGTTCTTGCGCAAGAAGGCGCGCATGCCCTGGTAGGCCTTGCCCTCGCGCCAGGCCATGAAGCGCAGGCTGGCCTCGGCATTCTCGGGGTGCTCAAAAACCTTCAGGTTTCGCTGGTCCCAGTCAAAGCCGAAGCGGGTGATGGGCCCCTTGCCGCCCCAGGCCTCAAACTGGCGCTGCAGCTCGGCCTCATAGGCCGGGGGAAAGTCCTGGCGGCCGAAGCCGGTGAAGAGGCTGCTCTCGTTGACCATCTCCATGCCCAGCAGGGCCGGGTCGTCCTTGAGCGCGCGATGGGTGTAGGGGTTCACGTGGCTCAGCACGGCCAGGGCGTATTCCTGCTCCAGGGCGATCACCTTGTCGCTGAACTGGGCCACGCCCTTGGCGCCCAGCTCCAGCTTGCCGGCATCGGGCAGGCCGTCACCGTCCTTGAACTGCCGGTGAACCAGCAGGTCGTGGTAGATGTAGATGCCGCGCTTTTCAAATTGAGAGATCAGGTAGTCCAGCCGGTCGCGGCTGTCCGCGTCAAAATGCCGGCTGTCCGGCTTGGCCTTGTCAATGAGGCTGGGGCTGGCCCAGGGCGCGTCCATGTGGTGCAAGCGCACCAGGTTCACGCCCAGGCGGCTCAAGCGCAGGGCCAGGGCCTCGGCCTCGGCATGGCTGGGGAAGGCGTTGCCGGCCACCAGGTTCACGCCCCAAAAGCGCGCGGGCGCGCCGTCCTCAAAGCGCAGCTCGCCGTCCGAATCAGGCGCCACAAAGCCGTGCTTGCCCGCGGGCGCGTCCAAGAGAAAGCTCAGGTCCAGGGCCGTGGCGGCCGTGTCGCTGGCCGGCTGATAGGCGTACCAGCCCCGGGTGTCGGTGCGGCGGCGGGCCACCACGCGGCTCAAGATCGTGCGGCCCTCAGCATCCACCTGCACCAGGCTCAGGTCATCGAACCAGGCGCGGCCCGTGCAGTGGCTCAGGCCCGCTTCCACGCGCGCTTCCACCGCCCCGGCAGGCACAGCATAGCGATGGCTGTAATGGGCCCAATCCTGGTCCCCAGCCAGGCTGGCCAGGGCCTCGGACCAGCCGCCCACTTGCTGGCCGTCCTTGTCCTTGAACTCTATGGTCATGCGGGCCAGCATGTAATTCTCCTTGCCCGGCACCACGCCTTCCACCTTGGCCCAGCCGCTGTAATCCACAAAGGCCGGGGCCTTGTCAGCTTCCCAGCGCAGGCTCTGGCCAGCGGTCTTCCAGGCCTCTACGTCCGATTCCATCATCAGCGCGTGGCGCGACTTGCGGCCTGGCTGCGAGACCACGGCGCCCTCCCAGCCGCCTTGGCTGGGCTGCTCAAAGCCCGGGTTGAGCAGGCCGTTGGCGCGCCGGGCTGTTGGCGCATCTGCCAGGCCCGGGTGGGCGCTGGCGCCGCGGGCCAGGGGCTGGTCGTCAAAATCCAAAGCATTCAGCTCCACATGGTCAAACCACGCCAAGCCGCTGCATTCAGCCAGCTCCAGCTTCACCTTCACCTGGGCCGCTCCCTTGGGCACGCTGTAGAGCCGGCTGCCAAAGCGCCAAGGGCTGTCGCCCTTTTCGCGCAGCACATCCGCGGGCCAGCCGCCCACCTGGGCGCCCTGGGCATCATGAAAGGTGATGGTGATGCGGGCCTGCTGCCAGTCTTCGCTGCCCGCGGTCACGCTCTGGCAGCGCAGCCAGCCCGACACTTCCACTGCGGCTGGCGGCGTCACGCCAAAGGCCACCATCTGGGTGAGCGTGGCGTCATCCGCTGCCGTGCCCGTGATGCAGGCGCTGTGGCCCTGGCCGCGGCCCGCGTCCAAGGCGTAGCTGCCCTGCCACACAGCCTGCTTGGCAAAGTCGCCATTCTTGAGCCAGTTGAGGCTGGGGCTGGCCGCGGCCAGCGGAGAGAGGGCCAGGGCCAGCACAAGCGTGAGCAGCGCGCGCATCAGGGCTCCAAAAGGGGGGGATGGCCGATGTTAGCACGGCCCGGGCTGGCCATGAACTGCAAACGCGCGGCCGGGCTAGGGGGCTGAATGGCCCCTTGACTAGGGGGCGGTTTCCTTGCTATAAGTATCGCCACATTTAGAGGCGGCCCAAAGCCGCCCGCGGGCTTGTAACTCAGCTGGTTAGAGTGCCTTCTTCACAGGGAGGAAGTCGTAGGTTCGAGTCCTACCAAGCCCACCACATAAAAAAAGCCACGGCGTCTGCCGTGGCTTTTTTTATGTGGTGGGCGGCAAGCAATGCGGCCTGTGGCTGCATTGCTTGGGAATGCGAAGCAGCGCGGAGCATTCGCACAGAGCCGCGGCGGCGACTTGGCACGAGCCGCCGTGGGTCTGGGCCAAGCAGCATAGCCAGGAGGAAGGGTTTTAGAGTCAGCAGCCCTGAGCGGTCTGGAGAGGCCTGTGGGGTGAGTTTGGATTCAAGGCAGTGGGGCAAATTGACCTTGAAGAAAATCAGGATTATAGGATAATTGTGCAAGAATGGGACAAAGTTGCGTGGATAGGGAAACCAGGGAGAATACCTCAATTCATGGTGTCAGATATGATTCGAAAAATAGCCAAGGCTTTTTGGATATATTGCATTGGGATACTTGGGGCAATTACCATTCTTGCTTTCTTTAGGTTGTGGAATTCAGACCAGCACTATGCTTTTAAAATAATTACTAGCGCTCTGTGGAAAATTGGATTCATTGCATTCTCTATCTTGGGAATATTTTCATTAGTTAAAGCGAACTTAAGAATGGCATGGAAGATTATATATATAGTGCTTCTGATTATTTCGTTTTATGGAAGTTCGGTTTTAATGAACATGGCGGTATACAACAAGCTCCCAAGCGCCTTGGCTTTTGAGAAATCAACGGATAAGGTTAAAGAAGGCTGGCAGGAATTTGAAAAGCATGAATATACAACTGCTATGATGGATTTTGATAGAGCCATTGAAATTGATTCGAAATCGGCACCTGCATATTTTGGCAAAGCCTATATTTATAGCGTTCAGAACCAATTAGATTTGGCGATTCAAAACTATAAAACAAGCATTGAACTTGACCCCAAGCATGCAGATAGCTATGGGAATCTTGGGTTAGCGTATCTTTATGAAAACAAAATGCCAGAAGCGATTGATGCATTAAATCATGGGGAGCAACTCGAACCTGAAAATGGAGATATTCAAGCCAACCTTGCGGCTTATTATTTGCAGAGCGGAGATTACTCAGAAGCCTGGGAAAGAGTCCATCGTGCCCAAGGCTATGGTGCAACAGTCAAACCTTCTCTGCTAAGTGATTTAAGTGACAAAATGCCAGAGCCAAATAATGAAGGTCCTTCAAGCGATGGGAATATGCAAATAGGCGAGCCTGCAAAGTAATTTGAACAAGCAAGAGGCAATCAGCGGCAATCTTTTCATGGCTTATCATGAGCAAGTTCAATTCAGCGATAAAGAATAATGCATTAACCCTTGGTCTGATGGTTTGGCTGGGTTATTTGCTGGCTAGAAGCATATTGAGCATCTTCATTTTTCCAGATACGAATGACCTAAGCGACCATTTTAGACAAGACTGTGCAGTCACCATTTTCAGAATACTTTGCCTCGCTTCCATTGTCTGGCTCTATTTAGAGAAATACGGGAAGATTGAAATAGCCAAAAGGGAAAGAAGAAGCAGGTTTCTAATAACCACAATTGCGTATGCATTAGTATTTTCGACCTTTTTAGAGCAAGGCTTAAAAAGCGTTACACAGCTTGCATCTTGGCAATTGGGGCTATTCATTTTCAATGATTTGATTGTAGCCATGAATGAAGAATTGAGTTTCAGGGGCTTCTTCTTAAAGGCATTCACTGAAAAATATGGAAGATTCAAAGCGGAATGGATTTCGATTGGATTATTCACAGCCATGCATATTGCTTATCAACCCACATATAGATTGCCAATTATATTTCTCTATGGGATGGCTTATACGCGGCTTAGGACATTGGGAGCTTCACTTTTAGCGTTGATTGTCATTCATTGGGCTATTGATGTAAGCGTGGATACTTTTTATGGCGGAACCTATTATGTCAATCCAAGCATAACTCTATCGATTGGCGTTTTGGTGATTGCCAATTTGGTGCTATGGACAAGACCTTTGGAAATGAGGGAAGCATGAAAGGCTTTCAAAGCCAAAGGGAGGTGATTTAATGCCTGTGGGACATCAGGTGGGGATTATTTTATTAAGGACTTTGGCATTTGTTTTAATTTTAGGTCTTATCAGACTGGCATATATCAAGGCAAGAACAAGCAAAACACTCCAACAAGACAATAGCGGCAATGAGATTTATGATTTGCCTCGTATTTATAGTGCGCTTGGTATTGTTTCTGGTGTTATTGCATTTGGGCTTTTATCTGCTTCAGGTATTTTTATTTATAATTACTTAAATAATAAGATGATTATCTTCTCGGCTTTTTTCTTGTTACCAGGCATTGGATTTGGTTATGTAGCTGTTCATTTAATAGGGCTTTGGAATTACAAAATTATAATTAAGCCAACTGGCATTACCGAAATAATGAATGGAAAGATTACACACCTGGAATGGCAAGAAATTACAAGGCTAGAAGGATTGCGTTATAGGCAAAGACTTTGCATTTATGGGAAGAATGGGTCAATAATTAGCGCGGAATATCAATTGAGAAATGTCGATAAGTTGTTTGCCACGATTTTAAATAATAAAAGATT
>Ga0326728_10003343_pt1 | contig 50252 bp, 42 predicted proteins | sample MB3enrmetagenome_FD_207602 | JGI IMG/M metagenome (GOLD analysis project Ga0326728, IMG submission 207602) | Lab enriched peat soil microbial communities from McLean, Ithaca, NY, United States - MB31MN | ecosystem: Environmental > Terrestrial > Soil > Wetlands > Peat | place: USA: New York... | reverse complement strand
CCGTTGCAGGCTTAACCTTTATAATTCACCGCAACGAAGCAGTGGGTCATATCAGTTATCGCAACCCTGAATACGACCGGTGCGGAGTATTGAACCGTCTATGGGAGGTGTGCTTCTGGTGGGCCAGGGATATGGGATTCGATGGAATATGCCTCGGGCCAAAGCATGAGTACAAAAAGCGATGGGCGCCGGAGCGTGGCCAACATATGACATTCACTGTCTACCCCGATATTTTGCTGGTAGGTGATCGCGTTGCAAAGTTGATCGGGGCTGTTCGCAGAGATTGGTGACAACATTGCAAAGTCGATCGGGACTGTTCGCGGGAAATTTATGAATAGTCTCGTTGCAGTACAGGATCTAGAGGATTCGGTAATCACCAACGCGAAGCCGGTAGCCGGTTCTAGAACCCCTGAGTTTTTTGCATCCGGGAGGGAAGGGGGTTACCGCCGGGGAGCGGATTTCAGCCATGATCCGGCGAAGCTGGATGTGCTCGATGCCACGAACATGCTGCCTGACTGAATTCGAGAGAATTACCTTATAGGAGGCCAGCGGCTTTGAGACCCTGCGCGAATTCCTCAAGGCTGATCTTCGCCTCGTCGCGCCGCTCAGCGATTGCAGCCAGGTCTTGAAGGTCTTCGAGAAGGGATTCATACTCGTCAACCGGGAGAACCACGAAAGCCCTTTTCCCTGATTTGTCCAACACGTACTATGGTTTAAAGGTGTTTTCCGACATCCTTTTCACTCTCCAAAGTTGTTTTCAGCCATCATGGTCCCCATCATAATACAACATTTTCGATCTGAACAAGCCCGTTATGGAATATATTTGAAAGGTAATAACACACCAAAATTGGCTCTCCGCGGAGGCCGGTTTCAATTCAGGAACCGTATCCCATCGGGACGCAGGCTTCTCGCGCTGCCTGGTTTTGGGTATGTATTTCACCAGGATTTTAAATTTTTTCTCAACCGGAAAAAAAGGTTGTCATATCCATACTGATGGCTTATTAATCCAGATTGCCAATTTCGTGATTGTTTCCCTTTTGTTAATCCCCGTTGGGCTGTTTTTTTTCGGTCTCGCATCCCGAGCTGTTTCTCTTGGCATCGATGGCGATCTTCAAAAACTGAAGTCCGGCTTCGCGGCTCACACTGCACAGCCGCCGCGCCGCACATAACCCGCGCCAGTTCGCACCGAATCGCGTTTTCAGACCTGGCGGGCTGTCTGCTAAAGGCTTGGAGGCTTGGTCCTATGCTGTCTGAGTATTTACCCATTCTCTATATTATAATTCTTGCATTGCTTTTTGGCGCCGGGACCGTGTTTCTTTCACATATTCTCGGCCCCAGGCGGCCTTTTAAAGTTAAGGACGAGGCCTATGAATGCGGCCTTCCCAGCGAGGGTGCGCAGTATGCAAAAACTCCCATCAAGTTTTATATCATTGCGCTCCTTTTCCTCGTCTTTGACCTTGAATGCGTATTTCTTTACCCATGGGCGGTTTACTTTCAAAAGCTGGGCATGTTCGGGTTTGTCGAAATGATGATTTTTCTGCTGATACTTCTGATCTGTTATGTGTACGTATGGAAAAAGGGAGCATTGGAATGGGACTAGAGAATCAACTGGTTGGCGACAACGTACTGGTTACCAGCCTGACTAAGCTTGTGAACTGGAGCAGGAGCAATTCAGTATGGCCGTGTACCTTCGGCCTTGCCTGCTGCGCCCTTGAAATGATTGCCAGTACACTGGCCGACTTTGACATCTCCCGCTTCGGCTCCGAGGTTTTCCGCCCGTCCCCCAGGCAGTCCGACCTGATCATCATTGCCGGTACCCTAACCAAGAAAATGTCTGTGATGGTCAAGAGGATATATGACCAGATGGCGGACCCCAAATGGGTGATTGCAATGGGCGCGTGCTCCTCGTGCGGAGGGATATTCAAGAGCTATTCCGTGGTCCAGGGTGTTGACCAGATTATACCGGTCGATGTCTACATCCCTGGATGCCCGCCCCGCCCCGAAGCCGTACTGGCCGGCCTGATGAAAGTCCAGGAAAAAATCAGAACCGAAAAATTAGACCAGCGCCCCGACTTCAAACGCGGCCTGCTGCGATAGTGGACAGGAAAACACTGATGGAGCTTACCACGATAGCTAATACGATCTGTGAAAAATGTCCGGGTTCAGTCCTAAAAGAGACGGACCATAAAGATATTCACGAAATCACGGTCGCCGCGCAATCTTTCTATGAAGTGATGAAAACCCTGCATGGTGACGAGGAATTCGGATTCGATATGTTAACCGATGTTGTGGGCATAGACCGCACGCCGAGAACGCCGCGTTTTGATCTGCTCTACCTGCTGTTATCCTCGAAGAATTTTACCCGGCTGGTCGTCAGAGTGGAAACTGACGAGGGGCAGGATGTCCCCTCTGTGAGCAATATTTGGCATTCAGCCAATTGGGCGGAAAGGGAAGTGTTCGATCTTTTGGGGATAAGTTTTTCAAATCACCCGAACCTCCGGCGGATTCTCACGTGGGAAAACTTCGAGGGACACCCGTTGAGAAAGGATTTCCCGCTTGAGGGCAAAGATTTCGACAAGCCCTTTGATCCGAAAACAGTTGAAGATTACTGCTGATTGGAATGGAACAACAAAATAGCCGGGCACAGGAAATCATGACTGAACGCAAAACCGTTACCCTGAACATGGGACCCCATCATCCGGCCACCCACGGTGTGCTGCGGGTGATACTGGAACTTGACGGGGAAACCATTGTAAACGCCACACCCGTTATCGGATATCTCCACAGAGGGATTGAAAAAATCTGCGAGAGCCGGAACTACCAGCAGATCATTCCTCTTACCGACAGGCTCGACTACTCGGCCGCTTCGGCAAACAATATCGGATACTGTTTGGCCGTCGAAAAACTTATGGGCATCGATGTTCCGAAAAGAGCGCAGTACCTGAGAGTAATCATGGCCGAACTTGCCCGGATCATGGGTCACCATCTCTGGCTGGGCACCCATGCCTTGGACATCGGCGCCATGACCGTCATATTCTACGCTTTTCGGGACCGCGAAATGATCATGGCGATCAACGAAGAGGTCGCCGGATATAGGCTCACGCCCTCTTTTATTCGCATCGGGGGCGTGGCCCAGGACGCGACCGATGACTTTATCAAGAAAGTGCGTGATTTCGTCAAGTGGTTTCCGAAAGCGCTGGAAGGCTATCACACGCTTCTGACGGAAAATAAGATATGGACCACCCGGACGCAGAACATCGGGACGATTTCAGCCGACGAAGCCATTAACTACGGATTGACCGGCCCCTGTCTCAGGGGATCAGGCGTGGCCTATGATGTGCGCAAGACGTTTCCTTACTCCAGCTACGACGACTTTGACTTTCAGATCCCGGTCGGGCAATACGGCGATATTTATGACCGTTACCTCGTGCGGATGGAAGAGTTCAAGCAGTCGATAAACATCGTCGGCCAGGCGATTGAAAACCTTCCGGCCGGACCTGTTCAAACGGATAACCCCTGGGTCTCGAACCCCGGCCAGCCGGAAGTCCAGAATGACATCAGCGCGCTTATTCGCCGATTTTTGATCCACGCTAAAGGCGTATCTGTACCCTCCGGAGAGGTGTATGCGGCCGTCGAAGGGGCCAAAGGGGAACTAGGATTCTATCTTGTCGGTAATGGGAGTGAGCATCCGTACCGGCTCAAAATACGTTCTTCATGTTTTTACCTGGCAAGCGCTCTCCCACGTCTGCTGATCGGCCATATGGTCGCCGACGCCGTTGCCATTATCGGCAGCCTGGATGTGGTGCTGGGCGAAATCGACCGGTAGGGCGTATTTATTGATGAATGTTTTAATACTTTATAAGGAAAGATGTAAGTATGGTCCGTTTAAAGATTGATGGACGCGAGATGTCTGTTCCGGCAGGGACGACGATCATGGAAGCTGCCCGGAGCGTCGGGATTGATATTCCGAGTCTTTGTTACCACAAGCGGCTTTTGCCCATCGGCTCGTGCAGCATGTGTGTCGTTACGGTTGCGGGGCTGCCGGAACCGGTGACCTCGTGCAGCACCCCGGTCGAGGAAGGGTTGGAAGTCACCACCGAATCAGAGGCTCTTAACGATCTCAGGGTTGTCAATCTGAAAAAGATTCTGCGGCATCATGCCCTTGATTGCCCCGTCTGCGACGCGGCGGGGGAATGCGATCTTCAGAATATCGTCTACCGGCTCGGCATTACCGATGTGTCGTTTGAACCCCGTGAGCAGAAACGGGATGACAGCTATGCCACCTCCCTGATGCGCTACTGGCCGGAGCGGTGCATCATGTGCCGCCGTTGCGTCACCGCATGCCAGGAGATAAAAAGGATCGGCGCTATAGATATCCTCGGAGAAAACGAAGACTCCAGATTGGTTCCGGTAGCCGCCGACAAGTGCAAATCCTGCGGTGAATGCATGTTTGTTTGTCCGACCGGCGCATTGACCGAAAACCTGAGTCGTTACAAGGGACGGCCGTGGCTTGGCCAACGAGTGAAAACGACCTGCGCTTATTGCGGCTGCGGGTGTCAGATGGAACTCGGCGTGCTCGAAAATCGGGTCATCGGTGTGTACACGAAGACCGATGATGGGGTAAATCGTGGGAGTCTCTGTGTAAAAGGCCGATTCGGCTATGAATTCATTAATGACGACAAGCGGTTGAAGACCCCTCTCATCAAGGAAAACGGCGAGTTCCGGGAAGCATCCTGGGATGAAGCGTTAGACCTCACAGCCAAACGATTTTCCGCAATAAAGAATGAATTCGGACCGGACAGCTTGGCCGGCCTGTCGTCGGCCAGGTGCACCAATGAGGAAAACTACCTGTTTCAAAAGTTCATGCGCGCGGTGATCGGCACAAATAATGTGGATCACTGCGCCAGGCTCTGACACTCCTCGACGGTGGCAGGACTTGCCGCCTCATTCGGAAGCGGGGCCATGACAAACCCGATCAGCGATGTTTTGAAAGCGGAAGTGATCCTTGCAACTGGTACCAATACGGATGAAAACCATCCCATCATCGCCAATTACGTCAAGGAAGCGGTGACGAGAAACGGCGTGAAGCTTCTGGTGATCGATCCCAGGCGAATTTCCCTGGTCGATCACGCCACCATGTGGCTTCGGCCAAAACCGGGAACCGATGTCGCCTGGATCAACGGCCTCATGCACATCATCATCAAAGAAGGTTGGCATGCCAAAGAATACGTCGATGAGCGGACGGAAGGTTTTGAAGAATTAAAAGCCCACCTGGAATCATACACGCCCGAGCATGTATCCGCGATAACCGGTATTTCCGCTGATGATCTGTACGAAGCGGCGCGCCTGTTTGGAAACGCCAGGCCGGGCTCCATCCTGTATGCCATGGGCATTACTCAGCATACCACCGGAACGGACAACGTGAAATCCCTGGCCAACCTGGCTATGCTCTGCGGCAATATCGGCGTTGACGGAGGCGGGGTAAACCCGTTGCGCGGACAAAACAACGTCCAGGGGGCCTGCGATATGGGCTGTCTGCCCAATGTTTTTTCGGGCTATCAGCCGGTGGCGGATGAAAATAACATCAAGAAATTCTCCGCCGCCTGGGGGGAACTTAAGATAGCTCCAAAGCCGGGCCTCACCCTCACCGAGATGTTTGGCGGCGCCGAATCCGGTCAGATCAAAGCGATCTATGTCATGGGTGAAAACCCGGTGCTAAGCGACCCGGACCAGAAACATCTCGAGCACTGCATCGATAGTCTTGATTTTTTTGTCGTCCAGGACATCTTTCTGACCGAAACGGCCATGTTGGCCGATGTGGTTTTTCCCTCCACTTGCTTTGCGGAGAAGGAGGGCACTTTCACCAATACGGAACGTCTTGTCCAACGAGTGAGAAAAGCGGTCGAACCACCTGGCGAGGCAAAAGAGGATGCGTGGATAATCAGCGAAATTTCAAAAAGAATGGGCTATGCAATGCCGTCGGCGGCCGATGAGATTATGAAGGAGATCAACTCTACGACGCCGAGTTACGGGGGGATAACATACGCGAGACTCGAACAGGCTGGACTTGTCTGGCCGTGTCCGGATACGAATCATCCCGGGACCCCCGTTCTTCACAGGGGGAAATTCAGCAGGGGAAAAGGGCAGTTCTTTGCAATCCCGTTTAAACCTCCGGTTGAATCAGCCGACAGCGAGTATCCATTCATCCTGAGCACCGGGAGGGTCTTGGAGCATTATCATACGGGGACCATGACAAGGCGCGGCACCGCCCTGAATCGCCTCTATCCGGAGCTTTTGGCCGAGATAAATCCAATCGATGCGGAGAGACTTGGAATTTCGGAAGGAGATTATATTACGATTACATCCAAACGGGGCAGTATCAGGGTAAAAGCCAAACTTAGCGTGCGTTCGCAGCCGGGGATGGTTTTTGTGCCGTTCCATTTTCACGAGGCTGCGGTCAACCTCCTGACCCATGCCGCGGTTGATCCGGTGTCGAAAATTCCTGAGTATAAAGTGAGCGCCGTCAAAATCGAAAAAGCTGCTTAACGGAGTATAATTGATGAATGATCTCTTCATCATTCCTGTTATCAAACTGCTTGTTATTTTCGGAGTATGCCTTTTTTTCATTGCCTATACCACATGGCTTGAAAGAAAGGCCTTAGGCCATTTCCAGCTCAGATACGGGCCGATGAGGGTAGGGTATCACGGGCTTCTTCAGCCCATTGCGGACGGGATCAAGAATATTTTCAAGGAGGAAGTGATCCCTGAAAATGCCGATAAAGCGGTTTTTGTTCTGGCGCCGATTATCAGCATTTCCATGGCCGTTATACTCCTTGCCGTAATTCCGTTTGGAGACTCCATTACGATCTTTGGCAAGAAAATCAATCTGTATCTGGCGGACCCGTCCATCGGGATACTTTTTATCCTGGGATTTGCGACCATCGGTTCGTACGGGACCATACTCGGCGGATGGTCGTCTGGGAACAAATACGGTTACATGGGCGGTCTGAGAGCATCGGCCATGATCATCAGCTATGAACTCTCCATGGCATTTGCCGTTATCAGCATCATAATGGTGAGCGGGTCCTTCAGCCTGGTCGACATGGTTGCCGCCCAGCACAACGTTTGGAATATTGTGCGCGAACCGGTCGCTTTCCTGGTGTTCTTCATCAGCGGAGTCGCCGAACTGAACCGCATCCCTTTTGACATGCCGGAAGCTGAATCCGAGCTTTGCTGCGGGTACAATATCGAATACAGCAGCATGAAATTCGCGCTTTTCTTCCTTGCCGAATATACTCACCTGTTTGTTTTCGCCTCCCTTGTGACCACCCTCTTTTTGGGTGGATGGCATGGACCTTTCCTGCCGGGCGTTGTCTGGTTTTTTCTAAAGACTTTTACCATCATTTTTGTATGCATATGGATAAGGGCGACTATTCCCCGCCTGCGCTACGACAAAGTGATGAAACTAGAGTGGAAATTCCTGCTGCCGGTAGCCATAGCAAATGTAATCGCAACCGGCGCGGTGATGGCCCTTTGGGGCTGATATTTCATGGCGGCCTTCCACGCTCCAAGGGGATTGAAGGAGGGCGCGCTTGAAAACAGGAGCAATAATGGAAAAATCCGAAATTATTTACGTCAGCAGAGACCGATCTGAAAAAGGGCACTATGTAGCGCCTATTCTGAAAGGACTTAGGTATACGCTTGGCAATTTTTTTAGAAAACCTATCACCCTTCAGTACCCGGATGAGAAAACGCAAAGAAGCGCGCGCTGGCGAGGTCTTCACAGGCTGAATGTCGATGAAAAGGGCGACCTCAAATGCGTCGCCTGCGGACTCTGCGCCGCCATATGCCCGTCACAGGCGATTGCCCTTGTGCCCTATGAAGAGGAAGGAAAAACGCGGTATCCGGAAGAATTCATTGTCGATGAGCTTCGATGCGTTTTCTGCGGATTCTGCCAGGAGGCATGCCCGAAGGGGGCCATCAGTTTGACGCAAGTATATGATTATGTAGATTACTGCCGTAAAGATTTTCTGTTCGATATCGCGAAATTAAAGACTACCGGGTGCTCCTGATTGCAAAGACAGCCGGTTCTTCGACTGAATACTTAATGTGAATCAGGGCGGCTTTATTCGACGGACAAGTAAAAAGGCAAACAGGAATGGAACTGATAGCGATAGTAATCTGCGGTGCGGCAGCGGTGATGACAGCGCTTCTTGTCATTTTTTCGAAAAATACCGTGCACAGCGCGCTCTGGATGGTCGGGAACTGCTTGGCGCTGGCAGTCCTCTTTTTATTATTGAACAGTCAGTTTATAGCCATCCTGCAGGTGATCGTATATGCCGGCGCCATTATGATGTTCATTCTTTATGCCATCATGATGCTGAATCTCAGGGCGGGTGAGGAAGGAGATCTCAAGAAAAACCTTCTCAACGGTCCCTTTGTCATTCTTTGCCTTTTCTTTATCAGCCTTTTGATTCTTGGCGTGGGACTGAGCCCGATGGCGTTGAAGGGAGCTATGGTGCCCTCTGCTCTAGCTGCATTCGGCGAGGTAAATCTGATCGCAAATTATATCTTTGTCGAAGGGCTTTGCCCGTTTGAGCTGGTTTCCGTTCTATTGACCGCCGCAGTTGTCGGCGCGGTCTTTCTGGCAAGAGGGGACACTCAACACCGGGTCGATCAATGACCCATTTTTGATTTTTGGTGACGGGAATCCTATAGGGGAATGTTTCAGTGAACGATTATCAAAGCACCTATCTTATCTTGTCCGCGATACTCTTTGCTATCGGCACACTCGGAGTGATCAGCCGCAAAGACGCCATTGTCGTCTTTTTGAGCATAGAGATCATGCTTGGAGCCGTGAATCTGGCCTTTGTCGCCTTTTCACGCGCCAATCAATCGGCTGAAGGGATATTCATGGTCATGTGCGTCATGGCCGTAGCCGGAGCTGAGGCTGCAATCGGACTGGCAATCTTTGTGCTTCTATACAGGAAAACGGGCACCATCAATATCGATAAATTCAACCTGTTAAAATGGTAAATCGGGGCTGACGATGATCTTTGATTTAGTATGGCTTATTCCAACATTTCCCCTCGCGGGGGTGTTGATCAACGGCCTGCTCGGCCGCAGAATCGAGAGAAAAAACAAAAGCCTGGTGCACTGGATCGCATGCGGCGCGGTCGGGCTCTCCTTTCTGGTCACGTTGATCTTGTTTATCCATTTGCTGGGGCTTCCCTCGGATAAACGGCTGTATGATTTCACCTGGTTTACCTGGATTTCGGCAGGGGACTTTCACGTGAGCGTGGGATATCAGATCGATCCGCTCTCAACGTTCATGTGCATGTTCGTGACCGGGGTCGGGTTCCTGATTCATGTCTATTCAATCGGATACATGTGGCATGACGAAGGTGGGTACTACCGGTACTTTACCTATCTCAACCTTTTTATGTTTTCAATGATCACGCTGGTTCTGGCCGATAACTTTCTGCTGATGTTTCTCGGGTGGGAAGGAGTTGGCGTTTGTTCATACCTGCTGATATCTTTCTGGTTTTCCGACCTGGCAAACGCAATCGCCGGCAAGAAGGCGTTTATCACCAACCGGGTGGGCGATTTTTTCTTCGCGGTGGGGATGCTCCTGCTGCTTACCAATCTGGGGTCACACGGGATATGGTCGCTGAAATTTTCCGACGTGTTTTCAAACGCATACCTGCTCTCACCCAACCTGATTACGCTCATCTGTCTGCTGTTTTTCCTGGGATGCACTGCTAAATCAGCCCAGATACCCCTTTATATCTGGCTTCCTGACGCCATGGCCGGCCCGACCCCCGTCAGCGCCCTTATCCATGCCGCCACCATGGTTACCGCGGGCGTCTACTTTGTGGCGCGCTGCAATGTCCTTTATTCAATGTCTGCTCTGGCCATGGGGGTGGTTGCCGTTGTCGGGGCCTTAACCGCATTGTTGGCCGCCACCATTGCTCTGACCCAAAACGATATCAAGAAGGTCCTGGCCTACTCCACCGTGAGCCAGCTCGGCTATATGTTCCTGGGGCTGGGCGTAGGCGCGTTTGCCGCCGGTCTTTTCCATGTACTTACTCACTCCTTTTTCAAGGCGCTTCTCTTCATGTGTTCGGGTTGCGTCATCCACGCCTTGAGCGGGGAACAGGACATGAGGAACATGGGAGGGCTAAGAAAGAAAATGCCCATCACCTTTATTACCATGGTGATCGGCACCCTCGCCATCGTCGGGTTTCCGGGACTTGCGGGTTTTTTCAGCAAGGACGAAATCCTGTGGCATGCGTTCAGCGGGGAGCATGGAAATTTCATCCTGTGGCTTATCGGTGTTCTGGCTGCGGCCATGACCGCTTTTTACATGTTCCGCCTGATCTTCATGACGTTTTTCAATGAATGCCGGGCCTCTCAAGAGGTTCAAAAACATATCCACGAAGCCCCGAAATCGATGACCGTTCCGCTGATGATTCTTGCGGTTCTGTCGATTTTCGGCGGTTACATCGGCGTCCCCGCATCCCTCGGGGGGAGCAATCTTGTCGAACATTTCCTCGACCCGGTGATTGGACTCGGAAAAGACAAGCTCCTTCAATCCGCCGGCGGTCCGGGATTGGTGCACCTGGTATCCGAAACCGGCGCCCACCATTCGTTCGAACTCGAATATTGGCTCATGCTCCTTACCGTCATCATTGTGTTCGGAGGAATTCTTTTTGCCTACACAATGTATATGAAAAAAAGATCGCTGCCTGGAACTTTGGCGGCCGCAAATCCATCCTTCTACCGTCTGTTGCTGAACAAGTGGTATGTGGACGAACTCTATGAAAAAATAGCTATCAAACCTTTACGTTCGATCAGTGACTTTATGTGGAAAGGCATAGACGTGGTGGTCATTGACGGACTTGTCAATTCGACTGCCGCATTTTTCATGAAGTGCGGGGTTATGTTGAAATCGTCCCAGACCGGTTATGTCCAACGGTATGCCGTATCCTTTTTGGTGGGAGTGTTCATCCTGGTCGCATATTACATGTACGTCCGCTGATCGATAATGGCGGATAGATGTCAATCATGGATTTTAACTGAGAGAATTTATAGGTTCCGGATATATCTTCGGGAGCAACTCAATGAATCAATTTAGTTTGCCGATCCTCAGCACCCTCATTTTCTTCCCGCTATTATGTGTGTTCTTGTTGATGTTTATCAGAAGCGAAGGCGGTAAAAATGATGAACTATTACGAAAGATCGCCCTTGGTGCTTCTGTCATTGAATTTTTGATTTCACTTTTGCTCGTGGTCCGCTTCGACGCGGCTGTTCCCGGAATGCAGTTTGTGGAATTTGTACCATGGGTTGAGAGCTTTTCGCTGAACTATCATGTCGGGTTGGACGGGATCAGCCTGTGGCTCGTTATTTTGACCACTTTTTTCGTACCGTTATGCGTGCTGTGTTCATGGACTTATATAAAGGAAAAAACCAAGTATTTTCTGATCGCCGTGCTGTTCCTCGAAAGCGCGATGATAGGCACCTTTGTTGCCCTCGATCTTATTGTCTTTTATATTTTCTGGGAAGTGATGTTGATTCCCATGTTTCTTCTCATCGGCGTCTGGGGGGGTGAACGCCGCATCTATTCCGCGGTCAAGTTCTTCCTGTATACTGCGGCAGGAAGCATATTCATGCTGGTCGCCATTATTTATCTATATTATTACAGTTACAAAACCACGGGAACGGGCACCTTCAACCTGCTCGAACTCTATAATCTGCATATTCCGATATCGGCCCAGTTCTGGCTGTGCGCCGCCTTTAGCCTCGCATTCGCAATCAAGGTACCGATTTTTCCGCTGCACACCTGGCTTCCGGACGCTCATGTCGAGGCGCCTACCGCAGGCAGTGTCCTGCTGGCCGCCATCCTTCTTAAAATGGGGACATACGGTTTCCTGAGATTTTCGATGCCCCTTTTTCCGTATGCCACTCACCAGTTTCTCCCGCTGATTGCTTTTCTGGCCATTGCTGGAATCATCTATGCGGCTTTGGTGGCATGGGTGCAGCCGGACATGAAAAAACTCGTTGCGTACTCCAGCGTAAGCCACCTGGGATTCGTGATGCTCGGATTGTTTGCACTAAATATCCAGGGGATAGAAGGCGGCATCTACCAGATGTTGAACCACGGGGTAAACACGGGCGCCCTCTTTCTTCTCGTCGGCATGATCTATGAGCGGCGCCATACGCGGCTAATGGATGATTTCGGCGGCCTGGCAAAGATAATGCCGGTATTTGCCACCTTTCTCATGATAGCGACTCTTGCATCCGTGGCGGTCCCGGGGACAAACGGTTTTGTAGGCGAAATAATGATACTGGTGGGTGTGTTTAGAACCTATCCCGCATTCGGCGTATTTGCCGTTTCCGGGATGGTCCTTGGTGTTGTCTATATGCTCTGGATGTACCAGAAGGTGATGTTCGGGCCCGTGACCGACGATGCCAATCTCAAACTGACCGACTTGAACACAAGAGAGATTGTGACAATGGTTCCCATCGCGGTGCTGGTGTTTGTAATGGGGATCTTTCCAGGTATGTTTTTGCGCAAAATGGACGCATCGGTCAATAACTTCATCAAACAATACCAATACAAGTACGAAGCGTATGCGGCTGAAAAAAACGGCAATCCTGCCGCAGCAGCCTTGCAAAAGGATAATAATGTTGTCGTCAATTCCGCCGCAGTTTCTCGCGCCGGGGTGCTTTCGCCCAGTCGATGATCGAAAAATATCGAACGTGCTGAGCCGGGTAGATTGCTTTAAATCTGGAGGAACCGAATGGAGACGTTGAAATTCACCCCGCCGGTAATGGACTACGTGGCTGTCTTACCGCAGGTGATCCTTGTTGCAACGGCACTGATCGTACTTGTCATAGGTGTTTTCAAAGAGTGGGCAAAGGCCGCCTTCATCGGTCACGTGTCCCTCATCGGGTCGGCCCTTGCGCTCGTCAGCGTTGTTTTTACCGTCTCCGCAGGGTCCTCATTCTCCTCATTCGGCGGAATGGTCTTAACCGACAGGTTTTCTTTTTTCATTAGCCTTGTGATCTGTATGATAATTGTTCTGACCATACTGGTCTCGTTAAACTATCAGAAATTCTTTGAAAACATCAAGTCAGGCGAATATTACGCGCTTGTTCTGTTTGCAGGCGTTGGCATGATCTTCATGGCAACAGCGGGAAACCTGATTCTTCTGTTTGTGGCCCTTGAAACGATGTCCATTTCCATCTATGCCCTGACCGGATTTCATAAAAATCAGTTAAAATCCGGGGAAGGAGCCTTGAAATATTTTCTGTTGGGCGCCTTTGGCTCAGCATTTCTCCTCTACGGCTTCGCCTTCGTTTACGGGGCCACCGGAAGCCTGGACATCATTAAAATAGCCAATTTTATTCAAACTCATCCGGAAATCACTCAATTCAAATTCCTGGTCATCGGGCTGGTCTTGATGACCGCCGGGTTTGGATTCAAAATATCGATGGTGCCCTTTCACATGTGGACACCCGATGCGTACGAAGGCGCCCCCACATCCATTACGGGATTCATGGCAACAGGTGTCAAGGCCGCAGCTTTTGCAGCCCTTATCCGGGCAGTCCTCGTTCCCCTGGCCCCCATGCAGGGAAGCTGGATCACAATCATGTGGGTCGCCGCTTTTTTGACCATGACCGTCGGTAATATAATCGCCCTTGCCCAGGATAACGTAAAAAGGATGCTGGCTTATTCCAGTATCGCCCATGCGGGGTATATCCTCCTTGGGTTTGTAGCCGGCACAAAGCTTGCCCAGGCGGGTATGCTTTTTTATCTCATGGCGTATGCTTTCATGAACATAGGGGCGTTTGCCGTTGTCGCGCTGCTCTGTAAGAAGGGGGAGGAATTCAACAGTATTTCGGATTTTTCCGGCCTTGGTTTTAAGTACCCGGCAGTGGGATTGGCCATGTCGATATTTTTGCTCTCCCTGGCCGGCATTCCGCCAACAGGTGGATTTATGGGGAAGTTTTATATTTTCACCGAGGCGCTGAAATCCGGGTATGTCTGGCTGGTCATCGCAGCGGGTGTGAACAGCGTGGTCTCGATTTACTACTACTTGCGCGTGGTCGTAGTGATGTATTTTCAGCCCCAGCCATCTGAGAATCCGATAACGCTTACGGCGATTTCACCCGAAGCAGTTATCGCGTTGGCGGCAACGACCGCGGCTGTCCTTTTTATGGGGATATTCCCATCCTACTTCTGGTCGCTTGCCAGCAATTCCATTTTCAGCCTTAAGTAGCGTTTGGAGTTGCGATCATCTCCGTGAATTTGCTTGACTGATATCAGGTTTGGCTTCATCGCCTGAGGTTTCCACCTTGGCGGCTTTCTTGTCGTTGAGTACGCGGCGGGAAAATCTGTCAGTGGATCGGATAGTACCAGAAGGAAGTGTGCCCGCCCCCGCCCCCGCCCCCGCTTGCACTATCTATCGCGTCGCCCTGATAGCTGAAGGCCATGAAAACAGCTCCGGGCGGAAGTGTCAGCCTGGCCTGAAAAGGGATGGGGTCGAAGCCTCCGCGATTTGTTGCCAGTCCTCTTTCTTCGAGAACCCTGCCGTTTTGATCCAGAAATATCACACTTAGACGAAAGTCGTGCAGGACCGTGAAGCCCAGAGGCAGATAGTCGGCAAAGCGGATGTTGCCTGAAAGCTCCATTTGCCCCTGATCAGCCGAATAGGTGTACTTGACGGTAAGGTCCTGGCCTTTCCACACTGCGGAAGAGCGGGGTTCTGCAATGGAGAGGCGGTCTGCGGGTGGGACGAACCCGGCGACGGCGCTAATCTGCAGTCCCGCCACGAAAAGAGCCGAAACGATCACGGATAAGCGGAAGAGAAATCCAGGTTTCATCGTACAGCTCCTTTGATTTGATATGATTGCCGACTCGAAATTCTTCCACGACGCAAGAGCATTTCACATTAAGATAAGCGGTGATGCGTGCGCAAAGATCATTTTGAATCAGCGGTGGTCCGAAAACAAGTTTTTTAGTATATTAATTTGAGTGACGGTCGAACGTTGTCCCGGATTCTGTATCAAAAGGGGGCGTGTCTGGTGAAAGATTCGAGTGAAGATAGAAAAGTCATCCTTGTGGCGGACGACGATGATGACGATTGCCTGCTGATAAAGGATGCTTTGATCGACAATGGTTTGAACTGGGAAATACGGTTTGTGGGTGATGGAATCGAGTTGATGGAGTATCTGGAAAAGTGCGAGCGGTGGGAAGGGCAGGGCGACGGCCGCCTTCCCGACCTGATCGTGCTGGACCTCAATATGCCCCGAAAAGGCGGCCGGGAGGCCCTGAGGGAAATCAGCGCTCATTCAAGCTTCAATAAAATACCTACAGTTATCCTTACGACTTCGGACGAACCCCAGGATATTGCTCTGTGCAGCTCTCTTGGAGCAAAACTGTTCATAACCAAGCCGAACATGTATACTGAATGGCTGGAAAAAGTTGAAGCTCTGAAGGAATTAATCTGAATTTGAGCTTCCCGCCCTCCGAGTCCCGGTATCCTGAGTCAACACCTTATCCAGGATTGAAAAGACATCCCCGGCCACAAATAGCTCGACTCCTTCCCGAACATCGGCGTCCAGACCTTCGATATCGATTTTATTTGCTTCGGGAAATATGATTTTTCTCACGCCGGCTCTTTGCGCAGCCAGCACTTTGTCTCGGATTCCGCTTACGGGAAGCACCCTGCCGCTGAGAGTGAATTCTCCGGAAAGGGCAACATCGCGGCGCGCGGGCCTGCGGGTTAGAAGCGAGATGAGGGCGAGTGCAATTGTGACGCCCGCGGAAGGCCCATCTTTGGGAATACCTCCGGAGGGAATGTGGATGTGAATGTCATGTCCCTCGAAAAAATCGGGATCCAGCGAAAAATCTTCCGCATGGCTGCGTACATAACTCAGGGCCGTCTGGGCAGACTCCCGGATTATCTCCCCCAGAGAGCCGGTCAATATTAACTGCTGGCTCCCTTTCATCATGGTAGCCTCGACGGAGATTATTTCTCCTCCGGATTCAGTCCACACCAGTCCGGTAGTGACTCCTACACGCAGTTGCGCCTCGGCTGTTTCATGAGTGAATTTTCGGGGCCCAAGAAGGCTCTCGACCAGGTCCTCATCCACTAATATGGACGAGCGGTCATTTTCCTTTTGAAGACAAAGTTTGGCAATTTTTCGGCAGACAGTGGCAATCTCACGTTCGAAGTTCCGCAGGCCGGCTTCGAGAGTGTAATCCCTGATGAGTTTTACAACCGCGCCGTCAAGAAATTCGATATTCCTGTTTTTAAGGCCGTGGTCCCTCAACTGGCGGGGAATGAGGTACTCTTTTGCAACGGCCAGCTTTTCTCTTTCGGTGTAGCCGGGGAAAGGGATCACTTCGAGCCGGTCCAGGAGCGGGGCGGGAAGCTTTTCCACCAGATTTGCGGTTGCAATGAACATAACGCTGGAAAGATCGAACGGGACATCCATGTAGTAATCCAGAAACCGGTTATTCTGCTCGGGATCGAGGATTTCCAGGAGGACGGAAGCGGGATCGCCTCGAAAGTCCTGTCCGATCTTGTCTATTTCGTCCAACATGAAAAGGGGGTTCCTGGCCCCGAGGCGCCGAATCTCAGTCATGATTCTGCCCGGCATCGAACCGACATAAGTCCTTCGGTGTCCTTTAAGTTCAGCTTCGTCACGCAAACCGGCAAGAGAAATGCGGGCGAATTTCCTTCCAAGCGCCTTGGCGATAGACATGCCGATAGAAGTCTTTCCGGTGCCCGGGGGCCCGGAAAAGCAGAGGATCGGGCTTCTCGACATCTGGAGATATCGTTTCTTCTGGTGGATCTGCCGCACGGTGGAGCGAAGTTCCTCGAGGTCGATGGGTTTGGGAAGATAATGGGCGGCTCCCTTTTTAAGGGCGTCAACCGCCGAACTCACCGTGGCATATCCTGTAATCATAACGATCTCGGTGTTCGGAGCCACCTGTTTTACGGATTCGAGGAGCTGGATGCCGTCCATCTTCTCCATTTTGAGATCGGTGAGGATCAGCTCGAATTCTTTTTGACCGAGCTTGTCCAGAGCGTCCCGGCCGTTTATGGCAGTGGTTACCTGATAGCCTTCCTTGCGCAGCACATGTTCCATGTTCGTCCTGGCTATCTCTTCGTCATCCACCACCAGGATATTGAACTCGTTGAGGCTGCATAGAGTCTTTACAGCCAGGTATTCGAGGATTCTTTCCTTTACGTGTTTCAATCCATAGTGCTGCAGCTCGAGGTTTGTCTCCGCCAGCCCGATATCCAGGTTGTCGTCGGTGAGGCTCTGCCAGGGAAGCGAGACAAGGAACTCGAGATAACTCACACCTATCGAGTATTCGGGAATACCCGGGTCCATTCTTTCAAGCCGGTCCAACTCCCTGGAAGCCAGTGCCGAAATTGTCTTCGGGATTCTCGCAACCTCAGTTGCCTTGCGAAGATCGGCCAACTCGCCCGATGATTGCTCAGGGGATTTATCTTCCATCGTTTCAATCTTTTTAAAAAAACCCATTGTCAGCCTTTCGATCGATGTTGCAAATAGTAACATTGTCGAACCGTATGTTGCAAAAGCGACATGGAGCTAATCCCAAGCGCAGCAGGAGTCAGGCAAAAACGGCTATTGCATTTTGAAACATGAGGATCACTTGTCCAGCGATGTCCATTTGCCGTTTCAGCCTTATTTCGCAGTGATTTCAAAAGCTTTTTACCAGATGGCACGACTCTTGACTATAGAGTATTGAAAAAATCATGCTCAGGTGGGTTCATAATGTCAAATCTAAGTGGAACAAATCATAAAAATGGGCTTCGCAACAGCCGTAAGATCCTTGTCGTGGGCGACAAAGGGTTCTTTGCGGAGAGTGTCATAAATCATTCCATACACCTTGCCGAGCGGCTCGGATACGATCTGGTGGCTCTCAGCGTGGATGTGCAATGTGAAGGCAGGGCATTCGGGAACAGCGCGGCATCGACCAGGAGATTACTCGAGATGGCCGATCGCCACGGCATATATTGCAGTCAGATGGTGAGAAGCGGGGACATTGAATTTGCGGTAGAGGACACAATTCACGAGATAAAGCGGGTTGAGATAGTCGTAATAGAATCAGAGACAAACAGCGAGAGCATTCGAAATATATCGGTTCCTATCGTCAGTGTCCTGTCGGACACAAACAAAAAAGGAGATACTTCCATGGTTGCGAGCAAATCCTCGAAAGCGGTCGTGATTGGAAAAACGGCTGGTTACGGTGTCGTGAGCGCCGCCTTTTGTGCGGCCGCCTTTACGCACGCGGATACTATCGCGCAAATCTGTTCAAGAGGCGGTTGGTACGCGGCGGTTCCCATTACCACAGTGCTGGTGTTTTCGTTTGTGCACGGCGCATTTGCTCACAATCTCTGGTCCGCTCTGGGTATCGAGGCCTTCAAAAGAGACCAGGTCAGGCAGACGGAACACAAAGTCATCGAGAAAAGAAAGCTGCAGCGGAAACGACCTCGCGCCTATGCCCCTGTCAACCCGTTTCACAGGATTGACTGATAAGCTTGCGCTGAGGCCATGTCCGGGATTTTGCTGTAAACCCAAAGTTTCGAGTTAGGAATCGCAATGCACGATATAGCAAATGAGGCTGTAAAGTTTATCGATCTTAATGTGACGTATGTTATTTTCCTTTTTGTACTCGGTTTCATCGGCGGTCTTGTGAGCGGATTCATCGGATCGGGCGGGGCCTTCGTTCTGACCCCCGGAATGATGAGCCTGGGAGTGCCGGGGACTATAGCGGTTGCCAGCAACATGTGCCACAAATTCCCCAAGGCCCTTGTCGGCGCATACAAACGTTTCAAATACGGCCAGGTGGATATAAAGCTGGGCCTTATTCTGGCGGCATCGGCCGGTTTGGGTGTGCAGATAGGCATAAAAATCCAGCGGTTTATTCTGGAAAAATGGGGACAGGCCGGGTCCGACCTCTATGTGAGTGTTTCCTTTGTAATCGTGCTGATAGTTGTCGGCGCTTATATCTTGCTCGACGCGATGAAGATATCCAAATCCGGAGGGAGCGAAAGGGTCTCGCTCATCGCCAGGAAGCTCCAGAGCATAAACCTTCCCCCAATGATAACCTTTAAGACGGCAAATGTGCGCATTTCCTTCTGGTTCACGGTTCCAGTGGGCTTTGCGACCGGTATGCTGGCAGCGACGATTGCCGTCGGCGGGTTCATTGGAGTTCCCGGCATGATATATATGCTCGGCGTTTCCGGACTCGTATCATCCGCCACGGAGCTGGTAATCGCTTTCGTGATGGGGTTGGGCGGTTCCATAAACTGGGCAATGCACGGCATGGTGGACATTCGGCTTGTATTGATCATACTTGCCGGCTCGTTGCTTGGTGTCCAGCTTGGCGCAATCGGGACCACTTATGTAAAAGAGTATATGATAAAAGTGGTAATGGCGACAATCATGCTCATAGTTGCCGTGAGCAGGGGACTTGCAATACCAAGGTACCTCAATCAACTCGGGGTCATGTCAATCGGTCAGAATTCGGTAAAGATGCTGGACGCGGTCAGCTTTGTTTCAATGTGTCTGGCGCTGCTTATAGGGGCCATAATCATTCTGGCCGCCATGTACAGAGCAAAGAAGTCGGCGTACACTCCAAAAGCCCTGGCTGAAGCCAGATGAAACAAATCATCCGACCCTGCTGATACAGCGCATACATTCAGAAACCCAATCTCCCCTTCTCTGTTTAGTTCAGAGAAGGGGAGAGCCGTTTTTAGGATCGAGGGATTCAAACGATTAAGGCTTCCTGGAATCCTCAATTCCTCAATTTCATGAAACAATGCAACATTCCTTGAAGCCCATGCGCTCGCCGCTTCTCAGCGCATGGAATTTGGACTATACTATTTCCTGTTCCGACTTGCCTCATGAGCTGTCTTTTGGACTTTCCCTCGATGTCCCCGAGCCGGCGAACATTCAATTTCCAGCAAACAACATCGGAGAGCAGCCTTGCCAATGAGATTTCCGACTGTCTTGAACATCCGTCAGAAGGTAATGGTCGGTTTCACTATACTTGTGATCATAATCTGTTCGTTTGGCACGGTTTCATTCCAGTCTCTTCGGGAAGTTGAGCGAAAGCAGCGTTTCGTTGAGGTTGCAGACGACCTGAGAGATTCCATCCTTGAAGCGCGCCGCTACGAGAAGAATTTTCTGCTCTACGGCTCCGCTGAAGATCTGAACGAGAACCGCAGATTCACCCAGCTCGCGGTAGACCTGCTCGAAAAGACGATTCCGGAAATCAAAGATTTTCATGGTGCTCCCCAGTTAACCAAGATCAAGTCGGAGCTTGGCGACTATCAACGACTGATGGAGAAGACTGCCCCTGGGCGAGGCAGCAGCTCGGGGTTGCCGGTAGAGCAGTTGCGCGAACACGGCAAGGCCCTGGTGGATTTGTCTCAGAGCCTGGTTTCCTTTGAGCGCGAACGGATTCTTCAAATCGTGGAATCGCTCAAGACGCAGCTACTGAGTTCCCTCGGGGTGATGATCATTGCCGGTAGTTTGCTTCTGCCGGTTCTTTTTCAAAAAATAGTTCGTCCGCTCAGGGAGATTGAAAAAACGACACACCGCATTGCGAAGGGAGATTTCAGACCGATTGCGGTCCCTGATACACGAGATGAGACACAACGTGTAGTCGAAGGGTTCAACAAGATGATCAGCGAGCTCGAAGAGCGGCAGGACCAATTGCTCCAGGCCAAGAAACTTAGTTCTTTGGGCACCTTTACTTCCGGTATTGCGCACGAGTTAAACAATCCTCTTAACAATATCTCTACATCCTGCCAGATTCTTATTGAGGAATTCGACAAGTCGGACGCCGAGTTTTCGCATCGGATGCTGAGCAATATCGAGCATGAAGTGCATCGTGCCCGCGATATTGTGCGAGCGCTGCTCGAATTCTCCCGAGCTAAGGAATTCTGCATCGTGCCGACACCGCTTTTTCAAGTGGTTGATCGCGCGGTCAAGCTGATTTCCAGTCAAATGCCTCCAGGAATCGATATTTCGTTGGATGTACCTCATGACCTTTTACTCAATATCGATGGCCAGAGGATGCAGCAGGTATTTTTGAATTTGATCGAGAACGCTGTTCAATCAATAGAACCTCCAGGGCAGATCATGATTAAGGCTGGAGTCGATCTCGCTCAGAAACAGGCATTCATTACGGTCGAAGACACCGGTATGGGCATCCCTGAAGAGGTACTTGGAAGGGTTTTCGATCCATTTTTTACCACCAAGGAGGTCGGTTTAGGGACCGGGCTCGGCTTGTCAATTGTTTTTGGGATTGTCCAGAAACATCAGGGATCGATTTCGGTAGACAGCAAGGAGAAGGAAGGCACGCGATTTACGATACGCTTCCCAATGGAAACGGTGTGTTAGGAGAAAGAGGCCTGATGAGAGGATCTCGCATCCTGATAGTCGATGACGAGCAGATAGCCCGGGAAAACCTCGAGCATGTACTGCGAGCGCAGGGTTATGAGACGGTGAGCGTTCATAACGGCCTCACCGCTATCAGGGAGCTTGAAAAGGAAGAGTTCGACCTGGTGCTTACGGACATCCGAATGCAGCCGGTGGATGGCATCCAGGTGCTCGAGCGGGCCAGGGAGCTTTATCCCAATATCGAGGTAATCGTCATCACAGGATATGCTTCGGTCTCCTCGGCCGTCGAGGCGATGAGTAAAGGCGCCTACTACTATATCGCCAAACCGTACAAAATCGATGAAGTCAGGGTCCTTGTCAGACAGGCCATGGAGAAACGCGGCTTGCTCAGGGAAGTAAAAGAGCTGCGGCAGCAGGTTCAGGACCAGAGTAAAGCCCCGCTTCTGATCGGCAACAGTCCTGAAATGGAAGTGCTGCGAAAGACCATCGGGCAGATTTCGGTCTCCGATTCCAGTGTGCTCATTCTGGGCGAAACGGGGACAGGTAAGGAACTTGTAGCAAAGACCATCCATAGTATGAGCCTTCGGGCCGGGAAGCGTTTTCTTGCGATCAACTGCGGCGCCTTCAGCGAAGAGCTTCTTGCAAACGAACTGTTCGGGCACGAGCGCGAGGCGTTCACCGGCGCTAAAGGCATCAAGCGGGGACTGTTGGAAGCCGCCCAGGGGGGCACAATCTTCCTGGATGAAATTGGGGACATGCCGCTGTCGATGCAGGTGAAGCTTTTGCGGGTGCTTCAGGAACGAGTGATGATGCGGGTGGGGGGCGTAGAAGAAATACCTGTTGATATCCGGGTCGTTGCCGCCACCAACAAAAATCTGAAGCAGGAGGTCGAATGCGGGACCTTTCGCCAGGATTTCTATTATCGGCTGAACGTGATAACACTTCATGTGCCGCGCCTGACGGATCGTGAAGACGACATCCTCCTGCTGGCTCTTCATTTTCTCCATAAAATTGCAAAGTCGCAGGGAAAGCAGTTAGAGAGCATTTCGGACGAAGCGGTTAAAATACTTCTTTCTTATGAATATCCCGGGAATGTGCGTGAACTTGAAAACATTATCGAAAGGGCTGTAACCCTGTCAAACGGGCACTCCATAGAGCGGGAACATCTGCCGCTCGATCTGCAGCAACTCGCGTTCAGGGTACGGCGCCCGCAGGAGGAGTTCCTTACCCTGGGTGATAATGAACGCGAGTATATTCTCTGGGTGCTCAAACAGGTAAATGACAATAAGACCAAGGCTGCTGAAATTCTGGGCATTGACAGAGTATCGCTTTGGAGGAAAATTAAGAGATACAACCTCCAATAACCCGATTGCATGGCGACGTGATGACGCACGCTCCGCCTCGTGGAAAGGAAAGGCTTGGATGGCAATTATAACGATCTCGAGAGGTTCATACAGCAAGGGTAAGGAAGTGGCGGAAAAGGTGGCTTTGAAGCTGGGATATCAGTGTTTTGCCCGTGAAGTACTTCTGGGGGCGTCAAAAGAGTTCAACATCCCTCAAATCAAGCTGGCGCGCGCCATTCATGACGCTCCTTCCATTTTTGAAAGGTTCTCTTACGGCAAGGAGAAGTTCATAGCGTACTTTCAATCGGCTCTTTTGAAATCTGTCCAGCGGGACAATGTCGTATATCATGGGCTGGCGGGACATTTTTTTCTGAAAGAGATCGACCACGTCCTCAAGGTCCGGATTATTACCGACATGGAGGACCGGATCAAACTCGAGATGGAGCGGCAGGGGATCTCCAGGGAACAGGCCCTGGCGGTGCTCAAAAGGGACGACTCCGAAAGGCGCAAATGGAGCCAGCATCTGTATGGGATCGATACCGCGGACCCCATTTTGTACGATTTGGTCATTCACGTGGACAAAGTCACAGTGGATGACGCTGTGGACGTGATTTGCCATACCGTGGGAATGCCAACCTTCAAGACTACCTTCGAATCCCAAAAGGCATTGGATGACCTGGTTTTGGCATCCGAGGTAAAGACGACCCTGATCGAAATCAAGCCGGACATCGAGGTATTCGTGCGCGACGGCGACGTAAGTCTTGGCGCCAGCGCTCTTATCATGAAAGACCCGAGTCTGGTTCAGGAAATGGAAAGGATTGTCCGCCGAATTCCCGGAGTTAAAGATGTCAGTGTCAAGTCCTCTCACCTTGTTGATTGGAGTGATTAAATCGGAATTTTACTGGAGAAGGGATACTGGAGATTAAATGAGCACGGAGCCAAACAAAGTCATCTACTCCATGATCGGGGTAAGCAAGTTCTACAATAAACGGCCGATCCTCAAGGACATATATCTATCCTATTTCTACGGCGCAAAGATCGGAGTGGTGGGTCTTAACGGCTCGGGCAAGAGTTCGCTTTTGAGAATACTTGCAGGGGTGGACACCGATTTCAACGGCAAGACTACAATCGCACCCGGTCATACGGTCGGTTTTCTGGAACAGGAGCCCCAACTGGATGATACCCTGAGCGTGCGGGAAACGGTCGAGCAGGGGGTCCAGGAGACCGTTTATCTACTCAACGAATTCAACCGGATCAACGAGCAATTTGCCGAGCCTATGTCCGATGAAGATATGGATAAACTCATCGAGAGGCAGGGGGAGGTGCAGGAAAAACTCGATTCCATGGACGCATGGGATCTCGACTCAAGACTCGAGATGGCTATGGACGCGCTGAGGTGCCCTCCCGGAGACACCCCGGTCAAGGTCCTCTCAGGAGGCGAAAGGCGGCGCGTTGCCCTTTGCCGGCTGCTACTCCAGCAGCCCGACATCTTGCTGCTCGATGAACCTACCAATCACCTTGACGCCGAAACGATCGCATGGCTCGAACACCACCTTCAACGCTATGCCGGTACTGTTATAGCGGTGACTCACGACAGGTACTTTCTCGATAACGTGGCAGGGTGGATATTGGAGCTTGACAGAGGGCAGGGCATTCCATGGCAGGGAAACTACTCGTCGTGGCTTGAGCAGAAGAGCGCCAGGCTCAGACAGGAGGCAAAAGGGGAAACTGAGCGGCAGAGGACGCTGGAGCGGGAGTTGGAATGGATAAGAATGTCGCCCAAAGGGAGGCATGCCAAATCAAAGGCCCGCATACAGGCTTATGATTCGCTGCTGCGTCAGGACTATGAAAAGCAGGAAAAAGAACTCGAAATATACATTCCGCCCGGTCCGAGGCTGGGCAATGTCGTTATCGAGGCCGTGGGCATAAGCAAAGCCTACGGCGAAAACCTTCTGATGGAAAACTTTTCCTTCGCGCTGCCGCCAGGGGGCATCATCGGGGTGATCGGGCCCAACGGCGCCGGCAAAACTACCCTGTTTAGAATGATAACCGGCCAGGAGAAGCCCGACTCGGGCACGATCAGACTGGGTGACACAGTGAAGCTGGCTTATGTTGAGCAGAGCCGGGAGACGCTTGATCCCGAAAAGAGCATCTGGGAGGCTATCTCGGAAGGCAGGGACACTATCGAGCTTGGAAGCCGCTCCATTAACTCGCGCGCTTATGTTGCCCGGTTCAATTTCTCGGGGACCGATCAGCAAAAAAAGGTCGGACTGCTCTCGGGAGGCGAGCGCAACCGGGTCCATTTGTCTAGAATTCTAAAACAGGGCGCGAATGTCATCCTGCTCGACGAGCCTACAAACGACCTGGACGTCAACACCATGCGCGCGCTCGAAGAGGCCCTCGAAAATTTTGCCGGGTGCGTGGTGGTGATCAGTCACGACAGGTGGTTTCTTGACAGAATCGCAACTCACATAATTGCCTTCGAGGGCGACAGCGCAGCCGTCTGGTTCGATGGCAACTACTCCGAATATGAAGCCGACAGGAAAGCCCGGCTCGGCGCAGCAGCCGACCAGCCACACAGGATCAAGTACCGGCAACTGATGCGGGCGTAATGGGGGTACCTATATCTTCACGCTCCGGTGGATGCACGCAGAGATTTTCCCGCCGGCAACGGATTTGTGAAAACTTTACCCACCTCGTGGTATACTTGCAAATATTTGGGGGATCGAGCAAGGGCAAATAGAAAATGAATTTTCCCCAAGCCAATGGTCTCGGTGTTATTGGATAATCATTACTATTGATGATGCACTCCGGCGGAGTTGGAGTTGTGATAAAAAGTACTTGACTTTTAGTCGATTATGTCATTTTCTGGTACTGTATACGCGAACTCAGGTATTTTTCATACTATCCCACAACAGCTATGCAGGAGTTGAAGCAAGATGATGGCGGATCAAACTATTGCTCGAGTGGAACCTGTTCGTACTGAGGCGTATTTGGATTTTCTCCAAATGCTTACCGGAGTCGGGCTCGTGGCGTTTATGTGGTGCCATATGATTCTGGTAGCCAGTGTAAACCTGGACCTTGGAGGGGGCAGGGTGATGAACGCGATCGCCCATTTTTTTGAGGCCACTTATATGGCCCAAATCGGCGGTCCGATGATTGCCCTCACAATGCTGGTGCATTTTGTGCTGGCGGCCCGCAAGCTTCCCTTTCGTGCCCGTGAGCAGAAGGCAATGTGGAGGCACACCGTCAATTTTAACCACACCGACACCTGGTTGTGGATCATTCAGGCGGTAACCGCTTTCATAATTCTGATCATGGGGTGCATCCACATGTGGACTGTGCTCACCACTATGCCGATAACGGCGGCAAAGAGTGCTGCCAGAATTCAGGGCGGATGGTGGCTGGCCTTCTACATTATCCTGCTTCCGATGATAGAGCTTCATGTCGGGATCGGAATCTACAGAATCGGTGTAAAGTGGGGATTTATCAAGAGGTCTAACCGTAAAGCGCTGCATGGCTTCGAAAACAAGCTCACTATAGTTATGATTGCCATAGGGCTTGTCACTCTGTTCACCTTCTTCGTCTTGACTAAAGCAATGTAAGGAGCTGAAATTGGATACCTTCTACACTGATCTCTTATGCGTCGGAGCGGGTCTTGCAGGCGAACGTGTGGCGGTGGCGGCGGCCTCAGCGGGATTTGAGACCATCTGCCTCAGTATCGTTCCGCCGAGACGTTCCCACTCATCCGCCGCTCAGGGCGGTATGCAGGCTTCTTTGGGGAACTGCTGCAAGGGCGAGGGCGACTGCCCGGACGTCCATTTTGCCGATACTGTCAAAGGGTCCGACTGGGGATGCGATCAGGAATGTGCGCGTCTTTTCGCCGAAACTGCACCCGTTGCCGTTCGAGAGATGGCATTTTGGGGCATTCCCTGGAACCGTGTCGTCCCTGGAAAAGGCATCTACTATAAAGCCGGAAAACAATACGAGAAGATTGAGGCGGCCGAAAAAGAGGGAACAATCACGGCGCGCGATTTCGGCGGGACCGCGAAATGGCGCACCTGTTACACATCGGACGGAACCGGCCATACTCTTCTTTTTACCATGGACAATGAAGTCGTGCGCCTGGGCGTAACCGTCCACGACAGGATTGAAGTGCTGTCACTGATCCATGACGGAACGACCTGCATGGGGGTTGTGGCCCGCTGCCTGAAGACCGGCAAACTGAGGACTTATCTGGCAAAGGCGACACTGATTGCAACCGGCGGCTACGGCAAACTTTACCGCGAGAGCACTAACGCTGTAATCTGCTGGGGTGACGGCGCTGCAGTTTCGCTGGATACCGGCATTGTCCCCATCGGGAACCCGGAGGCCGTGCAGTTCCACCCAACGGGAATCGTGCCCACAAACATTCTGGTAACCGAGGGCTGCCGTGGTGACGGTGGGACACTCAAAGACGTCAATGAAGAAAGATTCATGGACATTTACGAGCCAGGCAAGCAGGAGCTTGCCTCGCGCGACGTCGTTTCCCGCTGGATGTACCATCATATGCGGATCGGAAAAGGGGTGAAGAGCCCATACGGCGATCACCTTTGGCTCGACATCCGCCATTTGGGGGCGCATCACATCAAGACCAAGCTCCGAGAAGTCGAAGAAATCTGCAATGAGTTCCTGGATCGAGATCCGATTACCCAGTTGATCCCGGTTCGTCCTTGTCAGCATTACAGTATGGGTGGAGTTCGCACAAACAAGGACGGCGCCGCTTACGGCCTCAAAGGCATTTATTCGGCTGGTGAGGCTGCGTGCTGGGATATGCACGGATTTAACCGTCTTGGTGGAAACTCACTGGCCGAGACGATTGTGGCAGGAAGGATCGTGGGCGAAAAGATAGTGGAATTTCTCAAGGGCTACCAGGTTGATTTCAAAACCGCAGTTGTTCAGGATGCGGTCAAGAAACAACAGAATAGGGTAGAGAGTCTTGTTCGCGGAGGCGGAAAAGAAAACGCTTACGATTTGCGTGCGGCTATGGGCGACGCGCTCATGGAGGGAGTAGGCATTTTCCGCAAGCACGATGATCTTCAGGCTGCCGTTGATAAGCTGCAGGTGCTCCTGGAGCGCTCAAAAAACATCGGCCTTCGCTCCACCAGTGTGCATGGCCCGAATCCCGAACTGGGAGTCGCGCTGCGGGTGCCTGGAATGATCCGGCTTTCGCTGTGCATTGCCTACGGAGCGCTGATGCGGACTGAGAGCCGTGGAGCGCACGCACGCGAAGATTTCCCTGAACGCAATGACAAAGACTGGTTGAAGCGTACTCTTGCCTATTGGAAGAGTGAAAAAGACACGCTGCCGACCCTGGAATACGAAAAGCCTTCAAAAGTCTGGGAGATTCCGCCAGGTGAGAGAGGGTACGGTTCTGCGAAGATAATTTGTACCGAAGACCCCGAGATTTGCGTTCCAAAGCCGGAAACCAACTAAGCGAGAGGTGTTTTGATGGGAAGGACTCTAAAGTTCAACGTCTTCAGATACAGCCCGGAGGACCCGGCTTCGGTTCCGCACATGGATGCGTATTATCTCGAGGAAACCGAGGCCATGACTCTTTTCATTGCTCTTAACCGTATCAGGGAGGAACAGGACCCAACCCTCATGTTCGATTTCATGTGCAGGGCGGGTATCTGTGGCTCCTGCGCAGTTATGATAAATGGAAAGCCAGACCTGGCGTGCCATACCAAGACCAAGAAGTTGCCCAGTGAGATCACTCTGATGCCCATGCCTGTATTTAAGCTGATCGGTGACCTCTCGGTCGATACGGGGACCTGGTTCCGAGGAATGAACGAAAAGGTGCAGTCTTGGGTCCACACTAATAAGACGTTCGTTCCGGATGCAGAAGAAGAGCGGATGGATAATGCGCTCGCCGATGAGATTTACGAACTCGAACGTTGTATCGAATGCGGCTGCTGTGTCGCGGCTTGCGGAAAGGCGAACATGCTGCCCGATGGCTTCATGGGAGCGACCGCCTTCAACCGGGTTGCCCGTTTCATGATGGACCCGCGCGACGAAAGAAAGAACGATGAGTATTTCGAGGTAGTGGGAAACGAGGATGGAATCTTCGGCTGCCTCGGGCTTCTCGGCTGCGAGGACATGTGTCCGAAGAAGATCCCGCTCCAGGATCAACTCGGCGTGCTTCGCCGCAAGATGGGCTTCTCCCAGGTGAAGCATTTTTTCCAAAGGGGCGGGAAGGGGTAGACCGCCTGAAGGAAAATGCCAGGCTTAGCTGCCGGCTATAGTTTATCAGGACAATGCGGGATGGCGTTCGCCATCCCGCTCCTGTTTGAGCTTCATCAACAAAAATTGCCGATGCGGCCGTTCCGTCGATAGACATTAGCTTACCGGTTCCCCGCAATTTCTACGCATTTGTACTTGCCCGCTGCCCGGATCATTTTGTTGAATTCTGTCAGTCTCTCAAAAAATACAAAATATATTGATTTTTATCAGAGTATTAGCGCATCCCGACGGGTCTGGACCTGGAGTTCGTGAACCGTTATCAGGTCTAATGATCTGAATTCTGATGTGATCCTTCATGATTCAGTTTTCATGAAATATGAAAAAAGCGCTTGCCAATTGATTGGCGTCTTTCTATATTGACGAGCACTGGAGAAATGAGTGGCTAAGCTACGACGGGAAAAGCTCAGCAATCAGATCTACGCCGTCTTGAAAGAGATGATAGCTGATTACCGATTCCAGCCTGGAGCCCGCCTCAACATCGAAAGCATCTCCAGAGAGCTGGATGTGAGCCGCACCCCTGTCTGGGAAGCAGTGAGGCGATTGGAACAGGAGGGCCTCGTTGAGGATATTCACAACAGAGGCGTATTCATGTCATCTCTCACCGCTGAGAAAGCCCTGGATCTTTATGCGGTAAGAGAGGTGCTGGAGGGCATGGCGGCCCGGCTGGCGGCTACCCGCATTGACGACGGCTCCCTCCAAAAAATGTCCGCATGCCTACAAAGGCAGAGAGAAGTGATCGAGAACCGTGATGTGCTCGCTTATTCAAAGTTGGACTTTGAATTCCATGCCACCGTTTATGATGCCTGTGGCAACGAGTGGCTCAAGGAACTCCTCGAGATTATCAAAAATAAGATGCGCCCCTTGACCCTGCATATGCAGCCCGATTTCCTGAAGCTCATTGACCATCATGCCGAACTTCTCCGAGCCCTCCGAGGACGCGACCCGGAAAAGGCTGAACATGAATTCCGCAGGCATAACCAATATATGATGGCTCAAATTCGGGAAGACGTGAGCGCAGGCCGTTGGAAGCAACTCGGGAGGCGGTGACACAGGGCCCCGCCCAGCTACCCGCCTATTCATACACATCTCCACATGCAGAAGGGATACAGCCATGAAGTTGCCGCGCGACAAAACAGCCATTGTTCTTATTGAGGCCCAAAACGACTTTCTAAGTCCCGGGGGCACGATGTATCAGTACATTGCCGACCAGTTAGCCAAAAGGGGCGTTATCAATAATTTGAAATCCCTCCTGGATGGTGCGCGCGGCAAGGTGAAGATCATCTATGTCCCCTTTCAGGCTTTCAAGCCCGGCTTTCCGGAATTGAAGCCGGGAGGACCTGGAACCGCTGGTCTACGCGGCATTGAAATGGAGATGAAAGCCGATTGGGGTACCGGCGCCTGGTTGGAAGGGACCCCCGGCCCGGAGATCATCGAGCCCCTGACACCGAAATCAGGAGACATTGTGGTTCGCGGCAAGCTGACCCTGGATGCCTTTCACTCCACTGCCCTGAACTACCTCCTGCGTGCAAACGAGATTGAGCATGTCGCGTTCACCGGATTCCATACCAACTGGTGCGTCGAATCTTCGGCCCGTTCCGCCTACGACCTGGGGTATCGGGTGATCTTGATCAAAGATTGCACCGCGACGGATACCGACCGTGAGCAACTCTATTCGGAAGAGGTGATCTTTCCCCGAATCGGTAGTGTAATGACGAGCGGGGAGTTCCTCTCGGCCATTTCTTAGACGACTTTTTTACTCCTACAAGGACTTTTAAGGCCTTAGACAGGATTAACAGGATTTACAGGATTAAAAGATAACCTGGCAGAGCGTCCAAATCTTCTGCCTTTGTTCAAAGAGCGAGAGCGCCATTTGTATACACCTCGAGGAGCGTAGAGTTAATAATCCTGTTAATCCTGTCGAAAAGCTTTTATGTCGTTGTAGGGCTACCCACCAGATAAATTGACTTAGCGGAGATCAGGAGGGCTGCATCCATGCAGACAAGTAAATCCGGCAAGATGGGTTTAATAGCTGTAGCGGCGTCGATCTGCCTGTTATTTACGCTCGGGGTTGCAGCCATGGCAGCGCCGCCGCCCAAAGAAGTTAAAGTAGGGCTGATGTACGGTCTTACCGGAGCAGCGTCCCCGGTAGGCCCGGTGCAGTTGGACGGCTCCAAGCTGGCCATCGACGAGATCAACGCGGCTGGGGGTCTCGATTGGGGGGGCAAGAAGGTCCCGGTCAAGTACGTCATCAAAGATGACGAGACGAAATCGGACGTGGCAATCCGTCGTTTCCGCGAACTGGTAGACGAGGACAAGGTCGATGTCGTAATCGGACAGACCTTTGCTCCTATCAGCGGGGCGCTCAATAAAGAAGTCCAACGGAACCCCATAGGCTATTTCCCGGTTAATGTGGTGGCCCTGAAGATGTTCGAGAAAGGGGAGATGGCGCCCACCACCTTTGCCGTGCACGGCTGCGCCTATTCCGTCGGTTATGCCGGGGCTTCTTACATTGTCAACAAATTAGGGTTGAAAAAAATCGTTTTCTTCGGTCCGGCGTATGCCTTCGGCCAGGACCAATGGCGCGGCGCCAAGGATGCTTTCGACAAAATGGGTATCCAGGTAGAGTACCTTGAGTCGCCGGTGGGAACGAGCGACTTCACGCCTTACATGACGAAGATCATGGAGATGAATCCTGAGATCGTCATGCTGGCGCACTGGGGCACCGACGCGATCAACGTGCTCAAGCAAGCCTCCGAGACCGGTCTGAAGAAGAAGAGCAAGATCTGGTTCGATTGGATGACGAATGTGTTTGGCAGCGGCGTGCCGCCCGAAGCTATTGAAGGCGTCTACTCGCTCATGAGCTGGTATTATGATTTGAGCGGCTTTCCGGATGAAGCCATCGTGAAGCAGGCGAGCGCCTTTTCCGACAAGTTTACCAAGGCATACGGGTATCCTCCCGATCCCTATTCGGCCATGGCTTACATCGGCACCAAGGAAGCCATGCGGGGGCTGTCCATTGCCCAAAGCGGCGAAGGCACGGCCGTCGCCAAGGCCATCATGGCGAATCCCACCTTCGAATCGATGAAGGGCAAAGGGACCTGGCGGGAGGACCACCAGCCAATTTTCAAATACAACGCCTTCGTAGTAGTGGGCAAAGGCGCGGCAGAACGCAAGGACCCCAAGTGGGACCTGGTGAAGGTTATCGGCGCCTATACGGGTGAAGATTACCTGCCGTCCTTGAAGTCGTTGGGATACTAAGCCCTGCAACCGGTCTCATGGACCGTTGATACCCAATCTCACTTCGAGGTCAGGAAAAGGGCCCCCTGGTCCTGTCCTGACCTCTCTTTACATGACACGCCGCCGCCAGCACACTATAAGGGAACCCCTGATGCCGGAAGAGGTGCTTCTCCAAAGTCACGGAATCACTAAGCGTTTTGGCGACTTCACCGCGGTTGACGGCGTGGACTACAGACTCCAAAAGGGAGAGGTCGCGGGTATTATCGGACCCAACGGCGCCGGCAAGTCAACTTTTTTCAATCTCCTCACCGGCCTTTTCCCTCCGTCTGCCGGAACCGTTACTTACCTCGGGGCCGATATAACCAGCAAGAGTGCCCATAAGAGGGTCGCCCTCGGATTGATACGAACGTTTCAACTGGTCTCCGTTTTTGACTCTTTGCCGGTTCTCGACAATCTCGTCATATCGGTCGTTCACTCCCAGGCGGAATCCAAAGGACTGTTGTGGCGTCTGCTGGGCAATCCCCATCCTCCCCGCATCGTAGATAAATGCAATTATGCCCTCGAAAGAGTAGGTATCGCCGAGAAGATGAATTTGCCCACCTCTCAACTTTCCTATGGCGATAAACGTAAACTCGAAATCGCCATGGCGCTGGCTCTGAGACCTCAGGTGCTTTTACTCGATGAACCGTTTGCCGGCCTGAGCGAGGTGGAGATTACCGATGTGCTCGATCTGATCCACCAGATAAAAGATGAGTTCACGCTCATGATCATCGAGCACAAAATTACCCGCATCATGGGCCTCATTACGCGTCTGAGCGTCATGCACGAGGGCCGGTTTATCGCTCACGGCCTTCCCGAATCAGTCCTGTGCGACGAGGCGGTCCGGCTGGTTTACTGGGGCGACCGGACCTGCGGCCCCCCGGATATGGTTCAAGGATCATAGAATGCTATTGTCGGTGGACCGGATCAATGTTTTTTACGGGAGCGCCCGGGTTCTCTCCGAGGTATCCCTGCACGCCAAGCATGGGGAAGTCGTGTCCATCGTCGGCCGCAACGGAGCCGGCAAGAGCACCATGTTGAAGACGATTGCCGGTTTTCTGCGTCCTTTAACCGGCGCCGTTAAGTTTGATGGGGAGGAAATATCCGGAAGGCCTCCCGACCAGGTAGCCCGCCTGGGCGTACGGTACGTGTTTCAGGACAAGCGGGTGTTCACCAAACTCACGGTCAGAGAGAATATCGAACTGGCTGCTCACGCCGCCAAGGTGAGGCTCATCGATGCCATAGACCGGGTAGCCCAGGTCTACCCCAAGATATCGATGTTCCTGGCAAGCAAGGCCGGAGGCCTCTCAGGAGGCCAAAGACAACTGCTGCTCATCGGCCGGGCGATAGTGGGCTCTCCCCGCCTGCTCCTCGTCGACGAACCCACGGAAGGCCTGGCCGCTGGGGCCATCGAAGAGGTCCTGAGAGCCCTTGAACTTTTGAGGGCCGAAGTGTCTATGGTCATCGTCGAACAGAATCTTTCCGTGGTTTCCAGATTCGCCGACCGGATCTATTGCATGAAGGAAGGACACATAGCCACCGAGCTTTCCGATTTGGCCGACGTCCGGAATCAAGCTTATCTGGAGACTTATTTGTAACGGGTAACGCCCGCTCCTTACTTTCTGACTGGCGGAAAATAGATGCTCAATGCCACCCTAAAAATATTGCAGAAATTTGACCTGCTGGTGATCGCAGTTCTCTTTCTGCTGCTGGCGCCCATTATCTCTATGGACCGAAGCATTGACTTTATGATCTTCTGCATCTTCGTGCTGGCCTATGATCTGCTGTATGGCTATATGGGCAGGCTGTCGTTCGGCCATATGCTCTATCTTGGAGTGGGGGCGTATGCCTTTGCCCTGTCAGGGGAGTATCTGGCGGCAAACGTTTTCCTGGCGCTGCTGATCGCAGTGGGTTCAGGGGCTGCGACCGGACTTATTGTTGGACCCATCGTAGTGCGCACCACGGGCGCATGTTTTGCGCTCATCAATTTGGCCCTCAATCAACTGGGATATTTTCTGGTCCTGGTGGCATTTTCGCGCTGGACCGGGGGCGAAGACGGCATGTCGGCCTCCTTCAAAAGAGTAGGGATATTCAACTTCTCCAACCATACGATAGTCTTCTGCTTCACCTTCGCGTGCATGCTTCTTGTCGTATTTTTAGTCCGGAGGCTGACGAACTCTCTTTTAGGCATCCTGCTGCGGGGTATCAAGGAAAACGAAACCCGGGTGAAGTTCCTGGGCTATGACACGTTTGTCATCAAGATGGCGGCCTTTATCCTCTCGACCACCCTGTCCGCCTTTGCCGGGGCACTGTTTATCATCAACTACAGCTATGTGACCACGAGCTTCATCGATCCGCTCAGGAGCGTAGAGGTTATATTTGCATGCCTCATTGGCGGGGCGGGCAGCGTTTACGGCGCGCTGGCAGGCGGAGTGGGCTACAAGCTGATCAGCAATTACCTGCCTAACTACATTCAACGGTGGGAGATGTTTTTGGGGGTGGTGCTTCTCCTTTTGGTGTTCAAGTTTAGAAGCGGGGTGTGGGGTTATGTGGCGGCCTTTGTCAAGCGCTGCGACAGGCCGGCCGAAGAGACGAAATCTCACCCGGAGGTGAGCCGATGATCAGCACGCTGGCCTACGGGTTGACCGTTGGGGGAATCCTCTACATTATTTCGATCGGACTGTCCCTGACATTTGGAACCATGCGGATCGTAAACTTTGCGCATGCCCTGGTGTATACGCTTGCCGCCTATATCCTGGTGACTTCCATGCATGTATTGGGGGTGGGATTTTTCCTTTCCGCCATTATCGCCGTGGCCGCTGTCATCCCATTATCCTACGTGATCGAGCGTTTCGTCATCCGGAGACTCTACGGACAATCGATCGATTATGCCATCATTGCCACCTTTGCCGTCCTGCTCATCGGGGTGGACGCCATCAAGTGGATCTGGGGGGCCGTCCCCATTCCGTTATCCGATCCCGTCGGCGCATCGTTTTCCCTGCTGGGCGTGGAGCTTCCGGTCTACCGGTTCATCATTATTCTGATTTCGCTGCTTATTTTTGCCGGATTGGAACTCTTCTTCGGCCGCACGGTGGTCGGCAAGATCATCGTTGCCGGCCTGGAAGACAAGGAGGCGTTAGCCAGCCTGGGAATCAACGTAGATAAGTATTTTGCCGTCGCCTTCACCCTGGGTAGCTGCCTGGCGGCGCTCGGGGGCGTATTGTATGCGCCTATAACCGCGATAAATCCCTACATGGGATTCCAGGTCCTGTTGATCTGCTTTGCGGTGGTCGTGGTCGGAGGAATGGGAAGCATCAGGGGCACTTTTGTGGCTGCCTTTGCCCTGGGGATGGTCATGTCCATCACCGGCAGGTTCTGGGGACCTGCAGCCGATACCATGGTATTTGTGGTGTTGGGCCTGGTTTTGATCGTCAAGCCGATTGAAGCGTAGCCGGAAAATTTCAAGACCCGCCCCCGCTTCAGGGATGATTGGTTTGGCATACACTTATTAATAGCATGCGGAGGAGGCTACTCCCACCCGTAATGATGCAAAACCCAATCGCGGTATTTACCGGTCTTTACGGAATTGACCCAGGACTGATTCGCAAGGTACCACTTTATTGTTTTCTCCAGCCCTGTCTCGAAGGTTTCTCTCGGTTTCCAACCAAACTCCCGGCTGATTTTTGAAATATTTATGGCGTACCGCAGGTCATGGCCCGGGCGGTCTTTTACGAAGGTGATCAGAGATTTGTGGGGCCTATAAGGAGATTGCGGGCAGAAAGTGTCCAGCATGTCACAAACGGCTTCTACCACTTCAAGGTTTGTCTTCTCGCATCTGCCTCCGAGGTTGAAGTTTTCTCCCGGTCCGGAGCGCTCCAGGAGCAGGTGAAGGGCAGCGCAGTGGTCGTCGACATATAGCCAGTCCCGAACGTTTAGTCCATTTCCGTAAATCGGCAGAGGTTTGCCATCCAGTGCGTTCATAATCAAAAGGGGTATTAGTTTTTCTGGAAACTGCCTTGGACCGTAGTTGTTCGAGCAATTTGTGACGATAGCCGGAAGTGCGTATGTATGGCGGAAAGCGTTTACCAGGTGATCGCTGGCCGCCTTGGAAGCTGAATAGGGGCTTCTGGGATCATAGGGAGTTTTTTCATGGAACGGCTCGTCATCATTGCCGAGAGACCCATAGACCTCATCGGTTGAAACATGGAGAAAACGAAATTCCGTCCGGACACTTTCCGGCGCCTGTTCCCAATAGTGGAAGACCTGTTCCAGCAGGTGCAAAGTGCCGAGCACATTAGTCGTAATGAAAGACTCGGGGCTGGAGATCGAACGATCTACATGCGATTCTGCTGCAAAATTCACTACCGCCCAGGGCTGGTGTTCTTTGAGAATTGAACCTACAAGCTCCTGGTCTGCAATGTCCCCCTTGATAAAAATATGGCGCGGATTGTTCCGAACCGGTTCGAGGCTCATCAGGTTGCCTGCGTACGTCAGGCAGTCAAGATTGACGACGGTGTTGTCGCTGTACTCGATCTCGTGAAGGACGAAGTTGCTCCCTATGAAACCGGCACCGCCGGTAACAAGTATCTTTTTTTCAAATCGACTCGACACAGGAACTCCTTGGCAAGAGCCCGTTTTCGCCCTTCGACACTTCAAGGTGAAGGGAAGCGGTAAACAATAATAATCCTGGCGTGGCCCTGAGAATCTGATTTGGCGCTCCGCCAGGTGGGGAGATATGCACGGAAATACTTGGCAGGGAAATGAAATCCCACGAAACTTCAGATGCTCATTATCACATAACAGGTCTAGGGATGGAAATATAATAAAGGAGTTTTCGCATGTTCATAAAATAGACCCCCTACCGGTCAAATCGTTAGGGGGTCTAAAATTCAAGACAGGGCTAGAAGTCCTGGTCCGTATCTATTTGGCCGGAAGGGACTGCAGCATTCTCGAAACCTGGATATCGACAGCACGCGGGACGTCATATGGTGGAACATGCGCCATGTCCAGCACCACGCTCTTGGATGAGGAAGTGTTGTCGCGGAAGCTCTGGGTCTGGATGTCTATCCTGACCATCGGGGTGTCCGCAGGAGCGGCAAGCCCCAGAAAGCCGCCGCCCGCCGCTCCGGCGATCGTGCCGGTGACCGGAGCGCCGGCCGCCGCGCCAATGAGTGCGCCCGTTGCAGCGCCGAGAATCGCGCCGCCCAAAAGGTGTTCAGCCCTTACGTCCGGGTTGTCGCGAGGTTCGGCACTTATCGCAACGTTAACGGCAAAATCAGCTTCCCTTTCCCTTCTTACCTGGTCATATCCTTTCTCATAAAGAACCCTGTGAGCTTGAGGGAAATGCGCCGCGAAAGGAGTGCGGTTATCTACGTGCATTATGTAATAACGGTCCTGCGGTCCGACGGTCAGAAAAGCAGCTTCATCAATGGCGGGCGCCTGATTGGGCGCAGCAGCAGGTTGCTGAACTGTGTAATAGTTCCCGTAATAGGGTGTGGCACAGCCTCCAAGGAGGACTACTGCAAATAAGATGGTTGGAATTTTCAACGACCATGCCCATGTTTTCATGCGTTACTCCTCTTTAGAATCGAACAAAAAAATCCGGAAGCCTTTCAAATTGAGCCGAACCAATATCAGGTTGAATCGATCTTTTCAAGAACCATTATCGACTTCATTTCATGCCTGAGTCGAGGAAAGACTCTGTGCCGCGCTTTGAGGGATAAGACGCTCAAGGCGCTCCAGTAGTCTACATCAAATTTGAGATTTATCTAACTGAGGAATAGATGGGGCGTATGGAAGGACCTAAGGCGACTGCCAGGAAATCCAGGCAACCTTTTCCTGACCGCCGCCATCACATCGTGCAGAGTGTGAAGTTGTTCGGTGCAAGTAATCCACGCCGTTCCGCGAGGTCTATTTCATTTCTCAACATTACCTGAACCCTTACCCGGTGGAGCCGCGGCTAAGATATCGCGTGCAGCGGGGGAGTTCATCTCAAATCTACGTTTCCGAGAGGCGCCCGTAATTGTCCTCAAACCGTTTTATATCGTCTTCTCCCAAATAGCTGCCGGACTGAACCTCAATGAGTTCCAGGGGTATTTTGCCCGGGTTTCCCAGGCGATGCCGCGTGCCACAGGGGATATATGTGCTCTCGTTCTCATGTAGCAAGAATTCCTCGTCTCCCTTGGTTACGCCGGCAGTTCCCCTGACCACTACCCAGTGCTCGGCCCTGTGGAAATGCTTCTGAAGAGAAAGTTCGGCGCCGGGATTTACGGTTAGCCGCTTTACCTGGAAGCGCTCACCGATATCGATGCTCTCATAAGACCCCCATGGACGGTAAGTGCGGGAATGAGAATACACCTCCTCTCTCATCTGCTCCTTGAGCTTGTTGACGATCAGCTTAACATCCTGAGCACGGGAGATCGATGCAACCAGCACTGCGTCCTTGGTCTCGACGATAACCTGGTTTTCAATCCCCAGGGCCGCAATGAGCCTGCTCTCGGAATGGATATAGCAGTTGTGGACATCTTCGAGTAAGGCATCTCCGGTGACAACATTGCGGCACTCGTCTTTTTCGAATACTTCGTGGAGTGAGAGCCAGTCTCCAACGTCACTCCAGCCAACCTCAAGCGGAATTACGACCGCTCGCGGCGTTTTTTCCATAACCGCATAGTCTATGGAAATATTAGGACATGAGGTAAAGGAGCTCTCTTCGAGGCGAATGAAATCCAGGTCCCGTCTGGCCTTTTCGTATGAGTCGCGGCAGAGCTTAAGGATTTCGGGCGAAAACTGGCCGAGTTCATGAAGAAAAACAGAGGCGCGGAACATGAACATGCCGCTGTTCCAGAAGTACTCTTTGGAATCGACATAGGAGGATGCTTTATCATAGTCGGGTTTCTCGGAGAACTCGCGGACCATGAAGGCGGCGCCGTTTGACAACCCTTCAACTCGTTCGCCCTTACGGATGTAACCGTAACCGGTTTCCGGTCTGTCAGGAACGATCCCGAAAGTAATTATATTGCCATTCGATGTGAGTTCTCTTCCCATCTGAACTGCAGATCCAAAAAGGGCGTCATTCCGGATCAGATGATCCGCCGGAAGAATCAGCAGGTCGGGGTCATCTTCGTATTTCAAAGCGGCCAGAGCGCCAACTGTGATTGCGGGGCAGGTGTTTCGCCCTGTAGGTTCCAGGATGATATCGGAATAAGCCTTGTTGATCGCCTGCATCTGGGCCGCGGCCATGAAGCGGTGGCTCTCGTTGCACACTATTATGGGAGGCGCTGTTTCGTCAATGCTCGACAGGCGCATAAGAGTTTTTTGAAAGAGTGAATGTTCCCCGCCCAAAAGCGGCATCAACTGTTTTGGCAGATGCTCCCTTGAAAGAGGCCATAACCTGGATCCCACACCACCGGATAAAATGACGGGTACTATCATCGTGCCTGCCTGTCTTTGATAGATAAGTTAAAGTTTCTCCTTAGCGAGGTCGGCTGGTTGGCCACATCGGCGCCAGCAGACTGGATTGTTATCCAGAGCAGCAAATTATCATTTTAAGTATCTTTTTTGCATTAGAAAGGTAACTTTGTTAAATAATATTTCCTATATTGGGATGGTGCCTGGCTTGGAAGTGCTTAAAATCACGTCTCTTCACAAGCCGGCAGCGAAGATGCCGATTCTCTACATATAGAAAAGAGCTCAGAGATGGTCAAAACTTTGGCGGTAATGACCAGTGGAGGGGATTCCCCTGGAATGAACGCGGCGGTACGCGCTGTAGTGTGCCGAGCCCTTGACAGGGGCATCGAGGTCTTTGGGATATATTACGGCTACGAGGGTCTTCTTCTGGGCGGCGACCAGATAAGAAGTCTAAACTGGCAGGACGTTAGCTCCGTTCTCCAGCGTGGAGGCACTTTCCTTGGCACTGCCCGTTGCGAGCAGTTCAAGACAGAGGATGGGAGGCGGCGCGCAGTCGAGAACCTACTGGAGCGCCGTATCGAAGCGCTGGTGGTGATCGGAGGCGACGGTTCACTCATGGGAGCCCACGTGCTCTCGACCGAATGGTCCCAGCACGTCGAAAAGATCGCCTCTACCCGCCCTGATCTATACTCACTGGCCGCAGAAGCCCCCGTGCTTCAGGTGGTCGGTCTACCCGGCTCCATAGACAACGACCTCAGTGGAACTGATATGGCTATTGGCGTTGATTCCGCCTTAAATCATATCGTGCGTGCGATAGACGATCTCACATCAACGGCCGCTTCCCACCAGCGAACATTTGTCATCGAGACAATGGGGCGAAACTGCGGGTATCTTGCGCTTGCGGGCACATTGGCGACCGGGGCCTCGTGGGTGCTCATTCCCGAGGAAGAACTCGACCTGCGCTGGCACCAGAAAATGGTGGAGGGACTTGATAAGGCTCGAAAGATTGGCAGATCTCATCAGATGGTGGTCGCAGCAGAAGGGGCAAGGCATCCTGACGGACTGCGGATAGAGTCCCACGAAGTACAAAAGATACTGGCCGAAAGGCTCGGGGTAGAGGTGCGTCTCACCGTGCTTGGACACGTTCAGCGCGGCGGAGCTCCAACGGCCTTTGACCGGATTCTTTCGACCCGGCTCGGGGTCGCGGCGGTGGACCTTCTCACCGATGAGCCGGATGTCATTCACCGGCACATGGTTGGAATAATAAGGAACAAGGTTGTTGCTACCCCGCTTATGGAAGTGATCGAAAAGAGCCGTGAGGTCCGCAGTTTAATCGAAAACGGCGATTGCAAGAGGGCTATCGAGCTTAGGGGTAGAACTTTTGGGAGCATGCTCGAGCTTGTAAACACTCTTACGCAAATCAGTCCCGCGCGCGAATCCGCCAACCCTGGTAGGGTTGTTATTATGACCGGCGGGGCCGACTCACCTGGTATGAACGCCGCAGTAAGCATTGCGGCGAGATATGTTGTAAATCATGGCGTCGAGGTGCTCGGAGCCCGGGATGAATTCCATGGCCTTATACACGGCGACTTTATCGATCTTGACTGGCACGAACTTGTTAGCTGGGTGGGCCGTCCGAGCTCGGATATCGGGACTGCCCGGTTCGATCTGATCGAAGGGGATTTCGGCCGTATCGCGGAAAATATGAGAAAATTCAATGTAAAGGGAATCATTGCCATCGGGGGGTTGGGTACGTACCAGCGCATTTCGCAGTTTGTGGAAATGCGGGGCAGTTTTCCTGAATTCGAAATCCCCATAATGCTCATACCCGCCTCAATTGACAACAATCTTCCCTGCACCGAGTTGTGCGTTGGTTCCGATACAGCCTTAAACAACATTGTCGAGGCGGTTGATAAAATCCGCCATACGGCTGGTGCGACAAGGCGTGCATTCATAGTGGAGGTGATGGGAAAAGAATGTGGATTTCTCGCGCTGATGGGGGCTCTGGCGACGGGCGCTGAGAAGGCGTACCTGCCTGAAACCGGCATCAGTCTTACCGAATTGAACAGGGACGTCTCGGAGCTTAGAGATGGCTTCGACAGCGGAAAGCGCATGGTAATATACATGCGATGCGAAGAGGCTTCCTATCACTACACTACCGATTTTCTGAGAAGACTGCTGGAAGAGGAAAGCAAGAATGAATTCGAGGTGCGCAGTGCTGTGCTGGGACATGTTCAGCGAGGCGGGTTTCCTACGGCGTTCGACAGAATCCTCGCCTGCAGGATGGGGGCAGAAGCCGCGCGCGTGCTTTTGAACTCGCTGGGAAAGAATACAAGCGAGGTCCTCACGTTCGGTTTGAAGGAGGGCGCAATTACATCATGCAACTTATCTGAGGCACTGGAGCAAATGGATGCCCAGCACGGCAGGCCGAAATATCAGTGGTTCATGGACCTGTACGACATAGCTCACTCACTGTCCGGGAGCAGACCGCGGACTCAGGATCGACAGGAAAAAGAAAAAAGTATTTAGTTCGATTCTTGCCGTCCGGCTGACGAGGATCGAGAATTACAGGCAGTTTTCCTAAACACCGGGATAGAATGCTCAACTGAATCGGATGAGTTCGGGGCATTTTCTCACAACTCGTACAGCCTCTCATACTTTTGTTCCAGGTAACTTATCAGGTGATGCGCGTTCAACTCTTCCCCTGTAACGGACTTGACGAGGTCGCGAGGAAGATGGCGGCTGCCTTGGGAATGAATGTTTTCCCGTAACCAATCGAGAAAAAGGCCGAACTCGCCCGCTTCGAACATTTCCTGCAAATTGCCCAGCTTCTGCTGAGCTTTTGCGTAAAACTGCGCTGCATACATGTTTCCGAGGGCATAACTGGGGAAATAGCCGATTGCTCCTCCCGACCAGTGTACATCCTGCATCACGCCGTCGGCATAGTCGGGGGGAACAATCCGGAGATATTGTTCAATTTTGGAGTTCCAGGCCCCAGGGAGGTCCTCGGGTTCCAGTCCGCCGCCGATCAGCATTTTCTCCAGTTCGAATCGCATGATGATGTGAAGATTATATGTCACTTCGTCCGCTTCGGTGCGAATCAAGCTCGGACGAACTTCGTTCAGGGCAAAAAGGAATTTGTCGATGTCAACTTCTTGCAGCCACGGAAAATGCTTGCGCGCTGAAGGATAAAAATGCTTCCAGAACCCCGGTGACCTTGCCACCATATTCTCCCACATGCGGGACTGGGATTCGTGGATCGCCATCGATATTGAACTGCCGCGCGGAGTCCCCCAGTGTTCCACCGGAAGCCCTTGCTCGTAAAGGGCGTGGCCGGTTTCATGAATCAAGCTGAACAGGGCCATGATAAACGAGTTCGGATCGAATCTGGTAGTGATGCGGACGTCCCCCGGCCCTATTTTTGACGTAAACGGGTGGGCCGAGCTGTCTATCCTTCCGGCCACGCGATCGTAGCCCATGCGAGCAGCCGTTTCGCTGATGAAGCTTTCCTGCACGGGTATTGGCGACTCTCCCTGCAGCGCGGTGAGATCAGGTTTTCGAGGACTGGTCTTGATTCTGTCGAGCAATTTAACAGTTGCGGCTCCAAGCTCGTCGAAGAGTACCTGGATATTGTTTGCGCTTTCCCCCGGTTCGAAGTTTTCGATCAGGGCATTGTAAATCTCTTCCCCCTCAGTTGAGAGCGCTGCAGCTTCCTGCCGCTTTAGGCTTATGATCCGCTTGAGATAAGGAAGAAAACCATTCCAGTCATTTTCGCGCCTCATGCTTTGCCATGCAAGCTCCCCCTCCGAGGCCGCTTTTGCGAGTTCGACTGCGAGCGCCTCCGGTATTTTGATTGTGCGGTCGTAGTTTCTTCTCCATTCCCGCAGATTTACAGCTTCATCGGACAGGGGTCCACCGGGGATTCCCGAGGTTTCGACTTTCGCAAGCATTTCTCCGAACGCCGGATCTGTTTCGCGCCTGTAGATAAGGGCAGTAATTGTCGCAATTTGTTGCGCCCTAAATGAATGGCCTCCTTTTGGGAGGCATGTTCGCTGGTCCCAGCCAAGCAGCCTTTTCATTGATCCGTACAAGGCGGTCTCTTTGGAGTAGTCCAAGAGCCACCGGTAAGCTTCCGCTGGTTTCATAAGTTCTCCTTCAGGTCTTTGAGGCCGCCTCGCGAGATGCCTGGTCCTCCAATGCCTCTTTTCTTGACTTTTACCGGCACAGACTTAGCTTTTAATTGATTTAAAATAATGCAAACTCATCTAATATGAAAGAATTCCAATAGATTACATTTCTGTTTTTATCATTCGCCCGCCCGTTGAAACGAGTCTGGTCCTATAGCGGCTGGATTCGGGCTTGCAAACTGTAAGAGATTGGAAACTCGAATATGCTGCCGAATGCTTTGAAACTCAAGCTCGAGAAAATGATCGCCGAGGCAGAATCGCCGCGTGAGAAAGCCATCGATGTAATGTTCGAAATACAGGAACTCCAGGGCTGGATGAGCGATGAAGCCATGGTTGAAGCGGCGGCTTTGCTCGGGATGACGCCGCTGGAACTGGAGGAGCTTGCCACCTTTTATGACTACATATACCGCAGCCCCGTAGGAAAATATGTAATCAAGGTCTGTGACAGCACGTTGTGCTGGATGGAGGGCCACCAGCGTGTAATTGATTATGTAAGCGCACGCGCCGGCGTTCCCATGGGCGGGACCAGCCCGGACGGACTTTTCACACTTCTGCCGGTCTGCTGTATCGGCTATTGCGACCGTGCCCCCGCAATGGTGATAAATAAGCGTGTGTACGGAAAACTGAGCCCGGAGAAGATCGACAGAATTCTTGATAAACTGGCTAACAAAGCCGAATTCCATGAATCGGAATAGATCATGCCGCAATATCCCCAGGTACTGTTCAAAAACAGAAAACCGAATCGGGTGGCGACCCTGGACGAATACCGCGAAAGCGGGGGATACCAGGCGCTCGAAAAATTCGTCGGTGGCGGGATTTCCCCCAAAGAGATCATAAGGCTGGTGGGTGAATCGGGCCTGCTGGGTCGAGGCGGCGCCGGTTTTCCGGCCGGAAAGAAATGGGCTTCAGTGCCGGATTCGGCTGCTTTCCCCCGTTACCTTGTCGCGAATGGCGACGAGATGGAGCCCGGAACATTCAAAGACCGCATGCTGCTTCATGTCGATCCACACTGCGTAATCGAGGGAATGATCCTGTCGGGTTACTCCTTCTCGGGTTCCAAAGCTTTTTTTTTCGTGCGACCTTCGTACGAAAGCAGCTCCGTCATATTTGAGCGAGAGTTGGAGTACGCGAGGCAGGCCGGTTTTCTCGGCAATAATATTCTGGGTACGGATTTTTCTTTTGACATCGTCGTTCACAGGAGTGGAGGAAGGTATATCTGTGGGGAGGGGAGCGCGCTGCTCAACGCCATAATGGGGAAAAGACCAAACCCGACAAAGCCGCCACCATACCCGACCGAGAAGGGCCTGTGGGATAAGCCGACTGTTGTGAACAATGTGGAAACCCTGGCAAATGTCCCTCATATTCTGCGCAACGGTGCGGAGTGGTTCAAGGGGCTGGCAGCCACCCCTCATGGCGCCGGCATGAAACTCTACTGCATAAGCGGTAAAGTGAATGCTCCAGGCACGGTTGAGTTGCCGATCGGCACCCGGTTAAGTGAAATAATCGATGAACACTGCGGCGGGATGACTCCCGGTTCGGAATTCAAAGCATGCCTTCCGGGAGGCGCTTCGACGAAGTTCATGACCAGGAAGCACTACGACATTCCGATGGATTTCGGTGACCTGAAGGCAATTGGAAACCGCCTCGGCACTGCCGCTATAATGGTTTTCGATCACAAAACCTGCCTTGTCGGCGCCACGCTGAACCTCATGGAGTTCTTCGCGCGCGAGTCTTGCGGCTGGTGTACGCCCTGCAGGGAAGGGCTGCCGTACATGCGCGACCTGCTGTGGAGAATCGAAAACGGTGAGGGGAAAGAAGAATTTATCCCCAATCTCAGAACACTGTGCAAAGAGGTATGGAACTCTTATTGCGCGCTCGCTCCAGGGGCCGCCGAGCCGGTAATCAGCCTTCTGGATTCTTTTGAAGATGAAGTACGCGAACACATTAGCCAAAAAGGATGTCCGTTCCATGCCAAGGCTGATCATTGACGATCTTGAGGTAGAGGTCCCACGGGGGAGCAAAGTCATCGACGCCGCCGAACGGCTGGGCATTATAATTCCGCGCTTTTGCTACCACGAGGCGTTGGGGGCCGTAGGCGCCTGCCGGATGTGCGCTGTCAAATTTGTCCAGGGGCCGTTCAAGGGCGTGCAGATGAGCTGCATGATCGATGCTCAGGATGGAATGGTCGTTTCGACAACCGACGAAGAGGCGGTTCAATTCCGAAAAAGGGTAATTGAACTGCTTATGGTTAATCATCCGCTGGATTGTCCGGTATGCGACGAGGGAGGACAATGCCTGCTGCAGGATGAAACATGGTCCTGCGGACACGGCATCCGAAGATTTCAGGGCAGAAAGCGAACCTATCGGGATCAGTACCTGGGACCTTACATTCAGCATGAAATGAACCGCTGCATACATTGCTACCGCTGTTCCCGATTTTACCAGGAGTTCGCCGGGTACCGGGACTTAGGTCCCATGCAGATCGGGAACCGTCTCTACTTTGGCAGGTTTTCGGACGGCAAGCTCGAAAGTCATTTTTCGGGAAACCTGGTGGATATCTGCCCTACCGGGGTCTACACGGACAAGACCGCCAGGTTCAAGGTGCGCAGATGGGATCTCCGGAGAGCGCCCTCCATTTGCAACCAATGTTCGCTGGGGTGCAATTCGGTCGCCAACGCCCGTTACCGCGCGGTCATGCGCCTGGAGGCGCGCTACAGCCATGATGTGAACGGGTACTTCATATGTGACGCAGGAAGGTTTGGGTTTTCCTACACAAACGGCGGAGCCAATCACAAAAGGCGTCCCTTGATACCCCGGGTTGATGGGAGCGAAGTCCCGGCTCAAACGGCTCTCTCAAAAGCTCGGGAGGCTTTGAGCCAGTTGGCGGAAAGATATGGTTCCCAGGCCATTGCCGCGGTGGGCTCGGCCCGCAACAGCCTCGAGTCCCAGTGCATGCTCAAGCGGATATGCAGAACACGAAACTGGCGCGGCCCGGTATTTTTTTTCGATGAGACAAAACTCCGAAAAACCCGCTCCGCCCTGGAAAACCTTGACGGTGAAATCGCTGTGTCGATGCGGGAAATCGAGGAATCGGATTTTGTTATCGTCGCCGGGGCCGATCCTCTCAATGAAGCCGGGATGAGCGCGCTTGCGATCCGGCAGGCGAAACGGAAGGGAGCGCCTGTTATTGTGATCGATCCCCGCCCGGTCTTTTTGCCCTTTGAGTTTGAACATATAGCGGCCTCGCCGGGAGATATCGAGCTGTATATGGGCCTGCTGGTCAGCAAGGCGGTCCAGAGGAATGCAGGCGAGTTCGAAAAAGACGCACAGAGTTTTTACCGGGCGGTTGTTGCCGAAGGTAGAGGTCGTGAACTTCCTGCCGGAATTTCACTCCTTTGCGAGCATCTCAGCGCCAGTAAAAAGCCGGTGATAGTTTGCGGAACTGACGTTACCCGCTTGACAACGCCCGCTTTTGCCGCCGATTGTGCCCGCTTGCTTCGGTTGACAGGGAAACAGGCTGGACTTTTTTATCTTTTGCCCGGTGCAAGCTCTTTCAGTTCAGCTCTTCTTTCCGGGGTGGATAGTCAAGACCAGGGATCGGCTCCGGGGCTGGCTTTTTCGGACCTTATCGGCGATATCGAAAAGGGTCTGGTCCGGGCGCTCGTAGTTTTGGAGAGCGATCCTTTCCACTACTACCCGGACAGGGTGAGACTCGATCGAGCCATGTCAAAGCTCGAACTCCTGGTTGCGATCGATTATTTTCCTACTATGACGGTCAATCAGGCTTCCGTTTTTTATCCGGCTTCTACCATCTTTGAAACCGGCTCGACATTTATAAATCAGGAAGGAAGGGCCCAATTTGCGCAGCGGGTCCACCACGGAGGCGTACCAATCGTAGAAGGAGAACACCCGCCGCGCTTTTACAGGGATTTTGTTCCAGGAGGTGATCATCTGCCGGCCTGGAAGGCTCTATGGGAAATCGCCGGCACGGCTCTGCCGGACACCGGACCGAGCGACATCTCACCGAGCGATTTCATCCCGGCTGAGCACACCTCTTTTGAAGTGTTCAAAGATGGCAACTACCCGATTGATGGAATAAGAATCCTTCCCGGCAAGTCGGCGAGCAGGTGGAACTCGAGATCGGGCTCGGAGCAGGCTTCGCAGGACATGGACTTTGAGGAAAAGCCGGGAAGCTCTGATGGCCTTGAGCTGTTAACCGTCGAGTGGATGTTCGGGACTACGGAATTCTCAGTCTGGTCGGATTCCCTTTTCGCAAGCCTCACCGAACCATATATGTCGATGCACTCAAAAGACGCGCAACTTGCGGGGCTTTCCGACGGAGACCGGGTGTCTGTGGAACTAGACAACGGCAGCATGGAGATCAGGGTATCAGTTTCGGATCGCATGGCCGAAGGAGTACTCGTCATTCCACGCCACCAGTCGCTTGATTGGCGGAAGATGAAAGATTTCCACGGCCGGGTCCTGCCGGAAAAGATCCGAAAAATCCTTTAATTATAGGGTGTTTATGGATACCAGGAAGTGTGTGATCGGGGTCGATCTGGGAGGCACCAAGATTGCTCTCGGCACAGTCGATGAAGAAGGACGGCTGCTGGGGATGCTTCGCTATGACACGGACAGGCGTGGCGGCCCCGGCGCAGTGATCAGCCAGATAGTGAAAGGAGTTCGTCAACTCAAGCGGGAGACCGCGATTTCACTGTCGGGTGTCGGCATCGGTGTTGCCGGACAGGTTGACTCCGGGACCGGGGGCGTTATTTTTGCCCCCAACCTGGACTGGCACAACGTGCCGCTTGGGGCTGACCTGGAAAAGGAGTGCGCGCTTCCCGTGGTGGTGACAAACGACGTTCGGGCCGCGCTGTGGGGTGAATGGCTTTTCGGCGCAGGCCGGGGCGCAACCGATTTGCTGTGTATCTTTATCGGGACGGGAATCGGCGGAGGGATCGTCTGCGGCGGAAGGGTGCTCGAAGGGTGCAGCAACACAGCCGGGGAAATCGGACACATTACGGTGGACCTTAACGGTCCGCTTTGCCACTGCGGCAACAGGGGATGCATGGAAGCGATCGCCGGCGGCTGGGGCATAGCTCGCAGGACCCATGAGAGCGTCAAGGCTGACCCGGCATCCGGCAGCACAATCTTGAAGCTGGCAGGAGGCAAGGTCGAGGACATTACTGCGAAAACGGTGGCGCTGGCTTTTTTCGCCGGTGATCCACTCGCAGTGGAGATCATAAAAGAGGCTACGGACGCTCTGGGCGCTGGGATAGCCTCCCTGGTAAACGCGATTAACCCCTGTCAGATAATTCTGGGTGGAGGGTTCATCGAAGGAATGCCCGAGTTGGTCTCCCGCATAGATGAAGGGGTGCGCCGCCGCGCGTTGAGTGCGGCAACCGGCCGCCTTACCGTCTGTGCTTCAAAACTGGGAAACGACGCCGGAATCATCGGGGCCGCGGCGCTCGCGATGAAGAAGTTCTCGGGAAGTAAGTAATCCGGGAACGATTACAGGCTTCCGTCCTCATCGGAGCGGGAACGTGTGACCGTGATGATTGCCCTTCCGCTTACTGACAGGCGAAGCGGTCAGGCGATTAATCTCAGCTCCTTCTCGCAGGGTAAGCAAAATATAGCAATCCCGCGGAAACAGCTTTATGATGCGAATTGTAGGCCCCTTTGCGGAGTTAGAGCGTGCGATGCTGCGCGAACCCGCAGGCAACGGCCTTGATGAGCACGCAAGCAAGGGCATGTTGGCGGTTGCCGGCCAAAACTCAAGACCCACAAACAGGAAGAAATCGTCAATGAGGTGAATTCCGGACAAAAGACCTCGGCGGATGTAGCCAGACTGTTCAACATCCATCCATCCATCTACCATGTCGCGTTTACTGCAACGGGGCAGCGCACTTCGAAGCAAAGTGTCGAGGACTTGATGAAGGTCTATGAGATTTTCAATTGGCTAGGAGTGGCAGTTTGGGTATTGGGTGCCATATGTCTATCCATCATCGGATTTAAGCGTACTGCTTGGTTTGGGACATAACGGTCGCTTTTTTCGTCGCTGTTATTGCTACCAACTCGATGTGCGATCCACTTTCAAATCAAAGAGTGGTTGGGCCGGTTAAGGCGCGGGGGAATTGCCGCCATGGAATTTTCCAAAATGACGCGCCGAAAAAAGGGCAATCAGGAAACCGCCCATTCCCATGGTAAGAATATCGGGGATTGAATGCAGGTCGAAGTCCCCAACATGGACGATAAGCAGATACGCCACCATCGCATTGAAAAAGCCCCAAACGATATT
>Ga0326728_10003341_pt1 | contig 50271 bp, 50 predicted proteins | sample MB3enrmetagenome_FD_207602 | JGI IMG/M metagenome (GOLD analysis project Ga0326728, IMG submission 207602) | Lab enriched peat soil microbial communities from McLean, Ithaca, NY, United States - MB31MN | ecosystem: Environmental > Terrestrial > Soil > Wetlands > Peat | place: USA: New York... | reverse complement strand
CCGAGGTCCCTCAGGAGGCCGGCGCATTCTTCCGTCGCCCGTGATGATTCAACCAGCCGGAGAGCTTCAAGCTCCGATTCGATCAGCCTGTGGCACTCAATAAAAGACAGCCTCTTTGCCGCGCAGTAATCCGTTGAAACGCTTAACTCATTTATTGCGGGATGCCAGACCTCATCCAGCAGAAAGTGGCATGTGAGGCCAAACGCCCACGCGGAAGCGGTTGCATTTCTTTCCGGCGCCCGCTCATACCCGACCCTGCTCTCGATCCAATCCCCAATTTTCGATAACCCTTCCAGGTCCATGACATTATGCAGCGCATCACCCAGCGGTGATAATGAAAAAGAGGGGAAGTCGTAATAGAATATATCCGGTGAAACGGCCCCGATAAGAAACGACAGGCGGTCGGAGACGAAAGCGTATGACAGGCTTTTGCCGTGTTTTTTCAAAAACTCATCGGCAAGGCAGAGATGAAAACGCTCTTTGGGCATTGTTTAGAACACATCGGCCGAAAACACGTAGACCTCGGTTTCCCTGCTTTTCCAGGCTTTATCCGGAAGTCCGGCCTTTCGGCATGTCCATTTGAGAAACTCGTTCCTGTCCCAGTTGTGCTCGGTCGCAACCTGCGGGAGAAGGATGCCCGAGTTAAAACCCTGGCGAATGAGCAGCCCGTGCTTTCCTATCTCGATTTTAGAAGGATCGCTGATACGCTGCATCGGGGTAAGGACTGAAATCTCGATATCGATTTCTTCAAGTTCGCCGGGCGAGAGGGCGCAAAATCGAGGGTCCCCGAAAGCAGCTTCCACCGCCATTCTCTTTACGGTCTCGCATAGAGATGAGCGGGCCTCGATCATTCCGATGCATCCCCGAAGATCCGGCCCTTTATGAATGCAGACGAACGCGGCCCCCGGTTCTTTGAGCCTGGGCGATTCGACTTTGATTTCCTGCATTTCCACTCCGAGACAGCGGCAGCGGATCGCCTGAGAAGCCAATTCCCGCAACTGCCCCTTCTCTTCCGCGCTTAACCCCAAATCCGTCCCGATGTTGCGCTTAGCGCATCGCAGCTTCTCCATCTTCAACGCTCCGGTAAATAACGGCAGCCGCATACCCGACGACCGCGGACATGTCGCCGCTCACATCGCCCGAATTGGCGTAATTGAGCACCATGCCGCGGTTGGCTCCGAGCAGCCGGGCTGCCAGCATTACTGTAATCAGCGGCCCAGCTCCGCAAGCCTGGGTCTTCCGATGTTCGAGATCCGCCGAGAGCCCCTCGGGGTCCAGGGCATCGATCCTGTCCAGACACACCTTGTCCAGTAGTTTCGCTTCCTCATATGGATGATAATGCGATAGGTCGCTGCTCGCGACAATCAGCACTCGCTTCCGGCAGCATGCCCCGGCGATGGCCTGCGCCAGCTTGAGGCATAAATCGTAGCCGTGGCTCCCCATTACAACCGGCGTAAGACTGAAGTCCGGCAATACCGTCTGGAGAAAAGGAAGCTGTATTTCAAGCGAGTGTTCCAAAGATTCGGCATGAGGGAAGTAACCTATTAGGCCCTTGCGCTCATAGAGTTCGTCTATCAGTTCGCGGTCCAGGCCGACTGTGCCCAAGGGAGTGCGGTATCCGCCCAGGCTGTAAATACTGGCCGCCGAAAAACTTGCATGGTGACTGGGCGCAAGTATCAACACCCGGTCGAATCGGCTGTCCAAAAGAAGCTTGTAGGACCAGGCCGCTACGCCCCCCGAATACATATAACCGGCATGAGGAACGACGATGCCGGTCAACTCTCCTTTCAGCCGGGGAGGTCTGGCCCGATCGAGATACATCGTAAGCTCTTTTTTGAGCAGCTTCGGGTCAGCCGTGTACCAGGACCCCGCGATTACCGACTCCCGGATTTTTTCCGCCGGCATTAATACACCCCCAGGTCATAAAAAGAAAATGTGCGAAAAGTTAGACCTTTTCCGCTATTCACCAATTTTTGGCATTAGCGCCCATTTGATGAACCAAAATCCATCCTCCGGGTTCTTGTCCAGGCAAACAATCCCTCCGTTTTGGAACTTGAAAACAAGCCTTTCGGTCGATCCCGTGACAAGAAACCCGGCAAGGCGCTCCATGAAGGGCAAATGCCCCACAAGCATCAAATTATCATCGGAATGCAAGGTGCTTGCGAATGCAGCGGCATCATCCACAGGCCCGATATCCGAAATCGGCTCGGCTTCGCCGCCTTCTGCCAAAAGCGCTTCGGCAAGCACTCGGGCCGTCTGCTGGGCCCTTTTCCTGCCGCTGTGCCTGATTGTTCCAGGCCGCACTCCATATCCGGCGGCAACCCCGGCTATCCTGTTTACTTCCTCCAAGCCTTCCTTGGAAAGACCCTGTTCGGGATCCTGCTCCCGGGGAAGACTCTTTCCGTGCTGAACGAGATAGAGGGCCATATGATTTTCCCCCTCCGCGATGTTCGCCGTTCGCAACGTCCGGCCGCGCTACTGATTTAAAGGAAATCACTTCCCGGTCTTAAGAAAAGGAGAACCGCATGAGGACCATACTTGGAAACGTCATAATCGACGGCAGAACGCCGCATTCCGGCAACTGTACTTCAGGCCCATGCACTAACGAATAGCTTTTATTGCCTCCAATACATCCAAATAGAGCTTCCCATCGGAGGGAGTCATCACCGGATGTCGACCGGAGAGCTGCAGGTTACCGTCGTCTCTGACTATCCCCAGGTATTGTCCACCCTTCGGCAGGATACTGAAACCTCCCGCGTTGCCCTCTGTCCCTTCACTTCCCACTCTGCCAAGAATCGCAACCTCTTGCCCATTTGCATCATACATGGTCCATTTACCGGGCCCTGAGGCCTGGAGGATGATTCCCTCGGCCAGGCAACTGGAGACAAGGCACGTCGAAAGCAGTACAAATAAGATGAAGACAACAGCTTTTTTCATAAAGCCTCCAAGAGCCGACGTAAACGAATCGGAAACGATTTAATCTTGCTGACAGTGGTGTTTAATATTAACTCCCTTGACCATAAAGATTACGCTTTCCGCGATGTTGGTCGCCTGGTCCGCAACCCGTTCCAGGCACCTGGCCGCTATGATGTTCTGGACCGACCTTTCCACGGTTGGCGCCTCGGTGGTCATTGAATCCAGTGAGTCTTTTAGGATCTTGTAATTGAGTTCATCGGCCGCATCGTCCATCTTGCAGACGCAGGTCGCCAGTTCCGCGTTCTGGTCCACAAAAGCCGCCAGTACCGAACGCAGCATTTCAAGCGCAGTGTCGGCCAGGTCCACAATAGCGTGGTTTGGGGGCAATGGCGGGCGGCTGTTTAGAAAATGAGCCCTCTGGGCTATGTTTACCGCCTGGTCCCCTATTCGCTCGAGATCAACGGCGATTCGCATGCTGCCGACTATAAACCGCAGGTCCTTGGCCATAGGCTGGTCAAGAGCGAGAAGCCTCAGCGAATGGCGGTCCACTTCGACTTCGAGCAAATTGATTTCCTGATCTCCTTCCACCACCTCGTCGGCCAGATCGTCGTTTCTTTCCACCAGGGCCTTTACAGATTTTCCCAGGGCATCCTCGGTCAGAGTAGCCATCTTGAGGATTGTCATCTTGAGTTGTTCAAGCTCTGAGTGGAATCTGCTTTCCATTTATCGAAAACTCCCCCGCGATACCAGATTGCAAGATTGTACGCCCCTTGCAGATCTTACAAAATGGATTATAGATGTTAACTGCTGAAGGCTTCAACAACATAATTCTTAAGGCTCGCAAAAATGGTTCGAGGGCAAATCCGCCAGAAATTCCACCGATGAAGAGCAGGCAATTTTGATGTACTTTGGACGCCGATTCTGTTATGCAAGGTGTTCGAAAAAATCGACATGCGGGAAGGGGCATGCAAGCCGCCTGCCTGCGACCGGCAGAAGGAGGAATTTTATGGTCAAAAGCTCTATTCTTGCGTCTATAGCGATCTTTTTGGCGCTTGTCTTTTTGCCTTTTGCGCCCGGCACATTCGCCGCGGCCCCGGAAGAAACCATCGTGGGCACCGTGGTGCAGCACGGCAAGGTGTTCGTGATAGAAGCCGACGAAGGCGACTACATCGTGAAAGGCAAAGACCTGTCCAAAATGGTGGGCAAAATGGTCGAAGTAACCGGCACGATAAGCGAAAGCGAAAAAGGCGATACGATCGAAGTGAAGTCAGCCGAGGAAATCGAGGAATAGGCCCTGCGCTAAAAAAAGTGAACAGTGAACTGTGAGCAGTGAACAGAGGAAGAGCGAAAAGACGCGGATGTTTTCTTCTGCTCACTGCTCACTGTTTTTTTGCTGTTCACTGCTCACTGTTTTTTGCTGCTCACCGCTCACTGATTTTCTGCTAACTGTTCACTCTTCTGCTCAGAGCGGTTCGGATTTGTGCTTCTCAGGATCGAAAGGTTCTTTTGCACTGTGTTTGAGGCCTTCATGGCCGGTATCTATGTCCAATATCCCGGAAGCCTGCTCGGCGGTGGATTCGAAAAAACCGAGCGGGGCCTCTTCTTTTGCCTCGGCCGACTTTCGATTACCTATGATCGCATACAGCGTAACGCCGAGTCCCGTCAGGGAAACAGCCGAAAATAAAAGGCTCATATAGAATCTGGTCATACGAAACTCCTCGGTTTGATGTTCCATCGCTTGCCGGGATAAATTTTCATCTGGATCACATAATAGCCGCGCTCGGGGTAATAGCCGACGCTCCGGTAAACGGGGCGCTCCGTCCCAACCTTTACAAGCGCGCCCTCCACCGAATCGGGGTTTTTCGTATAAGTCAAGTAGACCCGACCGTCAGCCATCCCGACCCGCTTTACGTTCATCTTTATTTTGTCGCCCGAATGCACCCGCGCTACATAAAGTTCACGGTCCCGGGCCGGATCGAACCGAAAGGTGATCACAACGGGCTTCATGCCGGATGCGGGATGCGCTTTTCGCGCATAAGACCTGGATTTGGCCTTGTATGCAGGTGATTTGGAATCGGCCCTGCGCGCGTGGGTCCCGGACTGCTCCTTGCGCGCATGGGACTTGGTATCGCCTTTGCGGGCGGTGTGCTTCTGCACGCCACTTCCTTCCGATTCCTTCAGGGCTCTGCGTAGCTGCTCAAGCCGGTCCTGTGCCGGATACCGGCGCTCGCCGCCGCCGAGTTGAGGCACCGGGATCGCATTTTGAGGAGCCCCGACGTCAGGGGACGGCGCGGGGGTCTCCGGCTGGGGCGCCCGGGCGCTTTCCGGCCCGGGCGGTTTTGCTTCGTTTAAGCTGACAGGTTGTATGGATTCAGGCTGATAAATTACCCCGGTCTGCAAAAGGGCAAGGCCCCCAAGACCGATGACCAGTAACACAGTTCCAATTCCGATACCAGCGCCGCGCTTTATCACGTCAGTCCTCCCCCACCGGAAAAAATTGTCATTGCGGTTTGAGACGTTTCCGGCACAATTTTAGTCGACATGACATTTAAAGAAAAAGGAAATATTTGCCGGTCTGACCGGCATTTTTTTCAACAGTCAGCAAAAAAAATCGACTCGGAGCGGTAAACTGGAGATCTTCATAAATTTATTAGCGAGGTCCGGCATCACGTAATGCACATGCCTAATCTAAGATAAAACCGCATAAATCGCCATTTTTCATGCTAATCGAATACTACTTACAATTCTTTACATCTCAATTTACTAAACTTTACATGAATATTTCCTTAGCCGCCCCGATTATTGCTTTTAAGACAGACATCAAACGGATTTTACGTAGGGTTAACAATAACTGATTTAAAAGGACACATGGAGACATTACCTCGGCAAACATGTGTCCAACAGGCGCACCGGACATCTTTGACATCGCAGCAAAAGGAGCCGATTATGACCATTTCAGGAGTGAGCAGCACCGATTCCATCTACACCGATTATCTTTCTTTGATCGAACAGTCAGCCGGCAGCAGCACGAACTCGGTTTCGAGCGCTCAGTCAAACTCGGGAGGGGATGATACTCTCATGCAAAGCGTCATGCAGGCGTTGAGCCAGATAGGGCTCTCGATGCCCGCTCCGCCAAGCGGCCCGCCTCCGGATGGAAGCTCGACTTCCGATGGTTCCACCTCCTCGACCGATTCTACCAGTTCCGCAAGTTCGACAAGTTCGACTCAGAACCCCGGACAAGCGCTGGGAAAACTCATGCATGACCTGTTCGACGCCATGAAGTCTGAATCGGCTTCAACCGACAGCTCTTCCTCTTCCGCGTCTTCGACGGCGGCATCCTCTTATTCAACTTTTGCGAGTAAGCTGCAGGCCCTGATTTCGGATTTGACGGCCGGTTCAAGCAGTTCGAGCACCTCATCGACTTCATCCACCTCTTCAACTTCCTCCGCGGACAGCAGCCTCAGTACGCTAAAAACCGATTTCAACGACCTGGTTTCAGCTATCAAAGCGGCTTCCGCAAACAGCTCGTCGAGCAGCACCAGCAGCACAAGCAGCACAAGCAGCACCAGCAGCGCCAGCAGCACGAGCGACACGAGCAGCACGTCATCCTCAAGCACGGACCTGGCGACCTTTCTGCAAGACCTGCTTACCAATCTCGACGCCTCCGCATCCACATCGGCAACCGGATATTTTATGAATACTTACTGGTAATGCATGGTTCTCAGGCACCGATTCCTGTCAGGGGAGGGGAAACCCTCCCTTGCCTGCACACTGCCCTCCCGCCATGAGCGTTCCCATCCACATTCATTTCAAATTTTCTCCATATTTTTCACAAAATCGCGGTCTAGACTGCTTTTCAGCTTCGAAGCGCAGACTTTCCGGAAGGAGGTGAACGAAAAGAATGCTGCAAAACCTTTCCGGCATCCGAATAATCGGACGGCCGGGGGATTTGAAACGGCAAGGATAACGCCATATACCAGGAGGCATCCCTGATGAACACACGTAAAATTTCGACCGCCGTCATCGCTCTGATGTTGGCTTACTGTGTAAACGTGGCGGTTTTCGCCGCTCAAGAAAGCGAAACGCCGCCCCCTTTCAACCCCAAGATGGGCATGTCGGGCATCTGCGGGGACCAACGCCACCTCTATGTCATGGCGTTCGGCAAAATCTTTCAGTACGAACTCTCCAGCATGAAACTTCTCAACACGGTTGAACTGCCTGACCTTCCCCTGCCGCCCGGCGGTCATCCGCCAATAAAGGACCGGCCCGAAAAAACGCGGGCCGGGGAATGGGCGCATCATCCGCCGATGCATGGACCGCCTCAGGGTCTATGGGTCGGTGGCGATCACCTCTACGCAATGGCCGGCCCTGCCGTATACCGGTACAGTCTTCCTGATTTGAAGCTGGACCTGACGCAGGAACTCCCGAGACCCGAACCGCCCTCCGCCGGCAAATAGGGCTGCCGCGCGGGCAGTGGGCACATCGGCAGTTAACTGCGAAGAGCAAAGCAGAAACGTTATGGGGCGGGGTTCGGACTCACCCCGCCCTGATTTTGAAATTGCCCAAGGATGCGCAATGCTGAGTATTCTCATAGTGGATGATGATACTATCTTATGTGGGTTGCTGCAGGAGTTCCTGCGAGCAGAAGGGTTCAGCGTCGCCGCCGCTCATAAAGGTGAAGAAGGCCTTGCGAAAGCTCTTTCAGGGGAATACGCCCTGATCGTTCTCGATCGAGCCATGCCGGACATGAGTGGATTCAAAATCTTGCACCAGCTCAGGTCGAAATCGAAGGTGCCCGTGGTTATCATCTCCGCGCAAGGCAATGAGAACGAGCGCATCAGGGGACTTGAACTGGGCGCGGACGATTATCTACCCAAACCATTTAACCCGCGCGAACTCTCGGCGCGCATTCGCAGCATATTCCGAAGGATTGCGCCGGTGTCGGCGCAGAAATCCGAGCCGCCGCCCAAAAGCACGGTCGATGATATCGAAATCGACAGACCCATGCGCATGGCGTTCAAAAATGGACAGCCGATAAAACTCACGGCCAGTGAATTTGAAATTCTGGAATTGCTGCTGAAAACTCCCGGTGAGATTGTATCACGGGAGGAAATAACCACGGAGGTTCTAGGACGTCCGATCGGGCTATATGATCGCAGTGCGGACGTGCACATAAGCAATCTTAGAAAAAAGCTGGGCCCTCACTTCAACGGGGGCGACCGCATAAAGACCGTCCGGGGTTTGGGTTATCGATACGCGTCGCTGCCTGCGAAAAGCGCGCAGAGCAACTGAATGGAAGCACTCAACGCGGAGGAGATGCGATTGTCTTCCAGGGAACCGTGCCTTGTGCCGGTATTCCAGTTCATGCGTCGATCATCAGGAGAACACGACCCGGCCGTTTTACCGGATTTTTCTTGCCCCAGCCTTGACCAACAGCTTCCAGACTTCGTAATGATTGTTTTGCGAGGCGAGCTTCAAAGCAGTCAGGCCGTTTTTGTCTTTTGCCTGCACATCGGCCTTCCGGGCGATCAGCAGTTGCACCACGTCCTTATAACCGTCCTTTGCCGCCAGCATCAGGGCCGTAACGCCATCGTTGTCTTTAGTATTCACATCGGCTTTCCTGTCGAGCAGCAACTGCACGACAGGCTTATGTCCGTAGCGGGCTGCATGCGCCAGGGCCGCCGATCCATCCTTGTCTTTGGCGTTGATCTCAGCCCCTTTGTCGAGCAGCAACTGCACGATTTCTCTGCGGCCGTTGCGGGAGGCAAGCATAAGGGCCGTGAAACCGTTTTTATCCCTGACCTTGACGTTTGCCCCGGCGGCTATCAGCGTGTTCACGACTTCCAGGTGGCCGTCCGGGCAGGCAAGCATTAACGGGGTCTGGCTGTCATCCTTTACGGAATTGACTTCACCCCCCTTTTCAAGCAGCAACTGCACAACATCCAGATTGCCAAGCATGGAAGCCACCATTAATGCGGTGAACCCTTCATTCATCCTGCCATTGAGCTGCGCCCCCCTTGCGAGCAGCACCTGCACGACATCGTGGTTGCCCGAACCCGATGCGATCATAAGCGCGGTCTCCCCGTCATTGGCCCTGGCGTTGATATCGGCGCCCTTGTCGAGAAGCGCCTCAACGATCTCCCGGTCGTCATTCCAGGAAGCAGCCATCAATGCGGTCCGAAAGTCATTTCTCCTGGCGTTGACATCGGCGCCCTTGTCGAGAAGCGCCTGTAAAACGTCCCGATGTCCGTTCTGGGCGGCAAGCATAAGCGCATTTATGCCTTCTTTTTCCTTGGCTTCTATATCGGCCCCTTTGGCCAGGAGCATTTCGACGATCTCCAAGTGGCCATCCTGGGCCGCTATCATAAGAGCCGTGTAACCGTCCTTGTTGGCCACGGCAACCTGGGCCCCACCGTCCAGGAGCACTTGCACGACCTCCCGGTTGCTGTTCTGTGAGGCCACCATTAACGGGGTTTCGCCGTCGTCGGCGGAGGCATTGACATCGGCGCCCCTGGCAAGCAGCGCCTGGACGACAGCCACGTGGCTTTTCATGCAGGCAAAGAGCAGCGGAGTCGCACCGATCTTGGTTCGGACATTGACATCAACCCCCTTGTCCAGAAGCGCCTCCGCGATCTCCCGGTGGCCGTAGCGGGCAGCAATGGTCAAGGCGCTTGCGCCGGTATCATCCCTGTAGTTTACTTCGACATCACCTCGGGCCAGCAGCGCCTGCACGACATCGCGGTGGTCGTAGCGCGAGGCGAGTGTCAGTGCCGTCGCCCCTTCCTTGTCTTTAGCGTTTACATCGGCGCCCCCGGCGATCAGGGCCGCCACCACATCGGCGCTTCCCTTCACCGCGGCAAGCGTCAACGCAGTTGCCCCGTCATTTTCGTTTCTGGCGTTGATATTGGCCCCCGCTGCAACCAGCATTTCAACTACCCCGCGATGACCGTTCCAGGAGGCGGTCATTAATGCAGTCCAGTCGTCCTTATTGGTATCGTTGACCTTGGCGCCTCTATCGAGCAGCACTCTGACGACCTCGACCCCGCCATCTTGGGATGCGATCATCAGCGCGTTTATGCCACTGCTGTTCACGGCATTGACATCCGCCCCCTTGTCGAGCAGCAGTTGCACGACGTCCGCCTTTCCACTTTGCGAGGCAAGCAGCAGGGGTGTCCAGCCGGATTTGTCCGTGCTATTGACTTTGGCTCCTTTGCCGATGAGTTGGCGAACTCCGGACAGATCGCCTCGTATTGCCGCTGCGCTGAGATCCTCGTTAATGCCGGCAAATGCGCAGCCCACCCAGAATGCTGCCGCCACACAGGCAAGCAGCCCTGCTTTCATCTTATAAATGACAGACCGGCTCTTGTTGCAGAGCATCTTCCTTCCTCCTCCCTCCGGGTTTCCATCCACACTCTTTGGCCTCGGAAAAGTCCCAAAGGCCTACGGATAAACACCCGTCCCAAATCGCAAAAGACTCTTAGGCCGTATGTTCCATCGGTTTCCCGGATAGATCCTCATCTCAACCTCATAACGTTCGCCATAATCCCCTTGAAAACGCCTCCAGGCGTATTCGGAACATTCGGTCCCAAACCTCAAAACGGCGCCATCCTTTGTATTTAGCTTGCTCGGTGTACCAGCGCCCAAACCTGCCCCGGCCAGGACAATCCGGCTGCCGTCCCGTACCGGTATGGCAGGCGAGCGCCCGGACCCGGCGCTCCACTCCCGGTAGGCTTTTGTTTCTATAGTGCCCGAAGATTCCCAAAAGATGAAAAGCCTGCAACCCACCTCGCCTGCCGGCCGAACTTTAATTCCTATTTTGTCACCGGAATGCACGAGGGCGACATTCATTTCATGATCACGGTCAGGATCGAATACGAAGCTGATTACTACCGGTCGATAGGCATTCCGGCTATCATGATGACCGTTTTTTCCAACGGGCTCGGCTGCTTGCGGGGCTGGCTCCGCAATCGGGACCCGTCCGGGTTGTTGAACCTGAACCGGCTTTTCGGGCCCGGAACCGGGACTGGGCTGTGCTTGAAAGTCCGGTGCCGGGTTCGGCCCGTCCTGGATCGAAGGAGGCCCTTCCGGCTGAGACGCCGGGGCGGTTTGATCCCCTGGTCCCGTGGTTTTTTTCCCATCCTCCTGCACAGGAAGCTGCCTCAACGCAGGAGAAACCTTCCACTCGGAATTATCGGACGCCTGTTCGGATACTTTTGCCTGAGGCAGATCGGCGGACGCCCCGCTCCACGTCTGCCTGGAGATCACTCCGATTTGCCAAAGGACCAGGCACACAAGACCAATGACCAGTACTGCAATTGCAGCACCGATGAATGTGACGTGCTTTGTCATGTCGTTCCCCGGGTCCGGCTGAAGCTAAAAAACCCTGCATCTTAAGTGATATATGAATACCTCAAATTGCAGGAAAGTTTCCAGAGATTAAATCCGCTGCGAAAAACGTGTTCGTAAATCGGATAAGGTTCTCTGAGCATCGGGTCCATTGGAAAACGTTTTCATGCAGGAAAAGGACCATCTTCTGTCTATTTTGCTTGAAACCAGGCCGGAATCGTGCCTTTTATCCGGTGAGCCGGGGGCGTACTCTTTTTGCCGGTTCCGGAACTGATGGTAGAGGCTGAAACGTTTCATTTATTAACCAGGAGGTAGATGCAGATGGGAAAGAGTTTGGAAGTTTTCAGATTGGCGGCTGTAGGTGTATTTTGCATTCTTTTTTGCATCGGCCCGGCTTTCGGGGCCATAGACATTCCGGAAAAGCTAAAAGATATACCCCTTTACAAGGGCTCCAAGGTTTTGCATGCCATGGACATGGATGCCACCGCCATGCTCACTGCCACGGTCGATGCCAAGAGTGATGCCATTGCCGATTTCTACAAAAACACCATGAAGGCAAAAGGTTGGAAGGTCGCTTTCCAGGCGGAACAGGAAAATGTAAAGATTATGCATTTTCAAAAAGATAAACAGGTCTTCCAGATTACCATCCAGAACGAAAAAGAAGGGGGCGCAACCACCTATAACCTGGTAATCACAGCCCAGTAGCCCCGAGGGCCTGAAATTCAGGGCAGGCAAATACCCTCAAGTGACCGCAAAGAGCACGATAATCGAAAAACCCGGGAAGTCTTTCGTGCTCTTCGCGGCGAGAAACAATTTGAACTAACGCTTCGCCGGGCCTACGCTACCCTGTCTTCAGGAAAAAAGGGGGTCAGCACGTTATTAACTCTTGGTCTCTTTTTTGGACTTTTTTTCGGCCCTTTTTTCCTTTATGGACTTGGCTGGTTTCTTCTTCACATCTTTCTTGGTATCCATGTTTTTGCCCATGGCATTCACCTTTTCTTTAGAACAATCCACCGGCTGCCTGTAATGACGATTGAAGAGTACGCTCCAACCGATCGCACCGCAAGTCCTATCTGAGGCCGTTTCACACAAATTGCCGCTGTCCGCCGAGCCTTCTGTCCCCACTTCGGATCCCATTTTTACGGACGGACGGGAATCACGGTATCAATCGGCCTTGAATTTGAGAACGACCTCCTCGGCGCCGCCGTCTCGGTCGAGGTTGAACTCTATTTCCATGCTGCTGTCACGAATGCCGATTATAATAGGCATCCGGCCCGTGTCTTCCAAGTGAGTAATTGCCTTCACGACATCGAAAACTTTCCGGCCGATCCGCTCCGGTGGTTCGGGCAGTTCGGATTCCCGGTACTTTGCCGTTACCGAAAACTCTCCGCCCGCTGAACGGCGAAGCGAGATCGATTCAGCATTCCTGCCGATCCCATGCAACACCGCCAAGGCAATCCATTTCAGGGCGCCTTCCTCGGGATCGGGTTCTTTGCCCAACGCTGCCATTTCCCTCAACGGCTCGGTGGTCGCAAAGCAATCGCACTGTTCCTGGACTTTCATGTGAAGTGTACGTTTGTCAAGCATCGGCAAATACTCCGGGGTGAGCGGAAATCAAGTCAGGAATGACGGACTGCTTTGGAGAGCGACGCTCGCACCGTCACTCCGTCCCGTTTCGTCACTGTAATCACTGACTTTTCACGTTGATAGCCCATTCCCCTATGGAATCTTGCCGAAATCCGCCACCCCGGCGAAAAGACCGCGCGTCCGGGTAAGCAGAGCAAGCCGGTTTCGCCGAACCGAATCCTCCTTATCCATTACCAGCACGGAATCGAAAAACGCATCGATCATCGGTTTGAGCTGGGCCATCGACTCGAGTGCGCCTGAAAAATCCGACCTGCCAAGGCAGTCGCTTACAGCCGATTCGGATTTTAGCAGGCCGTCCCAGAGCATACTTTCCGCCGGGCTTTTAAAAAGAGACACATCGACGGGTGCAGTCTCGGGCACTTTGATGATATTTGCCACGCGCTTAAAAGCAGCGGCAAGATCACCGAAGTCGGGCCTGGTTGTGAAGCGGGCAAGCGCTTCGGTCCTGGCGGAGGCATCGAGTAGATCGTCTATCCCTACCGACAGCGCCGCCCCGATGATATCGGGGCTGAAGCCCTGCCGGCTCGCCAGGTAATTGTGCAGCCGGGCTTCAAAGAAGGCCAGGATATCCCTTTTTACATTTTGCGCAGGCTGGGTAAGCTTATCGGAAAGCAGAGCAAGCGCCCGATCTATCAGCTCGCCCAGAGAAATCCGAAGGGGTGTTTCCAGCACGATTCGGATGATTCCCAGCGTCTGGCGCCTCAGGGCAAACGGATCGGTGGCGCCGGTTGGAAGCAGGCCGACCCCGAAACAGGCCGCAATGGTGTCGATCTTATCGGCGATACTTAAGATGGAGCCTTCGATTGCCTCAGGCAGGGGCCCACCCGAGCGGTTGGGCAGATAATGTTCGTAGATGGCCCTGGAGACGGCCGCCTGTTCTCCCTGCAGTAGTGCGTAAGTTTTTCCCATTATTCCTTGGAGTTCGGGAAACTCGCTCACTACGCCGGATACGAGATCGGCTTTGCACAGCAAGGCCGATCTCTCGACGGCCGGGACGCTCTCGGGGGCAACGAGTCCGGCCACCATCACGGCGATTTCACTGAAGCGCACCATTTTCTCGTAGCTGGTTCCGATCCTGGAATGAAAAACGACCCCCTTAAGCTGTTCGACACGATCGACCAGCCGCGCCTTCAGATCTTCTCTATAATAGAAACGTGCATCTTCGAGCCGAGCCCGAACTACTCTTGCGTTACCCGCGGCGACCAAGGAAAAGTCCCTGGGAATTATGTTGGAAATCGTGACAAAATATGGAAGAAGCGCGCCGGCTGCGTCCGTAACGGCAAAATAGCGCTGGTGCTTCTTTATTACCGTGATCAGAAGTTCGGGAGGAAGTTCGAGATACTTGTCTTCGAATTGCCCGACCAGCGGTTGAGGAAATTCTACAAGCTGCGTTACTTCATCCAGAAGCTCGTCGTCTGCCAGGATTCTTCCCCCGACCCCTTCGGCCGCCTTTTGGGCTCCACTCCTGATAAGTTCCCGTCTCTCGGCCACATCCGAGATGACAAAATTCTTCCCGAGGTTTTCGCGATGGGTCTCCGAGTCCTTCACCTCGATCCATACGGGGCTCATGAACCGGTGTCCCATGGACTTATTTCCGGAACTGACATGCCCGTACGCACACTGCAGGACGTCTTCACCCAGCAGGGCCACAATCCATTGAACCGGCCTGGCAAACGTCACATTGTAAGATGACCAGCGCATAGACTTGGGAAAGGAGATTTTCGCAATGAATTCCGGGAGGAATTTCTCCAGGAGATCTCGTGTCGCAAGACCGGACTCCTCCCGGAAAACACACAGATATTCACCCTTTGGCGTCTGCTTTATCGACAGGTCGCTTACCGTTACGCCCTGCCCTTTTGCAAAGCCCTCGGCGGCCCTGGTAGGTTTGCCCTGCGCATCGTATGCGGCGGATTTGGATGGTCCGACAACTTCGGTCCTGACTGACTGCTGCCCCGGGACCACGCCGGGTATGCTCAAAATCAGACGCCGCGGCGTACCGGCAACTTTAGGTGCGCCCCGTCCCACGCGGCTTTCGTCCAAAAACCGGCACATCCGCTCGGACATCGCTTCCAGGGCCGGCAAGATATAACCCGCCGGCAGTTCTTCGGTCCCGATTTCTATGTATAGATCCTGCCCCATTGAGCCTCCAGAGAACAACCGGTCAATCCGGGGCCGGCAAAAACGCCGGCAGGTCGATTCACCCGTTTTCTATTCACTTGCGGTTTTCTTCAAAAGCGGAAACCCAAGCTTCTCGCGCTGTTCGACATAGGCATGCGCTACGAGCCGCGCCATGTTCCTGACCCTGGCTATGTAGTTGGTCCGTTCGGTCACGCTTATCGCCCCTCGAGCATCCAGCAGATTGAACACGTGTGAACATTTGAGCGTATAATCGTAGCTCGGCAGGACCAGTCCACGCCCATTCATCCGAAGAGATTCGGCCTCATACATGCCGAAGAGCTTCAACAGCATATCCACGTCCGCCTCTTCGAAATTATAACGAGACCACTCCACCTCTCCCTGGTGGTGAACGTCGCCGTAAGTGACATTACCGGTCCAGATGAGATCATAGACGGAGTTGACGCCCTGCAGGTACATCGCGATTCTTTCCAGGCCGTAAGTCAGCTCCAGGCAAACCGGGTTCAACACTATGCCGCCGACCTGCTGAAAATATGTAAACTGCGTTATTTCCATCCCGTCCAGCCAAACCTCCCAACCGAGTCCGGAAGCCCCGAGAGTGGGCGATTCCCAGTCATCTTCGACAAACCGGATATCGTGGTCCAGAGGGTCGATCCCGAAGCTTTTGAGGCTCTCCAGGTAAACGCTCTGCGAATCGTCAGGGGAAGGCTTTATGATCACCTGGTACTGATAGTAATGCTGAAGCCGGTTCGGGTTCTCCCCGTACCGGCCGTCGGTTGGACGCCGGGAAGGCTCGACGTAAGCCACCCTGTAAGGTTCAGGCCCGAGCGACCTCAGAAAGGTGGCGGGATTGAAAGTGCCTGCGCCGACTTCCAGATCATAAGGCTGTTGGATCACACACCCTCTGTCTGACCAAAACTGGTTGAGCGCAAGTATAAGTTCCTGAAATGTCATTTTTACTCCTCGCCTGCCGTGAGCCATGGGTACGGATCAACTCCGCGGCGCTCGACTTGACCTTATCATTCATTCGCCAGGCTATCGATCAGATCGATCCGCTTTTTATGACGGCCGCCCTCGAAGGGCTCCTTTATCCATTCGCGCACTATCTCAAGGGCCAGATCGACCCCGGTAAAACGGGCCCCGAGGCATAAAATGTTGCTGTCATTATGGCGGCGACTCATGCGCGCACCGAAGGGCTCGCAGCCGTGAACGGCCCGTACCCCGGCGACCCTGTTGGCCGCCATGCACATCCCGATCCCGCTGCCGCACACCAGGATGCCCCGCTCAGCCTCCCCTTCAGCCACCGCGCGCGCGACCTTGAACGCATAGACCGGATAATCGACGGAATCCGGGCCATTTGTGCCGACATCAACAACCTCAATACCACCCTCGTTCAATGCCGAAGCCACAAGGTCCTTTAATACCCAACCGGCATGATCGGCTCCGATGTATATCTTCATACTATTTATAACTCTCCGTTAATGTGACGAATCTAATGATTCCGGGGTCTTTCGTTCCTTGAATAACTGCGCACGGCCCTCGTCCCGGACTCGTTCACCGGTCCCGAACCATATATGAAAATGGTTCGGGCGCAAACCAAAAAATTCATTCCGGATGTTGTTGTCAAAAGGGTCGGTGAAACGTGAGCGGTTAGTGTGAGAAAAGACTGGCGCGGTAACAAGGAGATCGGAAGAAAGGACCGTCTTCAGGCATTCGTGCCCAATTTCCGGATTCATGGGCCGGAAGGTCCGGCGTCATCATCGTCTTGTCTTTGCATTCGATTCTTTTTTGCTACGAACCAAACGTAATAGAAAAGCAGGAACGGCAAAGTGACATAGGCTCCTGTGAAGTCACCACTATATAAGCAAAACGTGCCATACACGATTATACCCGCAACGATAGCCAGTTGGATTATCGTAAGGACCTTTTTCACTCGCGCCTCACCCGATTTGCCGCCGGCCCCCGCGTTCTTGTTTGACCCGGGAGCCGGAAAAAGTAAAGCCCGCTTATGGCGGGCTGTGGAAAAATCAGTTCCGAGGCCTGGGTAAAGCCGCCGAAAGAGATTTTGGTGTATGAAGCAGCCAATGCGCCGAATGAATCTCAGTCAGGCCTCGCACTGCAACGGGATGGGTTCATAAACCCTGCCCGGAAATCAGTCAAGAGTAAATTTTCCCATTCCATCGAAATGAAGGCAAAAACCTCCACTTTCGCCTCAAAAAGAAGATCTTTACACCCCTCTTCGGGCCTTGGACAAATCCTCCAACCGGAAACGGGTTCGGGCAGCCTGTGGTTTTTGGAAATCAACCGCCGGCCTTTTTGACGCGAACCGCCTGCAGCCCCTTGGACCCTTGTTCCACCTCGAAGCTTACGCTCTCGCCTTCCTGAAGGCTCTTAAATCCGCTGCCCTCTATAGCACTGTGATGAACAAAATACTCTTTCCCGGACTCATCCGCGATGAATCCATAACCCTTCTGATCATTGAACCATTTTACCTTGCCCTGCATTGAATCAAATCCTTCACTGAAAACAACACTGCGCCTCGAGTGCAAGCCCCAAAGTAAAAACGCAGATCTTTACTCCCGAAAAACCCCTACACTCGTTAACCGAACTATAGTTTCTAAAATCAAAAAGACAAGACAGGCAAGGGGAGCAGTAGGCGGCACGCTTTTTCTATCCGCTATTCACTGCAGGATGCTTCCCGAACAAGTGAAACCGGCGCCGGCGGTGCAGGCATAGCAATGATCGGCGATCGGGATGGAGGTTCCTTCCGGGGGAAGCTCGGCAAGTTCCGACACGTGTTTTTTCTTCCCGCAATGATGAAGCCCGGCAGCCAGATTAAAATCGCAGTCGTAGAGAAAGCCCTGCCAGTCGACCGAGACCGTGGTCCGGCACATAAGGTGCGGCACGGTGCATGGATTGAAGCTCTCTTCGATTTTTTTCAGGTATGGGCCGAGATTGCCCGAACCTTCCAGCCAGGTGCGGAAACGGCCGAGAGGTACGTTGGCAAAAGTGAAAAGGCTGGAAAATTCAATGTTGTGTTTGCGCTCCAGGTCCAGGCGAAACCTGCGCTCGGCCTGCGCCTGATCGGCCGGCAGGAAAGCCCCGGTGGGATTCACCGCAAGATCGAGTCCCAGCCCTGATTTTTGCCTCCCATAACCAAACCCGTTCAGCAACTTGAGCGCTGCGACGCTTCGCTCGAAGACTCCTGCGCCGCGTTGCCCGTTGGTCTGATCAGGGTTGATCGAAGGCAAAGACGCCACTATCCCCACTCCATTGCGCCTGTAGAAGTCTATAAGGCCCACGAACTCCGGACGTGCCAGCGCGACCAGGTTGGTCCGGACCAACAGCTTCGACGTCAGGGGAGCAAGACCGGAGATAAGCCTCGGAAGCCCCGGCAGCAACTCAGGAGCGCCGCCCGTTATATCGATCGCCTGGAAATGCAGGCGGCCGGCGCAGGCTATCACCGCCTCAATCGTCCGGGACTCCATCATCTCTCGCCGCGAAGGTCCGGCCTCAACATGACAATGACGGCAGGCGAGATTGCACTTGAACCCAACGTTTATCTGCAAAGTGGTGGTCGCGGTCCGCCGCAATTCAATCCCGCGTTTTCGAAGCGTCTCATCAATGTCCATGACAGCCCCGCCGGAATAATTCTACATTGAAAGTTTTTCCGCAATCTTGCGCATCTGAACGGCGTGCGCGATAGATGCACCCCCGCGTATCGCATTCGCCACGTGGACCGCCTCGGTCATCTCATCGAGGTTCGATCCCTTCTCCAGGCAGGCCACGGTATAGGCATCGATACAATAAGGGCACTGCACGGCGTGCGCCACTGCCAGCGCGATAAGCGTCTTTTCCCGCTCCGTCAAGGCCCCATCGGCAAATACCGCATTATAATAGTCGAAGAATTTCTCGGCCAGTTCCGGCGCATTCTTGCCTATTTCCGCGAACTTGGGAAGATCCTGCGGGTCATAGTAGCTTGTCATACACCATCCTTCCTTAGCCCGATACCGCACGGGGCTCGTCTCAAGCGCCAACCTCCTCCTTCACTGAAACGGCTATCTTGTAAAGCACAGCGAGGATAAAGGCGCCCGTTGCGTAAACTCCAAGCGCAATCATAACCTCAGGGATAGTCGGAACGTACCCGACGACCCGGTTGAAGGGGTTGGGGACAAAACCCGCGAGGGTGAGTCCCACGCCCTTTTCGAGCCACATCGAAAAGAAGACGCACGCGCAGCCGATCACCAGGAACTTATCGTCGCTCCTGAACTTCGGAATGGCGAGAAAGATGAGCGCGGCGACCGCCAGTATTACAAAAAGCCACATAAACGGGACGAGTTGACGGTGTCCTTCCAAGCCCACGAACAAATACTTGAGAGGTTCCTCAAGTCCGGGTATTCCACTGTAGAAAGCTGTAAAGAATTCAAGGCCTATGAAGAAGACGCTTACAAACATTGCGTAGGTGACGATGTTGGCCAGCTTCGAAATGGCCTCTTTGCCCGGATCGAACCTTGTGTATTTCTTGAGTATAAAGCATAGCAGGATAAGCAGCGCAGGTCCAGAGCAAAAAGCCGAGGCTAGGAAGCGTGCCGCCAGGATCGCCGTCAGCCAGTAATCGTGCGATGGAAGGCCTGCGTAGACAAAAGCCGTAACCGTGTGGATGGCGAACGCCCAGGGGATGGAAATATAGATGAGCGGTTTCACCCAGTCGGGAAACTTCGTTCCTTTTCTCTCCGCCTCGAGAACATTCCAGCCGATAAGGATATTCAGGAGAAGATAGCCGGTTTGCACCACGAAACTCCAGAAAAGGACCGAATTCAGAGTGGGATATATCAGCATATTAAGGGCGCGCATCGGTTTGCCGAGGTCCATCACGATGAAAAGAGGGCATATGCCGACGGCGGCTACAGCCAGGAACTCCCCGAATACGGCTATCCTGCCGAAGTCCTTAACGTTGTGAAGGTAATAGGGCAGAACCACCATGACGGCAGAGGCTGCGATACCGATCATGAAAGTGAACTGGGCGATATAAAGTCCCCAGGATACGTCCCTGCTAAGACCGGTAACCCCGTGGCCCTTTTCGAGCACCAGCATATAGGAAACAAACCCAAGGCCCATGAAAACGGCCAGCACCCCCAGTAATTTGTAATATCTTGGACTTCCCGTCATTGCTCTTTCAAGCATAACTCACCCCTCAAATTAAATAGAAAACGCTGGGACCCGTCCCAAGCTCCGGTCTGCGTTTGATCGAATAGCGCACGGCGAGGACCTTTCGCACTTCGGAGTCGGGATCTTCGAGGTCCCCGAAATACATAGTCCTGCCGTCCTTATTGCAAGCCTCGACACAAGCCGGTCTCAAGCCCACTGCAAGCCGTTCTTCACAGAAATTGCACTTCTCCACCACACCGGCGTCCCTGGTAGGGTACGTTGGATTGAGTTCGGTCTTGATATATCCCCTGGGCTCCCAAAAATTGAAACTTCTCGCGCCGTAGGGGCAAGCCGCCATGCAGAACCGGCACCCTATGCACCGGTGATAGTCGATCATGGTGATGCCGTCGGACCTTTTGAAGGTGGCCTTAGTAGGGCACACCCGGACACAAGGGGCATCCATACAGTGATTGCAAAGAACTAAAACAGACTTTTGAGCAAGGTCCCCCGGCAGATATGAATTGGCCATGTCGGCAAAAACACCCCCGTAGGGCTCGGTCCAGATCCATTTGATCTCCTGCTGCGGGTTGCCGATGTCGGGAACATTGTGGATGGTGTGGCACGCCGCCGAACACTCTTTGCACTCCGGCTTGCCCTTCTCCCAACAGGCTTTCAGATCGATCGCCATGCCCCATCTTTTGGCGGTAAGCGCTCGGGGGTTCGCCACGAATTCCGGGGAGGTCTCCGTTTTGGCCAAAGCGTTGACTATCGGCAAAGATCCCAGCCCGAGGGCGCACAGGCCGCCGAGTTTCAGAAAACTTCTTCTGCTGGTTTCCATTATTTGTTCTCCTTCGGGGCAATGTGGCAATTCCAGCAGTAGGGCGTCACCCCCTGCTGAAGCCCGGCATAATTATGACACTGATCGCAAAACTGAGATTTGTTCGAGTGGCACTTCATGCACTCGTTTTGAAGACTCATGTCGTAGGTCTTGCCGTCGGGCGCCACATACACTCTCTTGTCGTCCCGAACGACCCGGGTCCTCCAGACATTCAGAAGCTGCATATGCCCGGTGATCATCTCCTGTTTCGACAGAACGCACTGCTTATTGGGCATCTGGTTGATAACCGGCGTGTCGAGCTTGGGGTCCGGGGGAGGAGCGGCCTTTCCATGGCTGAACCATATCGGAAAGGTGGCCATTGCGATGAAAATGACCAGGCCGATAAGGATATATTTTCCATCATATATCTTCATTATCGCTATCCTCCATTCCAGGCAGAGGCTCGCCGCGCAGGTCGGTGGTCCTCTCGGTTTCGCCTTCCATTACAAGGGCGTTGCCAACCAGTTCGTGAACCCCATAGACTGTCACACCGGGGACCCAGTAATCCATCAGGGTGGTAAGCACGGCGCGGTCAATGGCGCATATGCACGAAAGGGCGTTTACGCCGAATTTTTCGTTAACGTAACGTACCGCGTTGGCCCTGGGCAGACCACCGCGCATTCTCATTTCCATGAACTCGTCGTTGTTCAAACCCGATCCCGAACCGCAGCAGAAGGTTTGCTCCCGGGTGGTCTCCGGTGGCATTTCATGGAAATTGTTGCACACATTTTTGATCACATAGCGGGGTTCTTCAAAGAAGCCCATACCGCGAGCAGGATTGCAGGAGTCGTGGAAGGTCATCACCAGGTTGTCGTTGCGACTCGCATCGAGCTTCAACTTGCCGTTTTTGATCAGGTCGGCCGTGAACTCGACTACGTGTATCATCCTGGTGGACGCGGCGTTGTCGAACCTGGTCCCGGTAATGGGGGAGACCGGCACCTCCAGGAAATCCGCGGGCCCGTTCATCGTATCCATGTACTGGTTGATGACGCGCCACATGTGGCCGCACTCGCCGCCGATAATGTATTTTACGCCAAGCCTTTTGGCTTCTGCATACATCTTGGCGTTCAGACGCTTCATCATCTCGTGCGAGGTGAACATGCCGAAATTCCCGCCCTCGGATGCGTAGGTGCTCCAGGTATAATCGAGCCCGATCTCATGGAAAAGCATCATGTATCCCATGAGAGTATATGTGCCGGGGTCTGCGAAAACGTCGCCCGAAGGCGTGATGAACAAAACCTCGGCCCCCTTGCGGTTGAAAGTCGGTTCGATCCGGATTCCGTTTACAGCCTCGATTTCATCGACGAAAAAATCGATCATGTCCGTTAAGGCGTGCGGCTGAATCCCGAGATGGTTGCCATTATTATAACAATTGGCCACCGGGCCGATTACCCAGTCGATGTTGAGGCCTACAAGGTTCAACAGTTCGCGGCCCACCATGGTAACCTCCGCCGTATCGATCCCGTAGGGACAGAAAAGCGAACAGCGGCGGCATTCCGTGCACTGGAAAAAGTACATGAACCATTCTTTGACCACATCTTCGGTGAGTTCCCGGGCGCCGACCATCCTGCCCATGAGTTTTCCGGCCAGACTGAAATCGTTGCGGTAGACCGATCTCAAAAGTTCGGCCCTGAGCACCGGCATGTTTTTCGGGTCGCCCGACCCTATATAGAAATGGCATTTATCGGCGCAGGCGCCGCAGCGTACGCAAATGTCCATGAAAAGTTTGAGCGAGCGGAACTTGTGGAGGCGTTCCCGAAGCCCTTCCAGAATGATCTGTTTCCAGTTGGAGGGCAGCTTCCAGTCGGCATCGAGCGGAGACCATTCCCTGGGGTTGGGAAGGCCGACGGCCTGCAGATTTTTCGCTTTGCCCGGATAGCTGAAGTTGCCCGGCCTGAAGACTGCGGGCGTATCCATCCATCCAGTCCCTGGAAATGCATGATCTATTAACAGTTCTTTGGGTTTGGGGACCTTAGCCATTGTTTGTTTAACTCCATGAAAAGATACAGGTCAAATAGGTCTGATTGGATCCATAACTCCACGCTCCACGAAGCGGGAGCGGAAACGTCAACTTTTGGAGGAAGCGGGAATTTCGTCCTCACCCTTTTCCACGGGCAATCCGGCCTCAATCATCTTGTCCCTGAAGTGGTCTTCGTATTCCTGGTAAGTGTGAACCTTTACCGGATAATTCCAGGGGTTGACGTGGCGAACAATGCGGCTGTCGTTAGGCAGATTTCGCGTCGGGCTGAGAAGAACGCCTCCCGCGTGCATCAGCTTGCTAAAAGGAAAGTAGGCGAAAAAGATACTCACGAGGAAAAAATGGATGAAGAAAATCGCCCCGATTCCTTCCGGAACAACCGGATGGAAAGAAATAAGTCCCATTGCGATCTGTTTGACTTTGGTTATGTCGACCCTGATGAAGTAGCGGGTAAGAATGCCCGTTATTCCAATTGCAAGGAGAAGAAAAAGCGGAAAATAATCCTGAGGAAGCGATATATAGCGGACCTGCGGGATAATCAGCCTTCTTATCAGGAGGTAGGTAGCCGCGAGCACGAAGATTGCGTCGGTCATGTAAAAGCCTGGTAACCCCAACTGAAAAAAGCCGTCAAGCCTTTCGACGCCATGCACGAAAAAAGGCACCGGCGTAGTGAAAAAGCGAAGATGCCTTATCAGGATGACAAGAAAGCTGTAGTGGAAGGCAAGCCCGGCGAACCAGAGCCACTTTTCCCATTGGTAAAAGACCTTGGGTCCCTGCCCCATCTCGAACTTGGTGTTCCTGAAAAGTGACCTGAAAAGCAGCACTTCCAAAACCATCCTGCCCACGGCCTGCCTTTTGGTGGAAGGATTGTCAAGCTTGGCATGCCTGATCCAGGGCAGTGATTTCTGCTGACCGGCTGTCGTAGGGATCCTGAAGGGAACGGGCGAACTGGCCCACCGCAACACCCTGAAAACGACACCACAGAAAAAGGCCAGGATCGCTAAGTACGGCACAACCACGCCGAAGAAATAATTGAATCCGGCCGCCCAAGCTCCCAGAAAAGAAACCAAAATGAGCGCAACGACTGTGACCAGGGAAAACCTTATGCCCATTTACAAAACCTCCCAATTTGATGAACACTCAGAGACCACTTTTCCGCTCACCGTGGACCGTCACTGTTCACGGCCCTTAGCCGCCAGCTTCAGAAGCCTCTGCGTCCTGTTCTTAACCTCGTTCATCCTCGCTTCAAAAAGATTTTGGCGACACCGCGTGTAGACATCGAATGCAAACAACGCCAGCCCGTCCACTCTGTCGTCGAAATCCGACAATTCGCCCGCGCCTGTATCGCCGGAGGCCGACTCGGATTCGAGAACCTGCCTGGCCAGCGTTTTCAGGCCGAAAATAAAGGCCAGAGACCCGGATGGGGCAAAATCCTGGACAGCCCTTATCCTGAGAACCTTATCGAGCAACGGCCCCATCGCCTCCACCCTGTTTTCACAGAGAAACTCCTCGAGAATTTCTCCCAAAGCAGCCTTGAATGTATATCCAACCGGATTGGCGAACTGACCTGACTCTTTTTGGAGCATACGTGATGTTTCAACCGGATATGTACCGGCAAGAAGATCGAACCATTTCTCGAGAAGAGTTTTCTTGCTTCGTAAAAGACGTTCTTCGATTTCCATGGTTTACCCGGGGCAAACGAATCGTTCATGTGATGTCCCGCAAACCATCCGGCAGGATTGGAAATTAACCAGCCCATCCCGAAAGGTCAACGAAACCCAAGTTAAACTGAATTTTAATACGCCAGAGCAGAGCTTCAGATTAGTGGCGGGAGGAGTTCGGGCCTGTTCCCGGAAACCGAACTTGAACAAGAGTCAAAATTCTCAATAGCCGACACCCTGGACAGCAACTACGCGAAGGTTCTTATATAACCTTGGCCTACAGGGATTGCAACAGCAAACGACCGCCTCGGGTGTGCATTTTTTTGCACAATGGAAAAAAGAATGAACATCCATTCCGGATGCCTGTCGTCCCTATTTCAATCAGGCCCGCCCCCGCATGACCATTTTGTCGAACATCGGCCTGCAAAGCACCCGGCGGGCTACCGGCATTGTACCACCGGCGGCCGACAGTAATGCCGCTGCCAGTCTGGGTCATATCGGGGCTCCCACGATCCCTGCCATTTATAGTCGTTTGGGTTATCGAACACCTGAGAAACGACCAGGCTGTCCATCCATGAAGTATGTGGAGGCAGTGAACAGTCGCCGGGGTATTGCGCCATAACCGAGATCGGCGCGACGAGGGTAAATATCAGGACGAGCAAAACGAATTTCAAGCCATGCATTGAACAGCGCTCCTCTTCTTCGCATTCATGTCAAAAACCGTTACCTTCATTAATTCCGTTATCTTTACATTAGAATATAATCACTTCGGGGGCCGCCGATGGATCTGACGAGGGGGACACCGAGACGGGGAGATGCGGCGAAGAAACTGACTCGGGACACGAGAACAAAGCAAACTTCCATCGCCTCATCACTATCTCCGTGCCGGACTGCGTTGCAGCGGCGGTGCTTTTTCTCCCATCAGCATCACCCCGCGTCTCCGCGTCACTTTTCTCACCGCCTCAGCTTTATCACCGCGTCTTCGCGTCAGCCTCACCCCGCGTCAGCCTCACCCCGCGTCAGCCTCACCCCGCGTGCCGATCTCTCTTTTTTCCATTCCTCATACGTCACCTGCGGAGCGCCCGGTTTAACACTCATGCACCATTTGACTCCGTCAACCAGGTCCGCGTCCGCGTGAGCTATAAACCCGTCGATTGTCCTTTTTGATGTGGGCTCATAGACCGTTTTGAACAGTTCGTCGAATTTACCCTCGGGCAGGTACTCGCCGAGCTTGAGCAGCCTTTCCTGGTCCCAGGCTATGTTTTCCTGCAGCCTGACTTTTACCCTGTAGCCCGCCCCGAAGAGGTAGGCCGTCTGCCTGCCATTTTCGAACCCTGCGCTCTCACACAGCTTGAGGCTTATTTTCCGCAGACGAGCCTGCGCCGCATCTATTTCGCCTTTGAGCCGCGCTCCTTCCCGAATTAGAGATTCAATTCCGCCTGTTTTGCGTCTGAAGTTCAAAGCCTGATTTGCAAAATCCATGATAGATGCCCTCCATTCCTGGGTCAGAGCCTGCTTAGCCCACCGTTGCGAGACTCCGCTTTTATTAGTCCGCTCATCCGGTTCACCGATCAGACCGCGGCAATGAAGCTCCCCAATACCCTCGTCCTGATATAAGCGCGGGGTCTCCCGCGCATTTGAGGCCCGCGGCTTTTTCGAACAATTCTCGTTTGCAAAACGAACTTTTTGCCATTCCTCCTCCCTGACATTTCTTTTTCCTGAAATAACGTCATGCGGGCTCGAGGAAAGAGTACTTCATATTATGACGTGCAGTCAATGGGAAAAGTGACGTATGATGAAAGTTTCTGAAGTGGATTTGGAAGGTGGCGGACGCCGGATCGTTCATCCGGCGCCCGTCTTTTACTGCTCGCTGCTACACGTCACCGCAATGCCAGAGTACCCGGCCCAAAAACCTGCTGTTTTCGGGGTTGATACGCCAGCGATCGTAGACGTCTTTATTATCGCTTGCCAGGAAAATCCCCCCATCGGCCGAAAAACGGATGCGCTTTATGAAAACATGATTTTCAATGCTGACAACCATGATCTTGCCATCCAGCGGTTCAATCTTGGAGGTATCGAACAAAACGAAATCGCCGTCACGCAGGGCCGGCATCATGGAGTCCCCACTTACCTGGGCGAGGCGCATGGTTGCAATGTTCCCTTTGCGTCTCAGCCAGTCACTGCGGAAAGAGTATATATCCTCATGGCCCTCTTCATATACCAGATCTCCCGACCCGGCGCTCAAAAGGGCCTTGACTTTGCCTACAAACGAAAAGCTGAATCCCGAAATGATGGCTTCCCGGGGGGGTGGTGGCCGAACGTTTTCCGATTGGGCATCATTTCTTTCGCGTCCTTCCCCGGTCAGCATCCATGCCTGGCTAAAGCCCGTCTTTTCCTCTATTGTTTTCGCCAGGCGGGGCTGAATACGTGTATGGCCGGCCTCGATATGGCTGATCACGCTCGGGTGCACATTCAGTAGTTTCGCAAAGTCGACCTGGCTGAGATAGTCCATGCCGAGTTGAATCCAAGTTTTTTTGCGAACATATTTCATTCTTTGGGCGTAGGGAGAGTTATTTTCTTCTCGCTTCATTTTTTGATTTGACAGCACATCATATTTGGAAGTATCTTCTCGCACGATTGTCACCTCCTGGCATGTAATCTTTCCACATTATGCGAAATGTCCCGCAAAAGGACAAGTCCAAAGGATTTATACGATGGAAATTATCAATTTGGCAACAAAAAACGAAGTGGTGGGCCGTCTCAAAATCGCGGGCCCGAGCATGAAGTCCTTCGCTGTCGAAGAAGGCTATATACCCGACACTGTTAGAAAAGTAGTCAACAGATACGCCGGAATCCAGAGTGGACCTCGCGGCAATTTGGCAAAAGAAATACTCGAAAAATTGCGAAGCAGGCTGACGGATTGATGGATATTTGAAGTGCCGAAAGGAGACCTCATGGCGAAAAACGATTTGCTGGTAGGGTGGAGGGAGATTGCTCAATTTCTGAGCGTATCGGAGCGTTCGATACGCGGATATAGAAACCAACTCTTAGAGGGAGGCCGGATTTTTTATCGCAGACGGAGAATGGGCAAGAGAATAGTTTGCGCCTGGGCAGACGATCTGAGGCAGTGGGCAAAACAAAGACAAACGGGCGCAATGCCAGGTGAGCATGCGGAAAACTTCAAATAAATTCTTAAAGAAATTTCCAGCATCAGCCGAATCAATCAACATCAATGTAATGAAAGCATGGGCAGTCTGCAGGATGGCAGGCCCCAAAAAGCGTTAGGGCTCACAAAAGGCTGTAATGTTGAAATTGTCGATGTGCGCATTGCATATCGAGAATCATTATTGTTGGTTACTTTTGCTGTTAAATTAAACTGGGGGCTCGGATATGCGTAATCTCAAACTCATACTACTAGCCGGTATCTTCTCACTTCTCTTTCTGCTGTCGCTTTCCGGTTGGCGGCCGGAGAGCGCGCGGTGCGCCGAGCAGGCCAAGTATCTCGGCTCGGCGGCCTGCAAGGATTGCCACGCCGCCGAGTACGACACATTCAAACAGTTCAACAAAAAGGCCCATTCCTTCCAGAGCTTAACCCGTTTAAAGAAGGGGCTCGACGAGGCCGAACAGAAAAAATGCTTTGAATGCCACACCACGGGGTATGGCAAAGAAGGCGGCTTCCGTTCCGAGCAGGAAACGCCAGCGCTCAAGGATGCGGGTTGCGAGGTCTGTCACGGTCCGGGCAGCATACATGCCGAAACGGGTGACCCCAAAGACATCAAGGGGAAGCTCACCGCCAAAGACTGTGAAGTCTGCCATAACTCGGAGCGCATAAACGCATTCAAATACAAACCGCTGGTCTACGGAGGCGCACACTGATGAAGACTTTCAACTTCAGTCTCCAGATAAAGATCGTCGTATCCGTTGCCATGTTAATCCTAGTCGCGCTCAGTACCATAATTTTCGTAAACATTTTCTATCAGCAAAAAGAAATGACGCGCCAATTCGAGACTTCGACCCAGGTGCTCGCCGAAGCGGTCTACAACTCTATTCTCTACCCCATGGCCATCGGTGATAGCGAAACTATCAGGCAACAGATGGCCGAATTCGAAAAGAACAACAACAATGTCAAGGTCCACGTTTTTGGTTTCGATAAGCTGATCACCTACACCACCGAACCTGGTAAGGAAAATGCTCCACTATCCGAAAGCGTCAAATCGCAAGACCTGGTCAGCGGGCTCAACGACATGCTCGCGACCGGCAAAACCCCCGAGACTGCTTTTGAAGACTATAAGGACGGGAAGCACGGCTTCAACCTTCTTCGTCCGTTTCTAAATGAAAAGCGCTGTCATCATTGTCATGGAGCGACCCACTCGGTGCTGGGCGGCCTGATGGTCCAGCAAAACAGCGACAGCATGTTTACGGCCATCCAGAGCATGCGCAACAAGAACATATTGATAGGACTTCTAGCCAACCTCACGGTTGCTCTGGCTCTCATTTTGATGGTTTCCAAACTGGTCAGCAGACCGATCCGCCAAGTGATTTCAGGTCTCAGCGAAACAGCCGGAAACGCCTCGACCGCCTCCGGCGTCGTCGCCTCCATCAGCCAGCAAATGGCAAGCGGCACAGCCAGCCAGGCGGCGGCAATCGAGGAAACCTCTTCTTCACTCGAAGAGATGTCGGCAATGACAAGGCATAACGCCGAAAATGCAACCCAGGCCGACAAACTGATGCGCCAGATCGAAGAGATTACGTCGAGGGCCAGGGATACAATGAGTCGGCTGACGGAATTCATGCACGAGATTTCGAGTGCAAGTGACAAGACTCAAAAGATAATAAGGACCATCGACGAAATAGCCTTCCAGACCAACCTTCTGGCCCTTAATGCGGCCGTGGAGGCGGCACGCGCCGGTGAGGCCGGGGCCGGCTTCGCGGTTGTGGCCGACGAAGTGAGAAACCTTGCAATGCGCGCGGCCGAAGCCGCCAAGAACACAGCGGGCCTGATCGAGGGCAACGTGAAAATGATTTCCAGCGGGGCCGACCTGGCGCAAAGCATGAGCGCAGAATTTTCCGAAGTCACTTCGAACATCTCAAAAGCCAGCGACCTGGTCAGAGAGATTTCGGCTGCCTCACGCGAACAGGCACAGGGGGTGGAACTGATTAATAAGGCGGTAGGAGGAGTTGACAAGGTGGTCCAGGAAAACGCGTCAAACGCGGAGCAAGCCGCCTCCACCTCGACACAGTTGAAAGCCCAGGCAGATAATATGATGAAATTAGTCACCGGTTTGGTTTGCCTCATCGAAGGCAACGAGAATGGAGCAACAGAGGCCGGGACCGCGGCAGGCTGCGCGGGCAGATGACGCTGTCAGCCCGCTGATTGCAGGGGCTCAAATGTGATTCCAGACTCAAAAACCGAATGCCCGTGAGCTTCTTAAAAGCTTCGACAAGGGGACATCGGCCGGACGGGACCTGCAGATGTCCCTTTTCATTTGCTGCCAGACGCAGGGGATCACCTCATCACGATGAACTCTTGAGCTTGCGCACTTCTTCGGCAAAAACCGGCACGAAGTTGAATAAATCTTCCACTATCCCGTAATCAGCCTTGCTGAAAATAGGAGCGTCGGGGTCCTTATTGACCGCCACGATATATTTTGAATATCCCATACCGGCGAGGTGCTGAATTGCTCCCGAGATGCCGACCGCGATGTAGAGATTGGGATTTACCACTTTTCCGGTCTGACCTACCTGATCCGAATGAGGGCGCCAGCCGGAATCTACGGCGGCGCGCGAGGCGCCGACCGCTGCACCGAGCAGTGCGGCCAGATCTTCCAGAATGGCGTAATTGGAGGCATCTTTCATACCCCTGCCTCCCGAGACGATAATCTCGGCCTCGGTCAGTTCCACCTTCCCCGAAACATCGAGATCATATTTCACCACCCTGGCCCGCGGCTTCGGGATGGCCACCTCGATTCTTTCCAACTCGGCTTTCTTGTCCTCGTCCACTACGAGGCACTTCATAACGTTCGGACGAATCGAGAGCAGCGGAGGAACCCCTTCTGCCCATTCGCACCAGGCAAAACATTTGCCTGCAAAAAGCGGCCACTTGGCTTTTATTTTTCCGGCATCGTCAATTTCGACTTTGACGACGTCCTGTAGCAGCGTAACATCGATTCTGGCGCCAAGCCGGGCGCCGATATCACGCCCGTCCACCGAAGCCGGCAAAAGCACCACGGCGGGCCGGGTCTTGAGCACGATTTCGGCGATGATCGGAACGTAGGTTTCCGCCAGGTAATGCTCCAGGGCAGGATCATCCAGTACAAACACCTTGTCCACCCCGTATTTTCCAAGCTCTGCCGCCTTATCCCAAATCCCGGACCCCAGAGCTACGGCAACCAGTCCGATCCCGAGCGCATCGGCAATACGCCTGCCTTCGCTTGCCACCTCATGGGTCACGCGGCGAAAATCGGCGTTACGGAATTCTGTAATTATGAGAACATTGTCCGCCATTGATATAACTCCCCTGTCAGATAACCCTGGCCTCTTCACGTAATAGTTTTACCAGCTCTTTAGCCTTTTCTCCCGTATCCAGACCTCCATCCACGATCTTTCCGGGTTTCCTCTGGGGAGGCAACTCCAGGGAGGTAATCCGGATTCTGGCTTTTTCCGGCGCAAAATCGGCCGGATCCATGCCTAAATCCACCAGTTTCTTTATAGCCAAAGGCTTTTTCTTTGCCTTCATAATGCCGGGAAGCGAAGCATACCGTGGGTTCCACAAAGCATGCGATCCACCGAATGTAACCACCGTCGGCAAAAGGGACTCTATTGTCACTTTTCCGCCCTCGATCGGACGATCGACTGTCACTGTGGTCCCATCCGATTCCAAAGATACCGCCAGGGCGACGTGCGGCCATCCGAGCTTCTCGGCAAGGATCGCACCTCGCTGCCCCTGGTCGTAATCTACAGTTCTCGAACCGATCAGGATGATGTCCGGGCTCAATTGCCCGGCCGCAGCGGCAAGCGCCTCGGTAACCCTCAGAAAGTCCGCGCGCTTCATCTCGGTGTCATCTACCAGCACTGCTTCGTCAGCGCCCATAGCCAAGGCTGTCCTGAGGGCGTCAATTACTCTCTGAGGGCCGTAGCTGATAACCGTAACCTTTCCGCCATGCTTTTCCTTGAGACGCAAACCGGCCTCGATGGCAAACTCGTCGTAGGGATTTATAATCCACTTGATCTCCGATGTTACGATTTGACTCTTGTCAGGACGTATCCGGATTACGGTCTCGGTGTCGGGGGTCTGTTTTATGATGACGACAATGTTCACTAAACATCCTCCTTTCAGCAATATTATGGGGTCTTCCAATTGCAGCACTTGGCCCGATTTGCACGGCTGGCCAACTTAATCAACAATAACCGCTTCATAGGCATGCGCAAAGATCTAAATTCACGCTGAGGCGAACGGCGAGTCCGGAAACCACGCAATCGCTCCGGCTCCCTCTGAGCTGATACTGCGGGTTTGATCCGAGATGAAAAAAGTTCCCATGCTGCCAATAAGAATACATGGCTTTACACGAAACAACTCTTCGCTTGTTTTTATCTATTATAAAACAATAATCTTGTGAGAAGACACGCGGACAAACTCGTCATCTCGTTCTGGGCAGGGACCGGGAGAATGGGCCTCACTGCTGCGACAGCCAAAGCCTAAGACTGCGAATCGGGGCCATCCCCCTCGCACGCAGGGCAATAGCCCTGCAGGACAACCTGCTGCCGCACCACGCGGAACCCGTTCTTGTCGGGAACCGTGATCTTCGGTTCTCCGACGATACTGTCGGCATCCTGAATCGATTGGCATTCAAGGCATACAAGGTGATGGTGCGGCTCGGTCATCGCATCGTACCGGGCCACCTCGGTTATCGGGCTCACCTTCTCTATGAGGCCCACTTCGTAGAATTTCTCGAGGGTCTTATAGACCGTCCCAAGGGAAATCATGGGAAAACGCTTCCTGACCTGCTGATAAATGGTCTCGGCGCTTGGATGCTGCTTCGTCGAATACAGGGCCTGATAGATGGCCAGGCGTTGATAGGTTACCTGAAGGCCGTGCGCTCGCAGGGTCGCAATGAAATCTTTGTCGTTCTTCCCCTCCATGATCACTTTCCTCTTGTTCAGGTCCGAAAATGGGTTCAACAAAAGAAAAACCCTAAGTTATATTATATGTAAACCCCAATTTGCGCAAGCAAATTCTTCTGATAATGTGTATTCTTAAGCAGCACTTTCCACATTGGAGGACAACTCCTTAATACGCTTGAGAAAAACAAGCAGGATAGATATAGCGGCAGGAGTTATTCCCGGTATCCTGGATGCTTGTCCCACCGAAACCGGCTGCACCGCCCCGAGCTTCTGCCTCACTTCATTTGACAACCCCGGCACATTATCGTAAGGGAAATTCGGAGGAATCCTGACCTCTTCCATCTGTTTGAATTTACCCACTTCGACTTCCTGGCGCCTCAGATAACCCTCGTATTTGCATTCGATTTCGACCTGTTCTTTTGTCCTCGCCGAGAGCCTGTGCTCGTTTTCGCAAACGGCTTCGATATCGGCATAGGTGAGTTCGGGTCGTTTGAGCAGCTTTTCCAGCGATATCGGCTCATCGAGCGGGCTCGAGCCCCGCGAGGCCAGTACCTCGCTCACTCGGGGAGACGGCCGGACAAATATCCTCCGAAGTCTTTCCAGTTCGCAGCTTACCTCCTCACGCCGCTCCACAAGCTCTCTGTAGACGCCATGGTCGTGCAACCCGAGCTCGTATCCCTTCGCCAAAAGGCGCAAATCGGCATTGTCCTCGCGCAGCAACAGGCGGTACTCGGACCTTGAGGTGAAAATTCTGTAGGGCTCATTGGTGCCTTTTGTGACCAGATCATCGATCATCACGGCGATGTAGGCTTCCGAACGGTCCAAAAGAAACGGCGGCCTCTTTTGGACTTTAAGGGCTGCGTTCAGCCCTGCCCACATTCCCTGCGCGGCCGCTTCCTCATAGCCGGAGGTCCCGTTGATCTGGCCGGCCATGAAAAGCCCGGCCACCGGCTTTGTTTCAAGGGTTGGATGCAACTGCGTGGGCTGCACGAAATCATATTCTATCGCATAGGCCGGCCTCATTATCTCCGCTGACTCCAGCCCTCGAATCGAATGAATCAGGCTGAGCTGAATTTCAACGGGAAGCGAATTGCCGGTGCCGCTCGCATATATTTCCTCGGTATCCAGCCCCTCAGGCTCGAGAATGATCTGATGAAAATCCTTGTGCGGGAATTTCATCACCTTGTCTTCCAGAGATGGGCAGTACCGGGCTGAAACACCTTGAATGGCGCCGTTATACAGAGGAGAAAAATGGATATGGCGGCGAACGATCTCATGGGTTCGTTCGCTGGTGCGCCCTATGTAACATGGCACCTGGGGAAGGGCCAGATTTTGGGTAAAAAGAGAAAATGGCCTGGGTTCGGCATCGCCATGCTGCTCTCGAAACGAACTAAACTCGATGCTCCGCCGGCTGATTCGAGCCGGTGTCCCTGTTTTCATCCTTCCCAGGCAAAAGCCGAGGTTCTTCAACTGGTCCGCAAGGCCAATGGACGGAAACTCACCCGCCCTTCCCGATGCAATGCGGCTCTCGCCAACGTGTATAAGGCCGTGCAGAAAGGTCCCCGTAGCCACCACAATGGCGGGCGCCTCGTAGAAAACCCCGTATTGATCTATCAGCCCGGATATTTTTCCATCCTCGACAATGAGCGATTCCACCATCGACTGCTTCAATTCGAGATTGGACTGAAGCTCCAACCTGTGCTTCATTTCAGATCTATAGCGGATCTTATCGTTCTGGGTCCGGGTGCCGCGCACAGCCGGCCCCTTCTTTGTGTTGAGCAACCGGAATTGGATCGCGGTCCGGTCGCTGACCCTGGCCATCTCGCCGCCGAGCGCGTCGATTTCCTTCACCAGGTGCCCCTTCCCGATTCCACCAACGGAAGGCGAACAGGGCATGTGCGCCACTGTATCCAGGTAGATGGACAGCATCAGGGTCTTGCAGCCCAGGCGCGCAGCGGCAAGCGCGGCCTCGCAGCCTGCATGACCCGCCCCGATTACGATTACATCGTGCTTTCCATTCATTGACACTTTGCCCTATGTTTCGTCTTTTCCCGCGAATATCAAAACCAGTTGAAAAGAAGCTAAACGCGAGTGATCACTCTTTGATCACGCAGCTTAAGTGAAAAACATTATGTTCCCGCCATGAATCTTATATTCGACGCAATTCGCAGGTTGTCTTAATATAATTCACTCAGTCCATTTTGCACCAACAAGCCGATGCAATAAACATAATTTTTGATTTAAAGTTAAAAAAATCGTGGCCAAACCAGCGCTCTGGAAGACACAATATGAATTCAGCGCAAAGGTCGCGGCAGTGCGCCGAAAATTTCGCGAATTTTGAAAAGCTCAAAAGAGCAGTAAGAATTTATTATTATACAGATCCCTCGCCGCTCTACCGCAATGCGGGAGTGAACACAGGCAGGTCATCTTGGCCAAGTTCGATAGGCACGCAATGCAATCACCTTATGCATTCGAAATCGGACTCTGGAAGCTGCATGTGGTGATAGTTGAGGCCGGTTCAGGACGCCTGCTTCAAATTCAAGTACTCAGCCTTGGCAGTCGGTGCTGGAATCGGCAGACCATCTTCCTCCAGCCCCTTGATGTGCATATCAACAGCCTTTGCGATTCGTTCAATAGTTTCTTCCGGGGTCCTGCCGGTCGCCACACAGCCCGGAAGGTCGAGAAGATATGCGGAATAATTGTTTTCAACTCGTTCAATTACAACGAGGTACTGCATAGCTATCACCTCTTTAGTCCAGCTTGCTTCAAGATACTGTTTAAGGTTCCGGGAGCCAGGTCATCGCCGAGATGACCGGCGGCAGTCACTCGGCCACTTTTCGCCGGATGCCGGATGTTTGAATTGGCGATGACTTCCCTCCTGTTTGATGATAAACCATCCGTCACGAAGCAGAATAGTAATTACCTCTCGAACCTTCACTCAGCAGCCCGTATAACCTTGGAGTTTACACTCTCCAGAGGCGCAGATAGATTTTCCGGGACTTCCTTTAATATTCTCAAGAACACTCTTCCCAATCCATTAGCATCTGCCCTTTGAGGGCCTACGGATGCTGGGTCGCCCTATCATAGGCGAGGCATTTGACCCAGTGGCCGGGCGATATCTCCCGAAGTTCGGGCAGGGCCTCTTCGCATCCGGGTTGCGCCCGGGGACAGCGCGGCTGGAAAATACAGGATTCCGGAAGGACCGGCCCGGAGATTTCATCGGCCGCTTTAGGCTGTTTTTTCGGTCGACTCGGGTCCATTGTAGGGATTGCTTCAAGCAGGGCCTGAGTATAAGGATGGCTGGGGTTGCCGAACAATTCGCCGACTTCGGCGAGTTCGACAAGCTGCCCGAGGTACATGACCGCAACCCTTTTACTGATATAGCGCACTACCGATAAATCGTGCGAAATGAAAAGATAGGTAAGGTTGAACTGCTGCTGCAAATCCTTCAGAAGGTTAACAACCTGGGCCTGTATGGATACATCAAGGCCGGACAGCGGTTCATCACAGATTACCAGTTCGGGGTTGATGGCCAGTGCCCGCGCAATTCCGATCCTCTGGCGCTGTCCTCCGCTAAACTCATGCGGATAGCGGTTGACGTTTTCCGGGCGAAGGCCCACCACCTCCATGATCCGGCGCACCCGTTCCTTTCGCTCGGCCGTAGTCCCTATTTCATGGATGACCAGACCTTCTCCGATAATGCGTCCTATAGACTGCCTCGGATTAAGAGAAGAATAGGGGTCCTGAAATATGATCTGCATTCGCCTCCTGAGCTGGTGCAGTTTTTCGCCGTTCATCGACAGGATGTCCTCTCCGTCAAACAGGATCCTGCCTTCGGTTGGAGGCTCAAGGCCCAGAATAACCCTGCCAAGGGTGGATTTTCCACATCCGCTTTCGCCAACAAGCCCAAGCGTTTCACCCCTGGCGATCTCCAGATCGACTCTGTCCACGGCCCTGACCGTCCCGATTTCGCGGCGGAAAAGCCCGCCGGTTATGGGATAATATTTCTTTAAGGCGATAACTTTCAGCAGCTCCGAACCTTGAAGCAAGCACAACCTCCTGGCGTAAAAAAGTTTTTCCGCGTCATCCTCCAACCGACTTCGGATCTTCGCCTTCAATAGAGCCAGCAGCGCACCGGGTGAGCTCCGGCCGGCGCCAGAAGCTCCGGTTCTTCCCGAAAACAGCGGTCGAAAGACCAGGGGCACCTCGAGTTGAATTTGCATCCGCGCGGAAGCGCGAGCAGACTGGGAACCACTCCGGGGATCGGTTCGAGCCTGTCCCCGTCCCTGCCCGTCACCCGGCCCGGGACCGACCTCATGAGCCCCTGTGTGTACGGATGAAGCGGACTTTCAAAAAGCTCCTTTACGTCTGCCTGTTCCACTACCCTGCCGGTGTACATCACGAGGACCTGGCCGGCCATCTCGGCGATGACTCCGAGGTCGTGGCTTATAAGTAATATTGACATGCCGTGAGTTTCGCGCAGGTTATTCAGAAGCGAAAGTATCTGAGCCTGGATGGTTACGTCCAGGGCGGTCGTGGGCTCGTCCGCAATAATAAGGCGCGGATTGCAGGCTATGGCCATTGCTATCATGACTCGTTGGCGCATCCCGCCGCTCAGCTTGTGTGGATAGTCCCTCATCCTTATCTCGGGCGATGGAACGCCCACCCGTCGCAAGAGCTCGACTACCCGGGCATAAGCTTCTTTTTTCGAAATCTGCTTGTGCCTCAACAGGACTTCTGCGATCTGGTCCATGACCCGGAAAACAGGATTGAGGGAGGTCATGGGCTCCTGGAAAATCATTGAAATTTCATTGCCGCGGATCGATTCCAGTTCACTTTCAGCGGCCGAAAGGAGTTCTTTGCCCCGGAACCGGATCTCACCTCCGGCTATTACCCCCGGATCGGGCACGAGGCGCAGAATTGAAAGCGCGGTCACGCTCTTTCCGCACCCGGACTCGCCGACGATACCGAGCACCTGTTTTTCGGAAACCGAAAAGCTGACCGAATCCACCGCGCGCACAGTCCCCGCATCGGTTACGAAAAATGTCTTCAGGTCCTTTACTTCCAGCAGGGCTGAATTCATCAGTCTCCATCGCTTCAGAATTTGACTGGAGCAGTATCGAAAAACTGCTCGGCGGATCCATTAAAGGAGCCTTTCGGCTCAAACCAGGCCCGAGCGGCCCGGGAGCAGTGACAAGTATACTTATCACCTGCCTTTTTAACAAGTATCCGGATTGGAACAAAAAAGATACCGGTTCGCGCTCAATAGGGAAGACGCATGAGAACACCTCGTCGATTAAAGAGCAAAACGGCAAAAGAATGCACAGGAGACCGGACAGTGCACAAATCGTAACCAACGTGTGCAAAAATCGTAACCTTCGAGGTTCGGCTTTTTGCGATCTGGAGTATTTCCGTAATGATATTAACCTATTAAATAATGGTACGGTAATTGCCATATCCGCAGTGGCATTTAAGGGCAGAGAGCCTTTTGTGGGGAGATGAGCATATGATTAACAGACGAAGCAATGCGGTACCCGATATCATCGAGGGAGATATCGAACCGGGCTTGGGGCAGGATGCGGATTCAACTGCCTCAGAGCCGGCTCAGGGCGGCAGATTTTTGCGGCCCATTTCAAAACGGGAAAACTCCAATTTCAGGAAAGCCCGACCGGCAAGGGATTTTCTCAGATTGCCGGCGGAAGATCCGGTTTTAAGGACTCTTTTCGATAAACCGAAGCCGAGCGGGGTTGCCGAGTTCTACCTCAGTCCTCCGAAGCACATCGCGGTCCGGGAAGGCGTCCGAGCGGTCGTAAAAGGCAAGTTTATCTTTGTCGGCGACGAAAAATTCTATATCCGCGGCGTAACCTACGGCCCTTTCAGGCCGGATGAACAGGGCTGCGAATATCACGATCCCGAGACGGTGGACCGGGATTTCGCGCAAATGGCTTCAAGCGGCATAAATGCGGTACGAACCTATACCGTACCTCCAAGGTGGCTTCTCGATATCGCCCTGAAGCACAACCTGCGCGTCATGATAGGCCTGCCGTGGGAAGAACACATCACGTTTCTGGACGACAAGAAACTGACCCGGGATATCGAACGCCGCGTAAAGGAAGGCGTGGAGGCCTGCGCCGACCATGCCGCCGTGCTCTGCTTCACGATCGGCAACGAAATCCCCTCTTCGATTGTCCGCTGGCACGGCAGACGGCGCATCGAAGCCTTTCTCGAGCGACTCTATAAAGTAGTGAAAGGCGTTGACCCGCAGGCCCTGGTCACCTACGTAAACTTCCCCACGACCGAATATCTGGAGCTCCGCTTCGTCGATTTTGTCTCCTTCAACGTATACCTGGAAACCAGGGAAAAGCTTGAAGGATATTTGGCGCGTCTTCAGAACCTTGCCGGCGAAAAGCCCCTGGTTATGGCTGAAATCGGCTTGGACAGCATGCGAAACGGACCGGACGTCCAGGCCTCCACTCTGGAGTGGCAAATCAGATCCACTTTTGCCGCGGGCTGCGCCGGAATTTTCGTTTTTTCCTGGACCGATGAATGGCATAGGGGCGGCTTCGATATCGAAGATTGGGGGTTCGGCCTCACGGATCGGAACCGCAATCCCAAGCCTTCGCTCTCCTCTGTCGGCAGGGCTTTCGCGGAAGTTCCACTGCCTCCCGATCTGAACTGGCCGAGCATCTCCGTGGTTGTCTGCACTTATAACGGGAAACGGACCATCCGCAACTGCCTGGAGGGTCTTCGAAAAATCGATTACCCCAACTTCGAGGTGCTCGTCGTAAACGACGGTTCCACTGACGGCACCGATCTAATAGCCAAAGAATACAACTTCAGGGTGATTTCGATTCCAAACGGCGGCCTGAGTAACGCCCGAAATGTGGGAATGCGGGCCGCGAAAGGCGAGATCGTCGCCTATATCGATGACGATGCCGTCCCCGACCCGCAGTGGCTTACATACCTCGCTGCAACTTTTCTGTCCACCGATCACGTCGGGGTAGGCGGCCCCAATATCCCGCCCGCCGAGGACGGCCCCATAGCCGAATGCGTTGCGAATTCACCTGGAGGACCGATTCACGTCCTGCTTACCGACCAGGAGGCCGAACACATTCCCGGCTGCAACATGGCGTTCCGCAAAGCCGCCCTGGAGGCGGTCGGGGGCTTCGATGTGCAGTTCCGGATCGCCGGAGATGACGTCGATCTATGCTGGCGGATCCAAAAACGAGGGTGGACGCTGGGCTTCAATCCGGCCGCAATGGTTTGGCACCATCGCCGCAATTCCGTCAAGAGCTATTGGAAACAGCAGTTGAATTACGGGAAGGCGGAAGGGTACCTGGAGCGCAAATGGCCTGAAAAATACAATGCGGCCGGTCACATTCCATGGGAAGGAAGGCTTTATTTCAAAGGTTTTGAACAGCTCCTCGGCTGTTTCCGAGGCAGGGTATACCAGGGCACGTGGGGCAGCGCCCTGTTTCAGTCGATCTATCAGCCGGCGCCGAGTCTCTTATGGTCCCTGCCCCTCATGCCCGAATGGTATGTGATAGTGGCGGCGCTCGGTTTCTTTTCGTTACTTGGTTTGGAATGGACTCCGTTGCTGTTCGTGCTTCCTCTCTTCCTTTTCGCCGCCGCTCTGCCGGTGGCGCATGCGCTAACGTGCGCATCCAGGCTGACTTTCCTCGACCATCCGCTGGGACAGCGGCGCAAGCTTAGGGCGCTCACGGCTTTTATGCACCTGATGCAGCCCATGGCGCGTCTGATCGGAAGGATCAAACTTGGTTTGACTCCCTGGCGGAAATGCGGCGTTGCCTCCGGCATAGCGCATCCTCTGCCCTGGCCGAAAACATTCACTATCTGGAGCGAGCAGTGGCGCTCCCAGATTTCCTGGCTCGAATCGGTCGAAGAAGGGATAAAGGCCCTGAAGGCAGTCGTGTTGCGAGGCGGCGATTTTGACCCCTGGGACCTCGAATTGCGGGGAGGCCTGCTAGGTTCGGTTCGTGTGCTGATGGCGGTCGAAGAGCACGGAGGCGGCAACCAGTACATTCGGGTGAAAAGTTGGCCGCGCTGCACCCCGGCGGGGATATTCCTGACTCTCTTTTTCGCCGCCCTGGGGGCCGCGTCAGCCACCGCTCAGGCCTGGATCGCCTGCGGGGCACTCAACGCCATAGCGATTGTACTGATGATGCGTGTCCTGGTAGAATGTTCTTCGGCAATGTCGACCATAACAGAGGTGCTCGACCACAAGAAATAGCGTTCTCAAGCCGTTGGAAATCGCTTTATTTAATCGCGGTTTTCGCCGGGCGAAGGCCGGAAAAAGGGGGGGTGACCCCCTTTTCCATTTCGGCCCGTAATTCAATTTACCGCGGGGAAAACAGATGGACCGAATCTGGCATGGAAGCTACGATCCCGGAGTATCGGCGTCGCCCACTTACCCTGAAACGTGCTTGCCTTGCGTCCTGGAGCAAAACGCCCGGTTGGTCCCGGACAGCATTGCGACCGATTTTTTCGGCGCAAGACTTACCTATCGCCAACTGTTTGACCACGTACTGCGCCTTGCAAACGGCCTCAAACCGATGGGAGTGGGGCAAGGGACGACGATAGCAATAATGCTTCCAAACATTCCACAGTGCGTTATAGCTTACTATGCCGCGCTCTGGCTGGGAGCTGTCGTGGTCATGACGAACCCGCTATATGTTGAGCGCGAGCTCGCTCACCAGTGGAAGGACTCGGAAGCCGAATTTCTATTTATTCTCGACCACTTCTACCCTAAAGCCGAAAACATCCTGCCCGAAACCGGGATAAAGACCATTATAGTGACCGGCATTCAAGACTACCTGCCGGCGCCTCAGCGATATCTGTATCCAATCAGGGCCCGCTTGCAAAAACTCTTTACCTCCGTCCCCTTCGATGGGACTCGTGTCGTAAGCTTCAAAAAGATGATAGGCCGAAACCATCCCGAACCGATTGCCTGCGCGGCGGAGCCCGACCGCCTGGCCCTGCTCCAGTACACCGGGGGAACAACCGGAATACCCAAAGGGGCAATGCTCACCCATAGAAATATTTTGTCCAATGTCGTGCAACTCGTAACGTGGTTTCCGGATCTAAACTGCGGTAAAGAGCGCTTTTTGTCCGTCCTGCCCTTTTTCCATGCGTTCGGCCTCACCGTGGCCCTCAATCTCGCCATCTATACGGGCTGCTCCATCATCGCGATACCTCGCTTCGATGCCGACTACATAATCAGGATCATCAAGAAAAAGAGGCCGACGATTTTCCCGGGGGTCCCCGCCATATATACCGCGCTGATGGCTCATCCGAACGTCGATTCTTTCGACCTTACCTCCATCCGTTTTTGCGTCACCGGGGCCGCGCCGATGCCCGTGGAGATTATCCGCCGCTTCGAGAACAAAACCAGCAGCATAATAGTCGAAGGATACGGCCTGTCGGAGGCCAGCCCCGTTACTCACGCAAACCCCATACATGGCGTGCGTAAACCCGGCTCGATCGGCATCGCCCTGCCCGACACCGACTGCCGCATAGTGGATGCTGAAACGGGCACTTCGGAGATGCCGCCCGGAGAGGTCGGCGAACTCATCGTTCGAGGCCCGCAAATCATGAAGGGTTACTGGAAAAACGAAAAAGAAACCAGGGACGTTCTCCGCAACGGATGGCTCTACACCAGCGACCTCGCGACCATGGACCAATCCGGCTATGTCTTTATTGTGGACCGCAAGAAAGACCTGGTTATATCCAGCGGGTACAATATTTATCCTCGCGAAATCGAGGAGGTGCTCTACGAGCACCCGAAGGTTCATGACGCCGCCGCCATTGGGGTGCCTCATCCCCAAAAAGGAGAGGTGGTCAAGATTTTCATCGTTACCAAATCGGGCGAAACCCTCAGCCGGCAGGAAATCCTCGACTGGTGCACTCAAAAGCTTGCTCCTTACAAAGTCCCGAGGGAAGTCGAGTTCAGGGATTCGCTGCCCAAGACTATAGTGGGCAAGGTGCTTAGGCGGGAGTTGCGAAACTCGGAAAAGGTCCGTTAATCGGCATTTTTCGTCTTTGCCAAGAACCGGCTTATTGTTTCCATACATGGATAACTCATTATCAATCCTTCCCCCGAATCGAAAGTGGCTCCTGTTCCAGGCGGCCTCCGATTTCTTTTTCCTGTTGAACAAAGCATACCCGAGGACGACCGCTCTCGATCTTACGGGAAATCGCTACGGTCTGAACGCGCTGGAACGCATGCTGCTCAGCCGAGGCCTTTTCAGCCGGCAGGAAGCCCTCGCAAGGCGCGGAAAACGGGAAATGGGGCAAGGATGGCAAGGTCGACTCCTGGTAGTGGATGGGCACAACGTCCAGATCACGATTGAGAGCTACATAGAAGGCAGGCCTCTTCTGAAAGCGAATGACGGAGCGTTGCGGGACCTTGCGGCCCAATCCTACAGGTTTCGCCTGACCGAGTCGAGCAATGTGGCGCTGGATATGCTCATCAGGTTTTTTGAAAGATTTGTTCCCCACGAGGTGCTCTTTCTATTCGACCAACCGATGAGCCGCAGCGGCGAACTTGCCGCCGTCTACCGGGACAGGCTCGCCAGGGCGGGGATTTCAGGGACGGCTCGCGCCACCCCGGTCCCGGAACGCGAATTCCCCTATGGCCGATGTGTCGCGGCAAGCAGCGACAGGGCTGTCCTGGATTCTTCCACCAGGTGGATGGACCTCGCCTGCCGCGTTATCGAATACCACGCAACGCCGCAAATAACCGCCGATTTTTCAGGAATTATCGAAGCCGATTCGATCGCAAAAAGCCTGTTCGAAGACGGCGGGCCGTTCTGGTAGATTCGGATCTCATGACCGGCCAATCTCGGGATTTGCTTCTATTTGGTTTTCTGAGTAAACACTCCATCCCAATTTTCAGGGGGCGGGTCGGTCCTGTACAGGCGGCAACGTTCGAGATACGTTCTCGAAGGCGGGTCCCCCGGGGCAAGTGGGGCAAAGTGCCGTTCCGCGAGGTCCCAGAGCCTTTTCCTGTAGGCATCGAGGCCTTGCGCAAAATCATCGAGATACGGAAGCTCCTTTTCTCCGCGTTTGCCCACCAGCTCGTAAATCTTTACAGGGGCCTGCCGCCCTTTTACTCTTATCAAATCCAGTTCGCGCGTCAAAAACGTTGGACCGGCGAATTCCGCCGTATCCTCACTTATCAATATCTTCGTGCCGTAAAATTTGTTTGCGCCTTCCAGCCGCGAGGCCAGATTCACGGTGTCGCCAAGCACGGTATAGTTGAAGCGATCCATGGAGCCCACGTTGCCGGCGACAACAGGGCCGGAGTGAATGCCCATGCGGGCATCGAGAAGCGGCAACCGCCGCTGTAGCCACCCTTCCCGCAGCTCCGCAATCTTTTCCTGCATCTTCAGTGCCGCCTCGCAAGCATACTGAGCATGGTTTTCCAGTGGAAGAGGTACACCCCAAAACGCCATGACGGCGTCTCCGATGAACTTATCCAGCCCTCCCCGATGATCGAGAATGATGTTCGTCATAGGGGTAAAATATTCGATCAATAACGCTACAAGGTCTTCCGGACGAAGTTTCTCGGAAAAACTGGTGAAATTGGCGAGGTCTGAAAAGAAAATGGTTGCCAGGATTTCCTTTCCGCCAAGCTCCAGAGACCCGGGGTTGTTTAAGATCGACTCGACGACCGCTGGAGACACATACCTGTTGAATGCATTGCGCAGCCATTTCTTCTGCCTCGCTTCCGCCAGATGTTGAAGCACTACGTTGCAGGTGTATAGGGACGCGGCCCCGAAAACAAACGTTACGGGAGGGACCCAAAAATCCAGGGCATAGAAAAACCAGTAGCAAAGGGCCGTGAACCCGAGGCTGGAAACGACCAGGAAGACCAGCCCTCGTAATGGAGTTATGGCGGTGAACAGAAGAGAAAACAGCAGGAAGTATCCGAGGCACAAAATGAGCTTCACCCTCGAGGAGATTTCACCCACCCATTGACCGCTTAGAAGGTTGTGCAGGATGTTTGCGTGTATCTCCACGCCGCTCGTGAACATGCCGGTGCTTTTGAAAAAAGGCGTAGGGAAAAGATCGGCCTGATCCAACGGTACGGGCGATGCCTGCAACTGGCGGCCCACCAGCACGATACGGCCCCTGATACGCTCATCCGGCACCGGGTGCTCATCATCGAGTATCTGTGAGTACGAAAAGGTGTCGATGCTCCTGGCAGGCCCCACGAACTTTATCAGGCCGGTGCTTTCACGCGGCAAATCAAGTTTGCCGACAGCGTGGATTGCGGAAGCAGGCAGGGTTGTTGCACCCTCCAACTCCATGTGGAAATGTCTGACCACCCCATCCGGGTCCGGCTCTATCATGGCAAGCCCGGTTGCCTTGGCGGAATCCGCAAAAAGCGAACGTATGCTGATGACCCGTGAAAAAAACCTGTCGTTTGTGTAATCAATCGTCTCGGCCAGCACTACATTGCCGGCGCGCTTAATGGAGGAGGCAAATGCCGCGTCGTTGTCCGGATCTGAGGGCTCCGCAAAAATGATATCGAAAATAACAAGGCGAGCCCCGGCGGCTGATAACCGGTCGACCAGCCGGGCATGCAGGCTTCTGGGCCACGGCCACGTAAGGCGCAGATCCTGGAAGGAAGGTTCGTCGATTCCTACGAGTAGAAGCTCCGGAGGAGGTTCCCGGGGGCCTCTCATAGCGAAAAATCCGTCGAGGACCTGGTTTTCGAGTTCGCTCACGAGCGAAAAGAAAGCAAGGGGAAAAACCAGGAGCAGACTGAATATCCAGAGGGCTCCGACACGGTATCTAGTTTTTTGAAAAGAGTCGATGTTCATGCGCATGGATCATACCGCTGCAGGCAGTTCGGATTAAGGTCACCAATTACTTTGCTTTTTATAAAAGCGGATTGGGAGTCAAACTCTGAAGGCTGTATAGCATATTCAGCATCAGGCCGTTATTGAAAAAACCATCCCGGGTTGAGAAGTCGTTTTGCCCGTTTACTCACCCTGCCCTCGTATGACAAACGTACTGACTACATTAAGCAATCATTTGGTCAAGCTTTTGCGGGAGCGTGCCACGCGTGGCGCGGAAGACGTCCCGCTCGGCCGGTCCTTATTCCTCGTTGGGCGGTCGGCGGGATGCCTTCTGCCGATCTGCGTATCCCGATTTCCGTTTGTAAAACTAACCAACCTGTGCTAGCAGAAATATCCTCGGTACCGGGCGCGTTTATCCTCATTTCCGGACGTCGTGTCCCGTTCATCCTAAAGCGCGCGGGCAGAAAGGACCCTTAAAATCGATGGCAGAAATCGCTCCGTTCAGGGGGCAGCGCTACAACCAGAAGAAAATCCCCGATCTTGCTCAAGTGGTCATTCCTCCTTACGACGTGATATCCCCCGAAGAGCAGAAGGTCTTTCACGAAAGAAACCCGTACAATTTCATCCGGCTGGAACTCGGATTGCCGGCGTCGGAAGACTCGGCGCAGGACAATCCCCATACCCGCGCGGCTGCATTCATCAGGCAGTGGGTGGACCAGGGGATTTTTATCCGCAACCCCCACCCGTCCATATATTACACCGAACTGGACTTCAAGGACGGCTCGGGAGCCTCCAGGACACGCAAAGGTTTCATATGCGCCTTGCGTCTTGAGGACTTTGCCTCGGGCAGGGTCCTGCCTCACGAGAAGACCTTCCGGGCCATAAAAGATGAGCGCCTGGCCCTCATGCTGGCCTGCAACGCAAACCTGAGCCCCATATTTGCGCTCTACCCGGATTCGGATGAAAAGATCCTCCACGTGCTTGCCTCCGGAAGGTCCGCGGACCCGGCTATCCACTTCACCGATTTTTTCGGTCTGACCCACAGGGTATGGCCGGTGACGCACGGGCCAATCCTCGAACAGGTCCACAATCTCATGGTGGATAAGCCCATCTTCATTGCCGACGGCCACCATCGCTACGAAACCGCCCTGAGCTACAGAAATGTTTTCCGGGAGCGCGAAGGGGCCGTCAATCCAAACGCCTCTTACGAATACGTGATGGTCTACCTCACCGACATGGATGAACCCGGGCTCACCATTTTGCCCACTCACCGGCTGCTGAGAAACCTCGGCGCCTGGGACCCCGGGCAATTTATTGAAAAGGCAAAGAGCTGCTTCGATGTGCAGCGGTTCGATCCGGAAAACGGCGAGGGGCTTGGATGGAAGGATGTGATCGGGGCGGGAGGCCGGAGGAAGGAGACTACCATCGGTTTTTGTTGCAGGGGGGCGCGCTTTATTTATGTGCTCACCGCAAAACGAGAGGCGGTTTCATCTCTTCTTGCGAGCAAAAAGACGCCTGATCTTCTAAAGACTTTGGACGTCGTCATCCTGGATCAGGTATTGTTGAGGGACATTCTGGAAGTCTCGGAGCAGTTTCTTGCGAACGAACACAATATCGCCTTCAGGCACGATTTTTCCGAAGCTTTCGAGGAAATAAAATCGGGAAGATACGACGCCGGTTTTTTCATAAATCATACCCGGATCGAGCAGGTTCGCGAAATTGCTTCCGCCGGTCTCATAATGCCCCATAAGTCCACATATTTTTATCCTAAGGTAACTTCCGGGCTTGTCATAAATCCCCTTTACCCCGGCGAGGAGATTTTTTGACCTCGGAAACCTCCAAAGAGAAACGGCCCGAAACCAGCGACTCTCTTTTCGGCGGAAGGCTCATGGTTTGCCAGGAGGAGAAGGGATACCGGTTTTCGCTGGATGCCGTCCTGCTTGCGGGACTTACCCGCGTGAGGAAAGATGACCGCGTTGTCGATCTCGGGACCGGCTCCGGCATAATACCGCTCGTTCTCGCTTACCGGGCAAAAACAGGGCGCAAGATTGCCGGAATAGAGATTCAGCCGGAGCTTGCCGAGCTTTCGAAAAAAAACGTTGAGAAAAATAATTTCGTTGGTCTAATAGATATTTATCAAATGGACTTTCGCGAGGTTTCTAAGACATTTGAGCCTGGGAGTTTTGACCTGGCGCTGAGCAATCCCCCGTACAGAAAGCCCGGCGCAGGCCTGATCAGCCCGAACAGGCAAAAGGCCATCGCGCGCCATGAACTGACCGCGAATATAGACGACGTCCTCGGGGCCATGGGATACCTGCTCGGGGAGGGAGGACGCGCCGCTTTCGTCTACCCTTCGACCCGGATGGGAAACCTCCTGCGCTCCGCTCTCGACAACGGCTTCAGCCCCAAGCGGCTGACCATCGTCTATTCATATCCGGGCGGCCCGGGAAGGCTCGTTCACCTCGAGTGCCGCAAAGGCGGGGGCGAAGAACTCAAAATCGAGAAGCCTTTTTATATTTACGAAACAAATGGGTCCTACTCGGATGCCATGCAGAAGCTTTATAATGAATGAACATGAAAACGGTAAGCAGGAATAACCAGTGAGCAGTGAGCGGAAAAGAACCATCTGCCACCGTTCGCTTAAACGGAGTCCATTCAGGTGGACCTAGGTCTTAGGGATAAAGTAGCTTTTGTGGCGGGCGGCAGCAAAGGACTGGGCAAAGCCGTCGCCATTGAGCTGAGCAAGGAGGGCGCCAGGGTGGCCGTATGCGCCAGGGAGCGTCCGGAACTTCCCGCGGCGGTCGAAGAGATCCGCTCTATAACCGGCGGTGAGGTAATCGGAATCGCCGCCGACCTGAGCATTTCGGACCAGGCCAAAAACTTCATCCGCAAGGGCCTTGAACACTTCGGGACGGTCGATGTCCTTGTGAATAACGCTGGAGGCCCTCCGGACAGGAAATTCCTGGACATAGGGGAAGACTTGTGGAATTTTGCCTTTCGTCTGAACTTGCTCAGCGCGATAACCATGATTCGAGAAGCCGTACCGATAATGATCGAAAAGCGATGGGGGCGAATCATTAACCTTGCCTCCATTGCCGTGAAGCAGCCGATCGAGGGACTGATCCTGTCCAACACCATCCGAATCGGCATTGTTGGACTCGCAAAAACACTCTCAAACGAACTCGCCTCGTATAACATCACCGTAAACAATATCTGTCCGGCATACACTATGACCGAACGGGTAAGGAAGCTTTCAGCCGAAATCGCCGGGAAAAAAGGCGTCTCATCAACCGAGATCATCCGGGGATGGGAATCCCAGATCCCAATGGGCCGCCTTGGAAGACCGGAGGAAATCGGGGCTCTGGCTGCTTTTCTGGCCTCGGAGCGCGCGGGCTTCATAACGGGTGATTCCATCCAGATAGACGGCGGATGGTATAAGGGAGTCACATAGAGGTTCAAATGATGACCAAACGCACAGCATATGTTCGTTCTGTCGGCCGCTTCCTTCCCGAACGGAAGCTTACCAATAAAGATTTCGAAAAGATGGTGGACACCACGGACGAATGGATCGTCTCCCGCACAGGGATCCACGAGCGCCGCATTTTGACGCCGGGCCTTGGCAACTCATCCATGGCGGTTCCGGCCGCCAAAGATTGCATCGAGCGGGCCGGCGTCGATCCAGCCGAAATAGACGTGGTCATTGTGGCCACGGTCACCCCCGATATGCTTTTCCCTGCCACCGCCTGCCTCGTTGCGCGCGATATCGGGGCAAAAAACGCCTGGGGCTTCGACCTCAACGCCGGGTGCTGCGGGTTCCTGTATTCCATGTCGGTGGCCGTCCAGATGCTTGAGTCCGGCAGGATGAAAAAAGCCCTGGTCGTAGGCAGCGATGTCATGAGCACCATCGCCGACTACTCCGACAGAAATACCTGCGTGCTTTTCGGAGACGCCGCCGGGGCCATACTCCTCGATTCCTGCAGCGAAGCCGGACATGGTGTGCTTGACTTCATCCTGCATATCGACGGCGCCGGAGAACCCTACCTCCACATGAAAGCCGGGGGAAGCAGAAAACCGCCCAGCCATGAAACGGTGGAAAAAAGGGAGCATTTCATTTACCAGGACGGCCGCAATGTATTCAAAACCGCCGTTAAGGAAATGGCCGATGTGTCCGCTGAAATTTTGACCAGAAACGGGCTCACCGGCAACGATATATCGCTTTTCGTCCCGCACCAGGCGAACCTGCGGATCATCGACGCCGCCGCGAGGCGAATGGGAATCGAAAACGGTAAGGTCATCAAAAATATCGATAAATATGGCAACACGACCTCGGCCACCCTGCCGCTGGCTCTCTATGAAGCCGCGGTGGAAAAGAAATATCAACTGAACAAGGGCGACTACGTGGTCATGGCCGCCTTCGGCGCCGGCTACACCTGGGGTAGCGTGCTCCTCAGGTGGTGGGAGCAGGAAAACGGTGCGTAGGGAGCAGGGAGCAGTGAGCAGTGAGCAGTGAGCAGTGAGCAGTGAGCAGTGAGCAGTGAGCAGTGAGCAGTGAGCAGTGAGCAGTGAGCAGTGAGCAGTGAGCAGTGAGCAGTGAGCAGTGAGCAGTGAGCAGTG